>Ga0182744_1002686_pt1 | contig 14419 bp, 14 predicted proteins | sample eDN3rd30CKraftMG_FD_128525 | JGI IMG/M metagenome (GOLD analysis project Ga0182744, IMG submission 128525) | Enriched Miracle-Growth compost microbial communities from Emeryville, California, USA - eDNA 3rd pass 30_C Kraft MG (version 2) (version 2) ...
CGATCAGGCAGTCGGCCGGGCTGAGATCGATCGCCTGCGCCGACACCATGCCGTCGTGGCCGCCCCACAGCACGACGTTGCCCTGAGCGCGCTGAAGCGCAAGCGCCAGGCTGTAGCAAATGCCGTACGAGCCGTAGGCGCCGGCGACGAACACGCGGTGCGATTTCGCGATCATCTCGCAGGCTTTGGTCAACTGCTCGACGTTGATGCTCGTAATCGTCCTGCGGATATTCTGCAGGTCCTGCCCCAGGGAAGAGCCGAATATCGAGTCGTCGAGATGGGTGAGGATGGAATTCTCGTTGATGATCTCGCTCGCGGCCGACAGGCGTCCGCGAACCAGATGGCGGGTGCGCTCCTGCAGATCCGGATACCCCTTGAGCCCCAGCCGGTAGGCGAAGCGCACGATCGTGGAAGGGTTGGTATCGAGCTCGAAGGCGACCTGGTCCACCGTCGCGAACGCGATCGTCTCGGGATTGTTGATGAAGTACTCGGCGATCCGTCTTTGCACCGGCGAGAGATCGTTGAACTGGCGGCGCACCGCATCGACGACGCTCTCGTCCTTCGACGACCACGGCTTCTGCGCTTTATGTGCTGCGCCTGCACGCGCCTTGGCGCTCGTCTTCCGTCCTTGCTTGGTCAAGCCACACCTCTTCGGTTCGCGGCCGCGGCAAAAGTATCGACGACGAAAAATCCGATGCTGCGGCTGACGGTGAACATACAGCGACGCATGCGAGGGTTGGTTCGCTGTCTCATCAGGTGCGCGAGCTATGTACCGGAACGAAAAGATCGTCAATTGCCGGCCGTCCCGCAATCAACGACTGATCCTGCAGGTACTGGACCAGCGCCTCGAGGGTAGGACGGTTGCGGGCGATGCCGTAAGGCCACGGATCGCCGCCGAAAACTTCGGCGATCTCATCCAGTTCAGCCGGCAGCCAGGGCAGCATGTAACGCAGCGTGCCGAGATAGCGCATCTTGTCGAATGCCCGCGCCTTCGATTCGCAGAAGGCGTCGTACAGGCTCGTCGCGATGAACGGATGGCGCTCGTAAAGCTCCCGCTTGATGACGACGAGATGCATGATTGGGAATATATTCTGTCGCCGGTAATAGTCCTTCTCGGTCTCGCGGAAGTCGGGAAACAGCCGCTGGATGTGCGGATTCCTTCCGAAGGCGGAAGGCAGGTCGGCGCCGATGACCGCCGAGATCTCCCCGTCCTCCAGCAACTGGCTGAGCGATTTTCCGCTCCGGTTGACGGTGATTGCAACGGGCTTGAGCGGTGGCAGCACCGTCGGCTTCCCGTGGGAGGCGGGAGACTCCATGGCCCCCTCCACCCACTCGATGGTTGAAAGATCGACGTCGTAATCGTGCTGCAGCAGCCCGCGGATCCAGATGGCCGCGGTCATCGTGTAAAGCTGCACGCCGATCCGCTTGCCTTCGAGGTCCTTGGGCGTGCGAACGACGCGGCTGTCGACGGCGATGAATCCATGCCGGAAGACGCGCGACGGAAACACCGGAAGCGCGATGTAAGGACAGGGACCGGCCGTGAAGCGGGTGATGTATTCCGAGCTCGACAGCTCCGAGACGTCGAACTCCAGGCCGCCCGCCATGCGGTCGAACAGGTCGCGCGGATTGTCGACCGCGATGAAATTTAGATCGATTCCATCCGGCTGCACCGCGCCCGTGTAGAGCGCCTGCATCCGGTCGTAGAGGCCGCATGCAAATGTTATCGGAAGCCTCGACATAAAACCCCGCCCTTCATCATCTGCAATACATTTTGCCCAAAATATATTCCACGGCAACAAATTATTTGATAGTCCCGGATGCATGCCGGCGCCTCTTTTTCCATATGCCATCGCAGAGTCAAAAACGATGTCCGCTTCCCCGCCCAAAGTCACCGTCGAGAACCGGCCGCGTGGCGTCGTCACCGTCACCCTCAGCCGGCCCGAAAAAAGCAATGCGCTGGACCGGGAGATGCTGGGCCTGCTCGCCGGCGCCATCGCCGAAGCGGAGCGCGACAGCGCGACCCGTGTCCTCGTCCTCCGGGCTGCCGGAAAGCACTTCTGCGCCGGCGCCGATCTTTCATCTTCCGCAAGCGACGGGTCCGCGTCCGGGCCCACGATTGTTGATGTCTGCATGCTCCTGAGCCGGTCGACCAAGCCCTCGATCGCCGTTGTTCATGGTGCCTGCATCGGCGGCGGCCTTGCGCTTGCGGCCTGCTGCGACATCCTGCTCGCCGCCTCCGATGCCTTCTTCACGATTCCCGAAGTCCGCCTGGGCTTCGCTCCCGGCCCGCTCACAGCGTTCTTCATGCAGGCCATCCCGCCGCGGGCGCTGCGCCGCTATCTGATCTCCGGCGAGCGCATCCCGGCGGATCGGGCCCTGATGCTCGGGCTCGCGCACGAGGTAGCGGCGCAGGAAAAAATCGAAGCCACGCTCGATGCCGTCGTCGAGGCACTGCTGCAAGGCGGTCCGGGCGCGATCGGCGACGGCAAGCGCATCCTGCGGGAATGCGAGGAGCTTCCGCTGACCCGACAGACCCTCGACAGGCTCGGCGCCGACTTCGATCGGCGGATCCGCAGTCCGGAAGCCCTCGAAGGACTCGCGAGCATGCGGGAAAAGCGCCGGCCGAAATGGTATCCGTGAGCGCTGATACATCGAGGATCGCCTTTCCGGCGGCGCGCTGGCTCGCCCTTACTTCGATGGATCGCTGGCGCGGCTATCGACAAATGCACGCACCAGCCCGGCAAATGCTTCCGGGTTTTCCAGAGGCGCGAGATGGCCAGCCTCCGGCATCTCCGCATAGGACGCATTGCCCAGGACCTCCTGCATCGCGCGCATACGCTCCGCCGGCGTCGAAGCGTCGAGCGAGCCGCGAACGAGCAGCACCGGAGCCTTGATGTTCCGCAGGTGCTGCGTGTGATCGAGCGCGGCGATCGCCTGCCACCCCCAGGCGAATACGACCGGATCATTGCCGAGCAGCCATTGACGCACGCGTTCGACGCTGTCCGGACGAGCCTGGCGGTAGGCCGGAGGGAACCAGCGGTCGATCGTGGATTCCACGACCGGCGGCATTCCCGCCGCGGCTTCTCGTCCGCGCCGGCGCATGGCCTCGGCCGATTGCGCTGTCTGCGTATGGCTCGTCCCCGCCAGCACGACTGCGGAAACAAGCTCCGGCGCGCGGGCGGCGACGGCTTGCGCCACCATCCCTCCCATCGAGCACCCCACGACGACGACCTTCGCCATCTCGCGGATGCGCATGAGTTCGATCACGTCGCCGGCAAGCTCCGCGAGCGTGAACGCACCGGGCGGCGTATCGCTTTCGCCATGCCCCCGGAAGTCGACGGCGACGCAGCACCCCTTGTCCTGAAGGCAGTCGACGACACCATCCCATAGCGCGCGGCGCGTGCCGATCGGGTGCAGAAACACGAACGCCTGGCCGCTCCCCCGGACGCCGTAACCGAGCGCCAACCCGTTTGACAGACGAACGCGCATCCCACCTCCGATCGGCAGCCTTTGCCCGCGAGCAGTCTCACCTTGCGGTCAGGCGCTTCCCCAGACGCGCTCCGCGACCTCGACGAGCCTGCGCAGCTTCGCTTCCTGCTCAGCCATCGACAGCGGGTTCCCGCGATACGAACTCGCAAAGCCGCACTGCGGGCTGATCGCGAGCTGCTCGAGCGAAGCGACCTTCGCGGCCGCATCGATCCGTGCTGTCAAGGCAGCCTCGCTTTCGAGCGCCGGCAGCTTGCTCGACACCAGGCCCAGGACCGCCATCTTGTTCGGCGGAAGGAAACGGAGCGGGCCGAATCCGCCGGCCCGGTCGGAATCGTACTCGAGGAAAAACGCCTTCACATTGATCGCGTTGAACAGCACCTCCGCGACCGCATCGTAGGCGCCCTCCGCCACCCAATGTCCCTCCCGGTTGCCGCGGCAGGTGTGCAGCGTGAAGGTGACGTTCGCGGGCGCCTTTGAAATCGCCTGGTTGATCTTGTCCGCGTAGAGGCGCACCAGCGCATCCGGATCGTACCCGCGCGACTGAACGTGCGCGCGATGCACCGGATCGCATAGATAGGCGAAGCAGACGTCGTCGATCTGGATGTAGGTCGCCCCTGCGTTCGTCAGTTCGAGCACCTCCCGCTGGAATGCCGCGATGAGGTCGTCCCAGAAGGCTTCCTGGTCTCCATAGACTTTGGGATCGAGCTTGCCGCCCTTCTCCAGGAAGTAATGGACGACGCAAGGCGAAGGGAGGCCGACCTTTGCCACCAGCCGCGTCTCCGCCTTCAGGAAACGGAAGGCGCGCGCGATTGCACTCGGCCCCCATCGTATCGGGCGGTCGATGCGGAACTCGGTCATGTCCTGGCTCGCGCCGGTTTCGTTGCGCCACTTGATCGGGCCGCCGCCGCTGCGGGTCGCGCCGATGCCTTCCCATGCCAGGAACAACTCCAGCATCCAGCTACGGCGGCGCAACTCTCCGTCGGTCGCGAGCCGCAGACCGACGCGCTCCTGCATCGCGATCGCCTCGCGGATCTGCTCGTCCTCGAATGCCCGCAGCTGCGCATTATCGTGCGGCGCGATATTGCTTTCAGCCGTATGCGGGCCGAGCAGGGTCTCCCGCGCTTTCTTGAGTTCGGGAGACCTCAGGAGACTGCCGACATGATCCGCCCTGAACGGCGGACCCGACGTGATGGCGGCCGTATTCGCTGTTGCTTGCACGCTCATTTCCTTCTCTTCGCCTTTATCGTTGATGGACTGGCCTGCGGCCCGCGATATGACAGGATGCAGAGCCGGGGTCAGGCTCGCTTCTCGCGCATTCGTCGGGATGAGTTGATCGTGGCATGCAGATTGCGCGCATAGTCCACCGCGCCATGAATCGGCATGTCGGGCGCCGTCCGCATGAATTCCTTGGCGCCGCATATCGCGACCGAGGGCGCCTCCAGAATTGCCTTGCACAGGTCATCGATCGCAGCGTCGAGACCGCCCGGCGGCACGATGTCGCTCACGATGCCGAACGACAGCGCGCGCTCCGCGCCGATCTCCGCGGACGAGTAGATCAAATACTGCAGCGCCTTCCGCGGCACCCGGTCGACGAACGCGGACATGACCACCGTCGGCAGGACGCCGTGGCGCATCTCCGGCGTGGAAAAGCGCGCATCGGCGGTGGCGATCGTGATGTCGCACATCGCGGCGAGAGCGCAACCGAACCCGATCGCGCCGCCCTGCACGCCGCAAAGCACCGGAATCCTGGCTTCGCGGATCGACCGGTACAGGCCGAACACGACTTCCGTCGTATCACGCCGCTCGAGCGCCTCCGGCTCGACCGCCTTGCGCACGCCCATGCGCGAACGCCCGAGACAGAAGTCGGAGCCCGCACCGCGCAGCACGATCAGGTCCGCCGCGGGCGGCGCGCCGGCTATGCGCTCGCCGAGCTCCCGCACCATCGCATCGGATGCGCTGTTTCCCCGCTCCGGACAATTGAGGGTGATCCGCAGGATCGCCCCTTCCGTCTGCGCAACGATCTCGTTCATGGCAACGCCCACGACATGCTGTCGTGGCCGGGCTTGTAGTTGCGGTTGTCTTGCGCGGGATTGCGGTTGACCAGCGGCCGCGCGAACATCGGGTGCGTCTGGCTGCGCACTTCATGCTCGATGGTGAAAATGGGCTGGCGCGTATCGAGGTCGACAATCTCCTGAAAGCGATATTCGTACTGGCCGAACTCGACCGTCAGGAGACCCAGGTCGACCAGACGGCGGTAGGGGCCGGAGAAGTCGCAGATGTAGATTTGCGCGTGATGGCCGTCGTAAGGCACCTGCGGCCGGTCGGTTTCGACATAATAAAGGTACTGCTTCTCGCCGGCCTGCACCTTCGCCCTGCGCTCGTTTCCGTTCGTCTCGACCGTGGCGAACGCGCCCATCACCTCGCGATAGAAGCGCGCGATGCGCTCCGCCGTACTAAGCGGCACATCGAAGGCGACATAGGCCATTCCAAGCGCGACGCGCCCAAACCGCTGCCGGTCCGGCACATGCACGTTGATACGGTTGCCCCACGGGCACACGGCTTCCACATGATCGTCGTGCTCGCGGAACTCGAACCTAGTGTCCTTCAGGTGCGGGCTCACGCCCTTCAGCCTGTCGAGCAAGGCCTCGCGGTCGGGAATGACGAGGCCGATCGTGCCGCGCAGTACATTGGCCGACGGATGGGTCGGAAGATGAAACTGGCTCATCCCCACGTTCACCCACATGATGCGCACGCCCGTGTTCAGATAGGGATCGCGCGTCAGCCCCAGGCCGGTGATGTAGAAGTGCGTCGCAAGGCGCTGATCGGTGATATTGAGATTGACGTGTCCGAGGTTGACTATGTTCCCGATATCCTCGGCGGTCCGATCGAACGGCTTTTTCTCCATTTATTCTGCTCCTTCACGAACGCCACGTTGCCCCCGGATCGAACCACCGCCGCCCGGGGCGCGCCTTTAGCTCTAAAGCGGGACGCCTTGCATTGAACCGCTATCCCGCGCGGGTGCTTTCCTTGAGCACGACCCTTCCGAAGGTTGCGGCGCTCCATCGGGTCATGCCTTCAGAAGCGGTCGATCCGCTGCAGGTACTCGCCTGCGCGCAGGAACGCCTCGCCCACCGCATGAAAGAGCTTCCTCACCGCCAGCATCAGCGGATTTCCCCTCGGATGGCCGCGCCGCTTCATCGGGCCGGCGTCCCGAACCACGTCAGTTGGCAAGGTTGCAGCCTCCCTCGCCGAGCGGACGAAACACGTCATCGCCCTTGAGCGACGCCACGACGCGCGACAGGTCCCATTCGTTCTTCGACTCGGCGGGTGTCTTGATCTGCATCAGCGCGACGCTATGCACCATGCGCCCGTCGGGCCGCAGATAGCCGTCGTCGGTCAGGACATCCCGTATCGGGGTCTTCCGCATCTGCTCGATGACGCGCTTGGAGTCCGTGGAGTTCACGGCCTGCACGGCCTTCAGATAGCTGAGGACCGCCGAATAATTGCCGACCTGGAACGCGCTCGGCACCTTGTGCTCGACTTCCATGAAGCGCTTGACGAACGCTTCCGTTTCCGCGTCGTCGCGCCGCAGCCAGGCCGTCATGAAATAGACGCCGTGCGCGGCCTGCAGGGTCATCGCCTTGATCAAGGCCGGCGTGTCGAGGCCGAAGCCGACGAGCTTGGCTTTCACGCCGAACTCGCGCGCGGACTTGACCGCATTGACGGTGTCGTCGCCGCCGCTGTTGAGCGCCACCACGTCGGGCGCCAGCGCCTTGATCTGCAGCATGTAGGAGGAAAAGTCGTTGGCGGCGAGCGGATGCCTGAACGAGCCCACGACCTCGGCGCCATTCTTCTTCAGCGCTCCGGTGATACCCACTTCCATCGCGCGTCCGTAGGCATAGTCCGCGCTGAGCATGGCCCACCGCTTGCCGAGCAGCGGCACCGCCGTCCCCACCGCAGCGCTCGTCTGGTAGCTGTCGTAAAGCCAATGCACCGAGTTGTTGGGCGCGCAGACCCTTCCGGTGAATTCGTCGGAGCCCGTGCTCACCAGCAGCACCGTGCGGTTGCGCACCTTGGCCTGCTCGAGAACGGCGAAGGCGACCGAGGTGATGCCGACATCGGTGATGACGTTGACGTTATCGACGTCGTACCAGCGCGAGGCGGTCGAAGTCGCGACGTCCGGCTTGTTCTGATGGTCCGCGGAGAGAATCTCGATCGGCACTCCGTTGACCTTGCCGCCGAAATCCTCGACCGCCATTTTCGTCGTCGTGACCATTCCGGTGCCCAGGCCGACCGAGAATATTCCCGACATGTCGGTGAGCACGCCGATCTTGACCTTGCCGCCGGCAATCTCGGCCCCGGCGGACCCAGGACAGAGCATTGCAGCGACGAAAACAGCAGCCAATCCGCGCATTGCGTCCTCCTCCCCATGTCCTCTAACGCTTGAGGTATTGGCTTGAGCCTACCAGCGAGCCGACGGAACGCCAATATTTTTTTTGCACTTAATATTCGAATGTGCAAAAATGATTGCGATCACCGTCTCAGGCCATACGATAGCTGCCTGAAGGCGAAGCGCTCAGGGAGGCAATCATGGTCAATGCATTCGTCAAGAACTGCTGGTACGCTTCGGCATGGGATCATGAGGTGAAGAAGGATGCGATCCTGCCCCGCATGATCGCCGACCAGTCCCTGGTGATCTACCGGACGGAAAGCGGCGAGCCGACAGCGCTCGAGGACCGCTGCTGCCATCGTCACGCACCGTTGTCGGAAGGCAAGGTCGTCGGCAGCAACGTCCAGTGCATGTACCACGGCTTGAAATTCGCCCCAGACGGCCGCTGCATCGAGATTCCCGGCCAGAAGAACATTCCCGGCTCCGCCCGGGTGCGGCATTTTGCGACGGTCGAGCGCCACAACCTGATCTGGATCTGGCTCGGCGACCCCGCGACGGCGGATCCGGACCTGATCCCGGACGCCGTGGGCTTCGATCATCCGGACTGGACCATGAAGGGAGGCTATTTCCGCTACGAAGCCGATCCGATGCTCGTCGCCGACAACGCGATGGATTTTTCCCACATCACCTACGTCCACCCGCAGACTTTCGGCGGGACCGATCAATGGGCCACCGAGCGGCCGACCGTGGAGCGCATTCCGCGCGGCGTCCGCGTGTCGCGCTGGCTCAAGGACGTGGCGCCGCCGCCTTACCTCAAGCGCTTCAAGAACCACCACGGCAACATCGACCGCTGGAGCAGCTACGATTTCGTGGTGCCGGGAGTCCTGCTCCTGCGCAGCGACATGTATCCGGCCGGCAGCGACGTGAACGACAAGGATAACATCCTCTTCAGCTATTTCGCCTCGAACGCGATGACGCCGGAATCGTCGGAATCCACGCACAGCTTCTTCCGCTGGGGTCCGCGCTCGAACGAAGACCCCGCGATCACCGACATCCTGATGGACGCCGCCTATGCCGGTTTCACCGAGGACAAGATGATCATCGAGGCCCAGCAACGGGTTGTCAGGCGCGACCCGGACGCCAGGATGATGACGTTCGGCATCGATACCGGCGTGGTCCTGATGCGCAAGGTGTTCGATGAAATGCTGCGGGCGGAAGGTTCCGCCTGATCTTCGAGCGAAGCTCGCCGGAATAGACGAACCAACAGGCGCATCCGCACGGGATGCGCCTGTTTCGTTTCCCGCAGGCTTTCACCCGGAGTCGAACCCGGCTTGCGCCGTGTTCGCGCCCGGCTGCGCGCCGCGGCCGAGGCGGATATAAGGCCGATCCTCGCCTTTCGAAGCGCCGCTCTCGCTACAGCTTCAATCGCTGCTTGAGTTCGCCGACGATGCCGTTCCTGAAGAGCAGGATGCAGAGCACGAACGTCGTCCCGATCACGACCGAGATCGGCAATCCGGACTCGGCCAGGTAGTCGTGGAGCGAGGTGACGATGACGGCGCCGACCACGGGGCCCAGAAGCGTCTGGCTGCCGCCGAGCAAGGTCATGACCAGGACATCGCCCGACGTCGCCCAGTGCAGGTCGTAGACCGTCGCGAGCCGCAATGCGATCGCCTTGAGCGCGCCGGCCGTGCCGGACATCGCCGCGGAAAGCGCGAACACCATGATCTTGTACTTGTCCACGCTGTAGCCCAGCGAGATCGCGCGAGGCTGGTTGTCGCGGATGGCCCGCAGGATGCTGCCGAACGGCGAGTGGATGATGCGGAACGTGATCGCGAACCCGATCACGCAAATGACCAGGGTGGTGTAGTACATCGCATAGTTGTTGTTGAGATCCACCATGCCGAGTAGGTAGCCGCGGGGAATGCCCGACAGCCCGTCGTCGGCATGCGTGAACGGAAGCTGGAACGCGAGGAAGTAAACGAGCTGCGCCAGCGCGAGGGTGATCATCGCAAAGTAAAGGCCCTGGCGCCGCACGGCGATGAATCCGAGGACGAGGCCGAGGAAAAACCCCGTCGCCGTGCCGACCAGGACGGCCACCTCGAACGGAACGCCCCAGGCCTTTACGGCATAGCCTGCGGTGAAGGCCGCCGAGCCGAAGAACGCGGCGTGCCCGAACGAGAGCAGCCCCGTCGTCGATGCCAGCAGATTGTACGCGCAGGCGAACAGGCAGAAGCACAGCATTTTCACGAGAAATGCCGGATAAACGAAGAACGGCATGATCAGCAGTGCCGCAAAGCCGATCGTCCATAGCGCCGGCTTGATCAGCGGTCTGCCGCCGTTCGCGCGCTTGATGCCGGCCGTTTCGATTGTCGCCATGACTACTTTTCCGTCCCAAACAGACCCGCCGGCCTGACCAGCAGCACAAGGATCATGATGACGAAGATCACCATGTGCGACGCCTGCGGGTAGAACACCTTGGTGAATCCCTCGACGACGCCAAGCGACAGGCTCGTGACCACCGCGCCGAGGATCGACCCGAGGCCGCCGACCACCACCACCGCGAAGACGGTGATGATCAGATCGACGCCCATCAGCGGGCTCACCGTATAAAGCGGTGCCGCCAGCACGCCGGCAAAGCCCGCGAGCGCCACTCCGAACCCGAAGCCGAACGTCATCAGCGCCGGCACGTTGACGCCGAACGCCCGCGTGAGGACCGGATTTTCATTGGCGGCCCGAAGCGTGCGCCCGAGCGACGTCTTCTCGATAAAGAACCAGGTGGCGAAGCAGACGAGGATCGAAACCGCGACGGTCCACACGCGGTATTTCGGCAGGAACACGAAGCTGAGGTCCCATCCGCCGCGCAGCGCGTCCGGCGTCGGATACGGACGGGCGACCGCCCCGAAGATATAGACGAACACGCCCTGGATGATCAGAAGGAGTCCCAGCGTCAGCAGCAATCCCGGCATGTGGTCCGGCCCGTAAACGCGAAAGACGATGAACTTCTCGAGAACCACGCCGAGCAGCGCCACCATGAGCGGCGAAAGGACGAGGGCTGCCCAATAGTTGACGCCCAGCGTCTGGAGCATGAGCCACGAGAAATAGGCGCCCGCCATGTAGAAAGCGCCCTGCGCGATATTCACGATGCCGAGCAGCCCGAAGATGATCGACAGCCCGAGCGCCAGCAGCGCGTAAAAGGAGCCGTTGATCAGCCCGACTAGCAACTGTCCGAACAGCTGGTCTGGAGACATGTGATCCTCTAAACGCCCAAATGGCGCTGCAGACGTTCCATCTTGGTCGCCACCTCCGCGCGGTCCATCACGTCGACGATGCGGCCGTTTTCCATGACGTAGTGCCGGTCGGCCACTTTCACGGCAAACCGCAGGTTCTGCTCGACCAGCAGGACGGTCTGTCCGCGCGCCTTCATCGCATCGATAGCAAGCCGGATTCGCTGCACGATCGCGGGTGCGAGCCCTTCCGTCGGCTCGTCGAGGAGCAGGAGCGACGCACCTGTCCGCAGCACGCGCGCGATCGCCAGCATCTGCTGCTCGCCGCCTGAGAGCTTCGTGCCGGGGCTCCGGCCGCGCTCGCGCAAGTTTGGAAACAAGGCGTGGATTTCCTCGATCGACATGCCGCCCGCGGCGACGATCGGCGGCAGCAGCAGATTGTCCGCCACGCTCAAGCTGGCGAAGATGCCGCGCTCCTCCGGTACGTAGCCCACGCCGAGCCAGGCGATATGCTCGGACGGCGCGGCGATGGTCTCCTGGCCGGCGATCCGGATCGACCCGGTGCGCGACCGCAGGATTCCCATGATGGCGCGCAGCGTCGTGCTCTTGCCCGCGCCGTTGCGGCCGACGATCGTCGCGATCTCGCCCTTGCCGACATCCAGATGTACGCCGTGCAACACATGCGAGGAGCCGTAGCGGGCATGCAGATCGACGATCTTGATCAGCGGCTCAGTCATCGTCCGTTCCCAGATAGGCTTCAATGACCGCGGGGTCTTTCGACACGCTCGCGTAGTCGCCGTCGGCGACGATCTCGCCCCGCGCCAGCACGGTGATGCGGTCGGACAGGTCGGCGACCACGGACAGGTTGTGCTCCACCATGACGACGGTGCGTTCCCGCGCGACCTGCCTTATGAGGCTCGCCGTCCGCTCGATATCCTCATGGCCCATTCCGGAAGTCGGCTCGTCCAGCAGCAGAAGCTCGGGGTCGAGCGCCAGCGTCGTGGCGATCTCCAGCGCGCGGCGGCGCCCGTAGGAAAGCTCCATCGCCGGCGTCTCCGCGAATCCCTCGAGCCCGACCAGCGCGAGAAGCGAGCGGGCGCGGTCGTTGAGTCCGTCGAGGACGCGGCACGACGACCAGAAATGCAGGTCGTCGGTGCGCTTGCGCTGCAGCGCCACGCGGACGTTCTCCAGGACGGTCAGGTTGTGGAACACGGCGGAAATCTGGAACGAACGGACCATGCCGAGGCGCGCCACGTGAGCCGCGCCCGCCGTCGTGATATCGATTCCGTTGAAGAATATCCGCCCGCCGCTCGGATCGAGGAACCGCGTCACGACGTTGAAGAAAGTGGTCTTGCCGGCGCCGTTCGGGCCGATCAGCGAGTGAATCGTTCCGCGCCGGACATCCAGCGAGACGTCGTTGAGGACGGTGAACCCCCGGAAGGATTTCCGCAACGATTGCGCGCTGAGTATGACCTCCGGCTTGCCGGACATTGTTCCTCCCTCGCCCGGTTTTCCAGCCGGGTCGATTCTTTCGGCTTTTCAAAAAGAGCCGGCGTGATCGATCTCAAGCTGCATGCTCGACCACCTGCCGGCGCTTCAGCCGTAACGGTCGAGCACGTGGCGGGCCAAGGCGCCTTTGAGCACTTCTTCCGGGCCGTCGCTGATCATCAGGCTTCGCTGATCGCGCCAGAACTTCTCGATCGGAAGCTCCGGGGTGAAGGCGATGCCGCCGTGAATCTGCATCGCGCAGTCCGCCGCCTTGTAGGAGAGGCGGTTGCCGAGATTCTTGGCGATGTAAGCCTCGTAGCGGACGTCCTGTCCCTGATCGAACTTCCACGCCGCCTGATGAATGAGCAGCCGCAGCTGCACGACGTCCTGATATGAATCGACCAGCATCCACTGGATGGCCTGGCGGGAGGCGAGCGGCTGCCCGAACGTGATCCTCTGCTTGGCGTATTTCACGCTCATCTCGAGGCAGCGCTCGATCACCCCGAGCGCCCGCGCACCGAGCCGCAGCCGCCCGATGGTCAGCCACTGCTGGCCGAGCTTGAAGCCCTCGCCCTCCTCGCCGATCCGCTTCCACTCCGGCACCCGCACATTGTCGAAGGCAAGCTCGCACGGCTCGTCGTCCATGATCGTCTTGGTGATGCGCGCGATGCTCACCCCGGGCTGATCCATGTCGACCAGGAACGCCGAGATGCCGCGGCCGCCTTTCGACCGGTCGGTGGAGGCGAACAGTTGAACGAAGCTCGCGCTCTGGGCGTTGGTGATGAACCGCTTGTAGCCGTTGATGACGTAGTGGTCGCCGTCGCGAACCGCGGTCGCCCGCATCATCGTGGGGTCGCTGCCCGCGTCCGGCTCGGTCTGCGCGAAGCAGGCGATCTTCTCGCCGGCGATGACAGGGAGAAGATAGTCCTTCTTCTGCCGCTCATTGAGCTGAAACAGGATCGGACTGATCTCGGGGCCGAAGACGAGGCTCTTTCGCGAAGGGAATGCGATGGTCCGGCCCATCTCCTCCCAGATGACCACGCGCGCGAGCAGACCCAGGCCCAGACCACCGTATTCCTCCGGTGTGTCGATCAGCCACAGCCCCATCTCCTTCGCGATCTTCTCGAGACGCTTCTTCACTTCCGGCTTCAGGCTGGGGCCGGAATAGGCTTCACGCTCGGTCGGAATAATCTCGGTATCGACGAAGTGGCGCAATTGCTCCTTGAGCAGGCGCAGTTCGTAAGGAAGCTCGAAATCCATCGTCCACCTGGCTCGTCAACTCGCTGCAATTATCTTTGATCAAATTCCATTTCGCAACAAAAATTCTTGACGGCTCCGTCCGCGCGCCTAGTGTTGAAGCGAGAAACGCTCCATCGAAGTCGGCGCGCGATCGGGAGGAAGACGGTCCGATGATCAGGGAAGCTTACGAGACGGTGAGGATCGAGCTCGAGGACGGGATCGGCTGGGTCATCCTCAACCGGCCGGAGAAGCGCAACGCGATGACGCCCAAGCTCCATGAGGAAATGGTCGAGATCCTGACCGAGCTCGAGTTCGATCCGCGGATGAAAGTCCTGGTGCTGACCGGAGCCGGCCAGTCCTGGTCCGCGGGGCAGGATCTCAAGGAGTTCTTCCGCGACCTCGAGGACAAGCCCGCCGAGCGGGCGCGCGCGCACGAGACCAATCAGCTCTGGCGGTGGCAGAAGCTCTACGGCTATTCCAAGCCGACCATCGCGATGGTCAACGGCCACTGCTTCGGCGGCGCGTTCACCCAGCTCGTCGCCTGCGATTTCGCCATCGCCGCCGAGGATGCCGCCTTCGGCCTCTCGGA
>Ga0182744_1002687_pt1 | contig 14418 bp, 11 predicted proteins | sample eDN3rd30CKraftMG_FD_128525 | JGI IMG/M metagenome (GOLD analysis project Ga0182744, IMG submission 128525) | Enriched Miracle-Growth compost microbial communities from Emeryville, California, USA - eDNA 3rd pass 30_C Kraft MG (version 2) (version 2) ...
CCGGCCGGACCCCGAGATTTTCACTGACAAGCTGCAGTTCCGCCCGGCGCGGCTGTTTCGCATGGCGCGCTCCAAGGCCTATCTGTTCCGGGGCGTGGAAATCCGCTGGAAGTGCGACCCGTCCCTCATCAAGCAGGGCGAGGACATCCCCGAGGAGGCAACGCTGCGGTTCCCCGGCGGCCTGGCTGATTTCCTCGCCAGCCTGCTGGAGGGCCGGCGCATCGTGTCCGAACATGCCTTCTCGGGCCGCACGGCCTTTCCCGGCGAGGCGGGGAGCGTGGAATGGGCCATCGCCTGGCCGGCCGATATGGACGGCTTCAGCCAGACCTATTGCAACACCATCCCGACCCCGGAGGGCGGCACCCATGAGGCCGGCCTGCGCGCCGCCCTCACCAAGGGTCTTCGGGCCTATGGCGAGCTGGTGGGCAACAAGAAGACGGCGCAGATCACGCCCGAGGACGTGATGACCCACGCCGCCGTCACCCTCTCCCTCTTCATCCGCGATCCGCAGTTCCAGGGGCAGACCAAGGACAAGCTCTCCACGCCCGAGGCGGCGCGCCTGGTCGAGAACGCCATCAAGGACCATTTCGACCATTGGCTGGCGCATGCGCCCGACCAGTCCCGGCAGCTTCTGGAATGGACCATCGAACGCTCGGAGGAGCGCCTGCGCCGCAAGCGTGAGCGCGAGGTGCAGAGGAAGCAGGCCACGCGCAAGCTGCGCCTGCCCGGCAAGCTGGCCGATTGCTCCACGGAAGCGGCGGAGAACACCGAGCTCTTCATCGTCGAGGGCGACAGCGCCGGCGGCTCCGCCAAGCAGGCCCGCCACCGCGCCACCCAGGCCGTGCTGCCCTTGCGCGGCAAGATCCTCAACATCGCCAGCGCCGGCGCCGAGAAGATTTCCGCCAACCAGGAGCTGAACGATCTCACCCAGGCGCTGGGCTGCGGCATTGGTGCGCGTTATTCCAGCGATGACCTCAGATACGAGAAGATCATCATCATGACGGATGCCGACGTGGACGGCGCCCATATCGCCACGCTCCTGATGACCTTCTTCTACTATTCCATGCCCCGCCTCATCTCGGAGGGCCATCTCTACCTCGCCATGCCGCCGCTCTACCGCCTGGCGCACGGCGGCACCGTGGCCTATGCCCGCGACGACGCCCACATGACCGAGCTCAAGGCCACCCTCTTCAAAGGCAAGACCAATATCGAAGTGAGCCGCTTCAAGGGCCTGGGTGAAATGCCGCCCCGGCAGTTGAAGGAAACCACCATGGACCCCGCGGCCCGCACTCTCCTGAAAGTCATGCTCCCGGTCGAGCAGGACGAGATCGAGGACACCGGCGACCTGGTGGACCGCCTCATGGGCAAGAAACCCGAACTCCGTTTCGCCTTCATCCAGGAGAATGCGAAGTTCGTGACGGAACTGGATATCTGACGCCTCCCCATGCAACGCTCCCCCCTCATCGACCGAGCCCAGCGCGATTAGGTTGGCATCATCCTCATCGCCACATTGACGTCCCCTCGTCACCCTCGCGCAGGCGAGGGTCCATGCGATGCTTCGGCCGACACCGTCGGTGGAAACAATGGGGCAAATGGATGCCAGCCTTCGCTGGCATGACGAGTTAAATGGCGGGCCTTGGCCGCCGGCATGCTGGCGAACGCTGGCTGCATAAGCGACTAACGCCCCGCTCGCGCAGCGCGAACGGCGGTAGATGCTGTGCCCTTGTGAACGCACCGCCCCGGGGCGGTTCCCGATCCCGTCGATTATACCCTCATTTCTTGTTGCAATTAAAAATCATACGCACTACAACGCCGAAATATTGATAATGATTATCATTTAAGTTTCTGCATTGGCCATTCCGAAGTGGGGCATTGTCTCCGCCACCGGCCGCAAGGAGTATGCATTCAAATGACCTGCCGTACCCGCCTGTTGAGCTCGCTTTCCCTGATCGCCTTCACCGCCACCCCCGCCTTCGCCGCCTCCTCCGATATCGAGGAAATCCTGGTGACGGATACCATGTCCAACAACAATCTGCAGCAGGTGGTGACCGGCGGCGCGCTGGGCGACAAGAGCATCCTCGATACGCCCTTCTCCATCAGCGTGGTCGACAGCGAGGACATCGCCAAGCGCCAGGCCTTCACCATCGGCCAGATTTTCGCGAACGACCCCTCGGTCTTCTCCTTTGCCACGGGCGCCACCACCAACTGGTGGGGCACCCAGATCCGCGGGCTGGGCGTGAACAATTATTATATCGACAACGTACCCCTGCAGATGAGCTGGGGCGGCGACTTCCCCATCGAGGCGGTGGAGCGGGTGGAGGCGCTGAAGGGCCTGACCGGCTTCATGTACGGCTTCGGCTCGCCGGGCGGCGCCATCCAGTACCGCACCAAGCGGCCGACGCCCGAGCCCATGCTGGCGACGGAGCTGGGCTACCGCAACGACAGCGTGTTCTACGGCCGGGTGGATGCCGGCGGTCCCATCGACAGGGACGGCCGGCTGGGCCTGCGCGCCAATCTGGGCGTCGAGCAGGGCACGGCCTATAACGATGCCGGGGTGAACCGTTATGTGGGCTCGCTGGCGGCGGACTTCGCCATCTCCCCCAACCTCAAATGGTTCGCCACCCTCACCTACGAGGACAGCAACCTGAAGCACGAGCCGTTCCAGATATACTGGGACAGCTACACCGGCACCGAAGTGCCCGATACCGACTTCCGCTACGGCGACGTGAATGTCGACAATTCCAACTACAAGGCCAAGACCTTCACATCCTCCACCGGCCTGAACTGGCGGTTCGCCGACGGCTGGAGCGCCGAAGCGAGCTACGGCTACAACCGCAAGAAGCATCTCTCCAACAAGACCTTCGTCGACCTTCTGAACGAGGGCGGCGACTATGCGGGCGCCATGTACAATTTCCCCGGCGTCAACGCCGCCAGCTTCGGCAACCTGATGATCGAGGGCGGGTTCGATACCGGTTTCATCCGGCATGAAATCGTGAGCGGCCTCTCCTATCAGACGCAGCGCAACATCTACGGCGAATTCTATTACAGCTACGACTTTGACGGGAACGTCTTCGAGGAACAGACCTTCCTGGTGACCCGCGACATCGATTGGGATCTCACCGGCACACCCAGCAAGAACCGGCAAACGGCGGCCTTCATCAGCGACACGCTGCATCTGGGCGACCATGTGCAGGCCATCGTGGGGCTGCGTCATTCACGCCAGAAAATACTGGATATGGATGGCGACCCGGCAGTGGATTCCAGCTTCAAGACGTCGGCCACCACGCCGACCCTCGCCCTGATTTACAAGCCCATCGAGCGCATCTCCCTTTATGGCAGCTACGTGGAATCGCTGGAGGGCGGCACCCGTGTGGGCGACACCTACGCGAATGCCGGCGAAATCCTGGGCGCGACCATCTCCAAGCAGTACGAGGTCGGCGTCAAGTATCAGGACATGCGATTGGGCTTCACCACGGCCGCCTTCCGCATCGAGCGCGCCAACCGCATCGACGAGATCATCGATGGTCTGCGCTATCTCACCCAGGACGGCCTCGTCGTCTACGAGGGCATCGAGGCCATCGCCAACTATCGTTTCACCCAGAGACTGAGCATGGGCGGCGGCCTGGTATACCTGGACCCGGAAATCCGCGAAGTCTCGCCTGGCAATGCGGCCATCATGGGCCATATCCCGGCGCAGGCCTCCAAATGGCAGATCGTCGGCAATGCCGATTACCGCGTGCCCGGCATCGAGGGCCTGAGCCTGCATGGCAATGTCCGCCATTACGGCAAGGCGCCGACCACCGACGCCAACACGCTCTTCCTCCCCAGCTACACGCTGGCCAATCTGGGCTTCACCTACGAAATGGAAGTGGGCGGCCAGCCCATCGCGCTGGTGGGCAACGTCAACAACATATTCGACAAGGCCTATTGGGGCCTCAGCAATTTCGGCGAAGGCCGCAACGCCGCCCTGGGGCTGCGGGTGAACTGGTAGAGGCCGATCGGTGGAAAAGGGGGATTTCCCCCTTTTCACACTGGTATTTTTGCACCACATGGTCCCTAAAGTGGCATGGAACCGTTGCGGGACATTGACACTTGGGCGGAATTACCTATTCTGCGCCGCAAACGTACCCCGAATAGACTGGACCAATATAGTACATGATGTTTTCTGAGCTCGGGCTGTCGCCCGAGACATTGAAAGCCCTGGATGATGCCGGGTATCAATCCCCCACCCCGATCCAAGAACAGGCCATTCCGGCCGCTTTGACCGGACAGGACATATTGGGCATTGCCCAGACCGGCACCGGCAAGACCGCCGCCTTCACGCTTCCGATGATCGACATGCTGGCCAAGGGCCGCGCCAAGGCGCGCATGCCCCGTTCGCTGATCCTGGAGCCGACGCGCGAGCTCGCCGCCCAGGTGGCCGAGAACTTCGAGAAATACGGCAAGTACCACAAGCTCAACATGGCGCTGCTGATCGGCGGCGTCTCCTTCGGCGAGCAGGAGAAGAAGCTCGATCGCGGCGTCGATGTGCTGATCGCCACGCCCGGCCGCCTGCTGGACCATTTCCAGCGCGGCAAGGTGATGCTCACCGGCGTGCAGTGCTTCGTCATCGACGAAGCCGACCGCATGCTCGACATGGGGTTCATCCCCGATGTGGAGCGCATCTGCAGCCTCATCACCATGCGCCACCAGACCCTCTTCTTCTCCGCCACCATGGCACCCGAGATCAAGCGGCTGGTGGACCGTTTCCTGAGCAACCCCAAGACCATCGAGGTCAGCCCGCCCGCCTCCGCCGCCGAGACGGTGACGCAGTGGCTGGTGCCGACTACGGTCAAGTCCAAGCGCGAGGCGCTGCGCCACCTGCTCAAGGCCGAGGATGTGGCCAACGCCATCATTTTCTGCAACCGCAAGAGCGAGGTGGATATCCTCTACAAGTCGCTGAAGAAGCACGGCTTCAACGCCGGCGCCCTGCATGGCGACATGGACCAGTCGAAGCGCATGGAAGTTCTGGCGGACTTCAAGGCGGGGACCGTGCCCATCCTCGTCGCCAGCGACGTGGCGGCCCGGGGCCTGGATATCCCGACCGTCTCCCACGTCTTCAATTTCGACGTGCCGCTGGCCGCCGACGATTATGTGCACCGTATCGGCCGCACGGGCCGCGCCGGGCGCAGCGGCCAGTCCTTCATGCTGTCCGCCCCCAGCGACCGCAAGCTCCTGGCCAACGTCGTCAAGATGCTCGGCCGGGAACTGCCGGTCTGGGAAATCGCCGACATCACGACCACGGGCGAAAGCGACGAGGCGGAAGCGGAGGAAAAGCCCCGCCGCAGCCGCCGGGGCGAGAAGAAGACCACGGCATCCAAGGACCGCCCGGAACCCGCCAGGAAGGCCGACCGCCCGGCCCGCGAGCATGCCGCGCCGGAGAAAAGCGCCACACCGGCCCCCCGCCGCGGGCGCCGCCGCCACGAGGAAGAGGATGACACGCCGGTGCTCGGCCTTGGCGACCATACGCCGGATTTCCTGCTGCGCCCGGTATTTCCTTCCGACAAGCCGGATGTGGCCTGAGGCTTAAGCTTGCCTTAATCAATATATTCTACCCTATACGAAAGTAGATATTTCAATAACTACAACGTATAGCCCTGGCAGGAGCCTCCGTGGGTCACGCATCGTCCCCCGACGTTCGCGCCATTGCCGACAAGGCGATGGCGCATATGGCGCGCTTCGACATCATGCCGACGCCGGACAATTACCATGTCTGGTACAGCTATTGCTGCGGTGAGAATATCGCACTCACCCGGGCGGTCGATATCATCATCAGCAATGACGGCGGCTTCAGCGAAAGCCGGTGCCGCGAGGTCTTCCACCAGTTCTTCACCCCCGAGGAAGACGCCATGGCGGTTTCCGAAACCGCCCGGGCCGTGCAGCGGCAGGTACAGCGCGTGCTGGATTTCGTCGCCGACATCTCGACCACCAGCGACGATTACGACGCCACGCTGAAAGCGGTCTCCGGCACCCTCCTGAGCGATCTCTCGGTCGGCGAAATCCGCCGCATGCTGGATACGCTCATCGCCGAGACCGAGAAGATCCAGATCAGCAATGACCGGCTGCGGCAGGAGCTTCACAAATCGTCCGAGGAGATTTCAGCGCTGCGCAAGAACCTCACCAGCGCCCGCATCGAATCCATGACGGATTCCCTCACCGGCCTGGCCAACCGCAAGTTCTTCGACCGTGACCTGCGCCAGGCGGCCATGGACTGCATGGAGACCGGCGCCGACCTTTCGGTCATCATCTGCGACGTGGACCATTTCAAGATGTTCAACGACCAATGGGGCCACCTCCTGGGCGACCAGGTGCTGAAGCTCATCGGCTCGGTGCTGCAGAAGAATGTCAGCGACGCCGACACGGCAGCGCGTTTCGGTGGGGAGGAATTCATCGTCCTCCTGCGCAACACCAGGCTGCGGGAGGCGGTGAAGCTGGCCGACAAGATCAGACTCGATATCTCCTCGCGCAAGGCCCGCAAGCGCGATACCGGCGAGACCATCGGGCGCATCACCTGCTCGTTCGGCGTCGCCAGCTTCCAGCGGGGCGAGCCGCTCTCCGCCTTCATGGAACGGGCCGATATGGCGCTTTACGAGGCCAAGAAACAGGGCCGCAACCGTGTGGCCGACGAACGCATCCTGCCGGACGAGACCGCCGGGAAACAGTCGCGCGTCGCTTGAGGTGAGTTCTACCGGGGTAGGCGGACGGTCATGCCGTCCGTCTCGTCATCGAGCCTGATCTGGCACCCCAGGCGGGAGGTGGCGGTCAACCCGTCTGCCAGGTCCAACATGCCCGCCTCTTCTTCCGAGGGGCGGCCCAGGCGCCGGTAATCCTCCGCCGCCAGGATCATATGGCAGGTGCAGCACGACATCTGCCCGCCGCAGGTGCCCTCCACGGGCAGGCCCGCATCGCGGGCGATCTCCATGAACGACCGGCCCGGCGCCCCCTCGACCGCGACATGGCGGCCGTCCTTCAGAACGAACGTCACGATCATGCGCGGGTGCGCTCCACCGCCGCCAGCTTACGGATCACCGTATCGGCGGCGAAGTCCACTTCCGCTTCGGTCGTCATGCGCCCCAGCCCGATGCGCACCGAGGACTGGATGTCCCGGTCGCTGAGCCCGAGTGCGGCCAGCACGTAGGACGGCTCATCCGACGCCGAGGCGCAGGCGGAACCGGATGAAATCGCCAGCTCGCGCAGTTCCGCCATCAGCCGGTTGCCGTCCACCCCGGCGAAAGTGATGTTCATGTTGCCGGCAAAGCGCCGCGTGCGATGCCCGTTGAGCCGCGCCCCCGGCACACTGTCCAGCACCCGGTCCAGGAAGCGGTCCGCCAGACCGCGCAGATGGGCGGCATCGGCCATCATGGCCTCCCCACCGATGCGGCAGGCGGCGCCGAGCCCGACGCACAGCGGCGTCGCCAGGGTGCCGGACCTCAGCCCATGCTCGTGCCCGCCGCCGTCCATCACCGGGCGCAGGTTCACCCTGGAGCGCCGCACATAGAGGGCGCCGACGCCCTTCGGGCCATAGAGCTTGTGGCCGGATATGCTCATGAGGTCGATGTTCATGGCCTCCACGTCGAGCGGAATCTTGGCCACCGCCTGGGCGGCGTCGGTATGGAAGACCACCCCGGCCTCGCGGCAGATGGCGCCGATGTCGTGAAGCGGCTGGATGACCCCGATCTCGTTGTTCACCGCCATGACGGAGACCAGCAGCGTCTCGGGCGTGATGGCGGCCTTCAGTTCGTCCAGGTCGAGAAGCCCCTCCGCATCGACCCCCAGATAGGTGACGGTGAAGCCCTCCTCCTCCAGCCGGCGGCAGCTTTCCAGCACGCATTTATGTTCCGTCCTGACGGTGACGATGTGCCGGCGGTGCGCCTTGTAGGCCCAGGCCAGGCCCTTGATGGCCAGATTGTTGGATTCGGTCGCCCCGGAGGTGAAGACGATATCGTCCGCCCCGGCGCCGATCAGCGCCGCCACCTCGCGGCGGGCGATGTTCACCGATGCCTCCGCCTCCCAGCCGTAGCGATGCTCGGAATGGGCGTTGCCGTATTTCTCGGTGAAGAAGGGCAGCATGGCATCCACCACGCGCGGGTCGGTCGGCGTAGTCGCCTGGTAATCCAGATATACCGGCACACGCACGGGCCGCGGCGCGGTCTTTTCCACAGGTTGCACCATGTCAGGCGGTTTTCCTCTCTCTGGTTCGGGAACGCTCATACTGCCGCTTCCATTCCCCAAGAAACGCTTCAATATCACGCGCATCCGTATCCCAGCCGAGGCTGACGCGAATGGCGGCGCCCGCCAGATCGTCACCCTGCCCCATGGCGGCCAGCACATGCGAGCGCCGCACCTTGCCCGAGGAACAGGCCGAGCCGGCGCTGACGGCGAAGCCCGCCAGGTCGAAAGCCATCACCTGCGTTTCCGCCGGCATGCCGGGCATGGCGATGCAGCTCGTATTGCCCACACGGGGTGCCTCACGGCCCATGATGACGGCATCGGGCGCCGCCTCCAGGATGGCCTCCTCCAGCGCATCCCGCAGCTCCACGAGGCGGGCGGCATGGGTGAGCTCGCGCCCCGCCAGCTCCGCCGCCACACCGAAGCCGGCGATGCCCGCCAGGTTCTCGGTGCCGGCGCGCAGGCCCATCTCCTGCCCGCCGCCGGTCAGGACGGGCCGGCGCGCGCCGTCGTCGCATCGGACGATCAAGGCACCCACGCCGGTCGGGCCGCCGAACTTGTGGGCGGAGAGACTCGCCATGTCGGCAAAGCGCGTGATGGGGCCGAGGTCGATCTTGCCCGCCGCCTGCACGGCGTCCACATGCAGCGTGCCGCCATGCTCGTGCACCAGCCGCGCCGCCTCGGCGATGGGCTGGATCACGCCGGTCTCGTTGTTCACGGCCATGATGCAGACCAGCGCGGGCGCGTCCGATTCGCGCAACGCCGCCTCCAGCGAAGCGAGGTCGATCACCCCCTGCCCCGTCACCGCGACCTCAGTGACCGGCCGGCCGGATCGTCCAGCGGGCTCGCGCACCGAATCATGCTCGATGGCGGAGATAATCAGCCGCCCATGCGGCGCGCCCAGGATCGCCATATTGTTGGCTTCCGTGGCGCCGGAGGTGAAAGTGATGGCATTGGCGGGCACACTGGCGAAAGCCGCCACCTGCTCGCGCGCCCGGGCCAATCGGGCGGCGGCCTGCCGCCCTGCCCCGTGCACGGAGGACGGATTGCCCGGCGCCCCCAGCACCTCGACCATGGCCGCCACCATTTCGGGGCGGGGCCGGGCGGTGGCGTTGTAATCGAGATATATGGGCTGGCGGGCCATCCGCGTTTCCCTCAGGCGGTCGGCTGCAGGTCACCGGCGAGCGGCGGCAGGGGACGGTCCACATCCACCTCCTCCGCCTCGTCGATATCGAAGCGGCCGCAGGCCACGTCCTTCAGCGAGATGGCGGAGAGGGAGCGCTGCACCTGGGCGGTCACGATGTCGAGGATGCGCTGCGCCGGACAGCCGGCGGCGCGGGCGCGCTCGACGTCCGATCCCGCGTCGGGGCAGGCCACGGCCTCTTCCATGGCGGTGGCGATATCGGCGATGGAGATGCTGGCGGCGGGGCGCTTCAAGAGATAGCCGCCGGCGGGGCCGCGCACCCCCCGCACCAGCCCGGCCTTGCGCCATTTGACGGCGAGCTGCTCCAGGTAGCACAGCGGCAGGCCGTGCCGCTCCGCCACCTCCACCAGGGAGACGGGCGCGCCATCGCAGGCGCGGCCGCCGGTGCCCCGGGCGATATCGCTCAGGGCGATGATCGAATATCGGGTGCGGGTGCTGAGCATTACTGTTCGATGTCGCGGTTCTGCCGGTCTTCCTCCCGGCATTTCAGGAGGGAGGCGATATCGGCCTCGCGCGCCGCCAGTTCCTTTTCCAGGACGACGATGCGGTTGGAGAGCCCGTCCATGGTGGCGAGCAGGCCCTCGATGGAACGCGCCACCGGATCGGGCATCTCGTCGGAGGTGCCGTAGCTGCGGAAATCGTCCGTGCGCACGGCGCCGCGCGCCGGCTTGGCGGGCGCACCCACCACCGTGGTATGGTCCGCCACATCCTTGAGCACTACGGAATTGGAGCCCACGCGCGAACCCTCGCCCAGCGTGATGGGCCCCAGCACCTTGGCGCCGGCGCCGACGATCACATTGTCCTTCAGGGTGGGGTGGCGCTTGCCTTTCTCCAGCGAGGTGCCGCCAAGCGTGACCCCCTGATAGAGCGTCACATCGTCGCCGATCTCCGCCGTCTCGCCGATCACCACGCCCATGCCGTGGTCGATGAAGAAGCCGTTGCCGATGGTGGCGCCGGGATGAATCTCGATGCCCGTCAGAAAGCGCCCGATATGGGAGACGAACCGGCCGAGGAAATAGAACCTGGAACGCCATAACACATTGGCGATGCGGTAGAAGATCGCCGCATGGAAGCCGGGATAGGTGAAGATCACTTCCCACTTGTTGCGGCACGCCGGGTCGCGCGCCATGGCCGCCCGGATATCCGTGCCGAGAGACGAGAAGATGGACATGACGGAACCCAACCTTTCCCCATAAAATGTCCGCAAGAGGCCACAGGACACTTGGCAAGGCGGCAACAACGCCTTACATAGCCCACATGCAGTTTGCTATATAAAGTTCCTGACTATTCTGGTCAAGTTTAGAGCGGCCATGTCGATATCCGGCGCCCCGCCGCCGACCGGAACAGCGGAACCGGACAGGAGCAGGACGACGTTATGCCAGACGTGATTTTCAACGGCCCCTCCGGCCGGTTGGAGGGCCGCTACCAGCCCGGTCAGGGCGCCAATCCGCCCATCGCGCTCATCCTCCATCCCAACCCGCAGTTCGGCGGCACCATGAACAACAAGGTGGTCTACCACCTCTATCATGTGTTCGCCCGGCGCGGCTTCGGCGTGCTGCGCTTCAATTTCCGCGGCGTGGGCCGCAGCCAGGGCGAGTTCGACAATGGCGCCGGCGAACTGTCGGATGCCGCCGCCGCCCTCGACTGGCTGCAGACATTCAACAAGGATGCGCCCGCCTGCTGGGTGGCCGGCTTCTCCTTCGGCGCCTGGATCGGCATGCAGCTGCTGATGCGCCGGCCCGAGATCGAGGGGTTCATCTCCATCTCGCCGCCCGCCAACATGTATGATTTCTCCTTCCTCGCCCCCTGCCCGTCCTCCGGCCTCATCGTCCAGGGTACGGCGGACGACGTGGTGCCCCCCGCTCCCGTGCAGAAGCTGGCCGACAAGCTCCAGGCCCAGCGCGCCATCGAGGTGCAGTTCGAGGCCGTGGAAGGCGCCAACCATTTCTTCGAAGGCCAACTGCCCGAAATGGTCAAGCGCGTGGAAGACTATCTCGACAAGCGCCTGGTGCCGGCGGGGTAAAAAACTTCGTTCTCGTCATTCGCCGACTTGATCGGCGAATCCAGTACTGGACTCGCCGGTTGAACCGGCGAGTGACGGCGAGGTGTGACTGTCATTCATGATCCGCCGCCCAATACCGCCCGCCGGTCAGCGGCTCCTTCACACCCGTCGTCGTCGGTAGGGTGAGCGGCCGGCCGAGACGCGAGCGCACGGCGAGATAGGCGAATATCTCCGCTTCCAGGGGGTCGCCCCGCCAGCCCAGATCGTCCACCGGGCGCACCGGTACACCCAGTGCCTCCCTCAAGGCCGCCACCACCGCCCTGTTGTGCCGCCCGCCGCCGGCCAGCAGCCATTGGCGCGGCGCCTCGGGCAGGTGCTCGCGGGCACGGGCGACGGCGTGGGCGGTCAGCGCGGTCAGCGTGGCGGCACCGTCCTTCGCCGTCAGCCCTTCGATGGGGCCGAGGGGGAAGTCGTTGCGGTCGAGCGATTTGGGGGGACGCGCGGCATACCAGTCCTCGGCAATCAGCGCCGTCACCTTGTCGGCATGCACCTTGCCGGCCAGCGCCAGCTCGCCGTCCTCGTCCCATAATTTGTCGGTGTGGCGGCGCACCCAGTCGTCGATGAGGCCGATGCCCGGGCCGGTATCGAAGGCCAGCACGTCACCTTCCCCCGGACCGATCCAGGTGATGTTGGCGACACCGCCCAGGTTGAGCACGGCGACGGGCAGCGCCAGGTCCAGCGCCTCCAGATGGGAGCGCAGCAGGGCGTTGTGATAAAGGGGAGCCAGCGGTGCCCCCTGCCCGCCGGCCCGCATGTCGGCGGTGCGGAAATCGCTGACCACGCCAATGCCGGTGAGCCGGGCCAGTTCCGCTCCGTCGCCCACTTGCCAGGTCCAGCCCTCCTTCGGGCGGTGCAGGAGGGTCTGGCCATGAAAGCCGATGACGTCGAGCTCATGAGGCTCCAGCCCGGTTTTGCCCATGAGCGAAAGAATGGCCTCGGCATGGGTGCGGGTGACCAGGTCCTCAGCCAGCATGATCTCCGGGTCGTCATCCACCCGCTCGCCCCAGGCCCGCGCCCGGTCGGTCGCCCGTTGCAGGGTGATGCGCTCGGCCGGCGTATAGGGCACGGTGGTCCAGGGGCCGAGCTGCAATATGCGCTCACCGTCGGTACGCAGGATGGCCACGTCCACGCCGTCCAGCGACGTGCCGCTCATGGTGCCCAGTGCCGTCCAGTCCTCGCCTTTGGCCATATGGTCTTGATCCCGCCCTTTGCGTCGTTGCCGCCTTATGCTACATCACGCGGCGGAGAAGGATATGCAAGACGTAAAATCGGAATTCCTCAGGACCATCATCGAACGCGGCTACCTGCACCAGTGCACCGACCTGGAAGGGCTCGACAAGCTCTTCCTCGACGGGCCGGTCACCGCCTATGTGGGCATCGACTGCACGGGGCCGAGCCCGCATGTGGGCCATATGGTCGGCATCATGATGCTGCGCCGCCTGCAGCAGAGCGGGCACCGCCCCATCGCCGTGATGGGCGGCGGCACCACGCGCATCGGCGATCCATCCGGCAAGGATGAAAGCCGCCAGATGCTCTCGGAAGCGCAGATCGAGGCCAACAAGCGGAGCATCCAGGACGCCGTCTCCCGTTTCATCCGCTTCGGTGACGGGCCGTCGGACGCCATCGTGGTGGACAATGCGGACTGGCTGCTGGGCCTCAAATATGTGGATTTCCTGCGCGAATACGGCCCGCACTTCACCATCAACCGCATGATGACCTTCGACAGCGTGAAGCTGCGCCTGGAGCGCGAGCAGCCCCTCACCTTCCTGGAATTCAATTATATGATCTTCCAGGCCTACGATTTCGTGGAGCTCTACCGCCGTCACGGCTGCCGCCTGCAGATGGGCGGCTCCGACCAGTGGGGCAACATCGTCAACGGCGTGGAACTGGGCCGCCGCAAGGAGAACGCCAGCCTCTTCGGCCTCACCACGCCGCTCATCACCACCGCCTCCGGCGCCAAGATGGGCAAGACGGCGCAGGGTGCCGTGTGGCTGCGCGAGGACATGCTCCCTGCCTACGACTACTGGCAATACTGGCGCAACACGGCGGATGCCGACGTGGGCCGCTTCCTCAAGCTCTTCACCGACCTGCCGCTGGATGAGATCCGGCGGCTGGAAGCGCTCCAGGGCCAGGAGATCAACGAAGCCAAGATCATCCTCGCCAACGAGGCCACAGCCATGTGCCATGGCCCCGAGGCCGCCGCGCGCGCCGCCGAGACCGCCCGCCAGACCTTCGCGGAAGGCACCGCCGGTGGCGACCTGCCGACGGTCGCGGTGGCCCGGGCACGGCTGGATGCGGGCATTCCGGTGGTCGACCTGATGGTGGAAGCGGGGCTCGCCGCCTCCAAGGGCGAGGTGCGGCGCCTCATCCGGGGCGGCGGCGCCAAGGTGAATGATGTGGCGGTGAGCGACGAAGCCGCCACCCTCTCGGCGGCCGACCTCACCGAACGCGGCGACATCAAGCTCTCGGCCGGCAAGAAGCGCCACGCGCTGGTGAAGCCCGAGTAACATTCAAGCTAAAGGGAAGCCTCCATGAAAGCTGCGGTCGTCCACGATTTCAGCCAGCCGCCCCGTTTTGCCGATTTCACTGAACCCGAGGCCGGGCCGGGCGAACGGCTGGTCAGGGTGCGCGCGGCGGCGCTCAGTCAGCTTGTGAGGGCCCAGGCTTCGGGCCGGCATTACAGCAGCGGGAGCGTTCCGCTCATCCCCGGCGTGGATGGCGTGGGGCTGCTGGAGGATGGCAGCCGCGTCTATTTCGCCTTTCCGCGCGCCCCCTTCGGCGCCATGGCGGAGATCACCGCCATCCCGGCGGAAAACTGCATTCCCGTGCCGGACGGTGTGGATGATGTGACGGCGGCCGCCATCGCCAACCCCGGCATGTCATCCTGGGCGGCGCTCACCGAGCGGGCGCATCTGCGGGCGGGGGAGTGCGTGCTGGTCAACGG
>Ga0182744_1002690_pt1 | contig 14407 bp, 13 predicted proteins | sample eDN3rd30CKraftMG_FD_128525 | JGI IMG/M metagenome (GOLD analysis project Ga0182744, IMG submission 128525) | Enriched Miracle-Growth compost microbial communities from Emeryville, California, USA - eDNA 3rd pass 30_C Kraft MG (version 2) (version 2) ...
CAGTAGAAGCCGGCGCCATATGCGTCGCAAACCCGCACATATTCGACCGGCGCTGATTTGCGCGATGGCAAATCGGCTGCCTGGGCGGCAACCACGGACAGGAGACCTGCCGTGCTACTCGCCAATAGGGTATTGAATCTCTTCACTTTGCTCTCCTATGACACGCCCCCGCCTGTGTCGGCCTGGCTATCACTCAGTAAAAATGACTGCGCACGGCCCTTCTGGATCGAGTCGTAGCCAGCGGAGAGTGTGAAGAAATTGTGGCGTCCATCGATAGGCTAAAACTAGTCCTAACCTAGTTTAACAAAGAAAATAATGATATAAATCATATGTTTGATGGAACGCTAGGAAACGGTATCGAACTATAAAAATCCCCTCCCGTCTGTTATACTTTGCATCGAATTGGAGCACGGAAAGCGGAAATTGGACACATTTGACGCGTCGCAACGGGAGGCGATCAAGGCGTGCCTGGAGAATGTCCTGCGCGAGCCGGGGTTTGCCTCGTCGAAGTTACTCACGCGGTTTCTCCGTTACATTGTAATGGAGACTCTTGAAGGCCGCGGCAACCGGCTGAAGGGCTACAACATCGCCCTGAGTGTCTTCGACAAGGGCGAGCATTTTAATCCACAAACAAATTCTGTGGTAAGAGTCGAGGCGACCCGCATGCGTCGCCAGCTCGCTATCTATTATGCCAAAGCTGGCGTCCTCGACCGGTTTGAAATCCGCCTCAATCGCGGAACCTATGTTCCGGTGTTCATCGAACGCGCGGTCAAACCGCCCCTGCTCCGCCGTCCGTTTGTCGATCGATCCCCGGTCGAATCGCCGCTGCACCCGGAATCGCCCCAGATGCCTTCCGCCACGGCTAGGCTTCCGGCGGGACGATGGCTTTGGCCGGCGTTGGCGGCTGTTGTCGTCGTCGCCGCGGCGGCTGTTCTTTATCTGGCGGCGCCATCGTCCACCCCCCCGGCCGGCTCCGAACTGACCGCGTCATCGGCCACCCCGGACGAAGGGCCTGACTGGACCCTGCCGCCATCCATTTCGGTTGCCCATATCGAGCGGCCGGACGACAGTCCGCTGCCCGCAGCCCGAGCCGAAGCGCTGGTCCGCGAAATCACCTCGGCGCTCGCCAGTTTTGATTCCTTGCGGGTATTCGACGCGAATGCCGCGGGCACGTCCTCTGCGGAAGCGGAGTACAGCCTGGTCGGAAGTGTCGCCCGCACGGCCGACAGGCTGACCCTTTCATTCAGGCTCGTCCACACCGCCGATCACCAGATCGTCTGGGCAAAATCCTTCGACGAATTGCCGGTCTCTTTAAATACGGAGGACCGCAGGCCGGTCGTCGTCAATCTGGCAAGCACTTTGGGCCGCATTCATGGCGTAGTCTTCGCCGATCGTTTCAAGCGAATGCCCGAAATCCCCGATGCAGCCACCGGCTTCGCCTGCTTCATTCACAGTTCAAGATATTTGAACGCGCCATCCCTGGCGAAGTTTTCCGCGGCGCAAGAGTGCGTCGAACGCACGCTGCAGGCGGCCCCGAAGTCCAGTTCCGGTTATGCGACGCTGGCGATGTTGACCATCGACGGGTACCTCAGAGGTTACTCCATGGACGGGAACGAGCAGACGCTTTCCAAGGCCCTGGTAGCCGCCAATCAGGCGGTCGAGCTGGCGCCTAACTCGGCGCGTGCTCATCAGGCTCTGTTCCTGGCGCGCTTCTTCGACCGCCGTTTCGACGAAGCGTTTGAATCTGCCGGCCGGGCAATGGAATTGAATCCGTTCTCGATTGAGATCAAGAGCCGCGTCGGCGGCGCCTATATCTTGCGCGGCCAGAATGAAAAGGGCATGGCGCTGCTGTCCGACGCAGCGAGCATGATCGGGACCAAGACAGGACGGCTCGAATTCTATCTCTTCTTGAATGCCTATATGCGTGACGATGACACTGAGGCCCGCCGGCATGCCTTGCGCGTCTCGGCGACGCGCACACCGCTTGGTAATGTCGCGCGCATCATCGTCGCCCATCGCAACCACAACGAAAAGGCGACGACAAAATGGATCGCCCGTCTGATCGATCAGTTTCCGGAATTTTCGAGCGATATTCCCGGCGCGCTGGAACGGATGGCGATGATCGACCCGATTCGCCAAAAACTGCTGGGCGATCTTGCGGCGGCCGGTGTAACGGTGAAATCTTGGAGCCAGGTTGGCGGAAGCGGCGAGCGATAGGCGGCCGGGGTTGGACGCCGCTGGCTTGGAACCCGGGGGGCGGCCGAGGTATCTAGCGGCTAGCGGTCAAAATTAGGCGGTGCCGCCAAAATCTAATGATTGCGGCAATGGATCCAGGCGCTATGGCTGCCGGCACGCGCTGTTGCCGAGCCTAGCGAAAGCGCGTGCCGGTTTCTCGCGAAAAGCGATGCGATATCCGAGAAATCGAAAGTATCGGGCGGCTTTGAGAGACCGCACCGTGCCTTAGCTGCTTCTGCTGAGGGTTATCTGGGCCAGCGAAGCGCAGACCACGCCTATGACAACTGCCGCAGTCGCTGCTATTCCCAAAGACCGCTGGTAAGGCCCGGAGACCTGAAAATAATTCGTCACGGTGATAATCGCCGCTATGCATGATACTACGAGCCCGTAACCGCGCACTTGCTGGCAGTTGGAGCGGAGAGCGTCCGCCATGCGCCCCAAGGCCGTCTGGGTGCCGGCGAGCTCGGCCGCCTTTTCCACTTCCTGGTAGTTTTCGCCGAAAATCCGCTTCTTGTCTGCTTCGGACAATTGAGCCATGCGTCCCTCCCTGCTTTTGTTTCGGCAAGCTGCGTCTTGCGTGCCAAACCGCCTCTTACGAAAGAGCCCTGGCGGTGGCGCCAGGGCTTAGATCCGCCGGATATCCCAGCAGTCCCGGATCCGTTGCTCAGAGGGAGCGGATTGAAACGGAGGCCAATTCCAATCTGTTGTGTGTCCGAGTTTTGCGGGGCGCGGCCCGTCCCGGCCAGGGCATTGCGCTCCCTGGCCGAAAGTCTTGTCACCGGATCAGAAGGTGCGCTGAACGCGCAGACGGCCGGTCCAGTTGTTGTTGCTGATGCTGGTGAGGCACTGCGGGTTCGCCACGGTGCAGGCCGGCGCGGTCGGCAGGCCGCCGGCGAAGCCGGTCAGGTTCTGCGTCAGGCGAGCATAGGACAATTCCAGGCCGATATCGAAGTTGCGAACCGGCGACCAGACTAGGTTGGTCTTGACGTCCCAAGCCGTGGCCTTCGACAGACCGCCATTGGTCCAGTCTGTCGCCTGCGTGACCTGGCCCGGCGTGATGCGGATCCACGAAACGATGAAGTTCGACCGCAGTGACGGCGTCCAGTAGTGTGTGAAGATACCGGCGAGGTTGAACGCCTTCGTCGTCTCCGCATTCGGGATGCACGCACCCGTGGTGCAGAAGATCGTCATGTTGCGATCGTTGCGAAGGTAACCGCCGAGATAATTGGAGGTGACCGCCGAGTTTTCATTCAGGCTGGAGTAGCCGACGTAGTTGAGCGCGCCGTCGCTATAGCCGGCCCACAGGTTGAGGGCGTCGCCTCTGGCGAGCATCGGCAGGTTGATGCGCAGGCCGAAGCCGACGGCCCAGCCGGTCTTGGTCACCAGCGGGCCAAGGCCGTTGGTGACGGCATTGATCGCCGGCGTGGCGAAGTTGGCGGTGTTCTGCATGACGGCGCCCGACAACATGGCCGAGCCCCAGCCCTGATCGACGCGCACGTTACCAACCAATGCCGGGAGACGCTGCGGGCCGACGGCGGTCGCCGTGGCGCCCACCAGGCCCGTCGGATTGAAGCCGAGCGAGTTGGCTGTCAGCGTATTCGCCTGATCGCCGCGGTTTTCGAGGGCGATGGTGGCCGAGAAGCCACCGCCGAAGGTCGCCGTGTAGGCGAACTGGCGGATACCGTTCGGGAAGCCAGGCGTGAACATCGCGTGGTACTGGTAGGGCGGCAGGAACGTGAAGTTCGAGGCTGCGTCACCGATGGTGAAGCCGGCGAAGCGGATATACGCCGCCTCAATGGTGGGGCCGGTGCTGCCGGAGGCCGGAATCGGGCCGCCGTTGTTCGGCGACGTCTGCGCCATGCCGGTATTGATGCCCAGACGCAGGGTAACGGCAGTCTGGATTGTACCCCAGGCGGACTGGGTGCGGGCATCCATCATCAGATAGCCGCGGGCATACCACCCGAGCGTATCAATACCGTTGGTGCTCTGGAACGGCGCAATATTGGTGCCGGCGGGAGCCGCGAGGCCGGCATAGTTCGGGCCACCGGCCGAACGCAGCCGTATGGCATTCTTCGCCGGGGTGTACCATGTATCGACGCGCACACGGCCGCCGATTTTCAGGCAGGTGTCGGTTCCGGGAATCCAGTAGAAGCCGGCGCCATATGCGTCGCAAACCCGCACATATTCGACCGGCGCCGACTTACGCGATGGCAAATCGGCTGCTTGGGCGGCAACCACGGACAGGAGACCTGCCGCGCCGCCCGCCAATAGAGTCTTGAATTCTTTCACTTTGCTCTCCTCATGACACGCCCCCGCCTGTGTCGGCCTGGCCATCATTTTTTGAAATGACTGCGCACGGCCCTTTCGGATCGAGTCGTAGCCAGAGGAGACTGTGGAGACTTTGTGGCGGACGCCGGTAGGCTAAGACTAGTAATGAACGGCGTTAACAGGGCGTATTGTTCTTATTATCAGTCAATTATGAGAGGGGAGCTGACGCGTTCGGAACTGTAACGACGCGTTCCCGTCCGCGGTGCTCTGGGCGAAACCGCGCGGCATTCGCAGCTGGGAGCATTGCGGCGCCATACCGGCCGCGGCCACGTTCGGCGGGTCAAAACGACAGGGAATGGCGCAGCCGGCCGCTTTTTTGGGAGCAGGCCCAGACGGAATGCTTCAGCGATATTCCCGATGCGGCCAGCGCAAGCTGAAGGCGACGATTAAATCGCCGCAGCCATGACCTTTGCCGTTTCATCATAGTGACGCCACAGCTCCGGATCGACCGGGTTGGGGGCGCCGAAATAGCCGTCCGGCGTCAGCCGCCGCGCCTCGTCGCCGCCTTTGCGCCAGTCCTGCAGGTCCTGCAAGGTCAGGTGCGTCGGTTCGAGATTGCGCAGGGCGTCGTAATCCACCGTATCGGGGAAATAGCGCACCATCGCCGCCGTCTCGAATTCGTCGGCATGGACGCCGAGAATGCCGGTGAGGCTGAAATCCTCCAGTTCCGGCACCGGCTCCCACGGCACCCAGATCGGCTCCTTGCCGGTCAGGCCGATGCGCTCGAACATGCGCCAGCGGAACGGCGTATAGAGCCAGCGCGCGCCGCTGCGACCCCCCGCATGCAGCCCGGTTAGCACGTCGCGGATCATCTCGTTGTGGATGCGGTCACCATGATGGCTGACCAGCAGCACGTCCTGGAACCCGTTCTCGAACAGGGAGTCGATCACATCGGTCAGCAGCGCCGCGGCGGTTGCGGGACGGATGCGGAAGCTGCCGGGATAATCGACGAGGATGCCGTTGATGCCCCAGTAAAAGGGCGGCGCGATCAGGATTTCACGACCCCGCTCTGCTGCATAGCGCTGCGTCGACCGGCATAAGGCATGGGCGATATAGGCATCGGTGCCGATCGGCAGATGCGGACCGTGACATTCCATCACGCCGACCGGCAACAGGGCCGCTGCGCCCCGTCGTGCCGCGGCCTGGATGGCAGGCGCGGTCATTTCCGCCATCGTGTCCGCCAGCAGGGAAATCGCCGCCATCGCCGCTCCTCCAGGGTGTGTCGGGTCAATACATAGCGCATCAAACCGAAATCCAAATTCTTAAACGGATATCCAGGTCTTGACCCTGTCGAAATCGGCGAGAAGCTCCGCGGACAGGCCCTCAAGCACGATCCGGCCGCGATCGAGGACGACGGCGCGATCGCTCAGCCGCAAGGCGTCTTCCGCATGCTGTTCGACGATCACGATCGCATAGCCTTTTTCCCGTCGCAGGCGCTGCAAGGTGTCTTCCAGCTCCTCGACGATCACAGGTGCCAGGCCTTCGAACGGTTCGTCCAGCAATAGCAGGCGCGGGTTCGTCATCAAGGTCCGTCCGATGGCAAGCATCTGCTGCTCGCCGCCGGAAAGCTTGTCGCCCATGTTGCGGCGACGCTCCTTGAGGCGGGGAAACATACGATAGGCTTCCGCCAGGTCGAAGCTGCCCGACCGGCGCGCCACGAGCAGATTTTGCTCCACCGTGAGCGAGGGGAAGATATCGCGCTCCTGCGGCACCCAGCCGAGCCCCAGATGGACCCGGGCATAAGCCTCTGCATCACCGAAGTTCTTGCCGTTCCAGCGCAAGGCGCCACCGAAACGCCGCGCATGGCCCATGATTGCCAGCATCAACGTGGTCTTGCCGACACCGTTGCGGCCGAGCACAGCCAGTCCTTCACCCTCCTCGATGGAGAGCGTCATCTCTTCCAGCACGACCGCATCGCCATAGCCGGCGGTCAGATTTTCGATCTCAAGCAGCGGCATGGTGCCCCCTGCGTCCAAGATAGACTTCGCGCACCCGTGGGTCGGCGGAGATTTCAGCCGGCGTTCCTTCGCTCAGCACCTGGCCGGCGACGAGAACCGTGATGCGCTCGGCGAAGCGGAAAACGAGGCCCATGTCATGTTCGACGAACAGCAGTGTCAGATCGCGTGGCAAGGCGTGAATGCGCTCGAAAATTGCTTCGCTCTGCGCCGCCGGCACGCCGGCCGCCGGTTCATCGAGCACCAGCACCCGAGGCCTGGTGGCAAGGGCGATCGCAATTTCGAGGAGACGCTGCAAGCCATAGGGCAGGGAATGCACGGACCGGTCGGCGAAATTCTCCAGATGGACGAAAGCCAGATGTTCCCGCGCCTCGGCGATCACCGCGCGATCGGCGGCTGCCGATCGCCAGAACGCCCGTGTCTTGCTCTCACGTTCGAAGATCGCCAGCGTGACGTTGTCGAGCACGCTCAGGCCGCGAAACAATTGATTGATCTGAAACGTGCGCGCCAGGCCGTGACGAACGCGAAGGCGCTGCGGCATCCGCGTGACGTCCTCGCCGCCGACAAGAATGGTGCCCGACGTGGCGGCAATGCTGCCGGTCAGCGCATGCACGAGTGACGTCTTGCCAGCGCCATTGGGTCCGATCAGCGCATGGCGCGCTCCGGCCTGAATCGACAAGGACACATTGTTGACGGCGCTGAAATTGCCGAACTGGACGGTCAGGTTCGATGTCTCGATCGCCGCACTCATTGCTTGCCACCCAGCGAACGCTTGAGAGCGGCAAACCCGGTGGCAAGCCCGCCAGCGATGCCGTTGCGCAAGACAAAGACCGACAGCATCAGAACGATACCAAGGCCCAGATGCCAGTATTTTGGACTGAGAGCCGACAAGGCATCCTTGAGATAGCCGAACGTCGCGGCGCCGAGCACGACGCCGGACAGGCTGCCGCTGCCGCCAAGTGTGGCCATCATCATCACTTCGGCCGAACGCTCGAAACCCAGCATGTCCAGAGAAGCGAACCGGTTGGTCTGCGCCAGCAAGGCCCCGGCGATGCCGGCGATGGCGCCCGACATCGTATAGGTCGTGGCCAGATGTCGGGCGACCGGCGCGCCGATCGCATCCATGCGCTTGACGTTCTCGCGAATGCCGCGCAAGGCCAGCCCGAACGGTGATGTCGTGACGCGCCGCAGGAAAAGATAGACGATCGCCAGCACGATGAGCGTGTAGAAGAACGCGGTGCGCCCGACAAAATCGAAGTGAAACTGGCCCAGGACAGGTCCGACTTCGAAATCCGGCATGCCGTCGGCGCCACCGGTCAGCCAGCGCGCCTTGTTGGCGGCTTCATAGAACAGGAAGCCGACGCCGAGCGTCACCAGCAGGCGGGTCAGATCGTTGCCGACCACGACGATGCGGGTCAGGCAGAGGGCTACAATTCCGCTCATGCACAAAGCAGCCAGCAGGCCGAGCACCGGTTCGGTGATGCCATGGGCTGCCAGAATAGCTGACGTGTAGGCGCCGATGCCGAGAAACGCCGCATGGCCGAGGGAGACCACACCGGCATGTCCCTGCAGCAGATCATAGGACAGCGCAAAGATCGCCAGGATGAAAATGTTGGCAATGAGCGCGAGATAGTCCGGAAACAGCACATAGCTAGCGATGGCCGCGGCAAACAGGGGCAGGCCGATTCCGATCCGTTCGAACAGCCTCATGCCGTCCGCCCCGCGATGCCTTTCGGAAAAAAGACCATCATCACCACCAGCAGCGCGTAAATGACGAAGGACCCGACTTCCGGAACGAAATATTTGAACAGGGCATCGATGACCCCCAGCGAGATGGCGGCGATGAAGGAGCCCGCGATCGAGCCCGGGCCGCCGATCGCCACGACCATCAGCACGATGACAAGATATTTGAAGGGAAACGTCGGATCGAGACCGAGAAAGCCGACCGCGAGCGCGCCGCCCAGGCCGGCGAGCGCGGCGCCGAAGCCGAACGTCAGGGAAAACAGCCGACCCACATTGATGCCGATGCCTTCAGCCGTGCGGCGGTTGTCGACGGAGGCGCGGATCCGCGCGCCAAACAGCGTGTAGTTGAACAAGGCGATCAGCCCGACGGCCGCGACGCAGCCGGACCCGATCAGAAACAGCCGGTAGCCGGTGATTTCCAGGCCGAACAGGTCGATGCGGCCGGTCAGCCAGTCCGGCAGCAGCATGGGCTGCTGCTGCGGTCCGAAGATAATGGTCGCCAGCGCGCTGGCCGCGAAGGCAAGGCCGATGGAGAACAGAACCTGCTGCAATTCCGGCATCCGGTAGAGATGCCGGATGACGGCGCGTTCAGCAAAGCTGCCAATGACGCCTGTGACCAGAAACGCGAGCGGCAGCGTCAGGAGAAACGGCACGCCCATCTGGTTCAGCAGGATCACCGCTATATAGCCGCCGCACATGGCGAATGCGCCATGTGCGAGATTGATGAAACGCATCAGGCCGAGCGTCACCGACAGACCGATGGAAAACAGAAACAGCAGCATTCCATAGGCGATGCCGTCGGCGACGACGGAAATGAGTCCGGCCATATTTACTTCGCCGGGTCCTTGACGGCCTTGAGGGTCTCGAACGCAACGTTCGACCATTTGCCGTTCTTCTGTTCGCCGCGGCGAATGTAGATATTCTCGATGATGTCGCGTGTCGCCGGATCGATCTCGATCGGACCGCGCGGACTGTCGAGCTTCGCGCCCTTGATGGCTGCCATAAGGGAGTCGGCGTCCGTCTTGCCGCCGGTCTGCTGCAGAGCCTTGTAGATCAGCGCCATGCCGTCATAGGCCTGGACGACGCGATAGCTCGGCATCGCGTCGGCGCCGTACATCTCATGATAGCCTTTCAGAAATTTGGCGTTCTCCGGATTGTCGAGTTCGACCTGGTAATGCAGCGCGGAGATGACGCCATCGAGCGCATCGCCGATCGCCGGCAGCATGCTGTCGTCGACGACGTCGCCGGTCACCAGAAGCTTGATGCCGGCCTTGGTGAGGCCACGCTCCTTGGCGGATTTCATGAAGGCGACCGAGACATCGCCGCCTGGGTTGAAGGCGAAGACGAGATCGGGCTTGGCTTCCATCGCGCGCTGCAGGAACGGCGAGTACTCCATCGCCGAGATCGGCGTGCGCGCTTCGCCGACGATCTTGCCTCCGCCGGCTTCAAAGCTCTTCTTGAACCAGGTCTCGGCGTCAATGCCCGGCGCATAATCCGAAACGATCGTATAGGCCGTCTTCAGGTTGTTCTTCGCCGCCCAGGTTCCCAGGGACGCTGCGAGCTGCGGCAGGGTGAAGGAGACTCTGGCGAAATAGGGCGACTTCTCGGTGATGACCGACGTCGCGGCATTGATGATGATGGCCGGCTTCTTGGCCTCCGTGAGCAAGGTCGCGGCCGCCATGGCGTTCGGCGTGAAGCTGTAGCCCAGAATGATATCGGCCTTGTTGCGCAGGATCAGTTCCTGGGTCAGTCGGCGGGACAGGTCGCCGGAGCCGGGGCCCTGGTCGTCGCGCACCACCGTCTCGACCGTCACATCGCCGACCTTGGTGCCGTGCAGCTTCTGATACAGCTTGATGCCGGATTCATAGTGCTGGCCCTGGTCGGCGAACGTACCAGACAGCGGCAGGACGACGCCGACCGTCAGCTTGCGTTCCTGTGCCTGAACGGCGCCCGACGACACGATGGCCATCGCTGCCGAAACCGCCAGCAGAAATTCGCGTCGGGGCATTACAGGCGATAAGATCTTTGCACACGACATTTGATTTGCTCCTGAATTTTCCAGCTGGCCGGATGCCTTGATGGCCGGATGACTCTTGGGACCCTATCGTCCATACTGGCGGCAGTGTCCCTTCAAGCGGGTCCGTACAACAGGCAAAAATTCAAAAAAACGGCATCTAAAACACTTATAGCTTATATCATTCCCGTTGATGCCTGCGGCGTCCTGTCGCTTGTTATCGTCAAGTTCATTTCTCCGGGCGCAGGATGTCGTCGATCATCTCATCCGTCGTGATGACATCGCCGAAGCTCTGGAACACGGTGCTGAAGCCGATATTGTGGTCGTCGTCGAAGCGGGCGGCATTGGCGTCCGAGATCATGGCGACGTGATAATCCAGCATCATCGCATCGCGCGCCGATGTTTCGCAGCAGAAGTTGGTCAGCATGCCGGTGATGGCGACATTGGTGATGCCGCGGGCCGCCAGCTTTTCCGGCAGGTCCGACTTCCCGGGAATGAAGGCGCTGAAACGGGATTTCTCGGCGTAGAGATCGTCGGGCTGCGCGTCGAGGTCGCGATGCAGCTCATGGCCGGGCGCGCCGTCCGTCAGGTTGTCGCGATGCCGGTCGGCATTCGCCTTGCTGAAGAAGTAATCGTGATACAGCGGCCAGAGGCTTTTTCCCTCCTGTCCGGCCGTCATTTTGACCCAGGCGACGGTGCCGCCCCGCTCCCGGAACGTCCTGGCCAGCCGGTTGATGTTCGGAATGATCGCAACGGCGGGGGGAACGTCGGTGACGTAGAATTGCTGCATGTCGATCACGACGAGCGCCGTGCGCGCGGGCTCGAAGCGATCGAAGACGCGCAACCGTCCGCGCTTTTTCATGACGCGATCGACGACATAGGCAGGCATTGCGAAGGGAACTGGCGGCATGGAAACAATCCTTGTAGGAGGCGCATCCGCTGGAGGGATGCGATCAGGGGCCGCGCCAGAATCCATTTGCCATCGGACGTTGCATAGGAGAAATTGCGCCCCTTCGTATCTAAAACGGTTATCCCGCGCGCCTTCGCGCGACATCGGGTGTCCGGTGACGAGACAGGTCTTGTTCAATCCGAAACATCTTCGGGCGTTCATCACAGTGGCCCGCGCCGGCAGCGTGATCAGGTCCAGCAAGATCGTTCATCGGGCCCAGTCGGCGGTGACGCGTTCGATCAAGGAGCTGGAGCGAGAACTCGGTGTCGTTCTGTTCGAGCGGCGGCCGCAGGGCATGCTGATGACGGAATTCGGCCGGACCCTGTTGCAGAGGGTCGATCGCGCGCTAGCCGAAATGTAAACCGCGCGCCAGTGCTTCGAGGCGGCATTGGCTCCCCGGACCTGGAACGAACACGCATCGATCTTTTCCCTGTCCGCCAGCCATCGGCGACTGGCGATCTTCGTCGAGCTTGTCGAGCAAAGGCACATGGGCGCCGTTGCCGAAAGCCTTGATATTTCCCAGCCGGCAGTCAGCCAGGCCTTGCGCGAGGTCGAGACGAGCCTCGGGGTCGAACTGCTGGTGCGTTCGCCCGGAGGCCTGTTGCCAACGCCGCTCGGCGCGCTGCTCGCCATGCATATCCGCCGCGCGCTGGCCGAGCTGCGGGCGGCCGAAGTGGAGATCGGATCGCTGCAGGGCGCGGTCAGTGGGCGGGTTGTCGTCGGCACTCTGTCGCGCGGCCGGGCCAGGCTGCTGCCGCGCGCCATCGTGCGGCTGACGGAAAGTTATCCGCATCTGACGGTGAGCACGATCGAGGGTTCGTTCGAACATCTTGCGACGCGGTTGCGCGCCGGCGATATCGATTTCATGATCTGTGCGTTGCGGCCGCCGGAACATACGGTTGGCCTTGTGCGGGAAGTCGTGGCGCACGATGCTCTGGCGCTGATGGTGCGCCATTCACATCCCCTCGTGCGCAAAAAAGTGTTGAAATTTGCCCATATCGAAGATGCGCAATGGGTGCTGCCGCCGCGCGGCACGCCGACACGCGAGCAACTCGAGAACGCCTTCCGCCAGCGCGGCCTGCGCGAACCCAAGGTCGTCGTCGAGACCGCCGATCTCGCCATCACCCGCGGCCTGCTTCTGGAGAGCAATATGATGACGGCCGTCTCGCCGCATCTCTTCCAGCATGAGATCGAAACGCGGGCGGTTTCGATCCTGCCGCTGGAACTTCCCGAGACGCGCCGCGGCATCGGCATTCTGCAGCGCTCGGCCAGCAGCCCTTCACTCGCCGCCCGGCTGCTGATGGACAATATCCGCGCGATCGGAAAGCTTTGACTCAATCCTCGATGAACGGCAGGCCTGCATATTGTTCCGCGATCGTCGTCTGCGCGGCGCGCGAGCCGGCAATATATTCGAGTTCGCTGAGCTGGAGATTGCGCTGGAACGGCGTGTGCTCATCGAATTTATGCAGCAGCTCCGTCATGCGGGTCGAGTAGCGGACCGTCTTCCAGATGCGCTCCAGGCAGCGCTGGGAATAGGCGTCGAGCCTGGTGCGTCCGCCGGTGCGATAGAAATCGGTCAGGCCGCGCGACAGAACCCGCACGTCGGCAACGGCAAGATTGAGCCCCTTGGCGCCGGTCGGCGGGACGATGTGAACCGCATCGCCGGCAAGAAACAGGCGGCCGTACTGCATTGGCTCGGCCACGAACGAGCGCAACTGCGCCACGTCGCGCTGGAAGATTTCCCCTTCGGCAATTTCGCTGCGATCATAATCGAACATGCGCTTGTGCAACGCGTCCCAGAAGCGTGCATCGGACCAGTTTTCGACCTTCTCATCGAAGGGGACTTGCAAATACAGACGCGAGACCTCCATCGAACGCCGGCTGCACAGCGCGAATCCGTCGTCGCTGTTGGTATAGGTCATATCCGCGATCGGCCGGGCCCGCGCCAATACGCCGAGCCAGGCGAAATTGAAGGTGTGCTCGTAGACGGTCAGGACATTCTGCGGCATGGCCTGGCGGCTGACGCCGTGAAAGCCGTCACAACCGGCGATGAAGTCGCACTCCAGTGTCTTGTCTTCGCCATTGTGCTCGTAGTGGATGACGGGGCTCTCGCTGTCCAGCCCGGCCAGCTTCGTCACCTTGGCCTCGAAGATCAGCGGATCGCCGGCAGCGATGCGGGCAGCGATCAGATCTTTCACGATCTCTTGCTGGCCATAGATCATCACCGACTTGCCGGCCAGTTCTGGCAGATTGATATGGATCGTGCGGCCGCGAAACCGCATGTCGATGCCTTCGTCCACCATGCCTTCGCGCTTGAGCCGCTCATCGAGGCCGAGCCGCTCCAGCGTTTCGACCGTTGCGGTTTCGAGCACCCCGGCGCGCACCCGCGCCTCCACGTAGTCGCGGCTGCGCGCTTCGAGGACGACGGACTCGATGCCCTGCTGCTTGAGGAGATGGGACAGGAAAAGCCCCGCCGGCCCGGCGCCGATGATTCCGACCTGAGTGCGCATGTGCGTTATGTCCACCTGATGACGTGAATTCGCGCACCTCGAACGGGCGCGTCGCAAATAAAACCGGACTTTTCCCGCAAAACAAGGCACACGCCCGCGTAAAAGCCGCGGAGGACTATCGAAATCTCTTATTGCATGAGCGGCCAGCCCGTCGGGCTGCGGCTTTTGCGCGCGCTGCGGCGGGAATTCGATCTGCCGGGCCACAGCTCGACGCCGCGCGGTCGCGCCGGCAAACCGGCCATGGTAGAAGCCAGCCGTGCCTGGAGAACAGTCGAGTCTGAATGCCCGCGAGATGACGAACGGCAGCAACATTCCATCGGCTCGTGGAATCGATTCCATGAGGCGCTCGTGATTCCCTGGGTCCTGATCGACAGGGCGCAAGTGCCTGGCCAGGCGTCGAACGAGGCGCCAGGCAGCGATCTGCGGCTGATGCAGCGCGGCGCCGAATTCTCGATCATGCTGGGGCAGAACGAATTGATGAACAGCCGTCTCAGCGGCTCGGAACAGGCGCTGGCGACCCTGGCCTGCGGAAAAATCGCAACATGCGAGACACCGCGGCTTTTGATCGGGGGGCTCGGCATGGGTTTCACCCTGCGCGCCGCGCTTGGCGTGCTCGGCCCCAAGGCCGAAGTCGTTGTCGCCGAACTGGTGCCGGCCGTCATCGCCTGGGCGC
>Ga0182744_1002691_pt1 | contig 14404 bp, 10 predicted proteins | sample eDN3rd30CKraftMG_FD_128525 | JGI IMG/M metagenome (GOLD analysis project Ga0182744, IMG submission 128525) | Enriched Miracle-Growth compost microbial communities from Emeryville, California, USA - eDNA 3rd pass 30_C Kraft MG (version 2) (version 2) ...
CGACTGCGACATGGGCGCCTGCACCCTGCGAAGCGCCGCAGAAGCAACTGGGCCTGCTCTACAGCATGGCGACGCCAAACGCCAGCCCAACCGCGAACCGGAAGGCCCCGCATGCCGCAGCGCGCGGGCGCCTGTTGACAATCCCCTCCAGCCCGCTGCTTGCCGCCTCCAGTGGCCCCGCCGCCCGCCAGGCATCCACAAACGCGCGCCCGGAATTGCCTGGCCGCGCACGGCCGTTGCGGCGCGCGATTCGCCGGAACGGACGGCGCGCGCATCGATCCACGATCCCTGCCCGCTACCTGGGCGACAGGGCGGGCTTCACTCCCTGGCCGCCTCGCGTCCGCCAGTGCGATCTCCACGAAAAGAGCCCGGATCTAGCGATCCGGGCTCCCAAACGAACGAAACGCTGTCGCCCCCGGCGCCGCGCCAGCCGTCCGGGCCGGGACGGAGGCGCCAGGTCTGGTGACGATGTCACCCACGTCACTTGCCGTTGACAGAATCCTTAAGGCCCTGGCCGGCCTTGAACTTCGGAGCCTTGGAAGCGGGAACATTGATGGTCTCGCCAGTGCGCGGGTTCCGCGCCGTGCCGGCCGCGCGGTCAGCCACCGAGAAAGTGCCGAAGCCAACAAGCTTGACCTCATCACCCTTCTTGAGGGCGTCCGTGATGGCGACGAAAACAGCCTCAACGGCCTCGCCAGCCTGGGCGCGGCTCAGGTCGGCCTGATCAGCGACGGCAGCAACAAGATCGCCTTTGTTCATCAATCGTCCTCCAGATGCGAATGGCGCGCCTCGCGCACATTCGTCGGGTTCAATACTCCAGCCTGCCATGCCGGTTACAAGAAACCTGGCCCACGGCCCGGCTCATGTTACGGTGAATTCCACGGGCCTCACCGTCCCATCTTTTGGTTTTGCCTGATAAGCCCCGGAGCGCAAGGCCCTGGCGGGGAGAAATGACGGCAATAAAACAAATTTTTCCGTTTCGTGAAGAAAAAAAGCCCCGGCATAGCGCCGGGGCCTCACGTGCTGATTACAGCTCAGTGGGCGATCACGCCGCCCGCCTCGCCTTCGACCCGGGGGGGAGCCACCGCTTCGTCCCCGGGGGCGGTCCACTCGATGGGCTCGAGCTTGCGAACCAGCGCATTGGCGAGCACCTGGTCCATGCGCGCCACCGGGATGATCTCCAGCCCGTTCTTCACGCTATCCGGGATCTCCGCCAGATCCTTGGCGTTGTCCTCCGGAATAAGGACCGTGCGGATGCCGCCGCGCAGCGCGGCCAGCAGCTTCTCCTTCAGACCGCCGATCGGCAGAACCCGACCACGCAACGTCACCTCGCCAGTCATGGCCACGTCCCGGCGAACCGGCACGCCGGTCATCACCGAAACAATGGCGGTCGCCATGGCGATGCCAGCGGACGGACCGTCCTTGGGCGTCGCGCCTTCCGGAACGTGCACGTGGATGTCACGCGCATCGAACAGCGGCGGCTTGATGCCCATCGACACCGACCGGGCCCGCACATAGGAAGCGGCGGCCGAGATCGACTCCTTCATGACGTCGCGCAGGTTGCCCGTCACCGTCATCTTGCCCTTGCCAGGCATCATGACGCCCTCGATGGTCAGCAGCTCGCCGCCCACCTCGGTCCAGGCCAGGCCCGTCACCACGCCAACCTGGTCTTCCGCCTCGATCTCGCCATAGCGATACTTCGGCGCGCCGAGATACTGCTCCAGGCTGGTCGTCGTCACCTCGACCGCATCCGACTTGCCGAGGACGATGTCCTTCACGGCCTTGCGGATCAGGTTCGAGATCTCGCGCTCCAGGTTACGCACGCCCGATTCCCGGGTGTAGCGCCGCACCAGCAGCAGCAGGGCGTCGTCGGTGATCGTCCACTCCTTCTCCGACAGGCCATGCTTGACCAGGGCCTCGGGGATCAGGTGGCGACGGGCGATCTCCGTCTTTTCCTCTTCCGTATAGCCGGCGAGCCGGATGGTCTCCATACGGTCGAGCAGCGGACCCGGAATGTTCAGCGTATTGGCGGTGGTCACGAACATCACGCTGGAGAGGTCGTAGTCGACTTCCAGGTAATGGTCGTTGAACGCCTTGTTCTGTTCAGGGTCCAGCACCTCGAGCAGCGCCGCGGACGGGTCGCCCCGGTAATCCTGACCCATCTTGTCGATCTCATCGAGCAGGATGAGCGGATTGGAGGTCTTCGCCTTCCGCATCGCCTGGATGATCTTGCCAGGCATGGAGCCGATATAGGTCCGCCGGTGACCGCGGATCTCGGCCTCGTCACGCACACCGCCGAGCGACACGCGGACGAACTCGCGACCCGTCGCCCTGGCGATGGACTTGCCGAGCGAGGTCTTGCCGACGCCGGGAGGACCAACCAGGCACAGGATCGGTCCCGACAGCTTGTTGGCGCGCTGCTGCACCGCCAGGTATTCGACGATGCGGTCCTTGACCTTGTCCAGGCCGAAGTGATCCGCGTCGAGCACCCGCTGCGCCTCGGCCAGATCCTTCTTCACCCGCGAACGCTTGTTCCACGGAATGCCGAGCATCCAGTCGAGATAGTTGCGCACCACGGTGGCTTCGGCCGACATCGGCGACATCTGCCGCAGCTTCTTCAGCTCGGCCATCGCCTTGTCGCGGGCCTCCCGTGACAGCTTGGTCTGGTTGATCTTCTCTTCCAGCTCCGCCAGCTCGTCGCGGCCGTCCTCGTCGCCCAGCTCCTTCTGAATGGCCTTCATCTGCTCATTCAGATAGTACTCGCGCTGGGTCTTCTCCATCTGCCGCTTGACGCGCGTGCGGATGCGCTTCTCGACCTGGAGAACCGAAATCTCGCTCTCCATCATGCCGAGAATCTTCTCGAGCCGCGCCGGGATCGACACGGTTTCGAGCAGCGCCTGCTTGTCAGCGATCTTCACGGCGAGGTGCGAGGCGACGGTGTCGGCCAGACGCGAGGGATCCTCGATCTGCGTCACCGCGGCGACGACCTCCGGCGAAACCTTCTTGTTGAGCTTCACATAGCTCTCGAATTCGGTCACGACCGAGCGGGCCAGGGCCTCGGCCTCGACCTTGTCGCCAGCCTCGTCGCCGAGCACCTCGGCGGTGGCTTCATAGAATTCGTCCGTGCGCAGATAGGAACGCACGCGCGCGCGGCCCGCGCCTTCCACCAGCACCTTCACGGTGCCGTCGGGCAGCTTGAGCAGCTGCAGAACGCTGGCGATCGCGCCAATCTCATGGATGGCCGATGTTTCCGGATCATCGTCGGCGGCGTTCATCTGCGTGGCCAGCAGGATGTGCCGGTCCGTCTTGACCACCTCCTCCAGAGCGCGGATTGACTTCTCACGCCCGACGAAAAGCGGGACGATCATGTGCGGGAACACGACAATGTCGCGCAGGGGCAAAACGGGATAGTCCGAAACGGTTCCCGGCGCCGCGGGCTGGCGAGGCTTCATGGTAGTCATGTGGCCCTTGTCCTTTCACTATCGTCCGCCCTCCCCCTTGGAGCGGCAGGCCGGGCGGACGGATTGCCCCCGGCGCTCAACTCCATGGGAGCATACACCGCAGGCGACGTTCGCCGCGCCTCCTGTTGAGCGCGCGACGGTGACGATGAACAGAAAGTGGTTCCGGGCGCCTTTTGTTTCAAGTCAGTGACGGCCCCGGCGCACAGATGATTTGGACGTCAGACCTGCACGGCGCGCATGGTTGTCGCGCTGCCCCCTGCGGGTCCGCCGCCTGACGCAGAACAGGCGCCCAACGGGGCGCCTGCCATGCCGATCAGACTGTCGGGCGTCAGGCCGAAGCCGTCGCGTTACTCTCCGCCCGGTCGGCGTAGATGAACAGCGGCCGCGCCTTGCCCTCCACCACCTCCGGTCCGATGACGACCTGCTCGACGCCCTCGAGCCCCGGCAGTTCGTACATGGTTTCAAGCAGGATGCCCTCAAGGATGGAGCGAAGGCCGCGCGCGCCGGTCTTGCGCTCGATGGCCTTGCGGGCGATCAGCGTCAGCGCGTCCTCGTGGAACGTCAGCTCCACGTTCTCCATCTCGAACAGGCGCTGGTACTGGCGCACCAGGGCGTTCTTCGGCTCCTGCAGGATCTTCTTGAGCGCCACCTCATCAAGGTCCTCGAGGGTGGCGATCACCGGCAACCGGCCGATGAACTCGGGGATCAGGCCGAACTTCAGCAGATCCTCCGGCTCGACCTCGCGGAAGATCTCGCCGGTGCGGCGATCTTCGGGCGCATGCACGGTGGCTCCGAAGCCAATCGACGTGCCCTTGCCGCGCGCCGTGATGATCCGCTCAAGCCCTGCGAAGGCGCCGCCGCAGATAAACAGGATGTTGGTCGTGTCCACCTGCAGGAATTCCTGCTGGGGATGCTTGCGACCGCCCTGCGGCGGCACGCTGGCGACCGTGCCCTCCATGATCTTCAGCAGCGCCTGCTGCACGCCCTCGCCCGACACGTCGCGGGTGATCGACGGATTGTCCGACTTGCGGGAAATCTTGTCGATCTCGTCGATGTAGACGATGCCGCGCTGGGCCCGCTCCACATTGTAGTCGGCGGCCTGCAGCAGCTTCAGGATGATGTTCTCGACATCCTCGCCCACGTAGCCGGCTTCGGTCAGCGTCGTCGCGTCGGCCATGGTGAACGGCACGTCGAGAATGCGCGCCAGCGTCTGGGCCAGCAGCGTCTTGCCCGAGCCGGTGGGCCCCACGAGCAGGATATTGGACTTGGCCAGCTCAACGTCGTTGTTCTTCAGAGCGTGGCTGAGCCGCTTGTAATGATTGTGCACGGCGACGGAGAGCACCTTCTTGGCGTGCTCCTGGCCGATCACGTAATCTTCCAGCACCTTGCTGATCTCACGCGGCGTCGGCACGCCGTCGCGCGACTTCACCAGCGACGACTTCGACTCCTCGCGGATGATGTCCATGCACAGCTCGACGCATTCATCGCAGATGAACACCGTCGGTCCGGCGATCAGCTTGCGGACCTCATGCTGGCTTTTGCCGCAGAAAGAGCAGTAAAGCGTGCTCTTGCTTTCGCTGCCTGTGGCCTTGCTCATGGTCCGTCTCCACTGCGACCGGCCGGAATGAAGCCGGCGGTCATGTCAAATCCTTGCCGGATCAGTCGCCGGCGCGCCCCTGCCGCAGCCGCGAGGGCGGCCGGAGCGCGAATGGCTGGTCCCTCGGGAGAATTTCCGGATCGTGTGATCCTTGCCCCCCTCCCGCATCCTGATCCGCTGCATGCGCATCAGGATCGAACCTGACCCGTAACAACAGGTTAACGTCGCCCGCCACCGACGCGCGACGCGGACATAAAACGTCACCCAAACATGGGGAACGCTGTCCGTCAATGCGAGCGGGGCCGTTTGTCGCGGACGCCCGCCCGCCAGTTTTCGCCAGCCCGATCAGGCGGGCAGGTCCGGGCGCTTCTCCAGAACCTGGTCGATCAACCCGAATTCCTTCGCCTTGTCGGCGGTCATGAAATTGTCACGCTCAAGCGCGTCCTCGATCGCCTGCAGCGACTGGCCGGTGTGCGTGACGTAGATCTCGTTGAGCCGGCGCTTCAGCGCCTCGATTTCACGGGCGTGGATCAGGATATCTGTCGCCTGCCCCTGATAACCGCCGGAAGGCTGGTGCACCATGATGCGGGCGTTCGGCAACGCGAAGCGCTGCCCCTTCTCACCGGCCGTCATGAGCAGCGAGCCCATGGAGGCGGCCTGTCCAACCACGAGGGTCGAAACCGGACAGCGGATGAACTGCATGGTGTCGTAGATCGACAGACCCGAAGTCACCACGCCGCCAGGCGAATTGATGTAGAAGGAAATTTCCTTCTTCGGGTTTTCGGCCTCCAGGAACAGCAGCTGCGCCACGATCAGCGAGGCCGAATGGTCCTCCACCGGGCCTGTGAGGAAAATAATCCTCTCGCGCAGCAGGCGCGAATAGATGTCAAACGCCCGCTCTCCCCGGTTGGACGTCTCGATAACCATCGGCACCAGCGTGTTGGCGTAAACGTCCAACGGATCTCTCATGTCTCACACTCCAGGCGGCCGCGCTGGGCGGTCATTTTCGGGAGCATTTTCAGGCGAAGCGGAACGCCGCGCGTGAAGAAAATGCGACAAAACAAAACCATGAGGCAAAATTCCGGCCTGATCGGACCGGATTTTTGCCCCGGGGACGGCTCCGTCGCCGCTGACGCCGACGGAACGGCGCCAGAAAACCCTGGCTTTGGGGGCAACCAGGCCCTGGGGGACGGCCCCGGCCTGGGGAATACGCGGGCCCGGGAATCACCCGGAGCCAACGCCAGAATCTGGATGATGACTTTTCCCCGCCATTGTGGCGGAGGCAAGCCCTGCCGGCCTTTTCACACGGTCAGCCGTCCGGCTGCGGGCGGCGTCTTCCGCAGTTATGCGCTGGCCGCCGTCACCGCAAGAGACTGGCCCGGCCACGTCCGGTCAGCTGGCGACGCCAATGCCCCCAGCATGCTGTATTCCAACGAAAAACGGCCAGGGAAAGCCCCTGGCCGCCGGATCGTCTGGCGCGACCGGCCGGCCGCGCGACAGGGAATCAGGCCTTGTCGGCGTCTTCCTCGTCTTCCTTGAACAGCTCTTCCTTGCTGACGGTCTTGTCCACAACCTTGGCCTGACCCAGCAGATGATCAACGACCTTCTCCTCGAAGATCGGCGCGCGCAGCTCAGCCAGCGCCTGTGGATTCTTCTGGTAGAAGTCCCACACCATCTTTTCCTGGCCAGGGAACTGGCGGGCGCGGTCGATGAGCGCGCGGGTCAGTTCGTCCTCGGTGATCTTGACCTCGGCCTTGTCGCCGATTTCCGCCAGCACCAGACCGAGGCGCACGCGACGCTCGGCGATGCCCCGGTATTCCTCACGGGCGGCGTCTTCGGTGGTGCCCTCATCCTCGAAGCTGCGGTTGGCCTGCGCCATCTCGGCGGTCACGCCCTGCCACACGCCGTCGAACTCCTGCTGAACCAGGGTCGGCGGCAGTTCGAAGCTGTACAGCTTGTCGAGCGCGTCGAGCAGCTTGCGCTTCACCTTGCGGCGCGACTGGGCCTGGAAATCAACGCCAATGCGCTCGCGCAGGGCGTTGCGCAGGGCCTCCAGATCGTCCATGCCGAACGACTTGCCCAGCTCGTCATTGACCAGGGCCTCGCCGCCAGCCTCGACCGAGATGACCTTGACGTCGAATTCAGCCGTCTTGCCGGCCAGATGCGCCGCCTGGTAGTCCTCGGGGAACGTCGCGGTGACGACCTTCTCGTCGCCGGCCTTGACGCCAACCAGCTGCTCTTCAAAACCCGGAATGAACGAGCCCGAGCCGATCTCCACCGGCACGTCGTCGCCCGAACCGCCGGGGAAAGCCTCGCCGTCGATCTTGCCGACGAAATTGATGGTGACGCGGTCGCCGTCCCCGGCCGCCTCGCCTTCGGCGCGGGCGGTGAAGGTGCGGTTCTGCTTCGCCATGCGGGTCAGCGCGTCGTCCAGCTCGGCGTCGGTCACCTCGGCGACCTCACGCTCCAGCTCGACGCCGGAAACGTCGGCGATTTCAAAGGTCGGCAGGATTTCGAGCGCCACGGTGTAGGACAGGTCGGCCTTCGCGTCGATAACCGCGTCCACGTCCTCGCGCGCTTCCGGCAGATTGACCTTCGGCTCCATGGCGAGGCGCAGGTTGTTCTCGGAAACGATCTGCTGGTTGGCCTCGTTGACGGCGTTCTGCACGATGTCAACCATGACCTGGCGACCGTAGGTGCGACGCATGTGCGTCATCGGCACCTTGCCCGGACGAAAGCCGTTGATGCGGACCTTGTCCTTCAGCGCGTTCAGCTCGTTGACAAGCCGGGTTTCGAGCTCGGAAGCGGGCACGACCACCTTGAATTCGCGCTTCAGTCCTTCGGAGTTGGTTTGGGTCGCCTGCATATTGAAACTCTGCTGTCCTGTCGCCCGTGAATCGGATTCCGGCCTGCTGGGTTGAAAGCACATGGTGCGGGCGGAGGGACTCGAACCCCCACGAGGTTACTCACTGGAACCTAAATCCAGCGCGTCTACCAGTTCCGCCACGCCCGCCCGCGACACGCCTGAAAGGCCGCCCTCTAAGGCCGAGGTCGCGGCTCTATATCACGCGTTGCGGATAACGCACCAAAAAAATACCCTGCCGCCGGGCTACAGACAGCCTGACGCCGGATGCCCGATCTCTAATCCACATAAAGCGCCCTGTGAACCACTTCAGGTTCTGCAAGGCGGCCTTTTTTGAGATTATGCGTTTGTTTCAAATTCTGAACCAGCACAGGCAGGCCGCAGGATGTCCCACCCTTTCGAACCACGCCCGCCGAATCCCGGTCGCCGACTGTTTTTCATGGGTTTCGCCGCGACCGTCCTGATGCTCCCCGCGCCAGCAGGCGCCAGGGAAGAGCGGGAGAAAGAAGAGCGGGAGAAAAAGGCCGATCGGGAAGGACAGCCCAAGGCAAGGGCGGCGGTCCGCCTGCGCGCCGCGCCGGGCAAACTGCGGCTGAAGCCCGAACCGGCGGCTGAAACAGCGACCCTCGCCTTTAATGACCGCATCCCCGGCCCGCTGCTCAGGGCGCGTCAGGGCGAGTCGCTTTCCCTCGAGCTGACAAACGGCCTCGATGAGCCGCTGTCGTTGCACTGGCATGGCGCGGGCGCGCCCAACGCCCTGGATGGCGTCGACGGCCTCACTGGCCCCGCCATCGCGCCCGGGGAAACGCGCGCGTCCGGCTTCACGGCCCGCCACGCCGGCCTGTTCTGGTACCGGCCGATGCGCATCGGCGCCGTTGGCCGACAGACCGGAAGCGGCCTCCACGGCGCCCTCATCGTCGATGAACCCGGGCCCCCGGCGGTGGCGAAAGACATTCTGCTGACGCTGGATGACTGGGCGTTGACCGAAGACGCGCAACTCCGGCCGGATTTCGGCACGGTCGCCGCCCGCGCCGGCGCCGGCCGCCTCGGCAACTGGCTGACACTGAATGGCGCCGCCCCGCCGCAGCGGGTAAACGTCGCGCCTGGCTCCCGCCTGCGCCTGCGCCTGCTGAACGCGGCCAACGCGCGCACCTTCGCCCTGGAGTTCAGCGGACTTGCCGCGCATGTCATCGGCGTCGACGGCCGGCCCTCGGCCGTGTTCACGCCAGCCCGCGACAGCCTGACCCTGCTGCCGGGCGGGCGCTACGACCTGATTGTCGAGGCTCCGGCGCAGCCAGGCGCCGGGGGCGCGTTGCAGGCGCGGCTTGGCGATGTGGGCGCCCCCCTGCTGGTGGTGGCGGCGACGGATGCGCCGCCCGCAAACGCCGCGCCCCCCATCACCGCCCTGCCCGCCGGCGATCTGCCGGCCGCGATCCGGCTGCAGGATTCGGTTCGCGCCGCCCTGGTTATCGCCGGCGGCGCCACGCCCGGCGCCCCCGAAACCGCCGCGCGCTTCACGGATCCGGCGCGCATCTGGACCGTCAACGGCCTCTCCTGGCCCGACGCCGCGAAAAAGCCGGCGTTCAGCGTCCGTTCGGGGCGTCCGGTGACGCTGGAGCTGAAGAACGCCACGCCCTGGATGCAGGTGCTGCACATCCACGGCCATCACGTGCGGCGCCTGCACAATCTGGATGACGGTTGGGAGCCATATTGGCTCGACGTCATCGCCATACCCGCCAACCAGACGTCACGGGTGGCGTTCGTGGCCGGTGAGCGGGGCAAATGGCTCATTGGCGCGTCCATCGCCGAGCGGCTCGACGGCGGCATGGCGGCATGGTTTGAGGTCACCTGACCTGACCGCCCCCGCCCGCCCGGCTCCCCCAACAAAACAAAAAGGCCGGCGCGCGGCCGGCCTTTCGCGAAACATCGTTTCCCCGCCTCCGGGCTGGCCGGCGCGCTTCGCCTGCGCCGCGCCTGGAAAGCGCCTCAAAAGCCGCCGCCGACCCCCATGCCGCCGGTGCTGTTCATCATTGGCCGCACGCCGGAGCCGAAGTTGCGCACTTCCCGGCCGACGCCGGTCATGTCGATGTCGTCGCGCTCGATCTTGCGCATGGGCGCATTGAGGCCGCCGGCTGGCCGGCTGGCGGCTTTGGCTCCGCCCCTGGTCTTTGCCGGCGGCTTGACGTCAGCCGGCGCCTCCCAGTCGGGGGTGGCCGGAAGCTGCTGCGCGAACGCCGCCGGAGCCAGCGCCAGAGCGCCAACCGCCGCCGCGGCCGCGGCCGCGGCCGCGGACAGCCTGCGAATATATATGGACATGGACATACCCAGCTCCTGAACGCCGCACCGCCCGCCACGCGCCATTTTGCAAGGCCTGCGGACAGGCAATCACCGGATCATCCCGGCGCGCCAGCACGGCCGGCGGAACCCAACCGCCGTGTTCAACTCAATCAATGTGGCGACAGAATAACGCCAAAACCGGGCTGACGGCCAGCCCAGGCCACGCTCCTGTGCTCTGCCCCTATAAACCCGTCACGCTGTCGCGTCGCCGACCGCCAGCGCCGCCAGCCGGCAAAATCGCAGGCAGGCGCCCATTTCCGGCGAAGCCATCGCTGGCGCGAAGGCGCCGTCCCTGATGTGCGCGAGCACACATCAGGGCGCGCGTCAGCGCGCCGCGCCGGCCTGGGGCCCCTGTTGCAGCAGCCGCCGCAGCACGCCGGGAACCTGCTCTGGCAAATCCTCGGAAATCAGCCCTGGCCCGAACGCCTGCGCCGCCGCGCCATGAATCCACACCGCCGCCGCCGCCGCCTCGAAGCCCGGCATGCCCTGGGCCAGCAAACCGCCAACCAGCCCGGAGAGCACATCGCCGGAGCCGGCGGTGCCCAGCCACGGCGGCGCATTGTCATTGATGGCCGCCCGCCCGTCCGGCGCGGCGATGACCGTATCCGCGCCCTTGAGCACGACAATGGCGCCGGTCATGCGCGCCGCGGCCACGGCCCGCTCATATTTCGCGCCAACGTCCATTACCCCGGCCACGTCGCCAAACAACCAGGCGAACTCGCCATCATGCGGCGTCATGACCACCGGCGCGCCCTCTCCCGCCGCGATGACCGCCGCCAGACGCTCCGGCGCGCCAGCGAAACTGCTGATGGCGTCAGCGTCCATGACCAGCGCCCGCCCCCGCCGCACCGCCGCCTCCACCCGCGCCGCCAGTTCTGGCCCCACGCCGCCGGCCGGGCCGAGGATCACCGCGTTGAAACGGGCGTCGTCCAGCAACCGGGCGAAATCGCCAGCGCCTTCCGCCTCGCGGATCATGATCGCCGTAAGATGCGCCGCATGCACCCGGCATGCGTCGGGCCCCGCCGCGACCGTCGCCAGGCCGGCGCCGACGCGCAGGGCGCTGCGGGCGGCAAGCCGGATGGCGCCCGTCGACAGCGGGCCGCCGGAACCACACAGCACGTGGCCGCGCCGGTATTTGTGCGCCTCCAGCGACGGCGCCGGGAAGCTGGCCTGCCATAGATCCGGCGAATTACGGAAAATTCCCCCTGCCACGCGGGCAATGGTCTCCGGCGCAATGCCAATATCGACGCAGGTCACGTCGCCGCACAGCAGCCGGCCGGGCAGCAACAGATGCCCCGGCTTGCGGGCGGCGAAGGTCACCGTGGCGGCGGCGCGCACGCTGGCCGCCATCGCCTGGCCGCTGTCGGCGTTGAGCCCGCTCGGAACGTCCACCGCCAGCACCGGACGCCCGCTGGCGTTGAGACGCCGCGCCAGGTCCAGCGCCGCGCCGTCCAGCGGCCGGTTGAGGCCGGCGCCGAACAAAGCGTCGATCACCAGGTCATAGCCGGCGACATCGGCGTCGATGGCCACGGTCGCCCCACGCCCATGCGCCCAGTCGGCGGCCGCCCGGCCGGCGTCGGCGGTTGTCGCTGGCCCCAGCGGCGCCATCACGGCGACGTCGCGCCCTTCCGCCTGCAACAGCCGCGCCGCCACATAGCCGTCGCCGCCATTGTTACCAGTTCCACAGATCACGAGAATGCGCGCCCCGGGCGCCGCCATCCGCCGCGCCGCCGCCGCCACCCCGCGTCCGGCCCGCGCCATCAGCTCGTGGCCGGGAACCCCGCTGGCGATGGTGATCCTGTCCGCCTCCGCCATCTGCGCCGCCCGCAGCAGATGCTCTCCCGACTGGCTGGTCATTGACCTCTCCCGGTGCGAATCTGCCCGCATCATACGCTCCATGCCTTGCGCAAACGCGCGCCTCCGCGCAGTGTTTCGCCAGAAAAGCACCGGCAGGGGGCAGCGACGGCGGAAAAAACCGCCCAAAAAGGGGCCAGATGCGTCAAAATGGCGTTTCAGCGACGCTATCGGCGTCATCAGGCTGCCCGAGGCCGCCGCCCTTGCCGTATTGACTATTTTTTAGGCGCAAAACGCTCACGAAAGCGGCGCCCGGGACTGAAGCAGGGCAACATGTCCGTTTCAATCGGACGCCGGCCAAGGCATAAAGCCCGGGAAGTCAGACACGGCCAGTTTTGCAGCCCGGACCCGGCGCCAAGGAGCGAGCCTCATGAAGAAGATCGAAGCGATCATCAAGCCCTTCAAGCTCGACGAGGTGAAGGAAGCGCTGCAGGACATTGGCCTGCAGGGCATCACCGTTATCGAAGCCAAGGGGTTCGGCCGGCAGAAGGGTCACACGGAACTCTATCGCGGCGCCGAATACGTGGTCGATTTTCTTCCCAAGGTGAAGATTGAGATCGTGCTTAACGACGACCAGGTCGAGCGCGCCGTGGAAGCGATCCGCAACGCCGCCCAGACCGGTCGCATCGGCGACGGCAAGATTTTCGTTTCGACCATCGAGGAAGCCATTCGCATCCGCACCGGCGAAACCGGGGCGGACGCCGTCTGACGCCAGAATTCGCCTGACGCCGGCAGCGGCGACGGGTTTTGCATTTTACCGCGCGGACCCCGAACGGGTCTGTCGCTCCAGTTGCAGGATAGGGGACTCATGATGACGAAGAGCGCTCAGGATGTGCTCAAGACCATCAAGGAAGAGGACATCAAGTATGTCGACTTCCGCTTTACGGATCCGCGCGGCAAGTGGCAGCACGTGACCTTCGACGTGTCGATGGTCGATGAGGACATGTTCGCCGACGGCACCATGTTCGACGGCTCCTCGATCGCCGGCTGGAAGGCGATCAATGAGTCGGACATGGTGCTGATGCCCGACCCCTCCACGGCCCAGCTTGATCCCTTCTTCGCCGCTCCGACCCTGTCGATCGTCTGTGACGTGCTTGAGCCTGGCACCGGCGAATCCTACAGCCGCGATCCGCGCGGCATCGCCCGCAAGGCCGAGGCGTTCCTCGCCTCCACGGGCATTGGCGACACCGTGTTCATCGGCCCGGAAGCCGAGTTCTTCGTCTTCGACGACGTCCGCTTCAAGGCTGACCCGTACAACACCGGCTTCAAGCTCGACTCCTCGGAACTGCCGACCAACGGCGACCGGGAGTATGAAGGCGGCAACATGGGTCACCGCATCCCCACCAAGGGCGGCTACTTCCCCGTGCCGCCGCTGGACAGCTGCCAGGACATGCGCGGCGAGATGCTCGCCGCCATGCAGTCGATGGGCGTGACTGTCGAGAAGCACCACCATGAGGTCGCCTCGGCCCAGCACGAACTTGGCACCAAGTTCAACACGCTGACGCTGACCGGCGACGAGATGCAGATCTACAAGTACTGCATCCACAACGTCGCCAACAGCTACGGCAAGACCGCGACCTTCATGCCGAAGCCGGTGTTTGGCGACAATGGCTCGGGCATGCACGTTCACCTGTCGATCTGGAAGGACGGCAAGCCGGTGTTCTCCGGCAACAAATACGCCGATCTCAGCCAGGAATGCCTGTGGTTCATTGGCGGCGTCATCAAGCACGCCAAGGCCCTGAACGCCTTCACCAACCCGTCGACCAACTCCTACAAGCGTCTGGTCCCCGGTTATGAGGCGCCCGTGCTGCTGGCCTACTCCGCCCGCAGCCGCTCGGCCTCCTGCCGTATTCCGTGGACCAACAACCCGAAGGCCAAGCGCGTCGAGGTCCGCTTCCCCGACCCGACCGCCAATCCCTATCTGGCGTTCTCGGCCCTGCTGATGGCTGGTCTGGACGGCATCATCAACAAGATCGACCCCGGCCCGGCGATGGACAAGGACCTCTACGACCTGCCCCCGCGCGAGCTGAAGAAGATCCCGACCGTCTGCGGTTCGCTGCGCGAGGCCCTCGACTCCCTGCGCAAGGACAACGCCTTCCTCAAGGCCGGCGACGTCTTCACCCAGGACTTCATCGACAGCTTCATCGAGCTGAAGATGGCCGAGGTGATGCGCTTCGAAATGACCCCGCATCCGGTCGAATTCGAGATGTACTATTCCTGCTGATCCCCAGGGGTGACCCCAGGGCGTCGCGAACGGAAAGGCCGGGCCCGTCCCGGCCTTTCCGCATTTCC
>Ga0182744_1002693_pt1 | contig 14397 bp, 10 predicted proteins | sample eDN3rd30CKraftMG_FD_128525 | JGI IMG/M metagenome (GOLD analysis project Ga0182744, IMG submission 128525) | Enriched Miracle-Growth compost microbial communities from Emeryville, California, USA - eDNA 3rd pass 30_C Kraft MG (version 2) (version 2) ...
AGGGTCTGGCGGCGGGAGAACGCCAGCAGGTGCCGCACCAGGGCGGCGGCGCGGTTGGCGTTGCCCTTGATCTGCATGATGTCCTGGAAGGAGGGATCGGTCGGGCGGTGCTTGGCCAGTAGCAGGTCGCTGAAGCCGATGATGGCCTGCAACACGTTGTTGAAGTCGTGCGCCACGCCGCCGGCGAGCTGGCCGATGGCGTTCATCTTCTGGGCCTGGGCGAACTGCGCCTCAAGGGCCCGCTGCTCCGTGGTGTCGAGCGCATAAATGATCGCCGCCTCGCCCTCGCCTTCAGCGTCGTCAACGCTGCTCACATAGAACCGCGCCGAGCGGCCGCCATCGCCGGCGATCTGGGCGTCAAACGGCGCAACCTCCTCCTGTCGCGCGGCGGCGCGCAACGCCGCTTCAAGCTGGGGCGCGTCCTTCTCCGCCACAATGCCGTTGACGCCGCCGGCGACCACATCGGCCGGGAACAGGCGCGAGAACGACGCGTTGCACTGCAATATGGCGCCGTCGCCGCCAATGGTGGCGATGGCGACCGGCGTATTGTTGAAGAACCGGGCGAAACGCACCTCCGCCTGGCGCTGCCCATCGGACGCCGCGCCAACGGTCGGACGGCCGGACGAGCGGTTGAGCACCAGGGTGCGCGACGGCAGGCGCTGCCCGTCTTCGCTCACCGGAGCGCGATGCATCACGCGCACCGGGAGAATGTGGCCGTCGCGGCGGCGCAGGTCGAGATCAAGCGTCTCGGTTCCATTGGCGCCGTCTCCGGCCGCCGGCGCGGCGAGCAGTTGCGCCGCGGCGCCCCGGGCCACGATATCATCGAGCCGTGTCCCGCCAGCTCCGGCGCTGGCCAGATCGATCCCCAGCCAGCCGGCGAGCGTCGCGTTCATGTACCCGATGTCGCCATCGCCTTCGATGGACAGGAAACCGGCCGGCGCCTGATCGAGAAAATCGATGGCGTGCTGAAGTTCCTGAAACATCCGCTCCTGCCGGTCGCGATCAGCGGTGACGTCGGTTACGGTCCACAGCAGGGGCGCCTTGCGGCCGGCGCCGAGCAGGCGGGCTTCCACCCGCCGCCAGGAAGCCTGACCGGAAGCGCCAGCTTCTCCATTGGCGCCGCCCGAAGCGGCGGCGGGAAACCGGAGCTCGTCATGGGCGGAGCGGCCCAGCCTGGCGGTTTGCGCCAGCCGGTACAGGGCCTCGCTGATCTCCGGCGCATGGCGCGACGCCCGCTCCAGCGAGGCAGGCTGGTCGCCCTCCGCGCCGATGAGTTCGCGCCAGGCGCCGTTGCACCAGATGACGTCGCCGTGGCTGTCCGCCACCGCGTGGCCCGCTGGCGAGCCATCGACGATGGCCCGGGCGAGGCGCGTCGGGCGCGACACGCCGCGCGCCAGCTGGAAGAAGCCCACGGCGAAACCAAACAGGGCAAAAATGCCAATCACCGCCAGGACGGCGAGCAAGCCGGTGACCAGGGCGCGCGCTTCTGCCGGCGCGAGGGTCGCCAGCCAGACAGCCGTCGCGATGAACGCCATGGAAAAAAGCAGCAATGGCAAGGCCACGCCATGGCCCCGCCAGACGTTCCGCCGTTCGCTGGCTGCGTTGGGACCACTGGCGTCCCGCGCCTCCGTCGCGGTTTGCGCCATGCGTGTTCGGAACAGTGAACTGGTCATCGACGTCCTGACAATCGCTTCCGCCGCGGCAGCGTGGCCCAGCCGCCATCTGGCTGCCGCCACCCGCGCCTGCCGCCAGAAGCAGGATCGCGGATGAAATGGCAACGTCCCCGCGGCCATTCATGCGCAGCCAGCGCAACAGATGGTGAGGCGCGCGCCGCCTGAAGTTAATCCGTGCGTTCACCTTAAGCGAAGAAGCCTGCCGAAAGGTTCACGATTTCCGCCTTTGCACGCGAATCCTGGTTGCCCGTCTGTCAACCGTCGATTAACCCTGATCATGAAAAACTGCGCTTCACGTATGTTGTCGCCACACGGTTCGCCGGTTTGCGACAGCAATCGCCCGAATAACCGACGTCCGGAACAGAAATGACAAACGCCGCGCAATTCCTGTTAGCCTTCATCATCATCCTCGTGGTGGTGATGATCCTCGCTTTCGTGCTGCGGCGCATTACGTCGGGGCGCAAACGCGCCGCCGCCCAGGGGCCGCGGTCGCGGCAACCCCGCCTCGGCGTTGTGGATGTCTATGATCTTGATGACCAGCGCCAGCTGGTGCTGGTGCGCCGCGACCATGTCGAACATCTGGTGATGATCGGCGGCGCCTCCGACGTTGTGATCGAAAGCACCATTATCCGGGGCGAAGGACGACGCAGCGCGCCGTCAATCACCACTGACCCTGCGGAATCCAGCGAGCCGTCCGACGCCGGTCGCGGCGAAGCGCGTCAGGACGAGGCGCGGCCGCAGCCGCCGCGCGCGCCCGAGCCGCGTAGCGAAACGCGCCTGCCAAGCGTCGATCACCTGCTTCGCCAGGGCGCCCCGGCGCCGGAAGCGGCTCCGGCTACGCCGCCCGCCATCCCGCCCGCTACCCCGCCCTTGGCCGCGTCTGCCCCTGCCCGGCCGGCCACCGCCCCGACGTCCGCCCCGGCTTCGACGTCCGCGCCGGCCCCGGGAACCACAACCGGGGCCCCAGCGGCGGCCCCGGCCGCAACGGCCCGCCCTGTCCCCACGCCGCAGGCTCCGACGCCGCCAGCGCCTGACGTGCGCGCGCCCGCCCAACCGCAACGCCCGGCGCCCGCCGTCGCCCAACCGGCGGGTCAGCGACCGGCTGGCTCGCCGACGCCCACGCCGGCCAGGCCGCCGGCAGCTCGTCCCGTGGCGCCGGCAGCTCGTCCCGTGGCGCCGGGGTTCAACCCGCCCCCGGGCGTGCGCCCGCCGGCCAGCGGACCAGCGGCCCCGGTCGCGGCTCGCGCCCAGACCCAACCGGCGGGCCGCCCTGGCTTTGGCCCCGCCCCGACATCCACCCAACCCGGCCAGCCGGCCGCGCCCCAGCGTTTCCAGCCGGCGCCCCAGGCTCCGTCCAGGCCCCAGGCGACGCCCCAGCCGGCCTCTCCCCAGTCGTCCGGCGGCGCGCCCACGGAGGCCACGCCGGCTGCGGCGCCCCCCGCCGCCAGCGCGCAGCCCGCGCGACAGACCGTCGACCCGCGCGTGCTGAACGACATGGAGCGGCAGTTGCAAGACGCGCTGCGCAACCCGCCGTCGCAGGCGTCGGCTTCCCAGCCGGCGAAGCCCGCCGCGCCGCAACCGGCCGCGAGCCCGTCCACCGCAGCGCCGGCGGCTGAAACGCCATCGCCGCGCGCTATGAGTTCACTGGCGTCCCTTCGCCTTGACCTCGCCGGTTTGCGCCCCACCTCGTCGCGACCGGCGCCCGCCAGCGAACCCGCTCCGGCGGAAACTGCGAAACCGGATGTTCCGGCAACGCCAAAGCAAGGGCAGCCCGATCCGGTTGTCGAAAAGGCCGCCGCCCCGGTTTCAACCCCTGTTTCAAAAGTCGATCTGCCTGACCTGTCGTTTGACCTGCCAGAGGGTAAACCGGCGGCGACCGCGAACACTCCCACGGCCCCGGCTGCGCCGGCGGCGCAGGGCAAAACCGATCGCCCCGCTGGCGAGAAGGCTGATGACAAGCCGGCGCTCGATCCCCTGTCGCCCGAGGCGATCGAGGCCGAGTTCGCCCGCCTGCTGGGCCGCTCACCGCCCCGGAAGAGCTGAAACCATTCCTGACATTGCATGTGATCTGAAAGAAAAGGCCGGGTAAAAACCCGGCCTTTTTCATTGATCTCTTTTCAGCCATCTGGCCGGTCCGCGGGCAACAGGCCCTGTCAGCGCGACGCACGGAAGCCGCAAGCGGCCGCCTGGGCGCTACAACGCGACGCGGTCAGTCGTCCCGGTGCACCCGCTCGTTCCGCTCGTGCCGCTCCTGGGCTTCAAGCGACAGGGTCGCGATCGGCCGCGCCTCCAGCCGCTTCAGGGAGATCGGTTCGCCGGTCTCCTCACAATAGCCATACGTGCCGTCTTCGATACGCTGCAGGGCGTCGTCAATCTTGGAAATCAGCTTGCGCTGCCGGTCACGCGCCCGCAACTCGATCGCCCGGTCCGTTTCGGATGAAGCCCTGTCGGCCACATCGGGATGGTTTTCGTTTTCTTTTTGCAACGTCGCCAGGGTTTCCCGGCTTTCCCTCAGGATCTCGTCCTTCCAGTCAAGCAGCTTGCGCCGGAAATACTCTCTTTGGCGCTCCCCCATGAAGGGCTCGTTTTCGGATGGCCGGTATTCCGCGCTTATCGTTACGTTCGCCATAGCCGCTGTTCTCTCCTGGGCCCGTGTGAGCACGTTGCCGGATCAAAAATCCGGTCTTCCCTGGGCGCATGCAGGCAGGCTGTATAGACGCTGCGTGACGCCGCGACAACGCATCCGTTCGCGCAAGCGTCATAACAAATGACATTCTGGCGCGTTCCCGTTGAGCGTATTCGGTTTTCGCAAAAGCCAGCGACCGCCCTGACCTGCGGTCCAACCGGCGGGCGGCGGGCAAAATTTGCCCGCAATCGTCCGAATCGCTTCCCTGGCGGCCCCGCTGACGCGACGGCGGCGAGACAGGCCGACCGCCGGCATCCTGGGGATCACCGCGCCAGCTTTGCCGCCAGTACGGCGCCGATAGCATCGGCGAACTGTCCCGCCAGGTTTTTACGGAAATGGATTTCATCGTGAAAATTGGCGGGATCGCGATTGACGGGCCGGTCTCCGCCCCAGTCCAGAAACGTCACGTTGGGATGGCGGCTGGCGATGTCGCGGATCTGCGCCTTGCACTGGTTCAGCACAGCTTCTGCGAGGGAATGGGGCTGCGGCTGAAAGTTGATATGGGTCGGCGGCCAGGCCAGCACGGTCTGGGTCGAGGCCGGCAGGGCGGCGAGCATGTCGCCCAGGATGGTCATCGCCGGAAAAACCCTGTCGGGATTATCAGTGTCCACGGGGCGGCTCGCGCTGGACTTCATGGCGTCCTGTTTCGCCTGCGCGCCGGTCTTGCCAAGATAAACCGTTGTATAATCCCAATAACCGTCGGGCCGCGCCATCTCCGCGCCGCCATAAAGCGCCGACAGACGGCGCATCATCTGCTCCACCGCCTGATAGCGGACGAGACCATGCAGATATTCCTGGTTGCTGGCGGAATAAAGCCAGTAGGGAAACTGGCTGCCCCGTTTCTGCTGCGGCCGGCACCACAGTTCATCCACGCCAATGACCGCCGCGCGCGGCGAGCGGTGATGGCGAAGAAACGTCTCAAACACCGGCTGCTCCTCAAGCGGACCAGACCGCAGCACGCTGAGGTTGACGAAACGTCGGTCCGTCAGCCTGTCGAGGCGCTCCGGCTCAAGCATCTGCATGCGTGAGTTGCCGACAACCACCGAGTCGAAACGCTGGTCACGGGCGCGGCTGGCGTTGACCTGCCACGGCGGCCCTTCCGCCACGCCGCGCGCTGACAACAGGGTGAAGCGCCCGGTGTCATAGGGGTCCAGCAGCACAAGGCCGCCAGTCAACCCGGCCAGCAACACGGCGAGGGCGAGGGCGAACGTCCACGCAAACCGCCGCCAGCGGCGTGCGTCGCGCGACGGCGTTGCGCCGACAGAACTGGAAGTAGATGAACGCATGGTTCGCATCATCGCCGATCTTGAACAATGAGCATGCTCGCGACCGCCGCAAGGACGGCGGCGCGCCGGCTCAGTTGGCCGCCGCCGCCCTTCCCGTCAACCCATCCGCCACGTCCGCGCTGAGTCTGTCGGCAAGGATCTTCCGGTAATGGGTTTCGTCGTGGAAATTGGCGGCGTCACGATTGAAGTCCCGATCTCCGCTCCAGTCCACCAGCCTTGCCCCAGGGCGCGCGGCGACCAGATCGCGCAACGCCGCCTGGCATTGTCGCAAGGTCGCCTCCGCTCCGGAACCTGGCGACGGCTGATAACTCGTATGGGTCGGCGGCCAGACCACCGCAATCTGCGTGCTGTCCGGCAGGGCGTCCAGCATGTCTTTCAGGATGGCGACGGCAGGGAAGACATTTTTGGGGTTGTCGCTCTGGCCGCGACGCTCACCATCACGCATGCGCCGCTGCGCCGCTTCCGCGCCAGTCATGCCGAGATACAGGGAGGTGTAGTCCCAATAGCCGTCCGGGCGGGCCATTGCGGCGCGACCGCGCAAAACAGCGAAGCGGCGCGGCATATGCTCCAGCGTCTGAAAGCGCATGAGGCCCCGCAGATATGCGACGGCGCCGGGGGCATAGAGCCAGTGTGGAAATTTGTCACCGCGCTTCTGCTCCGGGCGACACCACCATTCGTCAATACCAATGACGATCGCCCGGGGCTCCGCGTGATGGCGCAAAAACGCGCCGAGAACCAGCTGCAGCTCAGACGGCCCGGCGCCCTGGATGCTCAGATTGACGAAGCGGCTTCCGGTCGCTTCATCCAGGATCGCCGGCTCCAGCATCTGGGCGCGCGAATTGCCGATGATCGCCGAATCGAACCGTGGGTCGCGGGCGCGGCTGGCGTTGACCTGCCAGGACGGTCCTTCGGCCATGCCCTTTGGGCCCAGGGGAGTCAGCCGGCCCGTGTCATAGGGGTCCAGCAGGACCAGACCGCCGGCGAGCGTGACCAGCGACGTGGCCGCGGCGACGCTGAACATCATCGAGAACCGGCGCCAGCGCGCGGACGCCCCGGCCGTTGCCGGGGGCGCCGCAGGGTCAGAACTGGAAGTAGATGAACTCATAGTTCGCATCGTCGCCGATCTTGAACAGGATAAGCGTGAAGGCGACCGCCGCGAGGATGGCGAGCACGCGCGACGGAGGCGCCTTGTGCACGGCGGCCCAGGCGGTCGGACCGATCAGGGCAACGGCGGCGGCGATGGCGATGGCGCGCCATTTCAGACCGGCGCCAATCGAGGTCAGCCCCAGCATACCCTCATAGATACGCAGCGCCGCCTCAAAACTCCCGGCCCGGAACAGCACCCAGGTGAAAACCACGAACAGGAAGGTCAGCGCCCAGCCCAGCGCCGCCGGCATGGGCAGGCCAGCCCTGCGCCACAGCAGGCCGACGCCCAGCGCCAGGCCATGGGCCGCGCCCCACGCCACGAAGGTCATGCCGGCGCCATGCCACAGGCCGCCGAGCGCCATGGTGATGAACAGCGCGCACAGTTGCAGCGGCAGGCCGTGACGGTTGCCGCCAAGGGGAATGTAGAGATAGTCGCGCAGGAACCGCGACAGGGTCATGTGCCAGCGCCGCCAGAAATCCTGCAAAGACAGCGAGCGGTAAGGCGCCTCGAAGTTCTGCGGCAGCACGACGCCGAACAGCAGCGCAATGCCCAGCGCCATGTCGGTGTAACCGGAGAAATCGAAATAGATCTGGAACGTGAAAGCCAGCGTGGCCTGCCAGCCCTGGACAAGCGTGATGGTCGCGCCGGTGGCCGCTTCCTGGAAAACCGGATTCACATACGCCGCCAGCGGGTCGCCAATCAGCACCTTTTTGGCGAGACCAGCGCACAAGAGCAGCAGCCCGCGCGCGAAACGCTCCGCCGCGTCGGAGCGCCCATAGGGGCGTTCGTCGAACTGGTGCAGGATTTCGCTCCAGCGCACCAGCGGGCCGGCCAGCACCTGCGGAAAGAAGGCGATGTAGAGGCCGTATTTCACCAGGCCGACCTGGGGCGCGCGGCCAGCGCGCAGGTCCACCAGATACATGACGTGATGGAAGGTGAAGAAGGAGATGCCGAGGGGCAAGGCGTCGCCGGAACCGAAAACATCGACGCCCTTCATCGTCAGGCCAGGAATGAAGCTGGCGAAGAAACCGGCGTATTTGAACACGCCGAGCACCAGCAGGTTGACGCAGATCGCAAGGGTAATCAGCCAGCCGAGGCGCGCCTGGCAAAAGATGCGCGCCAGCATCCAGTTAAGCCCGATGGACGCCACCAGCAGCGGCGCAAAGCGCCAGTCCCAGTAACTGTAGAAAGCGAACGACAGCAACAGCAGCAGCGGCAGGCGCCATTCCGGGCGGAAGCGTTCGGCGAGCCAGTGAACAAGCAAGGAGAATGGTAGAAACAGCAGCAGGAAAATGAACGAATTAAACAGCATTCCGTACGGATCCCCGAGCGCCGGACCACGCCGGCGCATGCGTGGGAACGATCGCGCCGCAACGTGAAAGCCGCCCCCCCACCACAAACCTGGAGCGCATTCCGTCAAACACAACAGAATGCCGCCCCGCCTTTGGCGCCATAGCGCGCCGCGCAAACCGGCGCCCCTTCCGCCAGGAAATGCATCGTCGCGCGCGGGTTTACCGCAACGCCGATCAGACCCCGCCGGCGGCCAGACGCGGGCGCCTTTTCCCGATCTGCGGCCTGCCGTCCGGGGCGGCCCGCGCGTCTGGCGCGAAATCCGGTTTCTCATGCCAACGCCGATATGCGCCAGCAAGACCTGGTCGGGCCAAGGCCGCAATCCCGCCGCCGCATGTTCGCCAGGGCCCGTAGGGCGCAGGTTATTCCATGCTGGCGCGTCGCGCGCGGCGACACATGTCCACTGGCCCGGAATAATCGGCCGTTTCTTCAAAAGAGCTTAACTGGCGGCCCCCGGAAAAAACTTTAGCGCCATCCCGCTGTCGCATCCGGAGATGGATGGCTGGCGGGGTGGTCCAGCCGTTTGACGCGGGCCTCGATCCGGTCCAGCCGCATCAGGATGCCACTGAGCCGGTCCGGGTCCATGCCGATGCTGTCCGCCGCGGCGCCGGTGGACCTGGCCATCTCCCGCGTCGCCGCAATCAGCGCCTGCATGTCATCGGTTTCAGCTGACCGGGCCTGAGTTGATCGGGTCTGGGCTGACAAGGGCTGGGCGGGCAAGGCTTGTGCTGGCAAGGCTTGCGCTGGCAATGCCTGGGCGCCCGTCGCCGGGCGCTCGGCCGCCGGTTGCGACCGGCCCATTGCGCCGCCAGCCATTCCCGGGCCACCGGTCATCCCCGGGCCACCGGCCATGGCGGGCGCGCCGGCCAGAATGGCCCATCCGGCGACGACCAGTGTGCGACTGTTCATGTTCAACATGTAGCCACATCCTGTCTGGAGATGCCGGCGGCTCACGCCGCGAAGCCTCGCCAGCCGGCTCGGGAAAACAGGGAACCGCCGTCCAGCATGACAGCCGGACGACGAATCAGATGATACAGGCAACCCTGGCCCATTCACAATGTCTGGAACGGTTCCAGCGACAGGTCGCCCGCCCCTGCTCCCGCCTGCGCCCCACGGCGTGATCCCGCGCGGCCGCCGGCCCGGGGCCGGCGGCGCGCGCGGCTTCCCTCAGGGGGTCAGCACGGCGCGGCCAACGATGCGGCCGAGGCGCAGGTCCTCAAGCGTCGCGGCCACGTCCTTCAGCGGCCGGTGGATCAGCGGCACGGCGGGAACCTTGCCGGCCTTCACCAGCTCAATCAGTTCATGCAGCTCGACGAGGCTGCCGACGAACGAGCCCTGCACGGTGGCCGCCTTGATCGGGAACATGGGCAGCGACCAGTTGGCCTGACCGCCGAACAGGCCAACGATGACCAGCTTGCCGCCCTTGCCCAGCGCATCGAAACCCAGCGACGTGGTGGCGGTGTTGCCCACCAGGTCAAGCGCGCCGCGCACGCCGCCGCCAGCCGCGGCCATGATCTGCTTCACCGCGTCTGGCGCTGTGGGGTCGATGGCGGCGATGGCGCCGGCGGCCACGGCCGCCTCGCGCTTGGCCGGGTCGATGTCGACCACCACGGCCCCTTTGGCGTTCATGGCCTTCAGCAGGGTCAGGGCCATCAGGCCAAGACCGCCGGCGCCCAGAATCAGGATGGGGTCGGTCGACAGGAAGTCGCTGAACTTGTTCAGGGCGCTGTAGGTGGTGAGGCCCGAGCAGGCGTACGGGGCCGCGACGTCAGGGGCGATGCCGGTGATGTCGAGCAGATATTTGGGGTCAGAAACCAGAATGTGGTCGGCGTAGCCGCCGTCGCAGGTGACGCCGAGCGCCTTCGGCCGGTTGCAGAGGTGCTCGTCGCCGGCGGCGCAAATGCTGCAATGCCCGCAGCCAATCCACGGGAACACCAGGCGCGTTTCGCCAACCTTCACCCCTTCGGCCTCGGGACCGACGGCAACCACTTCGCCCACCGTCTCATGGCCCATGGTCAACGGCAGGGGGATGCCCCGCATCTGCATCTTGCGGCCGCCACCGAGATCGTAGCTGCCTTCCCAGATGTGAATGTCGCTGTGGCAGACGCCGGAAGCCTTCACCCGCAGCAGAACCTGCTTGCCCTCGGGAGTCGGCGTTTCGAGATCCACCGTCTCGAGAGGAGCTCCAAATTCGGCCAGGCGATAACTTCTCATTGTGGATTTCCTCCCGATGCAGAAACAGGTGGCGTATTCATGATGGCGAACGCCCGTTTGGGCAAGCCTCACCGCGCGCCGCCAGGGGCGATTTTCCCGCGACTTTCGCCGAAGACGGCGGCGGCGCGCGCCAATCGGCTCCGTCGTCCCGAGGGCGGAGGCCGGAGCCGGACATTTTCACTTTCCCGCGCATGCTTTAAACACAGATATAAACGATGCTGCGATGGAATGGCTGTCCGCCGGCGACCGCAAGGGAGCAACAGACGGCGACGCATGCCCAGGACAGACAGCGACAGGGGAATTGAGATGTTGCGCCTGATGTTGTTGCGTCACGCAAAAGCCGCCTGGCCCAGGGACGTCCAGGACCAGGACCGGCCGCTGGCGGAGCGGGGACGCAAGGCCGCGCCGCTGATGGGCGCCTATCTGGCGCAGGAGAACCTGCTGCCAGACCTCGCCATTGTTTCCCCGGCGGCCCGGACGCGCCAGACCTGGGATCTCGTTAACGCCGCCCTGGGCAAGGCCTTTCCCGGCGAAACCATTCCCGTGGTTTATGAGCCACGCATCTACGAAGCCAAGGTGGAGGACCTTCTCCACGTGATCCAGGACGAGCACGCGGTCCAGGACAATCGTCCGGCCCATTCGCTGTTGCTGGTGGGTCACAATCCCGGCTTCGAGGAGCTGGCGCACATGCTGGTCAGCCATGGCGACCGCTACGCCTTCGCCCGCCTTTCACAAAAATACCCCACCGGGGGGCTGGCGGTGATCGACTTCAATGTCGGCTCATGGGCGGAGGTGACGCCGCGTAGCGGCCGGCTTGACCGCTTCATCACCCCCCGCGCCCTGGAAGGCATGGCGGAGGACAACGAGGATTGAGACAGCCGGCCCGGGTTGATCTCAAACCATCCCGACAGCCACCACCTCACGAAGCCCCTCATCCGCGATCTTATGAAAATAGTCCATGGTTCCGGCGAAGTAGCGGCTTTCTCCTCCCGCACCGCGAATCCGGCCCGGGAGTTGCTCCCAGGGAGGCGCATGGACGTCGTGGATCTGGACTCCGTCCTGAAAGACGACTTCCTGGTTGCGCGGGCGAAATGACTTCTCCCCCGGCTCGCTGACATGCGCGACGGCGCCGTGGACCCTGGCAAGCGCTCTGCCTGGCAATGCGACATCGCGCCCGGGCGCCTGCTCCAAAACGCGCCGTAGCGCTGTGGGCTCCAGGCCGCGAACCCTGCCTTTAAACCCATGGACACGCACGCCACGCAACCGCCGCGAGAGTCTGCCGGCAAGCGAGGCTTCGCCGCCCTCTCCCCCGTGACATACGACCAGCCGCAGCACATGGAACGGGCCAAGGCGCCTGCGAATTTCGCGGAGGAACCCCGAAAGCTGGCTGTCGTCACGCGGTGCATTTTCAATCAGGGCATACGCATCCGACGCCGCGGTTGGGGGCGCCCCATGCGCCGTCAGCATAAGCTGACCGCCTTCCCTCTGTTCGTGGAAAACCACCCAGTCGCCGCCGACAAGCATCCGTCCCGCCGCCGCAGGGGGGCCGGGGTTGCCAAAACCACTGAAAGCGTCTGCCCCGAACCATCCCGGGTCATCCCCAACCCTCAAAAACGCCTGGAGCATCGTCAATTCTTCCCACCCCCAAATATACAAACGACAGTCTGCGCTGGCGCGCCGCCATTACCAATGACTGGCGAAAGTCAGGCGGCTTCCCATATGCTGCAATATCGTGGCGGCGGCTGCGCCTTCCGTCCCGCGCCCGGATCGTCCAGTCCGGCCTTCGGGCCGGCCTTTCATTGTCTGATCTGACGCGCGCGCCCTTTCCAGGCCGGGCCTGCGCCTCCAGGAGCGTTGCATTTGAGCGGAACGGTTTTCACGCAGACCTATGACGCGATCCGCAACGCCGCGGATTTCGCTCTCAGCGCCGTGCAGCCGGGCGTCCGGCTGGGCGTCACCGGCCTCTCCCGCTCCGGCAAGACGGTTTTCACCACCGCCATGGTGCATCACCTGCTGGAGGTGACGCCGATGCCGGTGTTCCGCGCCGCCGCCGAAGGGCGCATCCGCCGGGCGCGGCTGGCGCACCAGCCGGACGACGACGTGCCGCGCTTTCCCTATGAGACTTATCTGGAGGCGTTGACGGGGCCGGAGCGCAACTGGCCGCGATCGACCAACCGCATCGCCGAGTTGCGCATCGCCATCGACTACGAGCGCGCCAGCGGCTGGCGCAAGGGGCCGGCGACGCTCAACCTGGACGTGGTGGATTATCCCGGCGAGTGGCTGACTGATCTTGCCCTGCTCGAGGAAAGCTACGCCGACTGGGCGCGCGAAACCATCGCCGCCGCGCGCCGGCCAGACCGGGCGGCCATCGCTGGCCCATGGCTGGCGGCGCTGGCGGAAACAGACGCCGGCGCCGTGGCCGACGAGGCGCTGGCAGAGCGCGTGGCCGACGCCTTCAAAACCTATCTGGCCGCGCTGCGCGCCGGGCCGGAGGCGGTGGCGACGACGCCGCCGGGCCGGTTTTTGATGCCTGGCGACCTCGCCGGCTCACCCGCCCTCACCTTCGCGCCGCTCGACCTGAAGGGCGTGACCCCGGCGTCCGGCACGATGGCTGCGCTGATGGACCGGCGGTTCGAGGCCTACAAGAGCCGGGTGGTGGGACCGTTTTTCCGCGAGCACTTCGCCCGGCTGGACCGGCAGCTGGTGCTGGTGGACGTGTTGGCGGCGCTGGACCGGGGGCCCGCGGCGCTGGCCGAGCTGGAAACCGCCATTGACCGGGTGCTGCTTGCGTTTCGCGCCGGGCGCAACACGCTGGCGTCGCGCATTTTCATGCCGCGCATCGACCGGGTGCTGTTCGCCGCCACCAAGGCGGACCATCTGCACCAGTCCGGCCACGCGCGCCTGGAAGCCATTTTGCGGCTGCTGGTGGACCGCGCCATCCGGCGCACGGAGGGCGCGGGCGCGCGGGTCGGCACGGTGGCCCTGGCCTCGGTGCGCGCCACGCGCGAGGCCATGGTGCGTGAGGGCGGCGTGAAGCTGCCGGCCATCGTCGGCACGCCGGAAGCTGGCGAAAGCATCGACGGCCAGGTGTTCGACGGCCTGACCGAAGCGGCGATTTTTCCGGGTGAGCTTCCCGAGCAGCCCGAGGCGGTGTTTCAGGGGGCCATCGCGCCGGGGTCGTTGCGGTTTCCGCGCTTCCGGCCGCCGGCGCCGTTGCTGGACGCGGCGGGCCGCGCGCACGCCCTGCCCCACATCCGCCTCGACCGCGCGCTGGAATTCCTGCTCACCGACCGCCTGGCGTAAGCCAGGACCCCACAGGCCAATGGGCAAACACCAATGAGCAACCGACCCCGCGCCTTCCGCCTCGACAGCGCCGACGTCGCCGCCGTGCCGGCGGACGCCGCCCACGCGCCCCAACCGCAGGCGCGCGTTGTCGTGGCCGCGGAGCCTTGCGAGATCGTTGACGCGCCATTGACGCCGGCGGAGCCGCCCCGGCGCCGGCGCGCCCCGTGGGTCGGTATGCTGCTGTCAGCCCTGGGCGGCCTGGCGGTTTTTGGCATCGGCCTGTGGATCGATTCCCTGGTGCGGCGGCTGTTCGCCATCAACCCCGGCCTTGCCTGGGCGGCGATCGCGCTGGCGGCGCTGGCGGGCCTCGCCCTGCTCGGCCTGCTGACCCGGGAGACCCTGGGCGTACTGCGCGAGCGCAAAATCGAGCGCCTGCGCCAGGCGGCCGGCGAGGCCCACGCCGCCAACAGCGATCGCGACGCCCGGGCGGTGGTGAAGGATCTGGACGCGCTTTATGCGCGGCGCGCCGACACGGCGCGGGCGCGCGCCGCCCTCGCCAACATCGATGAAACAATTATCGACGGCCAGGATCGCCTGGCCATCGCCGAGCGCGAACTGATGACGCCCCTGGATCGCAGGGCGCGGCAGGCGGTGGCGCGGGCGGCGAAGCAGGTGTCGCTGGTGACGGCGGTGAGCCCGCGCGCCATCGTCGATGTGGGCTTCGTGCTGTATTCATCGTTCACGCTGGTGCGCCGG
>Ga0182744_1002696_pt1 | contig 14379 bp, 11 predicted proteins | sample eDN3rd30CKraftMG_FD_128525 | JGI IMG/M metagenome (GOLD analysis project Ga0182744, IMG submission 128525) | Enriched Miracle-Growth compost microbial communities from Emeryville, California, USA - eDNA 3rd pass 30_C Kraft MG (version 2) (version 2) ...
ACCTTTGCGGCGAGAGCGGAAAAGTCCTGCGCCTTCCGCGAGGCCTGCTTCGGGCCGCTGTGCTCGACGGCGATGGCGGTCGGATAGAGCAACAGGAGGTCGACGCCCCAGGCCGCCGCGTGGTCCGCCACACCGCCCTCGGCAAGGAGAGCGAGAAGCGCCTCGACCAGGGCCATGTAGTTCGGGCCGCTCGGCTGGGTCGACAGCGCCATCCGGGCGATCTCGGGATGGGCGAAGAGAACGTTTCGATAGCCCGTCAGCAGCGCCTTCAGCCGGTCTCGCCAGGGGTGGGGCTGGTCATCGGGGGCGCCGGGACGAGCGCTGAGCGGGCCAAGCAGGGCGTCGAGGATTTGGGCATGCAGGTCCTCGGTATCGCGGACATAGACGTAGAGCGACGCCGGGCCGGTATCGAGCGCGGTCGAGATCCGCCGCATCGTCACTTTGTTAAGGCCCTCATCGCGCAGGATCGCGAGCGCGGCGTCGATAATGCCCTGACGGGTCAGCGCGGGCTTGGCCGGTCGTTCGCGCCGGCTGCGAGGCGGATTGGCAGGGTCGATCGAAGTCATGGGTCAATCTATCACGAACATGTTCGTTACGATAGCGTTCGTTGACTAGAGCATTTTCGAGCGAAGTGGCTGCCGGTTCGCGTGAAGAAAATGCGTCAAAACAAAAACCTAGAGCTCGGTTCTGATTCCATCAGGACCGAAAAGCTCTAGGCGGTCGGTGCCTCACCGACTGCCTAATCCCGACTGCCCACTGCCTCCTTTCATCTTCCTGAAAAGAATCAGGAAAATCTGGCAAGCCGTTTGGATATATCGGCTATTTCGGGGATGCGTTAGCCGCGCAAGCTCTCAAGCGCTTCGTGGCCGCTGATCGCCTGTCCCTTCGGCCAGATGTAGAACTCCCCAGTCAGCCCCAGGGCCTGGTCGAGCCGGGCGTGATACTCGGTGCGGGGAATCTCGACGGCGCCGAGGGTGACCAGATGCGGGGTCACGAATTGCGTGTCGAGCAGGCGGAAGTCGCCCCGGCGCAACCTTGCGACGAGATGCACGAGCGCCACTTTCGAGGCGTCGGTTTCGCGATGGAACATGCTCTCGCCGAAGAAGGCGCCGCCGATGGCGACCCCGTAAAGACCGCCGACCAGCGCGCCTGACTGGTTGCGCGCCTCGACGGTGTGGACATAGCCCTGCTCGAAGAGCTTGCGGTAGAGACGGCGGATGCGGGCATTGATCCAGGTGTTGGAGCGGGCGAGGCCGGCGCCGAGTCCGGCGCAGCCGTCGATCACGGCGTCGAAATCCTGGTCGACCTGGATTTCGAACCGGTCCGAGCGCACCGCCTTGGCGAGCGAGCGCGACACCAACAGGCCGTCGAGCGGAAAGATGCCGCGCTGTTCCGGATCGACCCAGAACAGCGACGGGTCGTCGGCACTTTCGGCCATCGGAAACATGCCGACCGAATAGGCCCGCAGCAATAGCAGCGGGGTGATCTCATGGGAGGGGCTGGTTTCCGTCATGAACCTGAAACTCGACGGGCGGCGGCACGGTTCCAATTTAGAGCATCGATATGGCAAGAATCCAACCTGCTTGCGGCGATGGGACATCGCCGCAAGCAGGTCACGCATTCGCTGCGCGGTCAGGCCAAGTTCTTAGGCTCTGTCCATCAGGGTCTGGTCGATGAGTTTCGGGTCCATGCCGCCGTTGGCCAGGAATTTTTCCAGCCAGTGGATGTCGTAATGGCCGTTCTGCATGTCGGTGTTGCGCACCAGTGTGCGGAACAGCGGCAAGGTCGTGTCGATGCCGTCGACAATGAATTCATCGAGCGCGCGGCGCAGGCGCAGCAGCGCTTCGTTGCGGGTGCGGCCGTGGACGATGAGCTTACCGACGAGCGAGTCGTAATAGGGCGGGATCATGTAGCCCTGATAGACGGCGGAATCGACGCGCACGCCGAGGCCGCCGGGCGGATGGTAATAGCTGATCTTGCCGGGCGAGGGCCGGAACGTGGCTGGGTGCTCGGCGTTGACGCGGCATTCGATGGCGTGGCCGGTGAGGCGCACGTCTTCCTGGCGGATCGTCAGCGGCGAGCCGGCGGCGATCTTGATCTGCTCGTTGACGAGATCGATGCCGGTGATCATTTCCGTCACCGGATGCTCGACCTGGATGCGCGTGTTCATCTCGATGAAATAGAACTTGCCGTCCTCGTAAAGGAACTCGATCGTGCCGACGCCGAGATATTGCATCTCGCGCATGGCCTTGGCGACGATCTCGCCGATGGCCTCGCGCTCGGATGCATTGAGCGCGGGCGAGGGGCCTTCCTCCCACACCTTCTGGTGGCGGCGCTGCAGCGAGCAGTCGCGTTCGCCCAGATGAATGGCGTTGCCCTTGCCGTCGCCGAGCACCTGGATTTCGATGTGGCGCGGCGTCTCGAGATACTTCTCCAGATAGACCGCGTCATCGCCGAAGGCCGCCTTGGCTTCGGTGCGGGCCGTCGCCAGCGCGTCCGACAGGTCCTCTTCCGCGCGCGCCACTTTCATGCCGCGGCCGCCGCCGCCGGCGGCTGCCTTCACCAGCACGGGAAAGCCGATGTCTTTGGCGACGCGCATGGCCTCGGCGTCGTCGGTGACGCCGCCGTCGGAGCCCGGCACGCAGGGAATGCCGAGACGGCGCGCCGTCTTCTTGGCTTCGATCTTGTCGCCCATGGTGCGGATATGCTCGGCCTTGGGACCGATGAAGGTGATGTTGTGGTCGGCGCAGATGTCGGCGAAGCGGGCGTTCTCCGACAGAAAGCCATAGCCCGGATGCAGCGCGTCGGCGCCAGTGATCTCGCAGGCGGCGAGCAGCGCCGGGATGTTCAGATAGCTCTCGCGCGCAGCAGGTGGACCGATGCAGACCGATTCATCCGCCAGCTTGACGTGCATGGCCTCGGCGTCGGCGGTCGAATGAACGGCGACGGTGGCGATGCCGAGTTCCTTGGCGGCGCGCAGGATGCGAAGCGCGATTTCGCCACGGTTGGCAATGAGGATCTTGTCGAACATCGGCGTACTCTGCTCGCTCATTCGATTACAAGAAGCGGCGCGCCATATTCCACCGGTTGACCGTCGTCGACAAACAACGCCGTGACGGTGCCCGCGCGCGGCGCGACGATCTCGTTGAACGTCTTCATCGCTTCGACAAGCAGGATCTTTTCGCCGGCTTTGACGACGCTGCCGATTTCAACGAACGGCTTCGAATCCGGGCTCGGACGGCGATAGGCGGTGCCGACCATGGGCGATTTGATGGTGCCGGGATGATCTGCGGCGGCCTCCGCGGCCACCGGGGCGACGGCTACGGCCACCGGCGGCGGGGCGACGACGCTTTGCGGCACCGGCGCGCTGTAGGAGACCTGTGTGGCCGTCTGGCGCGACACGCGCACGCGCAGGCCGTCCTGCTCGACTTCGATCTCGGAGAGATCGAGCTTTCCCAGAATCGAACCCAGTTCCTCGACCAGCGCCGTATCGAAACGGGGCTTGTCGTTTTCAGGCTTAGTGGTCATTCGCGATCTACTCTTCTTGTTGTCTGGAGAAGTCCTGTTTCGAGCTGGCGATGAGCGCGTAGAGCGCCAGCTCGTAGGACAGCGGACCGAAGCCCAGAATGACACCCTTCGCGACCGGAGCGATCAGCGAACGATGGCGGAAATGTTCGCGTGCGTGAACGTTGGACAGATGCACCTCGATCACATTGGCCTGCGCACCGACGATGGCGTCGCGCAGCGCAATCGATGTGTGTGTGTAGGCGCCCGCATTCAAGATGATGCCGGCGCCGGCGCTTCCCGCCTGCTGGATCCAGTCGACGAGGTCGCCCTCGTGGTTGGACTGGCGGAAAACCAATTCGATCCCGGCGTCGCGCGCCTTGGCGCCGAGATGCTGTTCGATATCTCCGAGCGTCTCGGAGCCATAGATCGCAGGTTCCCGCGTTCCCAGCAGGTTGAGGTTCGGCCCGTTGAGAACATGAACAGCAAGAAGCGGGGACGGCATTGGCGATCAGGCTCGAGACAATCGGCGCGGGCAACCTGCCCATAGCGACGTCCTCATAGCCCGGTTGCTCGGTGGAGGGAAGGGCAAGGCCCGCCTGGCTGCATTTTCCCCATCGAAAACCGCACGTTCCACCCGCAACGGCGCGTTTGTTAACGAAAGAGAACAAATGAGAACAAAAAAGAACAAAACATGAAAATTTGGCGTGCAATCGGCTCGGCCTTGCGGCATGATCCATCACGCCAGACATCTCGTCGGGCAGGCTGGGAGTTCCGCACATGTCGAAAGCATCGATTTATCTGCCTGTTTTTGCCTTTGCCGCAGGTGTGGCGAGCGCGAGTTTTGCCAAGGATGTCACCGTGCAGCGCACCACCGCGCCGGGGCAGGCGGTCGAGGTCTGGAGCCATTCGTCGACCCGCGCCGATTGCGCCACCAAGGCGCCGGTGGTGACCGTGATTCAGCAGCCGGCCAATGGGACGGTCGCCGTGTCCGAAGGGCCGCGGCAATTGAGCGGGAACAAGGGTGATTTCGCCAAGTGCAACGGCCAGACCGGCTATGGCGCGAAGATCGTCTACCAGCCGAAAGCCGGCTACAGCGGCCAGGATGGGCTGCGTTACAGCGTCCGCTATGAGTCGGGCACGGAGATGACCGTCATCGCCCAGCTCCGGGTCGGCGCCGCACCGGCGCGCAGCGATGAGGGTTGGCATAAGCCGCAGGCGTCCGCCCAGGCCGCTGCCGTGCAGGCGACCGTCGGCCAATAGGCCGACGGACGGGGATTCAGATCAGATGCAGGCCGTCTTGCCGCATTTGCGCAGGTTGTCGATCTTGCCCTGCAATTGCTCGGCGCCGACGGCGCCGACAACGACCTCATTGCCGACCACATAGGACGGCGTGCCGTTCATGCCGAGCGTATCGGCGATGTGCATGACCTCGCCAAGGCCGGTGCGCACGTCGTCGCTCTTCATGTCGGCCTGCAGCTTGTCCATGTCGGCGCCGGCCTCCTGAGCCATGGCAAGCGCCTGGGCGCGTCCGGTCTGGCCGCGCGAGGCCAGCAGCTTCTGGTGGAAATCCCAGTATTTCGGGCCGTCGAACTGCTTATGCAGGGCGAGCGCCACCTGGGCCGCCTCGACCGAGCCCGGTCCGAGAACCGGGAATTCCTTGAGCACGACGCGGACGTCGGAATTGTCCTTCATGATGGTCGCCAGGTCTTCGACCGCATGTTTGCAATAGCCGCAGTTGTAGTCGAAGAATTCGACAAGCTGGATCTTGCCGTTCGGATTGCCGAGCACGGTCTGGAATTTGGAACTGAAGATCTGCGGGCTGAGGTCGGCCACCGCCTGCTGCTTCTTGGATTCCTCCTCGGCTTTCGAGGCGCGCTCCATCTCTTCGAGCGCCATCCGTACCACCGCCGGATTGTTGAGCAGGTAGTCCTTGATGATGGCTTCAACCTGGCCGCGCTCCGGCGGCATCATGCTGCCGCGCACCAGCATGCCGGCGGCGAACGTGCAGGCGACACCGACGACGACCGCGGCTGCGCGCACCGGCCAGGAGTTGAAAAAGCTCATATTGAATAGCCCTGATGCTCGAACTGAATGATTTGATATATTTATAGGCCGAAAGTGGTGAATTCGCGAACGGGTGGCGAACACGATGGCGTGAGCCTCAGGTTTTCGGCGGCCGGTAGTTGAGAATGTCGTCGGCCTTCAACCAGCCCGGCGAATTTTCCTTGAACTGCCGCTTGGCGCGGTCTGCCTGAGTGCGGGCTTCGACAAATTTGCCCATGATGAACAGGCCTTGCGCGGCGTTGAGCATGGCATTGGGCTGGTCGCCTTTGCGCTCGTAAGCCATGGACAGGTACTGGAAGGCCTCGGCGTTGTCGTCCTCTTCCTGGGTGGCCCGGGTGAGGATTTTGATCGCCTCGCCGGCATTGGCCGGATTGTTGGTGGCGACATAGGCGTGGCCGAGCATGACGCGGATGGGAACGCCGCGGGGCGCCAGCGCGGCGGCCCGCTTCAGCGGCTCGATCGCCTGTCCGGCGCGGCCGGCTTCGAGCAGGGTCTGGCCTTTCAATTCGTGAAAATACGGATTGTTGGGCTGCGTGGCGAGCAGCGCATCCTCCTGCGCCAGCGCATCGGGCAGGCGGCCGGCGCGGTAGGCGATGATGGCGCGGGCATAGCGCGCCGGCAGCGACGTATCGCTCAGCGGATAGCGGCGTCCGATTTCCGACGTACCGCCGATGAAGGCGACGATCTTGGCGCGCACCATGTCGTGGCGCGCCTGCAGGGCGGGAGGGTCCTTGGCGTCGAAATAGGGGCTCTTGTGCGCCTGGTCCTGCAGGTTGGAAATGCGTTCGGTCGGCAGGGGGTGTGACAGCAGATAGGGATCGATCCCCTGGGATTTGAACAGCATCTCGTTCTGGAACCGTTCCATCGTCGTCAGCAGCCCGCGCGGCGATTGGTGGGTGGCGTTGAGGTATTTGACCGCGGCGATGTCGGCGGCCTGTTCCTCGCCGCGCTGATAGGACAGCATGGCGCGGCGCACCATTTCCTGCGGCCCGAGAATGGCGCCCATGGTGCCGACGCCATCGGAGCCGACATTGCGGTTGCGGGCGGTGCCCACCACGGCGCCGGCGCCCATCAGCATGCCAGCGACGGCGTAGATCTGGGCGTTGGCGAGTTCCATGCGCTGGCGGGTCAGATGGCCGCCGGCGATATGGCCGCTTTCATGGGCCAGCACACCGATCAATTCGTTCGGGGTCTTCGCTTCCATGATGGCGCCGAGATTGATGAAGATCTTGCGCCCGTTGGCGACAAAGGCATTGAACGTGCGATCGCCGACCAGGATGATCTTGGTGGCGCCGGCATTGATCTTGGCGGCGCGGAAGATCGGCGCCGTGTAATCGCGCATCAACTGCTCGATTTCGGCATCGCGGATGATGCCGCCGTTGACGTCCTGCGCCCGCGCAACGCCTGGCAACAGCGCCGCAGCGCAGCCAATGGCAAGGGCAAAGGCTTTGCCGAGACGCGCGACCCTGCCATAGCGTTTTCCGATCCATTCGGATCGGAAAGACGCGTCGGGATTTTTAACAGGCGCATTTTCTTCACGCGAACCGGTATCCACTTCGCTTGAAAATGCTTTATGCCTGCCACACTCGGCGGACGGCTGGCGATCGGACATGGTTCCCCGCGGCTCCCTAGTCTGGCCGTTACCTGATTTGGTCAAAAGAGGCATTCATTATGGCGACAGAACGGCGGCAGCAAAAGGGTGCACAGCCGCGCCCGGCGGGCGGCTCGCTGAGGAGCCGCATCGCGCCGTTTCTGGCGATGGAAGTGTTCAAGGAGGCCGCGGGCCTCGCCGCGCAGGGGCGCCGGATCATCCGCATGGAGGCGGGCGAGCCGTCGACGCCGGCGCCGCGCATCGTGCGTGAGGCGGCGATCGCGGCGCTCAACGCCGGCCCGATCGGCTATACGCAATCGCTCGGCCTGCCGTCGTTGCGCGCGCGCATCGCCCGCCATTACCAGGACATCTACGGTGTCATGGTGTCGCCCGAGCGGGTGGCGGTCACCACGGGGTCATCCGGCGGGTTCATCCTGGCGTTCCTGGCCCTGTTCGATCCCGGCGCGCGGGTCGCCATCGCCGCGCCCGGCTATCCGGCCTATCGCAATATTCTCGAAGCCATCGGCGTCGAGGTGGTGACGCTCGCAACCAGCGCGCGCGACCGCCATGTCGTCACCGCCGCCATGATCGAGGCCGAGCATGCCAAGCATCCGCTCGACGGCGTGCTGTTGATGAGCCCGGCCAATCCGAGCGGAACGATGATGAGCGCGCAGACCCTGCGCGAGATCTGCGACGTCTGCGCCAGGCTGGATATCGCCTTCGTCTCGGATGAGATCTACCACGGCCTCACCTATGGCGAGCCGGCGCAGACGGCGCTGGCGTTCGGCGAGCGGCCGGTGGTGGTGAACTCGTTCTCGAAATATTACTGCATGACGGGCTGGCGGATCGGCTGGCTGGTGCTGCCGGAAGAGCTGGTTCGGCCCGTCGAGCGGCTGGCGCAGAATCTCGCCATTTCGCCGCCGACACTCAGCCAGATCGCGGCCGAGGCGGCCTTCGATGCCCGCGATGAGCTGGAGATCGTCAAGGCGGGTTATGCGAAGAACCGGGTGTTGCTGATGGAAGAGCTGCCGCGCATCGGGCTTGGCGATTTCCATCCCGTCGACGGGGCCTTCTATGTCTTCACGGACGTCAGCCGCTTCACCAATGACTCGCTCGACTTCTGCCGGCGTATGCTGAACGAGGCCGGCGTGGCGGCGACGCCTGGTGTCGACTTCGACCGTGAGCACGGATCGAGCGCGGTGCGCTTTTCCTTCGCCGGTTCGTATGAGGATATCGTCGAAGGCGTGAGGCGGCTGCGCGACTGGCTGCCCCGCGCCTGAAGATATGACCGCGGATGGATGATTGTCATTCCCGACGCCCGCGAAGCGGGCGAGCGGGAAACCAGGCCCAATGGTCCAAGCGCCCGCAACCTGCTGGATTGAAGCTGTTGCAAGGCCTGGTTTCACGCTCGCGCTGCGCGCGTCGGGAATGACACTGGTTGCGGCTTGTCGCTTGCCGCATCTGCATTGCAGCCCTGGCCGCTTCCGCGCATACTGCATGCAACGACAACGCGGGAGGGAATCATGATCCTGAAATCAGGACTGCTTGCGCTCGGCGCTCTGGTCACGATCGCCGCCGCACCCGTGCAGGCGGAGGATTTTTATGCCGGGCGCCAGGTCAATATGCTGATCGGTTCCGGCACCGGCGGCGGCTATGACACCTATGCGCGGCTCGTCATCCGCTACTGGCCAAATACATTCCCGGCAATCCCAACATCGTGCCGCAGAACCTGCCGGCGGCGGGATCCCTGGTGGCTATGAACACCCTGGCCAATTCGTCGCCGCGCGACGGCACGACCATCGGCGCGGTGCAGAACCATATCGGCGTCGAGCCGTTCATGGGTGTCACCGGACCGAAGGAGAACGCCAAATATGATGGCCGCCAGATGAACTGGCTCGGCAGCGCCGCCAAGGAATATCCGCTGGTGGTGGTGACGGCGAGTTCGAACATCAGCGATTTTCGCGAGCTGCTGCAGAAGCCGATCATCGTCGGCTCGAGCGGCGTCGCCACATCGGACAGCGTTTACGCACGCATCCTCAATAATTTTGTCGGCACCAAGTTCAAGATCATCGATGGCTACAAGGACCAGCCGCAACTGGCGCTGGCGATGGAGCAGGGCGAGGTGTCGGGCAGGGTCGGGTGGTTCCTCTCCAGCCTGATGACGACGCAGAGCTCCCAACTCGAATCCGGCAAGCTGCGCATTCTCGTGCAGGTCGCCGTCGACAAACATCCCGACCTGCCGAACGTGCCGCTGATCACCGATTATATCGACAGTCCCGACAAACGGGCAAAACTGGAATTTTCGCTCGCCTGGCTGCCCATGGGGCGGCCCTATGTGGCGCCGCCGGGCGTGCCGGCCGACCGGGTCAAACTGCTCCGCGACGGTTTCATGAAGGCGACGAAAGATCCGGAACTGCTGGCGGAAGCGAAAAAGATGAGGCTTGAAATCAGCCCGCTTTCCGGCGAAGACATCCAGGCGCTGATGACGCGTCTCTATGCGACGCCCAAGGACGTCGTCGATGGCGTGCGTTCGGTCATGGTCGCCAAGTAAACCGGCGATGGTTGGGCGCAACCGATATACATAGCCGGATACTAAGTTGGGCCCTCACTGCATGACACCCGCAAGCGCCGTGCCGGAGATCGGCCTGGCACGGATATGAACGCCTCCACCGACCATCAGACGCCAGCGGCGCCCGCGTTGAGCAGTCGCGAGATCCGCGCGATCATGTTCGGCGTGATGACCGCGCAGATGCTGGCGGCCCTCGACGTGACGATCATCAGTCCGGCGTTGCCGACCATCGGCCGCGATCTGGGCGATGTGCATCTCCTGCCGTGGATCGTTACTGCCTATCTGATCGTCTCCACGGCGCTGACGCCGCTCTACGGCAAGGTTGCGGATATTCGCGGCCGCCGCGTCGTGCTGCTGTTCGCCATGGCTACCTTCCTCGTCGGCACGGTGGCCTGCGCGCTGTCGCGCGACATGTTCCTTCTGGTGTTGTCGCGCGCCCTGCAGGGCGTCGGCGGCGCCGGCATTTTCGCGTTGTCGCAAACGATCATCGGCGACATCGTGCCACCGCGTCAGCGCGCCAGCTACCAGGTCTATTCATCGGCCGTGTGGCTGGTCGCCAATCTGCTTGGGCCGGTGGTCGGCGGCGTCCTGTCGCAATATATGCACTGGTCGCTGATCTTCTGGATCAATCTGCCGATCGGCATACCGGCGATGCTGTTCGTCAACGCCCGCCTCAAGCGCCTGCCTCGCAACGAGCGTCCCCACAAGCTCGATCTGATCGGCGCGTTTCTGCTGGTGGTCGCTTCCAGCATGCTGATGCTGACCTTGAACTACGGCGGCAAGACAGGATGGCTGTCGCTGCAGGTCATTGGATTTTTTGTCGCTGCCGTCGTCTGCTGGACGCTGCTGGTGTGGCGGCAGATGAGCGTTCTTGAGCCGCTCATTCCGCTCACCATCCTGTCGAACCAGGTTGTGCGAACCGGGACGTTGACCGTGTTCTTCGTGCTCGGCAGCTACACGTCGCTGTCGATCTACCTGCCATTGTTCATGCAGGGCGTGCGAGGCCTGTCGGTCAGCGCGGCTGGGATCGCGATCATTCCATTGCTGGTGTTCACGTCGGCAGGTGCTGGCATTGCAGCCTTCATCATGAACCGCACGCCGAACTACAAGGTGGTTCCGCTCATTGGCATCGGCATATCCGCGATCGCAACCCTGGTGCTCGCGATCGCACCGGAATTCATACCGTTTTGGGGCATCATGCTGGCACTGACCGTCATCAGTATCGGTTGCGGCGCCCTGTTCCCGGTGATGAACGTCTGCGTGCAATCTTCAGTGCCGGTGCATCAACTTGGCACGACGATGTCGCTGGTGTTTTTCGTTCGCTCGCTTGGCGGCGCGGTGTTCGTGGCGCTGGCCGGCGTACTCATCATCGGGGGTGGAGAGGAAGGCTCTGCGATCCACGGAGCGGCGCAGCCAACTGCTGCTTCCGTCGCGGAATTGTCAGGCGCTTTCTCGATCATGTTCTATATCTGCGCGGCAGCTTTCGTCGTCGGCAGCTATTTCTTCTACCGCCTCGAGCAGCGGCCGCTGGGCGTGTACCGGCCCAAATGAAACGCCAGACTTTCCGGGCGGAAAATCTGGCGTTCCAAAAATCTGCTGAACGCTGTCAGCCGGCGTTACGCGCCTGACAAGGTCGACTTATTCGCCCGACAGGGTCGACTTGGCGCGCTGCCACCAGCCGCCGCGCTTCTGTTGCGGGGCCGGCGCTTCGGGCAACACTTCCACTTCGCGATGAACCGGTTCGGGTGCAGGTGCGGCCGGAGCGGGTTCTGCAACCGTCGGCTCGGGAGCAGCCGGCGCCGGCGTCACGGCATGCGCTTCCACTGGGTCCACGGCTTCCGGTTCGGCCGCGTGTTCGTGCTGAACATCGGTGTCCGGCGCGTGCGTGGCCTCGCGGGCTTCAGCCTCGAGAGAGGTTTCCGCTGTTGCGGAGAACGGCGCGAACTCAGCATCCGGCTGACCATCGTCCGTCTTGATCCAGGACCCGGGCGCCGCGCTGTTGCGGTCGTCGGCTTCGTCGCCGCGCTGCATGCCATAGGGGCCGCGCCGGCTGCCGCGGCGCGAGCGCCTCCGCCTGCCGCGGCCATCGCGCTGACCTTCGCCGGCGCCATTGTCGCCGTCCGCCGATTGGTCATCATCGCTTTCGCTGCTTTCGCTGCCGGCATCGGCATCGCCGTGAACGGCGGCTTCACCGTTGATCGAGGCGACGGCTGCCAGCGCGTCGTCGGCCGGCTGCGGCGCGTCCTGTTCGATGCCGGTCGCTTCGCGGTTGCGGCCGCGCCGCCGACGGCGCCTGCGGCGGTTGCCGTCGTGACCGTTGCCGCCTTCTGCACCGTTCTCGCCGGCGCTTTCGTTCTGCTCCTCGCCGTCGTTTTCGGTCTCGACCTCGTTCTCTTCCTCGTTCTCCTCAGCGTCGTCCGGGCTCTCGTTGTCGTAGGGCGAGATGGAATCGACGCGCACGAGGGCGCGCTGGACGCCGGGAACCGGCGTTGCCGGCTCACCGCGTTCGAAGGCGTGATAGGTCGAGCCGGTGAGGCTGTCGTCGGCAAGCACGGTGATGGCGACACCGAATCTCTCTTCCAGCTCGCGCAGATGGGCGCGCTTCTGATTGAGGATGTAGAGCGCCACGACGCTGCGCGTCTTGACCGTCATGTTGAAGGCGGCATTGCGGATCAGCGTATCTTCGAGCACGCGCAGAACATGCAGGGCGATCGAAGAGGTCGAGCGCACGGTGCCGGCGCCGGCGCAATGGGGGCAGATGACGCTCGAGCCTTCGAGCACGCCCGGACGCATGCGCTGGCGCGACATTTCGAGCAGGCCGAAATGCGAGATGCGGCCGACCTGGATGCGTGCGCGATCGGCCCGCAGCGCTTCCTTGAGGCGGCGCTCGACGGTGCGGTTGTTGCGATGCTCCTCCATGTCGATGAAGTCGACGACGATCAGGCCGGCCAGATCGCGCAGGCGCAACTGACGGGCGACTTCGTCGGCGGCTTCCACATTGGTGCGCAGTGCCGTGTCTTCGATATTGTGCTCGCGCGTCGAGCGGCCGGAGTTGACGTCGATGGCGACCAGCGCCTCGGTCTGGTTGATGACGATATAGCCGCCCGACTTCAGGGTGACCTGGGTCGAGAACATGCCGTCGAGCTGCTGCTCGACGCCGAATTTCGCAAACAGGGGCTGCTGTTCGCGCCACATCCTCACGTTGCGCACATGGCTGGGCATGAGCATGCCCATGAAGCTGCGCGCTTCCTCGAAGCCTTCCTCGCCGGCGACGGTGATGTCGTCGATGTCCTTGTTGAAGAGATCGCGGATCGAGCGCTTGATCAGCGAGCCTTCCTCGTAGACGAGGCTCGGGGCGGTGGACTGCAGGGTCAGTTCGCGGACCGATTCCCACATGCGCAGCAGATATTCGAAGTCGCGGCGGACTTCCTGCTTGGTGCGCGAGGCGCCGGCCGTGCGCAGGATGACGCCCATGCCATCCGGCACGTCGAGTTCCTGGGCGATTTCCTTGAGCCGGCGGCGATCGTCGGAATCGGTGATCTTGCGGGAGATGCCGCCGCCGCGCGCGGTGTTCGGCATCAGCACGGAATAGCGGCCGGCGAGCGACAGATAAGTGGTCAGCGCCGCGCCCTTGTTGCCGCGCTCTTCCTTGACGACCTGGACGAGCAGAACCTGGCGGCGGCGGATGACTTCCTGGATCTTGTACTGGCGGCGGCCGCGCGGCATGCGGCGCGGCATTTCCTCCATGGCGTCGCCGCCGAGCATTTCGACGTGCTCTTCTTCCTCGCCGTCTTCACCGGCCTCGTCGTCGTCCTCGTCTTCGTCCGACTCGACTTCCGAGGGGGCGTCACGCGAAACGACGTCGTCCTCGGCATGTCCTTCGGCGAAACGCGCCGTCGCTTCCTGATGGGCCTCGGGGGTAGGGAGGCCGGCATCGTCGGCGGCGTGGCCTTCCTGGGCAGCCTCGGGCTGCTCGGCGGCTTGCTCCTGCGCCGTTTCCTGACGTGTCGCGTCATGGTGCGTCGCGTCGCCAAGCGCTTCGACCGGCTCGTGCCGGCTTGTGTCCGATCCCTCGACGGCGCGGGCGGTCTCATGCGGCTCCGCGGTCGTCGGGTCCGGAGCGACATGTCCGGCAGCGGGCAGCGCCGTTTCTTCGCGGGCTAGCGGCGCAGCGGCTTCGGCCGCAGGCTCCGCCTGGTGCGGTTCGGCCAGATGACCGGCCGCCGCATCTTCCTGCGGATGTTCGGCGATCTCGTTGCCGGGCAGGAATTCCGCGTCCGGCTGCTCGGCCGGCGGCAGCACGCCCTCGGGCTGCTCGCCCTCAGCGTGGCTTTCGTGCTGTTCGACCTCGCCGGAGATGGTCTGGTCGCCATTGGCGGCGCGCTTGTCGGAGCGGTCGCCACGGCCGCGGCGGTGCCGCCGGCTGCGCCGGCCGCGTTCGCGGGTGTCTTCTTCTTCCTCGTCGTTCTGCTGGCGATTTTCCTCGTCCAGCAGCGCCTGCCGGTCGGCGACCGGAATCTGGTAGTAATCGGGATGAATTTCCGAAAACGCGAGGAAACCGTGCCGGTTGCCGCCGTATTCGATGAAGGCTGCCTGCAGCGAGGGTTCGACCCGCGTCACTTTCGCCAGATATATATTGCCTCTAAGC
>Ga0182744_1002697_pt1 | contig 14365 bp, 10 predicted proteins | sample eDN3rd30CKraftMG_FD_128525 | JGI IMG/M metagenome (GOLD analysis project Ga0182744, IMG submission 128525) | Enriched Miracle-Growth compost microbial communities from Emeryville, California, USA - eDNA 3rd pass 30_C Kraft MG (version 2) (version 2) ...
CTGCCCAAAGACGAATGGCCGCAGGATGTGAAGATTTCCTTCCTGAAGTCGCCGGCTTCGCTGGTCGGCGATAATGCCGAGATTCGCTTTCCGCCGGATTCCGAGCAATGGGATTACGAGAATGAGCTGGCGGTCGTCATCGGCGCGCATTGCTCCGATATCGAAGAAGCCGATGCGTCGAAGTACATCTTCGGCTATACCATCCTGAACGATGCCTGCGTGCGCGATATTCCCTCGTGGACCGGCCGCTACGATTCGCCGCGCGGCAAAGCCGGCGATACGTTTGCGCCGCTGGGGCCGTGCATCACGCCAGCCGAATTCCTGCCGAAATCGCCCAATGAACTGCACCTGCGCACGACGGTGGATGGCGAGCTGCGCCAGGACGACACCACGGCGGGCCTGCTGTGGCCGGTCGAGCGCATCGTCGCCTTCGTATCGCGCTACATGACGCTGTCTCCAGGCGATATCCTGTCCACGGGCAGCACCAGCGGCAACGCCTTGGTCTGCGGCAAATGGCTGCGGCCGGGCCAGACCATAGACTGCGAAATCGAAGGCATAGGCGTATTGCGCAATCGTATCGCGCGCCGCCAATGGAAAGCCAAGCTGTGAAACTACGCCTCCAACCGACCAGGCTGGCGCAAATCGCCAGCCTGGTCGTGGTGGCCGGGCTGGTGCTGCCGCCGCTGCTCATCCTGGTGGTCAGCGCATTCTCATCCCAGCCGCCGGGCGGCGGCTGGCTCTTTTCGCTGGTCAATGCGCGGCGCGCTTTTTCCAATGAATATCTGGGCGGATCCCTGCTGAATTCGCTCGTCTATGCCGGCGCAACCGCCAGCCTGGTGCTGGTGCTCGGCGTGGCCCTGGCCTTCGTGGTGGAGCGCACGGATTCCGCCTTCTCGCGCTACGCCGAGATTTTTTCCGTGATTCCGGTGCTCATGCCGGCCGTCACGCTAGTCAGCGCCTGGATCATGCTGCTGTCGCCGCGCGGCGGCTTCTTCAACTTGCTCTACCAGAGCATCACGGGCGCCGACACGCCCCTATTCGATATCTATTCCATGTCCGGCATGGTGCTCATAGGCATTCTGCAGGAGCTGCCCCTGGCTTTCCTGTGGCTGCAGCCGGTCTTCCGCTCCATGAACCCGGAGCTGGAAGAAGCGGCGCGCATCAGCGGCGCATCGCATTTGCGGACGCTGTTCAAAATCACGCTGCCGGCCGTGGCTCCGGCCCTGCTGGGCGCCTGGCTGATGTTTTTCATCTACAGTTTTGGCGCGTTGTCGGTGCCTATCCTGATCGGCCTGCCGGCCAAGATCTTCCTGTATTCCACCGAGGTCTACCTGGCGTCCACCAAGATTCCGACCAATTATGGCGCGGCGAGCTTCTACAGCTTGCTGCTATTGGCCATGACGGTGGTCGCCATCGTGATCTATAACCGCCTGATGCGCGACAAGGACCGCTATGCGACCCTGCGCGGCAAATCCTTCAATCCCCGCCGCTACGCGTTGGGGCGCGCCAGGCCGCTGGTGGACATGCTGATGTCGCTGGCAGTATTGCTCACCGCCGGCCTGCCCATCCTGATCCTGCTGTGGAATGCCTTCATGCCGTATCCGCAAGTGCCTTCCTGGGCCAGCTTGCAGCTATTCACCTGGGCCAACTTCGGCAGCGCGCTGAACTATGGTTCGGCCATGCGCGCCATCTGGAACAGCTTCTGGATAGGGCTGTTGGCCGGCGCCATCACCACCGCCATCGGCGCATGGGTGGCCTGGCTCAAGCTGCGCAGCGATGACCGCTTCCGCATCATGGTGCTGAGCGAGCAGATCGGCACGCTGCCCATCGCCGTCCCCGGCATGATCGTTGGCGTCGGGCTGATCTGGCTGTTTCTGAGCCTGCCTGTCGGCATTTATGCCACCCCGTGGATCCTGTTGCTGGCCTATATCATCCTGCACCTGCCCTATGCCATCCGCATGTGCGCCTCGGGTCTGGTGCAACTGCATCCCGAACTGGAAGAGGCCGCACGCGTGGCGGGCGCCGGCTGGCTGGTGGTGCTGCGCCGCGTCGTGCTCGCGCTGATCGCTCCCACACTGATGTCGGCCGCCATCTATGTCTCTTTGCGCTCCTTCCGCGAATACGCCGCGTCGCTGTTTCTGATCGCTCCCGGCAGCGAAGTCTTTTCGGTGGTGGTGCTCGATATGTGGCAAGGGGGAAATTCCAACACCCTGGCCGCTTATACCATCATGGTCATGGCCGGCCTGGCGCTCATGCTGGCCGGGACTACGGTGCTGAACCGGAAAATCGGCGTGCGCCAGGCCGCCCGCTCTTCCAGACCTTTACAGGAATCCGCGTCATGAAGATCCTCAAGGCCGCCCCTGGTCTCGACCCCTATCGCTATCTGGCGGCGCGCCTGCCCCAGGATACCGTTGCCGAGGCGGATTTTTCGCGGCCGCTGGCCGAGCAGGTGGCCGATGCGGATGTCCTGTTGCTGCGCGACCTGCCCATCACGCGCGAGGTAATCGATGCGGCTCCGCGGCTGAAGCTCTTGCAGCGCTATGGCCAGCATGTGGTGGGTGTGGACCGCGCCTACGCGCGCCTGAAAGGCATACCGCTCGCGCGTATTCCTTCGGCGGTGTCCAAGTCGGACATCGTGGTGGCCGAACATGCCTTCTACCTGCTGATGGCGCTGGCCAAGCGCCAGCGCGAAGCCCAGCAGGCGTTGCGGGCCGCCCGCCTGGGTTTTCCGGAAACCGAACTGTTGGCCGGCAAGACGCTCGCCTTGGTCGGGGTGGGGGGCACCGGCGCGCAGCTCGCCCGCATGGCGCAGGCCTTCGGCATGCGCGTGGTGGCCAGCAAGCGCAATCCGGCCAGTCTGGATGGCGCCGAGCCTTATGTGGCGCGCGCCTGGCCGGCCGCGCGGACGCCCGACATGCTGGCCCAAGCCGACTATGTCTCGCTGCACCTGCCCTTGAACGATCGCACCCGCGGACTCATCGATGCGCGGTTCTTCGCGGCCATGCGTCCTTCCTCGTTCTTCATCAACATTGCGCGCGGCGAGATCGTGGACAAGCAGGCTTTGATGCGCGCCCTGCGCGAACGGCGCATCGCCGGGGCGGGCATCGATGTGTTCTGGGACGAAAAGCATTTCGACCCGCTGGAATTCGAGTCTTTGGATAATCTCGTCTGCACGCCTCATATCGCCGGCGCCAGCGTCGATTGCCTGCATGCGCTGGCGGCCGCCGCCGCCGAGAATGTGAACCGCGTGCGCGCGGGGCTGCCGCCGTTGTATCTGGTGGAGGAAAACGACGATGACTGAGATGATCGCGCTCGGCCGGGTCGTCAAAGTCTATCCCGGAACCCAGGCGGCCGCGCTCAAGGGCGTTTCGCTATCCATTCAGAATGGGGAATTCTTCACCCTGCTCGGGCCCAGCGGTTGCGGCAAGACCACGTTGCTGCGCTGCATCGCCGGCCTGGAGAACCCGGACGGCGGCTCCATACGCATAGGCGGACGCACCGTGTTCGATGCGCAATCCGGAATCAATGTCGGCCCCGATAAACGCAACATCGGCATGGTGTTCCAGTCCTATGCCATCTGGCCGCACATGACGGTGTTCGAGAACGTGGCCTTTCCCCTGCGTTGCCGGGGCGAACGCGACCTGCGCGAGCGCGTGCTGAGCGCCATGGCGGTCGTGGGCTTGCAGGATTATGCCGATCGCTATTCCTCGCGCCTCAGCGGCGGGCAACAGCAGCGCGTCGCCCTGGCCCGCGCGCTGGTGGCGCAGCCCGATGTGCTTTTGCTGGACGAACCGCTGAGCAACCTGGACGCGGCCCTGCGCACGCAGATGCGCGCCGAGCTGCGGCGCCTGCAAAGAGAGGTAGGCATCACGACTGTGCTGGTTACCCATGATCAGCACGAAGCCCTGGCCATATCGGACCGGATCGCCGTCATGGCGAAAGGCGAAGTGCTCGAGGTGGGGACGCCCCGCGCCTTGTATGATCAGCCCGCAACCTTGTTTTCCGCCTATTTCCTGGGCTGCCCGAACCAATTGCCGGGCGCCCTGAAGGCGGGGGACGATGCGGTGATCACGCCAATCGGCGCGCTGCGGGTGCGCGGCGCGCCCGGCCCCGGCGAGGTGGTCTGCTTCATTCGCCCCGAGCACATCGTATGGCAGGACAGCCTGCCGGCGGGTTCCGACAATGTGCTCGAAGGCACGGTGACCGACGTAAGGTATATGGGGGAATATTGCGAATGCGACATCGAACTGCCGGGGGCGCAGGGCCCCGTCGGCTTGCAGGCGCGCATGCCCGCTTCCAGCACGACGCGAGCCGGCGACAAGTGCCGCATCGGGCTGCCGCGCGATAGAGTGAACTGCATAGCAGCCGAATAAGGCGCCTGTCGCCCTTGCGGCTTCCGTTCTGTCAGCTTCCCCCTTGCAGCGCCTTGAACTTTTCGCCGGCGTACATCGCCAGCAATACCAGCGCCGTGGAAATCAATATCATCACGATGCCCAAGGCCGACAGCTTGCCCCACAAGCCATCGTCCGCGAAACTCAGTATCTGCACCGCGAGAACTTCCGTGCCTGGCCGCGACAGCACCACCGACACCGTCAGCTCGCGTATGAACATCGTCGCCATCAGTATCCAGGCCGACACCACCCCCGGAATCAGCAGCGGCACGATAATGCGCCGCATCGTGGTCAACGGGCTGGCGCCGCAAACCAGCGAGGATTCTTCCAGATGGGCATGCACTTGCACGAATGCGCTGGCCAGGGGACGTATGCCATACGGCAGATACGCCGCGATATAGGCCAATAGCAGCGCGGTCAGGGTCGCATACAGAGGCGTCTGCACGAAGAACCACATGAAGCCTATGCCTATCACGATGCCCGGAAAGGAAAAGGACAGGAAGCTCAGGGATTCCAGCAGGCCCGATGCGCGCGTGCGGATCTTGACGATGACATAGGCCACGAAGACGGACAGCAGCACGCCCAGCGTCGCGCCCGCCACCGCCAGGAACAGGCTGTTCTTCAGCGCCAGCAGGGACACCGGATCCTGGAAGACCTCTATCCAGTGCTTCCAGCTCATCAGCGAGAAGGCCCGGGCGCTGGGCACCATGGAATAGGGCACCAGCGAGGTATACAGCAGCACCGCCACCGGCAGCACGATCATCAACAGGCAAAGCACGCCCACGCCTATGAAGATGGGGATGCGGGCGCGTTTGAGCTCGATGACCGCCGGGCGGAAGCCGCGGCCGGATATGGTGACGAATTTCCCGCCTTCCGATGTCAGCGCCCGATACACCACGATCAGCGAAATCGACGCCACCAGCACGCTCATGCCCAGCGCGGCGGCCTTGCCGTAGTCGGGCGCGAAGCCGGTGGAGATCATCTCGTACAGATACGTGGCCAGCACATCGACTTCGCCGGGCATGCCCAGCACTCTGGGCACGGCGTAGGATGCCAGGCTGCGCACGATGCCCAGGATGAAGGCCGCCAGTATGGCGGGGCGCAGCACCGGCAGCGTGATGCGCATCAACGTACGCCACACCCCCGCGCCGAAGACGCGGGACGATTCTTCCAGCGCCACGTCGAACTGCGCCATGGCGGGCGCGATGATGAGATAGGCGATGGGCATGTTCAGCAGCCCTTCGACCATGACCATGCCCCACAGGGAATAAATATTGAAGGGCGCTTCCTGCAGCGCGAAGACATCCTTCAGGAAGACGTTCAGCAGGCCGTTGGAAGGATTCAGCAGCAGCGCCCAGCTGACCGAAAACAGCAGGTGCGGAATCATCATCGGCACGATGGAGAGCACCGTGAATACCGGCTTGAAGGGAATATCGGTGCGCGTATTCAAATAGGCCAGGACCAGCGCCAGCAGGGTGGACAGCACGGACGAGCCCAGCACGAACACCACGGTGTTGTAGGTGACATCGAACAAGGCCGGATCGGTATAGGCGGCCACATACTTGCTGGTGGTAAAGACGCCGAAGGCGGTCAGCCCTTCGGAAAAACTGCCCAGCAGCAGCATCAGCACCGGGCATAGCGTGAGAAAGCCGACGATCAGTATCAGGGACCAGGTGAACAGGGGGCGGGACGGATTCATGCCTTGCCCTAGGCCGATACGAGCAGGCAGTGCTGCGGGGCGAGGCGGATGCTGACCATGTCGCCGGTGCTCACCGGCAGATCGGGATCCAGCCGGGCCAGCAGCTTTTCTTCGCCGACGTGGATTTCCGCTTCATAGACTTCGCCGACGAATTCCATGCTGGCGACACGGCCGTGGATGACGTTCTGCCCGCCCTGCGGCGTTGCGCTCGCCACCCCGTCGACATGAATGAATTCAGGGCGTATGCACAGCGTGGCCTCACTGCCTTCGGGCAAGTCGCGGGCCTGGCAATGCAAGGAGCCCAGTCCGGATTCCACCACGGTCAGATCGCCATGGCGGCCGGCGACGCGCGCCTTGATCAGGTTGGCGCGGCCGATGAAGTCGGCCACGTAGCGGTGGTCGGCATTGAAATAGATTTTCTGGGGCGAGCCGATTTCCACGATGCGGCCGGCGCGCATGACGGCGATGGAATCCGACAAGGCCAGTGCTTCGACCCGGTCGTGCGTCACGTACACGGCGGTGATGTTCAGCTCGCCAAGAAAGGTCTTGAGTTCCTTGCGGGTTTCCTCGCGCAGTTTCGCATCCAGGTTGCTGAGCGGTTCGTCGAACAAGATGACTTTGGGTTCGGCCACCAGGGCGCGGGCCAAGGCCACGCGCTGCTGCTGGCCGCCGGACAGCTTGGTGGCGGAGCGCTTTTCCACCCCTTCCAGTTGCACGAACTTCAGGGCGCGCGCCACCTTGTCGCGGATCACGGATTTGGCTTCGCCGCGTATCTGCAAGGGATAGGCGACATTGTCGAATACGCTCATGTGGGGCCAGATGGCGTAGGTCTGGAATACCATGCCCAGACCGCGCCGCTCCGGCGGCACGGCTATGCCCTTGGCGCGCGACCAGACGACCTCGCCGCCTATGCGGATTTCGCCCTCGTCCGGCGTTTCCAGGCCGACGATGCAGCGCAGCAGCGTGGTCTTGCCGCAGCCGCTGGGGCCCAGCAGCGTGAAAATCTCGTTGGCGGGTATGGTCAGGTCGACCTGGTCCAGCGCCTTGACCGTCTTGCCCTCGGATTGATAATGCTTGCTGAGGCCCTCTATCTGTATTTCCATGTGCTTACTTGCCGCGGAAGATCTTGCCGAATTCGCGGCCCCATTTCTGTATGTCTTCGTCGGACAAATCACGCACGGGCTTGACCTGCGCCTTGTCCATGCCTTCGATGGGCGGGAACACCCCAGGCGCCAGCACGTATTCCCCGACATCGGCGGCCAGCAGGCCCATGGCCTTCTTGCCCAGCCAGTAGTCGATGAAGGCGCGCGCGGCGTCGGGATGCGGCGCCTTGGACGTAATGGCGATGGCGCGGGCGGTGCCGAGCAGCGGCTGGCCGCCCTGCGGCCCCCATGCCAGCGGCGCTGGCTTCTTGGTGATGATGTACTTGGGCATGGAGATGCCGATCAGCTTTTCGCCGCTTTCCACCGGCGCCGGGGTGGGGCCGAAAGAAGCCACGAACATCGGACGGTTGGCCGCAACGCCTTTCAGGAATTGCATCCATTCGCCTTCGGACTTGAAAACCTGTTCTTTCAGCCCCACCAGCCAGGAAATGGTCGAAGCATGGGTGGCCGGGTCGGCCATGACGATCTGGTTCTTCCATTTGGGGTCGGCCAGGTCTTCGTAGCGCTTGGGCGCATCGGCCGCCTTGACGTGGTCCGTGTTGTACAGATAAGAAACGTACTCGATGCCGAAGAGGGTGATGGCGTCGTCTTTCACGGCCCAGTCCGGATAGCCGGCCGCGGCGGGCGAGCGGTATGGGGCGAGCACGCCTTGCTCTTTGAGCAATTCCAGCATGGGCAACGGCGCCTGGATGACGTCGGCCAGCAGCTTGCCCGCATTGAATTCCGTAAGAATGGTCGGTACGAATTTGGAGCTGGAGGTGCGCGTGTATTCGCCCTTCACGCCGGTGTCGGCCTCGAAGGCCTTCATGATGGGGGTGACGGCGGTGATGTTGGCGTAGAAGACGGCCTTGCCTTGGGACAGCGCCTTGTCCATGTTGGCCCCTTGCGCAGCATGGGCCAGCATGGGCAAGGTTCCAGCCAGGCTGGATAGCCCGCTTGCGCCGGCCAGCTTGAGAAAAACCCGACGGTCGATGTTATTCATTTCGGTGATCTCCTGTGTTGTGGGGCGGCGGGCGGCCTTGGCGGCCCGGTTTGGCGAAATGGTAGCCGCTGGGTTGATCGATGACAAGAACTATTGACGGCGGGGCTCGACGTCCGGTCATCGTGCATGGCTTGACGCGGGCGCCCGCCGTGATCGCCGGCGCACGGCGTGTCGCGGGCGAACGCATATTCCGCTGCCATCGCAGCCGGAACAGGATATAGTTGATTTACGGGCGCCGATAGGCGATCGGCGCCGGTACTTCAAACACTACTCGAAGGAGCGCATGCCATGACGGAACAGCCGCACACATCCGGGCCCGACGAGGGTCGCATCTCGCAGGCCCTGCAGGAAATGAGCCAATATTGGGGCTGGTTCATCGCCGGGGGTATTCTGCTGGTGGCGCTGGGCATGGTCGCCCTGGCCCATGTCTTCGTGGCGACTCTGGTCAGCGTATTGTTCATCGGCGCGCTGATGCTGGCGGGCGGCATCGTGCAGCTGGCGCAGGCCTGGCGCATGAAGCACTGGAAGGGCTTTCTCGTCTGGACCCTGGGCGGCGTGCTTTATGCCGCGGCGGGTGTCCTGGCCATCGTCAATCCGGTGGCTGGGGCCTCGGTGCTGACCTTGCTCTTTGGCGCGGTATTGATAGGTTCGGGCGCTTTCCGCTTATGGATCTGGTTCAATAACCGCAGCCAGCGCGGATGGCAATGGATTGCCTTTTCGGGCTTGATCACGCTGGCCACCGGCTTGCTCATCGCCGCCAATTGGCCGGGAAACAGCATATGGATACTCGGGTTGCTGCTTGCCCTCGATCTGTTCATACAGGGCTGGACCTTGCTGCTGGCGGGCCTTGCGCTGCGCACCCGCCGCTAGGGCGGGATATGCTTGCGCCGGGAAGGCGCTGCACGCGCCGCGCACGGACAAGACGACGCGCGATCCCGCCGCGGGCGCGGACAGGGCGGGGACGCGCAAACCCAGTTGCATGCCATCGGCCAGCTCCAGGCTCAGCAAGGCATGGTCGCCCCGGAAGGAATTATGGCTCACTTGCGCCGCCACGCCGGGGCCCGCGGGCGCAAGCTGGATCTGCTCCGGCCGCAGCGCCAGCCATATCTCGCCCGTCAGCGGCTCGGCCCGCGGGTGCAGGGGCAGGCGGCCCAAGGCGCAGTTCGCATGGCCGCCATCCGGGTCGCCACGCAGCAGCAGCGCCGGGCCGGTCAGGCGCGCCACGTCCGGGCTGCAAGGCTGCCAATAGATCACATCGGGACGATCGCATTGCATGATGCGTCCGCCTTGCATCACAGCCACCAGATCGGCCACGGCGAAAGCCTCGCCGGGATCGTGCGTGACCAGCACCGTAGTGGCGCCCATGTGGCGCAGCACGCCTATCACGTCTTCGCACATGCCGCGGCGCAAATCCAGGTCCAGCGCGTTGAAGGGTTCGTCCAGCAATACCAGGGCCGGATCGGGCGCAAGCGCCCGGGCCAGCGCCACGCGCTGCTGCTGGCCGCCCGACAGCTCGTGGGGAAAGCGCTCGTCCAGGCCGGCCAGGCCCGTGAGCTCGAGTATTTCCCGCGCGCGCCTATCGCGGCCCGGCCGATCGCGGCCCGACCGATCGCGGCCCGGCCTATCGCGGCCCGGCCGGCGGGCCAATCCATAGCGGACATTGCCCATCACGGTCAGATGCGGAAACAAGGCGCCTTCCTGCGGCACATAGCCGATGCCGCGCCGTTCCGGAGGAACGAATACATCCGCGGCCGCGACGCGCCGGTCATCGAAGGCTATCCAGCCCGCATCGACTCGTTCGAAGCCCGCGATCAGCCTCAGCAGTGTCGTCTTGCCGCAGCCCGACGGGCCCAGCAAGGCGAGCACCGAGCCCTGGGGTATGGTCAGGTCTATGCCTTGCAGCACCCGCACGTCGCCGTAGCGTTTATCCACGCCATGGATCCGTATGCGGCTCATGGCGTCTCGCCCTGGCGCAGCAGGCGGCGCGTGAAGATGTAGACGGGCGCGGCCGACGCCGCGATCAGCAGCGCGGCGTAGGGGGCGCCGGCCGCGTATTCGGCATCGGCCGTATGCTGCCAGAGTTCCGTGGCCAATGTGGCGACGCCTGTGGGCGCCAGCATCAGCGTGGCGGTCAGTTCGCGCATGATCTCAAGCATCATCAGGGCCAGCGCCGCCCCCAGTCCCGGCGCAATGCGGGGCAGCGTGATGGTAAGAAAGACCTGCAGCGGCCGCTTTCCCAGGCTGCGCGCCACCTCTTCCATTTGCGGCGAGGCCAGTTCGGCCGAGGCGCGCAGCGACGACTGCGCCAAAGGCAGGAACAGGATCGCATAGGCGCATAGCAGCAGGGCGGAGCTTTGATACAAGGCCGGGGCGAGGCGCAGGGAAAGAAACACCAGGGCCAGCGCCACCACCACGCCGGGCAGGCCGTGCACGATATAGGGCAGCCGATCCGCCAGCACGGCCAGCCGCCCCTTGTGCCGGACAGCCAGCAACACCAGCGGCAGGGCCAGCATGCTGGTCAGCACGGCGCCTGTCGCCGCCAAGCTGATGGAGCCTTGAAGCGCGGGTCCTATCCGGGCATAGCCGTCTCCCAGGGACAGTCCGCGCGCCAGCCAATAAGCCAGGGTGCACAAGGGGATGCCCAGCGATACCAGGGCCAGCAGCGCAAAGCCCGCAATGGCGGGGCCCTGCAGGCGGCCCAGCCTTGCCTGGGATGCCGGCCGCCGGCTGCCGCGCCCGCTGCGCGACAGCCGCTTGCCAGCCCGCAGACGCGTTTCCCCATAGGCGGCGGGCAGGCACAGCGCCATCAGCACCGCCGACTGCAGCGCCGCGGAGGCGCTGTCGAACTGCAATTCATAGGACTCGAAAATCGCCGTGGTGAAGGTCTGCACGCGCAGCATGGACAAGGCCCCGAACTCTCCCAGCATATGGCTCAGGACCAGCATGGCGCCGCCGCCCAGGGCCGGCATGATTTGCGGCATCAGGGCGCGCCGCAAACTGGACCATGCGCTGTCGCCCAAAGAACGCGATACGTCTTCGAAACTGGCGTCGGCGCTGCGCAGCGCCGCTGCGACCGGCAAGTAGACCAGCGGATAGCTGGACAGCGTCAAGACCAGGATGGCGCCCGCCATGCTTTGCAGGGACGAGTCAATGGACGACCAGGCATAGCTCGAAACGAAGGCGGGCACGGCTAGCGGCAGCGCCGCCATGGCGCGCCACCAGCGGCGCCCGCGCAGGTCGGAGCGTTCGACGCACCAGGCGGCCGCCGTCCCCAGCAGCACCGAGCATAAGGTGACGCTGGTCGCGAGCGTCATGGTGTTGAGCAGCAGCGTGAAAGTCCGCTCGCGCAGCAGTTCCCCGCCGATATCGGCCAGTCCCGCCTGCGATGCGCGCACGGCGATGTAGACGAGAGGCAGGATCGTCAGGCCGACGGGCAGCAGCGTGGCGCCGGCCAGCCACAATGGCGCCGCGGCCTGTTTTCGGTGCATGGGCTGCATGGCGGATCAGGCCAGCCCCGCCTCGCGCCGTAAAGCCAGGGCATCGGCGGCATCGCCGATATCGTCGGGGCTGACATCGGGGGGCTGAAGCTCGTCGAAGGGCTTCAAGGAAAAAGGCGAATGCACGCCTTTGCGCAGCGGGTATTCCGCGACGGAATCCACGATGGCCTGCTGGCCCTTCGCGCTGAGCATGAAGGCCAGCAGCCGTTGCGCCAGGGCCTGCTTCCGGGATGTCTTGAGTATGCCCGCCGCCGATACCGTGATGAGGCCGCCGGGATCCTTGCCGCCCATGTAGTGCAGGGCGGATTTCATATTGGGCTCGCCGACTTCCCTGGCGACGGCGAACCAATAGTAATTATTCACCAGCGCAGTGGCGATATCGCCGTTCTCCACTGCTTTCATGGCGGCCATATTGCCGTTGTAGATGCGGCCGTATTCCTTCAGGCCCTTCAGCCATGCCAGCGCCGCCGGCCTGCCCTTCAGGATTTCGATGGCGATGAGCTGCTGCTGGAAAGCGCCGCTGGTGGGCACGAAGCCGACCTTGCCGCGCCACGCCTCGGTCGCCATGTCCATGATGGAGGCGGGCAGTTCGCTTGCGGCGATCATGCCGCGGTTATAGGCGACGACGCGGCAGCGTGCGCTCACGCCTGTCCATGTGCCGTCCTTGGATGTATAGCCGGGCAGCACCTGCTGCAGCGTTTCCGAATTCAGCGGCGACAGCAGGCGGCGCTTGGCCAGCGCGGCCAGCGGCGGGCTTTCCTCCGAGTAAAAAACATCGGCGGGGGAATGCTCGCCTTCTTCGATGATCTGGTTTGCCAGTTGCGAACTGCCGCCCTTGCGGATCTCCACCTGGATGCCTGTTGCCTGGGTGAAGGCCTGCACGAGGGCCGCCGTGGTGCGGGGATGCTGCCCGTTATACAGGGTCAAGGTCTGGGATTCGGCCGCGCGCGCCAGACGCAAGCCCGGTCCGCCCATGGCTGCGGCCGCGCCCAGCATGATGCCGTTGCGCAGGAATGTACGCCGGTTCAGTGTGTTCATCGTGGTTCAGCCTAAATACCGAGATTCCCTGGTATTTTAAAGTAAATAAGAATCATTATTCTTACGGTTGGCTGAATGAGAACTCGCAAACCCGGTTCCTGCCCGTCCGCTTGGCTTGGTAGAGCGCCGCATCGGCGTGCTCCAGCACGGCATCCAGGTTGTCGCCCTGGGAAGGATAGTGCGCAACGCCGACGGACACCGTGATTCCGCCCACGCGTTCGAAGTCGGTCAGCGCGATGTTCAGGCGCAGCCGTTCCGCGAACAGCATCGCCGCTTCCGGGGTGGCGCCGGGCAGCAGCACGACGAATTCCTCGCCGCCGATGCGCGCAACGATATCCTCTTTGCGCGCCTGTGCGAGAGTGATGAGAGCCAGGGATTTCAACACTTCGTCGCCCCGGGCGTGGCCATAAGTATCGTTCACGACCTTGAAATGGTCGATATCGAACAGGACCACCGATGCCGAGCCGCCGGACTGCTGCAGGTCCGCGAAGGCTGCCTGCAGGCCGCGGCGGTTGGTCAGGGCCGTCAGCGGGTCGGTGGCGTTTTCCTGGCTGAGCTTGCGCATCCGCAGCGCCACGGCGGAAAAGCCCGCCAGCAGCGCCGCGCGTATCAAGGACGCTTCCAGATACCAGCCCTTGATGAACTTTATCCGTTCAAAATTGGCGCGGTTATCCAGGTTGGCGGCCACATGGGCCAGTTCCCGCAGCGGCCGGGCGATCAGGCGGGCCAGCCACCAGATGGCTAGCAGGCAGACCAGCGTGATCGGCAATGAATAATAGAAGGAGCGCCAGAATAAATCGTCGAGCCTGGACATGGCGCTGTCGGTGGGACGCTGCGCCACGATGCCCCAGCCGGTGGACGGCACGGGAGCGAAGCCGGCCAGCATGTCTATGTCGGCGCGGCTCTTGGTGCGGCGCGCGCCTTCCTCGCCGCGCTGCAAAGCCTGGACGAGGGGCCGGTCGGGGTTTGCCTTTCCTATATATTCGGAAGACGGATGGTAGATATAGCGCCCCGTCTGATCGACGACATACAGCGATGAACCATCCTTGTAGTGATGCCGCCCCAGCGTGGTTTGCAGCGCATTGGCCGCGTGCAGGTAGATGGTGCCGCTGACGAAGCCGCCGTACGAGCCATCGGCCATGAAGATGGGATGGGAGATCATGATGATCCAGCGCCCGCTGGGAGCGAGGAATGGGGCGGTGATTCCGCCCTGGCGGCTTTGCAGCATGCTCAGCGAAACCGGGCTTTGCAGAGGCTTGCCCCGCAGGCCCAGATCCCTGGGTTCGGTGGCGGTGATCACCCCATCGGCGTTCGCGATGAGCAGCGAATTGAAGTTCTCCGTCATGCGGATCAGCCGCGTCAGCTCTTCCTGGTCGGAAGGCGTATGCGCGCCGTTGTTGGCGATCTGCGTGGCGACCGCTTCGAGCATCTGGCGCGAGGAGCGCAGATAGCGCTCGGTGACCTGCGCCAGTTTGTTGGCGTAGACACGGTTCAGCTCCAGCGTGTTATGCAGCAGGATCTCGCGCTGCACCTTGTAGGACGCATACAGGCTGTTGGCGAGCGCCAGCAGGACGAAAGACAGGCACATCCATAAA
>Ga0182744_1002698_pt1 | contig 14361 bp, 12 predicted proteins | sample eDN3rd30CKraftMG_FD_128525 | JGI IMG/M metagenome (GOLD analysis project Ga0182744, IMG submission 128525) | Enriched Miracle-Growth compost microbial communities from Emeryville, California, USA - eDNA 3rd pass 30_C Kraft MG (version 2) (version 2) ...
CTGATGGGGAAGAGCGAAAAGAAGATCGAAGGAATAATTCAGATCCCGCTTTTTCAAAAGGCGTAAGGTGTTTCGTGTGTCTTCGGCGTCATGTTTGCGGCCGCACAGCTTAAGAAGACGGTCGTTGAAACTTTGGGCACCGACACTGAAGCGGTTGATACCTGCACTTAAGTACTGCTCCAAAGATTTTTCCGTCAGCGTGGCCGGGTTGATTTCGATGGTGACCTCCGCTTCCGCCGGGAGATGGAAACCGGCATTGGCGAGAGCCTGAAGAGTCGCTACAATCAATTTTGGATCAACCAGGCTGGGCGTGCCCCCGCCGAAGTAAATGCTTTGCAAGTGCCGGTCTTTCCAGAGGTGATGCCGGTGGGAAATTTCCCGATGAAGATCTTTGAAGTATTCTTCGGGAGGATAGATCTCATGGGACTCGAACGTGGTGAAATCGCAATATCTGCAACGTTGGAGGCAAAAGGGAGTATGAATATAAATGGATAAGCTCACTGAAGGAGTCTTGAATTGAAGTGCCGCAAAATTCAACTAAAAAACGGATTGAAAGTGCTGTTGGTTCAAAGCCGCAAGTCGCCGGTGATTTCGGTGCAGATGTGGGTGCGTACGGGCAGCGCCGACGAGTTGAAGGGGGAAGAGGGAATCAGCCACTTCATCGAACATCTGGTTTTTAAGGGCAGCAAGTCCTTTGACGTGGGTGAAATCGCGGCGACGGTGGAGGCTTCCGGCGGGCAGATCAACGCCTACACCTCTTTTGACCAGACGGTTTTTTACGTGACGCTTTCCAAACAGTTCGAGGACACGGGCCTGCAGGTGATTTCGGAAATGATGGGCTCGCCCCGCTTTGATGCCGATGAAATCGACAAGGAGCGGGAAGTGGTGGTCGAAGAGATCAAACGGGGGGAGGACTCCGTCCACCGTCAGGCCAGCCGTTTGCTTTTTTCCACCTTGTACAAGGGCCATCCTTATGAAAAGCCCGTGATCGGCTATGAAAAAAACGTGCGCGAGTTCACTCCGCAAGAGATCAAGAACTATTTTTCCGGACGCTACAATCCCAAGAATATGTTTTTGTTGGTGGTCGGCGACTTTGAGTCAGCGGAAATGAAAAAGAAGATCGAAAGATTTTTCGGACCCTTTGCCGCGCACAAACTGAGAAAATCTTCCCGCCCCAAGTGGAAGCCTCATGAGGGAACGCGCATCGTGGTGAAGGAGGGAAAGTTCAAGGAAACTTTGGCTTATCTCACGTGGCCGCTTCCCAAAGCCAGTCACAAAGACATTCCCGCCCTTGAAGTTTTAACGATGGTCCTCGGGCAGGGGGAAAGCTCCCGCCTCCATAAATATCTGAGATTACAAAAAGCCAGTGTCTTAGGCGCGGGAGCCGGGGTGTTTTCCGCCAAGGATTCCGGATTTCTTGCGGTCACGGCCTCTCTTAAAGGGGTTCAGCAGGAAGAGTTCTATCGGGATTTGGCGGTTTGCCTGGAACAATTTTTCGATTTTCCGCCGACGCAAGAAGAGCTCGATAAGGCGAAGGTGAATTTTTTCAGCGAGCAATTTTATTCGATGGAAACCGTGGACGGATTGGCGCGCAAGTACGGACATTTCGAAGATCTTTTCGAAAATCCGAATTACCTGGAGGAAATGCTTAAAATCATCCGCGCGCTCACGGTGGAAGACCTCAAAAAGACGGCGAAGAAATATCTGGATCCTTCGAAAGCGACGATCGTGTGCCTGACCGAGGAGGGCTTCGGTCCCGGGGTAAAAGCTTCCGCGCGGAATTTCCTGAAGGAATACAAAAAGAGTTTCACTAAAAAGAGAGCCGCCTTCAAAGGCCCCTCGAAAAAAAGTCGGTTCAAATCTTTCCGTATGCCCACGGGCGGCGGAAGTTCTTCGCAAAAACTTCCCTTTGAAGTGGTGAAATTGTCCGGAGGCGCGACCCTGATTTACCGGCCCAGTTTTGAAACCCCGGTGGTCAGTCTGCGCACGGCTCATTTGGGCGGCGCGCGGTTTGAAAAAGAAGGGAGCTTCGGCGCGACGGAATTGCTCTCCCGCGTGTGGGCGACGGGTTCCGAACATTATTCGGAAAACGAGATCAACGATAAAATGGAGTCTTTGGCGTCTTCTCTTTCCGCATTCGGCGGAAGGCACACGGTGGGCCTGTCGTTGACCACCTTGACGGGATTCCTGCGGGACTCCATGGAAGTCATGACGGATTTGCTCAAAAACCCTTCCTTTCCTGAAGGACCCTTGGAGAGGGAAATTCAAGGCATGAAAGATCAATGGGCCATGCGCTCCGATCATCCGGCCCAGTACTGCATGCTTCAGTTCATGCAGGAACTTTTCAAAGGTCATCCCTACGGAAGAGATCCTTTTGGCGGTGAAAAAGATCTGAACCGGTTGAACGCCCACGCCGTTCAAGAGCTGTGGAAAAATTCGGTCGGCTCCGGTGGTTTGGTGTTCAGTTGTTCCGGCGCCGTGGAAAAAGGGGAAATGACGGGGCTTTTGAATGAGGCTTTGGCGGCCTTGAAGAAAGATTCCGAAGAGTTCTTGCGCATCCCGTTTCAGGGTTTGAATGAGGACCGAAAAATCTTTCAGGATTTCGGCAAAGAACAAACCCACATCGTGTTGGGCCATCCGGGATTGGATTTAAACGATGAGGATCGCTATGCTTTGAACATCATTCAGGCGGTGCTTGCCGGTCAGGGCGGACGCCTCTTTATCGAGTTGAGGGACAAGGCCTCTTTGGCTTATTCCGTTTCACCCATCCGCATGGAAGCTTTGGAGGGCGGTTACTTCGGCGCCTACATCGGCTGTTCTCCGGGGAAAAAGGATAAAGCCATCGAGATGATGAAAAATGAATTTCAAAGAATGGCTTCCGAAAAAGTCGGGGAAAAGGAATTGGAGCGGGCCAAAAGATTTCTCATGGGCCGTCATGACATCGACTTGCAGAAGAATTCAAGCTTGAGTTCCAGTTTGTTGTTCGATCAACTCTACGGAACCGATCCCCACGAAATTTTCGAATTCGCCGGGCGCTTGGAAGGGGTTTCGGCGGAAGACGTTCGCCGGGTGGCCGATAAAATTTTCTCCAGACATTCGGTTTTGTCCGTCGTCTCATAATGAGAAAAACTCTCCAAGCTTTAATCACTGTCTAAGGCCTGGGCGCTGAAAATCCCCTCAGGCGGCCTAAAGTTGGACCGCCTTTTGCTCGACAAGATATAAGTCGAGGGGGATTCATGACCAAGGTACGTTCCGCGATGCTGGTTCTATCGGGCTTGGGCCTGATCATAGGCTTTCAAAACTGTGGAGGGGCATTGAACGGGGTGGGGGACGCGCAGGGCGCGATTTCCTCCAGCGAAAAGGCTTCTCTTGTCGGACGCTATGAAGTGGAAGATTTTATTGCGACGAGCAGTTGCCCGGATGTGGATTCCGGCGATGCTCTCTGCGCTTCCGTTTATAAGGAAGACAGCGCTCAGACGGGACAAGTGGTGGAGTTTCTCTCCGACGGCACTCTCGTGGTTGAAGGCGCCTGCAACACTTATTATTCCGAATATCAGATCAGCGGGAATGCGCTGGCAATGTTGAGCATCGGCGATCTTTCCGGGACGAACGTGGTCTGCGACGGCCCCGCGCAGAAGGAAGAAAGTCTTCTGCTGCATCGCCTGGGCGCCGCCGTGCGCTTAGCGAAAGACGGTCCCACCGAGATAAGCATCTACACGGACCAGAGTTCCGCTTTGCGGTTAAAGGCTCTATAAAAAGATCTTATGAAATGTCTCATAATGAGACTTGGGACTGGACTTTGGCGGAGTCCGCGCCCGAGCCCTCAATGAAACCGCGAAATTTTACGATAAAATAAAGTATGGCACTGGATCCTAAAAGCCTCTACGTTTCTCCCAAGGAATTTTTCAGCGAATCCTTGGACACGGCTTTGACGCATTTTCAGTTCGAGCCGCATCCTCTCTCCCGCACTTATCTTGTGGATCTCTTGGAAAGATACATGTTGGCTCAAAACCTTTTCGAGGTGGATCCGGAAACCGGGAAATACCGCCGGGAAACTTTGGCGGAGTTGTTTTTGAAAGCGCAAAACGAAAGCTCCTCCACCTTGCGCATCGATCTTTTGAAAAAACTCGGCGACACGAGTTTGTACATCAGCGGATTTTTCGGCGACTCCTTGAACCGCAAGCTTGTGGACATCGATTACTACGCCGACATGGGCGGAGTCGCCTACGGCAGCCTTTCCAAGGAAATCGCGGATCAGTCCCTGGCGGAAGTTTACGATTGTTTTTCCACGCGCTTTATCGAGTTCGTCGACGTTTTAACTTACATGTCGCAAAAGACCCAGGTTCAAACGGACCAGGATTTACTGCGCCTGTACGACCGCTACTTGGCCACGGGCTCCAAGTTGGCGGAAGAACAGCTCTTGGAAAAGGGCGTGCTGAACAGCGAGCTGCGCAAAACCAAATCGAAAAAGCAATAGTTGTAAACGCTCTCCGTCCGCTGCTAAGCTTGATGCCGAGCAGGGGATAAAATGTCGCGTTTCCTGAAAAAGAGAAAAAAGACTAAAGGTCTTCCACCGGGTTCTCTGGTGCGTGTGGGCAGTCACGCGGAAGCGCCCCTTGAAATCACTCTCGTCGAGTACACCAAAGAAAAGATCACCGAAAAGAAAATCGCCGGATTGAACGAATGCATCCGCAGCGCGGGCAATGAACAGATCATGACGTGGATCGACGTCACCGGCCTTGCGGACAAGGCGATCATGAAGGAGATCGGGGAAAAATTCGGTATCCATTCCCTGTGGCTGGAGGACGTGCTCAACACGGATCATCGCCCCAAGGTGGAAGAGTTGGACAATCTGGTGTTCATCATCATCAAGATTCCAAGTCTGTCAGAAAATCACAGGCATGTTTCCTTCGAACAGGTCAGCGTGTTCTTGGGAAAGACTTTCGTGATTTCCTTTCAAGAACATTTGTCCGACACCTTTTCCTCCTTGAAGGAAAGAATGCACAAGGGGACGGGGGGCGTGCGCGGGGCGAAGGCGGATTATTTATTTTATGCCCTCATCGATCGGGTGGTGGACGACTATTACGACGTGGTGGAAAGTTTGGGGGTCCATGTTGATCAGCTGGAAACGGCTCTTCGTGCGGATTTCAAGAATTTCAATCCGGATGACATTATTCTTCTGCGCAATGAATTCTTGTATTTGCGTAAAGCCGCGGTTCCGATCCGGGATGCCCTGAAAACGATTTTGGCTTCCAAAGTCAGTGAAATCGACCCCGCCAACAAGCGCTATTTCCGTGATGCCTATGACCATGCTCTCCACATCGTGGAGGCGATCGACGGCTACCGGGAGCTTTTGAAGGGTCAAGTGGACTCCTACCAAAACACGCTGAATCAGAAGATGACCGAGGTGATGAAGGTTTTGACCGTGTTCGCCTCTATTTTCACGCCCCTGACGTTCATTGCCGGGGTTTATGGGATGAATTTTCGCCATATGCCGGAGCTGTCCTGGGATTACGGCTATTACTTTTCTTTGGGCCTGATGCTTGTCGTTGCGTCCTGTCTCCTTTATTATTTCAGGCGGAAGGGTTGGCTTTAGCCTATGTTTAATCTTGGTTTTTCCGAACTGATCGTCATTGGTGTGATCGCCTTAATTTTTATCGGCCCCAAGCAGCTGCCCGAAGTCGCGCGCGCCGTGGGCCGCATGATCAACGAGTGGAAGAGGGCGACGTCGGAGCTGACGAGTTCTTTCAAAGACAACGAAGCCTTTAAGGACTGGGAAGAGCGCCGCCAAAAATACTATGCGGAGCAAGAGCCGGAAAAAGAGCAGGCCGAACCGTCGACGCCTCCGCCGGTAAAAAAGGAACAACCGGACAGCGCCCAATTGGAATTAAATCTCGATCAGGAGAACTCATCCGATGAACCCTCATGAGGAACAAACCCTGATCGACCACTTGACCGAGCTGCGCAAGCGGTTGATCTGGGCCGTGGGGGCCATGCTTCTGGGAATGTGCATCTGCTGGGCCTTTTCCGAACAGCTCATGGACGTCATGAGACATCCGATCGCGCCCTATCTTCCAGAGGGCGGATTGATTTTCACGGGGGTGATGGACAAATTCATGGCCCATATCAAGGTGGCGGCCTTCGGCGGCGTGATCTTGAGCTGTCCGTTGTGGATTTATCAAATTTGGAAGTTCGTTTCTCCTGGACTTTATGAAAACGAAAGAAAATATGCCGGGGCTTTCATCGGCTGCGGATCCCTGTTGTTTTTGGTCGGCGTTTGTTTCGTGTATTTTTTCGTTTATCCCATGGCCTTTAGTTTCCTGATGAGCTTCGGCGGCAATCAGGACAAGCCGATGATTTCCATCAACGAGTATCTTTCTTTTTTCACCACGACGACGTTGATGTTCGGCCTGGCTTTCGAGATGCCGCTGTTTTTGGTGGTGCTGGCTTTGATCGGCTTGATTGACGCCGATTTTCTGAAGAAAAACCGTCGTTATGCGATTGTCATCATCGCCGTGGCTTCGGCGATTCTGACGCCTCCGGATGTGGTCTCCATGGCCATGATGATGGGGCCGATGCTCTTTCTTTATGAGTCCGCCATCTGGGCCATCGTTCTTTTGGTCAGAAAGCGCGAACAGATCAAAGAGTGATGCGTTCCTTAAAAGTTCCGAACACGCCGCGCAGGACGTCGGAAATTTCGCCGAGGGTGGTGCCGTCTTCCACGGCGGGAACGAAGAGCGCGATCAGGTTTTCATCGCCGCGGGCGGCCTTCTCAATTTTTTCCAGATGCGCGCGCACTTTCGAAGCATCCCTTTGAGCCTTAAATTTTTTCAGCCGTTCGATTTGCTCTTGAGCGGTTTTTTCAGAAATTTTTAAAGTTTCAAATGGAGGCTCGTTGTGTTGGACGTGTTTGTTCACTCCAACGACGACTTCTTCGCCTTTTTCCAGACTCTTTTGAAACTGATAAGCGGAGTTTTGGATTTCCGATTGAATCCAACCGTTCTCAATGCAATTGATGACGCCGCCCTGGGATTCGATGAGTTCGATCAGATTCCAAGCCCGCTCTTCCAGCTGGTTGGTCAGAGACTCGACGAAAAAAGATCCGGCCAAAGGATCGACCGTGTCGGCCACACCGGTTTCCAGGGCCAAAATTTGCTGCGTCCGCAGCGCGATGGTCGCGGATTTTTCCGTGGGAAGGCCCAAGGCCTCATCCATGGAATTGGTGTGAAGACTTTGAGTTCCGCCCAAGGCCGCGGCCATTGCCTGATAGGCGACGCGCACGATGTTGTTTTCCGGCTGCTGCGCGGTCAGGGTGGAGCCCGCGACCTGGGAATGAAAACGCAACTTCATCGCCTTTTCATCAGTGGCATGAAAGCGCTCTTTCATGATCTTCGCCCACATTCTGCGCGCGGCCCGGAACTTGGCGACCTCCTCGAAGAAGTTGTTGTGAACGTTGAAGAAAAAGCTCAGACGTTTTCCGAAGGCGTTCACGTCGAGGCCGCGCTCCAAGGCCGCCTGCACGTAGGTCATTCCATTGGCCAAAGTGAACGCCAATTCCTGAACGGCGGTGCTTCCGGCTTCACGGATGTGATAACCGCTGATGGAAATGGTGTTCCACTCGGGCACTTCATGGGAGCAGTAATCAAAAATATTGGTGATCAGACGCAAACTGGGTTTGGGCGGGTAAATGTAAGTCCCGCGCGCGATGTATTCTTTTAAAAGATCATTTTGAATGGTGCCGCGCAATTTTTGCGGATCAATGCCCCGGCGCTTGGCGACGGCGATGTAGAGAGCCAATAAAATTCCCGCGGTCGCATTGATGGTCATCGAAGTCGAAACGGTGTCCAGCGGCAGTCGGTCGAGAAGGATTTCCATGTCTTCGATGGAGCTGATCGCCACGCCGACTTTGCCGACCTCTCCGGTGGCCATCACGTGATCGGAGTCGTAACCCATTTGAGTGGGAAGATCGAAGGCCACGCTGAGACCCGTGGTTCCCTTTTCAAGCAACAGACGGTAGCGCTCGTTGCTTTCCCGGGCGGAGCCGAATCCGGCGTATTGTCTCATGGTCCAAAAACGGCCGCGGTACATATTGTCTTGAACGCCGCGGGTGAAGGGATAGGCGCCCGGATTTCCGAGCTCGGTTTGAAACCGAGCCTGATCCCAATCCTTCGGCGTGTAGGTGGGCTTGATTTCGATCTTGCTGGAAGTAAGAAAAGGATCCTTGCGTTCTTTACTCATGACCGCGATCAGACTTTTTCAAAATTGATCAGATTGGCGCCGGACTCCACGTTGTCCCCGGGCTTGACGAGAACGTCTTTGATTTTAGCGTCGCGGGCCGCGCGCATTTCGTTTTCCATTTTCATGGCTTCCATGATCAGCAAAGGTTGCCCTTCCTTGACCTCATCTCCGGCCTTGACGAAAACCTTGACGATTTTTCCCGGCATTCCTGAAGTCAAGTTTGCCGTCGCGCCCATGGTTCCGCCGGATTTCAGACTTTCGTGAAGAAGAGTTTCCTCGTTAAAGATCTTCACCGTCTTATAGACGCCTCGGGTGTAAACGGTGAAGTCGGTGCCCTTGGGAAGGACGTCGACCAAATAGGAACTGTTGTTAAAAATGAAACTGACGGTTTCATCCAAGTTTTGGTAGTTGTTCTTGGAGATTTCGTAGGTTTTCCATTGGCCGCCCTCTTCGCAGTAGCCCACTTTCCATAAGGCTTTGGTTTCCTGGACGGTGACTTGATATTTTTTCCCATCGGCTTCGGCTTCAAAAAACATCTCACTGACTCCTTATTGATTGGCTGCGGCCATAGCGCTTCCACTGGCTGGCGACGCTGACGTCGCTCATGTCCCGGGACTTACTGGAATTGTAGGCCTCGATGGCGGCGGCGATCAGGAACACTTCGTCTTCAACGAACATGAACAACTCCTTTTGCTCTTTTCCGGCCACTTCCTTATCCAGGAATTGGGTGGTGTAAGAGCCGTCCAAAAACTTCGGATGAATCAGAATGTTTTTATGAAGCAGGATGTTGCTCTTGATTCCGGTCAGCATGAATTCGGCCAGGGCCCGCTGAAGTCCGCGGATAACTTGTTCGCGGCTGGAACCCCACACGATCATTTTTGAAATCATCGGGTCATAGTAAATGGGAACTTCGTAGCCGGAATAAGCGCAGTTGTCCAAGCGCACGAAAGGTCCTTGAGGTAAACGGCAGCGCCGGATGCGTCCCGGACTTGGGATGAAGGTCTTCGGATCTTCCGCGCAGATCCGCAGTTCGATGGCGTGACCTTTTTGACGGATGTCCTCTTGCTTGAAGGAGAGGGGATTTCCAAGAGCAACGTTGATTTGCTCCTTCACCAAGTCAAAGCCCGTCACCATTTCCGTGATCGGGTGTTCCACCTGCAAGCGGGTGTTCATTTCCATGAAGAAGAATTCTTTGGTGTTGTTGTCGAAAATGAATTCGATGGTGCCGGCGCCGACGTATTGGATGCTCCTCGCGGCGGTCACGGAGACCTCGCCCATTTTTTCGCGCACCTCTTGAGGCACGGAAATGCTGGGGCTTTCTTCGATCAGTTTTTGATGGCGTCTTTGCATGGAACATTCGCGTTCATACAGATGAACCACGTTGCCGTGGGTGTCGCCGAACACCTGAATTTCGATGTGCTTGGGATTTTGAATAAAGCGCTCGATGAAGACGCGGTCGTCTTTGAAATAGTTTTTTCCCTCGGACTGACAGGCTCTGAACGCGGAGGCCAGTTCTTTGGGCTCCAGAACAACGCGGATTCCTTTTCCGCCGCCGCCGGCGGAGGCTTTGATGATCACGGGATAGCCGATTTTTTTCGCTTCGACTTCCGCTTCTTCCGCCGAGGCCACGGATCCGGCGGTTCCTGGGACCGTGGGGACTCCGGCTTTCTTCATCAGCTCACGGGAGGCCAGTTTGTCTCCCATGGCCAAAATGTTTTCCACGGTGGGGCCGATAAAAACCAAACCGGCTTGTTGGACGGCTCTGGCGAATTCGGCGGACTCACTCAAAAAACCGTAACCGGGATGAATGGCTTCGGCTCCGGATTTTTTGGCCACTTCCAGAATTTTATCGATGTTCAGATAAGATTCCGCGCTGGGTGCGGGACCGATGTGATAGGCCTCATCCGCAAGCATGACGTGAAGACCGTTGCGGTCGGCGTCGCTGTAAACGGCCACCGAAGCGATGCCGAGTTCCCGCAAAGTCCGGGTCACACGGATGGCGATTTCTCCTCGGTTGGCGATAAGCACTTTTTTAAACATGATTAAAGCTCCTTAAAGAGGAATGTTTCCGTGTTTTTTTGGCGGGTTGGTGTCGCGCTTGTTCTTCAGCATTTCCAGGGAATCGATCAAACGCTTTCTGGTCATGGAAGGTTCAATCACTTCATCGATGTAGCCCACTTCCGCGGCGATGTAGGGATTGTTCAAGCGCGCTTCATAGTCCTTGGTCAGTTTCGCTCTCTCCGCCGCCGGGTCCGAAGCTTTGGCGATGGCCGCGCGGGAAATGATGTTGACCGCCCCTTCGGCGCCCATCACCGCGATTTCCGCCGTCGGGTAAGCCAGGTTGATGTCGCCGCGAATGTGTTTGGAAGACATCACGTCATAGGCTCCGCCGTAGGCTTTGCGCGTGATCAAAGTGACCTTGGGCACGGTGGCTTCCGCATAGGCGTAAAGCAGTTTCGCGCCATGGGTGATGATCCCCTTCCATTCCTGATCGGTTCCGGGCAAAAATCCGGGCACGTCCACAAGAGTCACCACGGGAATGTTGAAGGCGTCGCAAAAGCGCACAAAGCGCGCGGCCTTGATGCTGGCTTCGATGTTCAAACATCCGGCGAGCACTTGGGGTTGATTGGCCACGATGCCGACGCTGCGTCCGTTCAGTCGGGCGAAACCGACGATGATGTTTTGGGCGTAATGTTTATGGACTTCCAGAAAATACCCTTCATCCACCACCTTGTTGATCAGTTGGAGCATGTCATAGGGTTTTTTCGGACTGTCAGGAATGAACGAGTTCAAAGACTCTTCCACACGGTCCGGAGGATCTCCGGAAGGCATCACCGGCACGTCGTCCAAGTTGTTGCTGGGAAGGAAGTTCAACAGTTCGCGGATCATCAACAGACAATTGCGGTCGTCCTCGGTGGCGAAGTGCGCGACGCCGGATTTCTGGGCGTGCGTCAGCGCTCCTCCAAGATCTTCTTTGGTCACTTCTTCGTGAGTGACGGCCTTGATCACATCGGGTCCGGTCACGAACATATAACTGGAATTTTTCACCATGAAGACGAAGTCCGTCAGGGAAGGACTGTAAACGGCGCCGCCCGCGCAGGGGCCCATGATCGCGCTGATTTGGGGAATCAAACCGGAAGAGGTCACGTTTCTCAAGAAAATATCGGCATAACCGCCAAGGGCCTCAACGCCCTCCTGAATCCGCGCGCCGCCGGAATCATTCAGCCCGATGAGGGGGCTTCCGTTTTTCATCGCCATGTCCATGATCTTGATGATCTTGTTGGCTTGAGTGCGCGACATACTGCCGCCGAAAACGGTGAAGTCCTGGGAGTACACGTAAACGGTCTTGCCGTTGACCCGTCCGTAACCGGTCACGACGCCGTCACCGGCGATTTTTTGTTTTTCCATTCCGAAGTTGGAGCAACGGTGGGTGACGAAACGATCGATTTCAACGAAGCTTCCGGGATCGAGCAAAACGTCCAAACGTTCGCGGGCCGTCAGGCGTCCGCCGCTTTTATGCTTTTCGATCCGATCCACGCCGCCGCCGACAAAGGCCGCGGCATTGCGTTTTTCGTAATCGTCCAATTTTTCCCGCGTGGTGGACGGTATTTGCGTTTCCATTGAACATTCTCCTCTTTATGGATGATAGCGCCCGTACAGTCTGGGAAAGGGGCTCGTTTCGCGTATGTGGTTCAATCCGCAGATCCAGGCCACGCAACGCTCAAGCCCCAAGCCGAATCCTGAATGGGGAAAGGTTCCGTATTTTCTCAAGTCCAAGTACCAATCGAAGTCTTTTTGATCCAGGCTGTGTTCCTCGATCTTGCCGATCAGGGTTTGGACGCTTTCTTCCCGCTGTCCGCCGCCGATGATTTCCCCGTAGCCTTCCGTCGCCAACAGATCGCAACTCATCGAGTATTTGGGATCGTCGTCGTCGGCTTTCATGTAGAAAGCTTTGATGGCGGCGGGGTAGTGATGCACGAACACCGGTTTGTCGAATTGAGAACTGATGATGGTTTCATCCGGAGCGCCAAAATCGTCGCCGTCTTTGAAGTCGGGATTTTCTTTTTTGATGATCTTGCAGGCCTCTTCATAGTGAAGTCGGGGGAAGGGCCCTTTGATTTTTTCCAGACCGCTGGTGTCGCGTTCGATGGATTTTAATTCTTCCGCTCTGTTTTTGAGAGTGCGTTGGACGATGTACTCCATGAACTGTTCGGCTAGATCCATGTTGTCGTAAAGATCGTTGAAGGCCACTTCCGGCTCGACCATCCAGAACTCGATCAGATGGCGGCGGGTTTTGGATTTTTCCGCGCGAAAGGTTGGCCCGAAACAATAGGCTTTGCCGAAGGCGGCGGCGGCGGCTTCCATGTAGAGCTGTCCGCTTTGGGACAGATAAGCTTTGTCGTCGAAGTACTGAGTTTCAAACAGGGTGGACGTGCCCTCGCAGGCGCTGGGGGTGAAGATGGGCGCATCGATCAAGGTAAATCCCCGGCCGTCGAAAAAATCCCGGATGGAGGCGATGATTTCCGCGCGGACTCTTAAAATCGCGTGCTGTCTTTTGGAGCGCAACCACAGATGGCGGTTGGTCATCAAAAAGTCGGTGCCGTGTTCTTTGGGAGAAATGGGATAGTCCACGCTGGGGGAGAGAATCTTCAACGTCCGCGCGCTCAGTTCGAAGCCGCCGGGACTGCGCTTTTCCTCTTTCACCAAACCGCTGACTTCCACCAAAGCTTCTTGGGTCAGGCCCGAAAAGACCTCGAAGGCCGCCTCGTCGCACTCGCCTTTGAAATAAACGCATTGGCAAAGACCGGTTCCATCCCGAAGCAGCAGGAATTTGATTTTTCCGGAGGAGCGGGAATTGTACACCCATCCTTTGAGTTGAACTTCTTTTCCCACGTGGTCTTTAAGGTCTGAAATCCAAACGCGCATCCGCTTTCTCCTCCAAATGCAAACGCCAGAGACTACCATGGCTTAGGGAGTCTTTGGCAGCTTGGCAAGGAGCAATTTTGGGCGCAGCGTCAGCGTCGGTTTTCATGATAGAGTGAAGGAATGTCATTTGTTGCAGGGGTCAATGCATTTACGGATGCCCTCGAAAAAAGAGGGATTCGCTATGGGATTATCGGAGGGATTGCCGTTTTTGCATATGGTGGCGAAAGAACCACTTTCGATGTGGACTTTTTGATACATGGGCAGGAGCGGGAGCGGGTTAAAGAAGTGGCCCAGGAGTTAAAGCTCAACGTGGTCAATGAAAATGCGGAGGTTCTTCAGCTCTCAGGTCCGACACATCTGGACGTCATTTTTGCCAACCGTCCTAAATCCCAGGAGATGCTTCAAAGGGTGAGGCGTCTGAGTACTTTGCCGTTTCCTGTCGTGGCTCCCGAAGATCTGGTGGGACTTAAGATTCAAGGCTTTGCCGGGAACCGGTCGAGAGAATTTACGGACAAGGGTGATATTTTGACTCTCTTCCAGAATGTCCCGGATCTGGATTTTGACCGAATCAAAGAGTATGCGGAGATGTTTGGTGTATGGAAAGAAATAGAAGATCTCAAAAAACGCGTTTGAGTTTTGAAGAGTACTGCTCTCGCATTCAAGAGCTTTTGAAACTCACCGGACGCACACTCAAGCCCCGCCCTCCAATGAAGCCGGAGCATTTTAAACTCTAAAGCGCGAGGCGGCCCCGCGTTTGATTCTGATAAGAGGATTCTATCTCTATGGATTGAAGAATCCTTTGGCGCACGTCGATGGCGGAGAGGGTGGGATCTTGGGACCAGAGCAAGGCGGCCGCTCCGGAAACAAAAGGCGTGGCCATACTGGTGCCGCTAAAAGTGGCATAGCCTCCGGGCACCGTGCTGGTGATGCCTCCGCCGGGAGCGAAGATCTGCACGAAGCGGCTGCTGTAGTTGGAAAAAGAGGAGCGCATGAAGTTGGCGTCGATGGATCCCACCGTGAGCTGACTCAAACTTTCGAAGGCGGCGGGATATTCCGGCCAAGTGTCCAAAAGCACGCCGTTGTTGCCGGCGGCGGCCACGAACAGAACATTCTTTTCCTGCAGGCCGCGGATTTCATCTCTTAATGTTACAGAGCAAGCGCTGCCGCCCCAACTGGCGTTGATAATCTTTGCGCCCC
>Ga0182744_1002699_pt1 | contig 14359 bp, 14 predicted proteins | sample eDN3rd30CKraftMG_FD_128525 | JGI IMG/M metagenome (GOLD analysis project Ga0182744, IMG submission 128525) | Enriched Miracle-Growth compost microbial communities from Emeryville, California, USA - eDNA 3rd pass 30_C Kraft MG (version 2) (version 2) ...
GCGGGCACGCCGGCAGAGGTCCTGACGCCCGGCAATCTGTACCTGGCGTATGGAATCGACGCGCAGGTCATCGCTCATCCGCTGCAGGCGGGGCGCCTGCTGGTAGTCATGGCGTGACGCGGGGCGCGGCGCCGGTAAAATGGCGGGAACGCATTTTTCACCCACCATTGCACAGGACTCCGTGTCATGCCTACTTTTGACGTCGTCTCCGAAGTCGACAAACACGAACTCACCAACGCCGTCGACCAGGCCAACCGCGAACTGTCCACCCGCTTCGACTTCAAGGGCACCGACGCGAAGTTCGAACTGGAAGGCTTCGTCGTGACGCAGGTCGCGTCCAGCGCGTTCCAGCTCAAGCAGATGCTGGACATCCTGCGCGGCCGCCTGTCGGCCCGCGGCATCGACGTGCGCTGCCTGGACGTGGCCGATCCCCTGGAGAACCTGGGCGGCGCGCGCCAGAAAGTCACCATCAAGCAAGGCATCGAGCAGCCGGTGGCCAAGAAGCTCATCGCCGCCATCAAGAACGCCAAGCTCAAGGTGGAATCGCAGATCAACGGCGACAAGCTGCGCATCAGCGGCAAGAAGCGCGACGACCTGCAGGCGGCCATCGCGCTGCTGAAGAAAACCGACGTGGACCTGCCCCTGCAGTTCGAGAATTTCCGCGACTGATACCGGAAAATATCCGGCGCGCCCCGCCCGAGACCGGTTCCATTCATGGGACATTCCAGCGAACTGCTGCTGATCGTCGAGCTGGCGCGCGCCGGCGGCATGTCCGCGGCGGCGCGCGAACTGGGCGTTACGCCGGCCGCGGTCAGCAAGCGGCTGGCCCAGATCGAGGCGCGCCTGGGCGTGCGGCTGGTCAACCGCAGCACGCGGCGGCTCAGCCTGACGGCCGAAGGCGAGGTCTACCTGGAGAGCGCCCGCCGCATCCTGGACGAAATCGAGGACCTGGACCAGCTGATCGCCAGCCGCCAGGCCAGTCCTCGCGGCCTTCTGAAGGTCAACGCTCCGCTGGGATTCGGCCGCAGCTACATCGCGCCCGCCATCGCGGAATTCGCCCAAAAGTATCCCGAGGTATCGCTGCAGCTGCAATTGACCGACAGTCCGGCGGATTTCGTGCAGGACGCCTTCGACGTGGCCGTGCGTTTTGGCGATTTGCCGGACACGCGCCTGATCGCCCGCAAGATCGCGCCCAACCGGCGCCTGGTCTGCGCCTCGCCGGGCTACCTGAAAGCCCATGGCGTGCCGGCCGCGCCGCACGACCTGGCCCGTCACCAATGCATCGTGCTCCGGCAGAACGAGGCGGCCTACGGGCTGTGGCGCTTCACCAAGGGACGGCGCAGCGAAACCGTGAAGGTGCGGGGCAGCCTCAGCAGCAACGACGGCGAGGTCACGCTGACGTGGGGGCTGGCGGGCCTGGGCATCCTGCAGCGCGCCGAGTGGGATCTGGCGCGCTATCTGCGCAGCGGCCGGCTGGTGCGGGTGCTCGAGGACTATGCCTTGCCGCAGGCCGACATCTACGCCGTCTTTCCGGAACGGCACCACCTTTCCATCAAGGTGCGCGTGTTCGTGGATTTCCTCGTCGGGTACTTCCAGAAAGGCGCGGAAGGCCAGTGGTGACCGGGGCCCCGGCTCAGGCTGTCCACAGGTGCTGCGCGGCATAGGCGCGCCAGGGCCGCCAGGCCTCTGCGCGGGCCAGCAATTGAGCGGGCGTGTACTCGCGGGACTCCAGGCGCTCCAGCGCGCGGATCAACCCGATGTCGGCCGCTGGGAAGGCGTCCGGCTCGCGCAATTGGCGCAGGGCGATGTACTGCGCCGTCCATTCCCCGATGCCGCGGATCGCCCGCAAGCGCAGCACGGATTCGGCCAGCCCGCTGCCGGCGTCGAACAGATGCCTGTCGGCGACCGCCGCCGCGGCCACCGCCGACAGCGTCGCGGCGCGGCTGCGCGGCATGCCCAGGGAAGCCAGTTCCGCGCCGGCGACGGCTTCGGCCAGCGGAAAGACATGCGTCAGGCTGCCGTCGGGTTGCGCCATGGGGGCGCCGTGCGCGGCGACCAGCTTGCCGGCCAGGCGGATCGCGGCGGCAACGGTGATCTGCTGGCCCAGCACCGCGCGCATCGCCAACTCGAAGCCATCCCATGCGCCCGGCACGCGCAGCCCCGGCCTGGCCCGGATCAGCGACGTCAGGACCGGATCGCTGGAAAACTGCGCGGCGATGGCGACCGGGTCGCTGGCCAGGTCGAACACGCGGCGCAGGCGGGCGATGATGGCGGGCAAGGCCTGCAGCCTTGGAAAGCGCACGACGGCCTGCAGCGCGTCGCCCGCGCCCGGCCGCACCGTCACGGTGCCCTGGTGGCCGTCCAGGCCGATCGTGCGCGCATAAGTGTCGTCCGTGACCCGTTCGATGCCGGGAATGGCCCGCAGCCGCAGGAAGTCCAGCATGGCGCTCCAATCGTAGGGAGGACGGTAGCGCAGCAGCAGCTTGATCTCCCCTTCCTGCTGGGCGGACACCTCTGGTTTCGCGGAGCGGCGCAGCGCGCCCGGCGCGCGCCCGAAGAGGTCGTGGAAGATCTCGTTGAAGCGGCGGATGCTGCCGAAGCCCGAGGCGAAGGCGATCTCCGCCATGGGCAGGCGGCTTTCATGGATCAGCTGCTTGGCGAGCAGCACGCGCCGCGTCTGGGCGACGGCCACGGGCGAGGCGCCCAGATGCTGGCGGAACAGGCGCCGCAACTGGCGTTCGCCCACGCCCAGGCGCTGCGCCAGCGCGTCCACGCCGTCTTCGTCCAGCGCGCCCAGTTCGATCAGCTGCAGCGCGCGCGACACGCTGTCGGGCAGCTCGTGCCCGGGGCCGAGCTCCGGCGCGGTTTCGGGCCGGCAGCGCAGGCAGGGATGGTAGCCCGCCTCTTGCGCCGCGGCCGCCGTCGTGTAGAACGTGACGTTCTTCGAGAGCGGCGTGCGCGCCGGGCAGACCGGCCGGCAATAGATGCGCGTGGTCTTGACGGCGGTGAAGAAACGGCCGTCGTAACGGGCGTCGCGCACTTGGATGGCGCTGTAACAGGCGTCGTGGTTCAGGTCCATGCGTCGATGCTAACGCCGGCGGGTTCATGGGATCTAGCGGTTTTCGGACAATGTTGTGCCGGACGCATTCCTGTCCGAAAACCGCCAGCGGCACACCGCGGCCGGGTCTATATTGCGCAGGTCGATGTCACAGCCGGAGCCGCCGCCATGTCCATTCCAACCCAGATATTCTTCCTGGAACGGGTGTCCACGCCCATCGGCCGGATGCTGATCCTCAGCGACGACCGGCGGCGCCTGCGCGCGGTGGATTGGGAGGATTTCGAGACGCGCATGCACAGGCTGCTGCGCACGCAATACCGCAAGCAGGCCATCGAACTGCGCGACGCCGCGCAGGCCTCGCCCGCCCGGCGCGCGCTCGAGGCATATTTCGATGGCGAGGTCCATGCGATCGACTCCCTGGAGGTGGCTACCGGCGGCACCGATTTCCAGCGCCAGGTATGGCGGGCGCTGCGGGGCATCGCGGGCGGCGAGCCCATCACGTATGGCGGGCTTGCGGACCGCATCGCGCGTCCCAAGGCGGTGCGCGCTGTGGGACTGGCCAACGGCGCGAATCCCATCGGCATCGTCGTGCCCTGCCATCGCGTGGTGGGCGCCGATGCCTCCCTGACCGGCTATGGCGGCGGCCTGCATCGCAAGCGCTGGCTGCTGGATCACGAAGATCGGTGGCGCGCGCGGCGCCTTGCCGACGCCGAGGCGGCATGAGCCGCCCGGCGCCGGCGGGCGCGGGCGAGCGCGTTTTTCGCAGCCGGTCGCGAATTGAAAATTCTTGTGACAGGGTTGAATGACTTTGTAGCGAGTCAGGCATCGGGCAGGCATATCATGCGTCCCCTCATAGCAACCCGCAACAGGAAATGAAAATGCTTATGTCGCGCCCCTTGCGCATGTCCGCCGTTCTGGCCGTCACGCTGGCGCTCGCCGCGTGCGGCGACGATAGCGCCAAGAAGGAGGCGAAGGCGGCCGAGCCGACCACCGCTCAGGCCGAGATCATCAAGTACAACCAGTACGTCGATGCCGCCAACGGCATCAGCACGTCCTTCGAGGAAGCGCTGGACCGCTACCAGGCCTATGCGGCGCCGAAGCTGAAGGAAGGAAAGCCCATCAAGGACTTCGTGATCAGCAACGATTCCGCCATCCTGCGCACCAAGGAAAAGCTCGACAACGCGCTGGCGATGAAGGCGCCGATTCCCGAGATCGACGCGCCCGCCAAGGCGTTCTCGGATGCGCTGGGCAAATTGGCGCCGCTGAGCAACGAGTTGCAGAACTACTCCGCGGCCAAGACCTTCCTGTCGGACGGCGGCGCGCTGGCGCGCGAGAAGAGTCCCGCCTACGTCGCGGCGCTGACCGACGCCGTCAAGGCGGAAAGCGCCTTCTATCGCGGCATTTCCGTGAAGGACACGGCCAACACCAAGGAAGCCTTCGAGAAGGCCGAGAAGGGCTCGGTGGCCTACTACCGCGCCGGCCTCGTCTATTACGGCAAGTCCACCATGGACCGGGCGTCGGGCATCTTCGACGGCACGGGCCTGGGCGCCGACCAGGACGCCTTCAAGCAAGAGCTGGACAAGATGAATGAGATGGCCCTGGGCTTCGACAAGAAGACGCGCGAGGCCGATCCCAAGGGCTGCAGCGGCACGATGATGCAGGTCAACAGCTTCCTGGCCTCGGGCCGCAAGGTGCTGGAGAACACGAACAACGGCCGCTACAAGGAAGATGCCGAGCGCACGGGCGCGTTCAAGATGATGCGCCCCACGATCGTGGAGGATGCCCACAGCCTGCGCCAGGACTTCAACAACCTGATTTCCAATCTGAACGTGGGCCGCTGCTGATCGAGCCGGGACCGCGGCGGTCTTGCCCCTCCGCCTTCGCAACCGAAACGGCGCCCCTTGCGGGCGCTGTTCTTTTGCGCGAGGACGCGCCATCTTCAACTCCAGGTAAAAGTAGTTTTGAATTCCGCTGCGGTCGTGACGCGACCGCCTCGGTACAGTGCCGACAGACCCTCACCAGCAAGGAGCCTTGTCGGCACATGAAGACTTATCGCATCGCAACCATCCCCGGCGACGGCATCGGCAAGGAAGTGATTCCCGCCGGGCGGCGGATCATGGAAGAACTGGCGGGGCAGGGCGGCCTGCGGTTCGAGTTCCAGGATTTCGACTGGGGCGGCGACTACTACCGCAAGCACGGCGCGATGATGCCCGCCGACGGGCTGGACGCGCTGCGCGACAAGGACGCGATCCTGTTCGGCTCCGCCGGCGATCCGCACATCGCAGACCACATCACGCTGTGGGGCCTGAGGCTGAAGATCTGCCAAGGCTTCGATCAGTACGCCAACGTGCGCCCGACGCGCATCCTGCCGGGCATCGACGCGCCGCTCAAGCGCTGCGGGCCGGAGCAGCTCGACTGGGTGATCGTGCGCGAGAATTCCGAGGGCGAGTATTCGGGCGTGGGCGGCCGGGTGCACCAGGGCCATCCCATCGAGGCCGCCACGGACGTGTCCATCATGACCCGCGCCGGCGTGGAGCGCATCCTGCGTTTCGCCTTCAAGCTGGCGCAATCGCGGCCGCGCAAGCTGCTGACGGTGATCACGAAATCCAACGCGCAGCGCCACGCCATGGTGATGTGGGACGAGATCGCGCTGCAGGTCAGCCGCGAATTTCCCGACGTCGCCTGGGACAAGGAATTGGTCGACGCCGCCACGGCCCGCATGGTGAACCGTCCGGCATCGCTGGACACCATTGTCGCCACCAATCTGCACGCAGACATCCTCAGCGATCTGGCCGCGGCGCTGGCGGGCAGCCTGGGCATCGCGCCCACCGGCAACATCGATCCCGAGCGCCGCTACCCGTCCATGTTCGAACCGATCCACGGTTCCGCCTTCGACATCATGGGCAAGGGGCTGGCGAATCCGGTGGGCACCTTCTGGTCCGTGGTCATGCTGTTGGAGCACCTGGGCGAGACCCAGGCGGCGGCCCGGCTGATGCAGGCGATCGAAAGCGTGACCGCGGATCCGGCGCTGCACACGGGCGACCTGGGCGGCCGCGCGACCACCGCACAGGTCACGGAGGCGGTCTGCGCGAAGCTGGCCGCGCTGGCGCCGGCCAAGGCGGCCTAGCCGTGTTGCGGGACGGGGGCGCAGACCTTCTCCCGCGCCGCCTCGCGGCAAGAACAAGAAGCGAAATCCATTCGTATCCAGGAGACAACCATGCATCAGAAAGCCGTTTCCGCGCGCGTCTTGGCGCTCGCCTGCCTGTTCAGCCTCTCCTTCGCGGGCGGGGCGTCGGCGCAGTCCTATCCTGCGCGGCCGATCAACCTGGTCGTGCCCTTTCCGGCGGGCGGAACCACGGACGTCCTGGCCCGCGCGCTGGGACAGGAACTGGCCAAGAGCCTGGGCCAGCCGGTGGTGGTGGAAAACAAGCCCGGCGCCGGTTCCACGCTGGGCGCGGACTACGTCGCCAAGGCGGCGCCCGACGGCTATACCCTGCTGATGGGGGCGGTCCACCATACGATCGCCACCAGCGTCTACAAGAGCCTGCACTACGATTTCCAGAAGGACTTCGCGCCGGTCACCACCGTAGCCCTGGTGCCCAACGTGCTGGTGGTGAACCCCAGGCTGGACGCCAAGGACGTGCAGGGGCTGCTGGCGATGGCGCGGGCAGCGCCCGGCAAGCTCACCTACGGATCGAATGGCATGGGCACCGGCCAGCACCTGATCGGCTCGCAGTTCGAAAAGGAGGGCCACGTGAAACTGCTGCACGTGCCCTACAAGGGCAGCGGCCCCCTGACCACCGACCTGCTGGGCGGCCAGATCGACATGTCGTTCGATACGGTGACGCCGGTGCTTGCGCACATCCAGAGCGGCAAGCTGCGGGCGTTGGCCGTGACCACGAACAAGCGCTCGGCGGCGCTGCCCGACGTGCCCACGATGGAAGAGGCGGGCCTGAAGCCGTTCGACATGGGCACGTGGTTCGGCGTGCTGGCGCCGGCCGCCGCGCCCAAGGACGTGGTCGACCGGCTTAACGCGGAAATGGTGAAGATCATCCGCTCGCCGGATTTCTCGCGGCGGATGGCGGAGATCGGCGCAGTGCCCATCGGCGACAGCCCGGCCGAAATGAAGGCCCGGATCGGCGCCGATACCGAGAACTACGCCAAGCTGGTCAAGGACGCCAAGGTGGCCATCAACTGAGCGTCACGCCCGTATCCAGCCGCGGGCGATCGGCAGGGCCAGCACCTTGCGATACAGGCCTAGTACGGCCGCGGTCAGCGGAGCGCCCGCGCGGCTCCATACCGGCAAGGCGATGCCCGCGGCTAGCGGCGCCAGCGCCAGCCCGCCGGCAATGTCCAGGGGGAAGTGCACGCCGAGGTAGACCCGCGACGCGCCGACCAGCGCGGCCAGCGCCAGGGCGGTCCAGCCCAGGCCGGCCCAGCGCCGGTCGAAGATCAGCGTGAAGGCCAGGGTGGCGATGATGATGGTGTGGTTGCTGGGGAAGGACGAGGTCGCGGCATGCGGGAAGAAGGCGTGTCCCAGCCCGATGACGAACGGGCGGGGATGCGGCCACAGCGCGCCGCACAAGTAGCTGGCGAACAATGCCAGCGCGATGCCGGCCAGCGCCTTAAGCGCCAGGTTGCGCTGCGCGTCGCCGCCCCACAGCCAGGCCGCGGCCAGCGCGCAGGGAACGAACAGGATCAGCCTGTTGGCCACCAGCATGGCGGCGTGGATCAGCCATACGGGCGAGCCGGGATCGGCGTTGGCCAGGAGATAAAGGGACTGGTTGAGGCTTTCCAGGAAATTCATGACACGTCATTGCGGCGTAACAAACCAATAGCCGCGATGGTAATGAGGATTCCCGTCAGTCCGCTTACAAAATGCGCCGAATCCCGTGGTTTTACTTCTGGATGCGTTTACCCTGCGCGTCGATCACGGCCTCGCCATCTTCCTTGGTGAAGGCGCCTTGCTGAGGCGCCGGAAGAATGTCCAGCACGAGTTCCGAGGGGCGGCACAGGCGGGCGCCCAGCGGCGTCGAAACGAAGGGGCGGTTCAGCAGAATGGGATGCTGTTCGATGGCGTCGAGCAGCGCGTCGTCGGAGAGGGAGGCGTCGTCCAGCCCCAATTCCTGGTAGGGCGTTCCTTTTTCGCGCAGGGCGTCGCGCACGCCAATGCCGGCCCGTTTGAACAGCGCCTTCAGCGTTTCGCGCGACGGCGGGGTTTCCAGGTACAGCACCACGTCGGGCTCGATGCCCGCGTTGCGGATCATGGCCAGGGTGTTGCGGGAGGTGCCGCACTTGGGGTTGTGATAGATGGTTACGTCGGACATGGAGGCTCCTCTTTCCGGTGAATCGTCTTGCGAGGCAATGAGCATAGTGCATCCGCGCCCGCGCTTCAGGCGCGCAGCTTTTTTCCCAGGCGCCGCCAGCCGATGACCACACCGGTCAGGCTGAGCGCCGCGCCGCCCAGGCTGAGGAAGATCAGCAGGACGTCCCAGAGCGGGCGGCGGGCCAGCAGTCCGGTCCAGTCCCAGCTGTGCAGAAAGGCGAACAGCCAGCGGCTGGCGCGGGCGCCGCGATCCTGGCGCCCCAGGATCCGGCCCGTCTTCGGATCCAGGTACACCCAGGTCGCTTGCGGGTCGCCGAAAGTCAGACGCCAGGCCGGCAGCGGTTTTTCGATATGCCCCAGCATGGCGTGCGCATCGCGCGCATAGTAGTAGAGGTCATAGGCGTTCAGCACCTCGATGCCGCGCAACGGCGCGCCGGGCAGCAGGCGCGCGGCCGCGTCGCGCAACGCGGCCTCGTCGAAGACATATGGCGCCGCGTCGCGGGCGGACAGCACTTGCGGCGCGCCGGGCCCGCTGCGCGCCAGCACCAGGCCGCGGCCGTCCACGCGGGTCCAGGTCAGTTCGCGGGGCGGAGCGGGCAGGGCCGCGATCAGCGTCCGGGGCGGGGCCAGGGCCGAGGCGGTTCCGGGTTCGCCGGCGTACGCGGAGAGCGCAAGCGGCGCGGCGTTGCCGGTAAAGAGTTTCCACGGATTCATCGACATCAGCCCGCTGAAGATCCAGGTGATGGTGATAAGGGCGAAGAACAGGCCGCTGAGGTGGTGCCAGCGCATCATGGACTCGCGGTACGGCGAGCGGCTGCCGCTCGCGTATGGGCGCGAGAAGCGCCAGCGCAGCAGGCCGACGACCGTGCCCGTGAGCGCGACCGTCACCCCGGCCACGGACAGCCATACGACGATGTCGTGCCACCAGGGGTCCAGCGCGTTGCCGCGGAACGGGTACAGCCAATGGATCCACGCGCCGGCGTAATTCCACAGGCGTTCGGAACGCGTGGCGTCCAGCACCACCATGCCGGTGGCGGAGGACACGTACAGGCGCGTGCGCGCCGGGTCGTCCATGTCCACCCTGTGCAGCGGGCGGTCCGGGTCGAGCGCGCGCGAATGGGTGTAGGCGTCCTCGTCCACGGTGCCGCCGTAGCGCGCCGCATATTGCCCGCCGAACCAGGCCGCCGCCGTGGCCCGGGCCGCCGACGCGTCGGCGGCGGGCAGGAGCGCGCCGGTGGCGGCGTCCACCACCTTGGGCGCCTGGCGCTTGCTTCCGGGCACCACGTAGACGGGCGCGCCGCCGCGCGCGGCGGCCAGGCTGAGGCCGGACGCGTCGCTGGCGCCCGCCGCCGCGAGGGCCTGGGCCGGCGTCACGGCGATGGCCGCCGCGTCCAGCGGGGCCAGATGGGCCAGCCGCTCCTGCTGCGCGAGCTTCGGGTAGCCCACATACATCATGACCATGCCGGAGAGAAACCACATGGCGAAGAACAGGCACAGCACCACGCCGGCCCAGCGGTGCGTGAGGTAGAGCCAGCGCTTTGCGCGGGCGGAAAGCGGCGGGGCGGCGGCCCGGCTTGCGGTCGAACGGGAAGTGCTGGCGCTCATGGAAACTCTCGGGTAGCGGACCGGCATGCGCGCGGCGGCTCGCGCGAAGCGGAGCGGATGCGGGCGCAGGAGGCCGACGGGATCATGCCGGCGTCCAGGCGCGCGGCGATCGGGGTTCGGCGGGGACCCGGCCGTTCCGCCTGCGGGCGGCCGGCCGCGTCGGGTCAAGCCGCGGGAGGGCCGCGCGGCCGGGCCGCGCTCCAGGCGTGGAGGGATTGCGCCGCGGAGAAGAACAGCGGCGGATAGCTGGCGCTGCGGGCGGGCGGGACCGGCAGCACCGGGACGGGAGCGGGCAGGATGCCCGCGCCCGCATGCGGGTTGCGGCAGAACGGGCAATGCTGGCCGTCGCCGTGCGCGCCGTCCCGGCCTGCGCCATGGTCGTCGCCGCGCACATCCAGGGACACCCGGGCCGCGCCTTCGGCCGCGCAGTACTCGACACTGATGCGCTGGCTCGTCCCGCCTTCGTGGGCCATGCCCAGCGCGTGCGCCAGCGAAGGCGCAAGCGACGCCCACAGGACGGCGGCGAGCGCGATCCAGAGGGCCGGGCGGGTCAGGAAGCTTGCGGAGCGCATGGCCGACGATTATATCGGAGCGGCCCGGCCGGTCCCTATACCGACAGGTGCCGCCGCACGTCTTCCCCGTCGATGTCGCCGCGGCCGCCGCGCGCCACCACCTCGCCGCGCGACAGCACCACGAACTGGTCCGCCAGCTCGCGGGCGAAGTCGAAGTACTGCTCGCACAGCAGGATGGCGATGTCGCCGCGCCGCCGCAGCATGTGGATGACGCGGGCGATGTCCTTGATGATGGACGGCTGGATGCCTTCCGTGGGCTCGTCCAGGATGATGAGCCTGGGCTCGGCCACCAGCGCCCGCGCGATCGCCAGTTGCTGCTGCTGCCCGCCGGACAGGTCGCCGCCGCGGCGCGACAGCATGTCCGCGAGCACCGGGAACAGCTCGAACACTTCTTCCTTGATGCGCCGCGCGCGGGCGGCCGGCTTGGAGGCCATGCCCATCAGGATGTTCTCCTGCACCGTAAGGCGGGCGAAGATGTCGCGGCCCTGCGGCACGTAGGCCATGCCGCGCGCGGCGCGCTGGTGCGGCGCCAGCCGCGTGATGTCTTCGCCGCCCAGGGCGATGTGGCCGCGCGCCACCGGCAGCACGCCCATCAGGCATTTGAGCAGCGTGGTCTTGCCCACGCCGTTGCGGCCCAGCAGCGCCAGGCACTCGCCCTGCCGCGAGGACAGCGATACGCCGCGCAAGGTGTGGCTGCCGCCGTAGTATTGGTCGATCGCGTTCACGTCCAGCATGTCAGCGCCCCAGATAGACTTCGATGACCCGCGGATCGGCCTGGACCTTGCTCATCGGCCCTTCGGCCAGGACCGAGCCCTCGTGCAGCACCGTGACCTTGCCGCCGCCGGCGATCTGGTTGACGAAGTCCATGTCGTGCTCCACGACCATCAGCGAATGGCGCCCGCGCAATTCGTTCAGCAGTTCGCCGGTGCGTTCGGTCTCGGCGTCCGTCATCCCGGCCACGGGCTCGTCCAGCAGCAGCAACTGCGGCTCCTGCATCAGCAGCATGCCGATCTCCAGCCATTGCTTCTGGCCGTGCGACAGCAGCCCGGCCGGCAGGGCGGCCTCGGGGCGCAGCCGGATCAGATCCAGCGTCTCGCCTATCTTGTCGGCCTGTTCGCCGCTCAGGCGGGAGAACAGCGTGGGACGCACGCGCTTGTCGGTCTTCATCGCGAGCTCCAGGTTCTCGAAGACGGTGTGCTGTTCGAACACGGTGGGGCGCTGGAACTTCCGCCCGATGCCGGCATGCGCGATCTGGGCTTCGTTCAGCGTGGTCAGGTCGATGCTCTGACCAAAGTAGGCGGTGCCCGACGCGGGGCGCGTCTTGCCCGTGATCACGTCCATCATCGTGGTCTTGCCCGCGCCATTGGGTCCGATGATGCAGCGCAGCTCGCCCACGCCGATGTCCAGCGTCAGGTCATTGAGCGCCTTGAAGCCGTCGAAGCTGACCGTGATGCCTTCCAGGTAGAGAATGGCGCCGTGGCTGGTGTCCAGGCCGCCGGGACTGACGCGGCCGTAGCCGGCCTCGCCGCTGGGACCGCCCTCCAGCATGGCGGATTCGGTGTGCGTGCTCGTCATGCCTTTGTCTCCTGGAACCGGGCGGCGAGGCGGCGCGCCAGGCCGACGATGCCGGCGGGCAGGAACAGCGTCACCAGCACGAAGATGAGGCCCAGCGCGTACAGCCAGAACTCCGGCAGCACGCTCGTGAACCAGGTCTTCAGGCCGTTGACCGCGCCTGCGCCGATGATGGGGCCGACCAGCGTGCCGCGCCCGCCGGTGGCGACCCAGATCACCATTTCGATGGAGGTCTCGGTGGACATTTCGCTGGGGTTGATGATGCCGACCTGGGGCACGTAGAGCGCGCCCGCGACGCCGCAGAGCACGGCCGAAAGCGTCCATACGAACAGCTTGAAGCCCAGCGGGTCGTAGCCGATGAAGCGCAGGCGGCTTTCGGAATCGCGCACGGCGGTCAGCACCCGGCCCAGCTTGCTCTGCGTGACCGCGCGCGCCAGGACCAGCGCGCCGGCCAGCGCCGCCAGCGTGATCCAGTACAGCGCCGCGCGCGTGCCGGGCGCGGTGATGTCGAAGCCCAGGATGCGCTTGAAGTCGGTGAAGCCGTTGTTGCCGCCGAAACCGGTGTCGTTGCGGAAGAACAGCAGCATCGCGGCGAAGGTCAGCGCCTGCGTGATGATGGAGAAGTACACGCCCTTGATGCGCGAACGGAAGGCGAAGTAGCCGAACACGAAGGCCAGCAGGCCGGGCACCAGCACGACGAGCAGCATGGCATACCAGAAGTGCTCGGTGAAGGACCAGTACCAGGGGTAGGCCTTCCAGTCCAGGAACACCATGAAGTCCGGCAGGTCGCTCTGGTAGACGCCGTCGCGGCCGATGGCGCGCATCAGATACATGCCGTGCGCGTAGCCGCCCAGCGCGAAGAACAGGCCATGGCCCAGCGACAGGATGCCGGCGTAGCCCCACACCAGGTCCAGCGCCAGCGCCGCCATGGCGTAGCACATGAATTTGCCCAGCAGGGCCACCGCGTAGGCGGAAACGTGCAGCGCGTGGCCTGGCGGAAACGCCAGGTTGAGCAGCGGCAGCAGGGCCAGCGCGGCGGCCCCCGCGCCCAGGACGGCCCAGGCCCGGCCCGAATACAGCGGGCGGCGCGCCAGGAGGCGCAGATCGGTCAGCGCGGTCTGTTTCATTCGACGCTCCGGCCGCGCGGGGCGAACAGGCCTTGCGGCCGCTTCTGCACGAACAGCACGATGAGCGCCAGGATGGTGATCTTGGCCATGACGGCTCCGGCGTAGGGTTCCAGGAATTTGTTGACGCCGCCCAGGCCCAGCGCGGCGATGACGGTGCCGGCCAGCTGGCCCACGCCGCCCAGCACCACCACCATGAAGGAATCCACGATGTAGGCGCGGCCCAGGTCCGGCCCGACATTGCCCAGCTGGGATAGCGCCACGCCCGCGAGCCCGGCGATGCCCGAGCCCAGTCCGAAGGCCAGCATGTCCACGCGGCCGGTGGGCACGCCCACGCAATCGGCCATGCGGCGGTTCTGCGTGATGGCGCGCACGAACAGGCCCAGGCGGGTGTGGTTCAACAGCGCCCAGACGAGGAACACGACGAAGAGCGCGAAGCCGATGATCGCGAGGCGGTTGTAGGTCAGCACCAGGCCGTCCAGCACCGTGATGCCGCCGGACATCCAGCCGGGGTTGCCCACTTCCACGTTCTGCGCGCCAAACAGCGTGCGCACGCCCTGCATCAGCATCAGGCTGATTCCCCAGGTGGCCAGCAGCGTTTCCAGCGGCCGGCCGTAGAGCCAGCGGATGACGGTGCGCTCCAGCGCCATGCCCACCAGCGCGGTGACGATGAAGGCCAGCGGCAGCGCGGCCAGCACGTACCAGTCCATCCAGCCCGGCAGCCAGGCGCGGAACAGCGCCTGCGCCACATAGGTCACGTAGGCGCCGATCATCAGCAGTTCGCCGTGCGCCATGTTGATGACGCCCATCAGGCCGAACGTGATGGCCAGGCCGAGGGCGGCAAGCAGCAGGACGCTGCCCAGGCTGATGCCGTAGAAGAGATTTCCGGCCCACGCTATCGTCGCCAGGTGGCGGTCGATCTGCCGCAGCGCGTGGGTCGCTGCCTCGCGCACTGCCGCGTCCGGTTCGGCCTGGGGACCGTCGGATTGCCGCGCGATCGCGGCCAGCGTCGGGCGGAAGGCGGGGTTGCCGGTGCGGCCCAGCAGTTCGACCGCGTGGCGGCGCACCGCGGGGTCGGCGCTCTTGAGTTCCAGGTTGGCGA
>Ga0182744_1002700_pt1 | contig 14358 bp, 13 predicted proteins | sample eDN3rd30CKraftMG_FD_128525 | JGI IMG/M metagenome (GOLD analysis project Ga0182744, IMG submission 128525) | Enriched Miracle-Growth compost microbial communities from Emeryville, California, USA - eDNA 3rd pass 30_C Kraft MG (version 2) (version 2) ...
CATCCGCAGGTGTGGCTGGTGGTCGGCGCGCGGCTCTATTTCTTCCATGACGCCGCCGCCCGCGCCGCCTTCGCCGCCGATCCCGCCTACTACGCGGCGGCGGCCGAGGCGCGCTGGCCGAAGGTGCGCGAGCAACTTGCCCGGTGAGCTTGCCCGCTAGGAGCCGCGGCTGGCCGGCGCCTCGGGTGGGGCCGGTCAGCAGCCGGCGCGTGCGCGCTGCGGGTCGCCCCAGGCGATGAAGCCCGGCACCCGGAAGGCGTCGGCGCGCTTGCCGTAGCGCAGCGGCTCTCCGTCGGCCGCCGTCATCACGCCGCCGGCCGCGGCGAGGATCGCATGCCCGGCCGCGATGTCCCATTCCGAGGTCGGGCCGAAGCGCGGATAGATGTCGGCCGCGCCTTCCGCCACCCGGCAGAACTTGATCGCCGAGCCGCAGGGCGCGCGTGTCACCGCAAGCCGCGTCAGGCAGGCGTCGGTCGCCGGATCGAGATGCGAGCGGCTGACGACGGCGATCGCGTCATGGGCCGGCCAGGGGCGCGTGCGGATCGGCGTGTGGTCGCCGACCGCGCCGTGGCCGAAATGCCTGAGCCGTTCGGCCCGGCCGTCGGCGCCGCGCCAGATCAGGTCGAGCGCCGGCGCGGCGATCACCCCGGCGATCGGCACGCCGCCCGAGACGATTGCGATATTGACGGCATATTCGTCGAGACCGGCGAGGAACTCGCGCGTCCCGTCGAGCGGATCGACCAGCAGGAAGGTGTCGGCAAGGCTCGCCGGCGGCGCGCGCTGGAAGGCTTCCTCGGAGACCGCCTGGATATCCGGCAACAGCCGCCGCAAGCCGCTGAGGATCACCGCTTCCGAGGCTTCGTCGGCGGCGGTCACCGGCGAGGCATCGAGCTTGAGCCGGCGCGGCACGTTGAAGGCCGGCACGGCGCGGATCGCTTCGATCGCCCGCACGGCAATGGCGGTCAGGTCGTTGAGCAGCGCTGCCGCTTCGCTGGGGGTCATGCGGGTCATGGTAGGCGGATCATGGCAGGCGGGTCATGGGCAGGGAGGTCACGGGCAGGCAGGTCACGGGGCGAGGGTCGGAAGCGCCGGCCCGCCGATTGTTGGCGGGTCGTCGGTCGCAGTGTATCACCCTGCCGGGCGGCACCGCTGTTGATTCGCGCCTTTCGGCCACGCTCTCCGGGGAGACAGGTCCATGTCCGACACCCTCGCGCCTCTCGATCTTGCCGCGCTCTTGTGCTCGCGGGTCTGCCACGATCTCATCAGCCCGGTCGGGGCGATCGTCAACGGCATCGAGGTGCTTGAGGAGGAAAAAGACGAGGAGACCAAGGAGTTCGCGCTCGATCTGATCAAGAAGAGCGCGCGCACCGCCTCGGCCAAGTTGCAGTTCTGCCGCATCGCCTTCGGCGCCGCCGGCTCGGCCGGTGCGCAGATCGACACCGGCGACGCCGAGACGATCTCCCGCGGCTTCCTCGAAGACGACAAGACCCGCATCGCCTGGAACGTGCCGCGCGCCTTGCTGCCGAAGAACCGGGTCAAGCTCTTGCTCAACATGCTGATCATCGCCGCGCAGGCGATCCCGCGTGGCGGCAGGATGACCGTCGATCCCGCCGGCAGCGCCGAGGCAATGGGCTTTACCATCCGCGTCGCCGGCCTCAACGCGCGCGTGCCGCAGGCGATCCCGCCGCTGTTGACCGCCGAGGTGGAGAGCGGCGGCGTCGATGCGCACCGCATCCAGCCGTTCTATGCCGGGCTCCTGGCGCGCGATTGCGGCCTGACGCTGACCATGGCGGTGGAGGGCGAGGACGTGCTGGTCAGCGCCGTCTAAATCACGCCGCGCCGGCGCGTGCTTAATGCCGCGTTAACGCGCCGCCGCCGCGCGCAACCAAACATAAACCGTTCGACCTTACACTAGCTCTGCTCGTCGCTTGCTGTTGGCAGCGTGCGGAGCGGGGCCGGTTGCGCGCCCCGCGAGGTCAAGGCGTTCGATGGACGATTTACTGCGGGAATTTCTGACCGAGACCCACGAGAGTCTCGATACGGTCGATGTTCAGCTCGTGCGTTTCGAGCAGGAGCCGAACAACGCCAAGATTCTCGACAACATCTTCCGTCTCGTCCACACCATCAAAGGCACCTGCGGCTTCCTCGGCCTGCCGCGTCTCGAAGCGCTGGCGCATGCCGCCGAGACGTTGATGGGCAAATTCCGCGACGGCACGCCGGCGACGACGCAGGCGGTGTCGCTCATTCTGGCGACCATCGACCGGGTGAAGGGCATCCTCGAGGGGCTCGAACAGCATCAGCGCGAGCCGCAGGGCGACGACGCCGATCTGATCGCCGATCTCGAACGCATGGCGCGCGGTGAAATGGCGCGCAGCGAACAAACGGCCGCATCGTCCGGTCCGCCGCCGTCCGCCGCATCGTCAGCATCATCGTTGCCGCCGAAACCAACTGACGACGGGGAGCCCGCGGCCGAGGGGCCCGAGCACGTCCACCGCGCCATGCAGCCGACGATCCGCGTCACCGTCGACACGCTCGAACATCTGATGACGATGGTGTCGGAGCTGGTGCTCACCCGCAACCAGTTGCTCGACATCGCCCGTCAGCACGAGGACAGCGCCTTCAAGACGCCGCTGCAACGCCTGTCCAACGTCACCGTCGAGTTGCAGGAAGGCGTGATGAAGACGCGCATGCAGCCGATCGCCAATGCATGGCAGAAGCTGCCGCGGGTCGTGCGCGACCTGGCCAAGGAACTCGACAAGGACGTCGAGATCGACATGCAGGGCGACCAGACCGAGCTTGACCGGCAGGTGCTCGACCTGATCAAGGACCCGCTGACCCATATGGTGCGCAACTCCGTCGACCACGGTCTGGAGACGCGCGCCGAACGTATCGCCGTCGGCAAGCCGGCGAAGGGCCATATCCGGCTGTCGGCCTATCACGAAGGTGGGCAGATCGTCATCGAAGTGGCGGACGACGGGCGCGGGCTCGACACCAGGCGCATCGGCGCCAAGGCGGTGTCGTCGGGCATCGTCGCCGAGGACGCGCTGGCGCGGATGTCGGAGCAGCAGATCCACATGCTGATCTTCGAGCCGGGTTTTTCGACCGCCGACTCGGTGACCAACGTCTCCGGGCGCGGCGTCGGCATGGACGTCGTGCGCAGCAATATCGACCAGATCGGCGGCACCATCGACGTCAAGTCGGTGGCCGGCGAGGGGTTGTCGTTCACCATCAAGATCCCGCTGACGCTTGCCATCGTCTCGACGCTGATCGTCGAGGTCGCCGGCGACCGCTTCGCCATTCCGCAATCGGCGGTGGTCGAATTGGTGCGGGCGCGGGCGGGCTCGGACAACCGCGTCGAATACATCAAGGATGCGCCGGTGCTGCGGCTGCGCGACCAGTTGCTGCCGCTCGTCGATCTGCGCAAGCTCCTCTCGCTGACGCAGAAGGACGATGCCGGCGTAGGCGAGTTCATCGTCGTGATCCAGGTCGGTAACGCGATCTTCGGCGTTGCCGTCGACAACGTCTTTCATACCGAGGAGATCGTGGTGAAGCCGATGTCGAGCCGGCTGCGCCACATCGGCGTCTTCTACGGCAACACGATCCTCGGCGACGGCTCGGTGATCCTGATCGTCGATCCGAACGGGATCGCCAACGCGCTCGGCGCGGCGGCGAAAACGCGCCTGCGGATCGACGACGGCGGCGAGAAGGCCGGTGCGGCGGACGGCCGGATGGCTTCGCTGCTGATCTTCCGCGCCGGCTCGGCGCAGCCGAAGGCGGTGCCGCTGTCGCTCGTCACCCGGCTCGAGGAAGTCGACGCGCATAAGATTGAGCTCTCCGACGGTCGCCACATGATCCAGTATCGTGGGCAGTTGATGCCGCTGATCTGCGCAGGCGATAATGTCCGCGTTCGCAACGAGGGCGCCCAGCCGCTGCTGGTGTTCTCCGACGGCGAGCGGTCGATGGCGCTGGTCGTCGACGAAATCGTCGATATCGTCGAGGAGCATCTCGATATCCAGGTTGGCGGCGAGACGCCGGGCGTTCTCGGCTCGGCGATCGTCAAGGGCCAGGCGACCGATATCGTCGACGTCGCTCACTTCCTGCCGATGGCGTTCGCGGACTGGTTCCGCGCGTCGAAAGACGCTTCGCCGGCGCGCCGGCAATCGCTGCTGTTGGTCGACGATTCCCCGTTCTTCCGCAACATGCTGATGACGGTGTTGCAGGCCGCCGGCTACGACGTCGCCGTCGCCGGCAGCGCCCAGGAGGCGCTCGCCCATCTGCGCCGCGGCGCGCGCGTCGACATCCTCGTCACCGATATCGACATGCCGGGCATGGACGGCTTCGCCTTGACCGAGACGCTGCGCCGCGAGCCGGCGACGGCCGCGCTGCCGGTGATCGCGCTATCGTCGCAGGTCTCGACCGCGTTGATCGAGCGCGGCCGCCGCGTCGGGCTGCGCGACTACGTCGCCAAGTTCGACCGCGCCGGCCTGATCGCCGCGCTCAAGGAACAGGCGGTCGGCGTGGAGGCCGCATAACCATCATGACGTCATCCAACCTGAAGCCGGCGAGCGAATACGTCACCGCGACGGTGGGCGGACAATGTTTCGGTCTGCCGATCCTGCGCGTGCAGGATGTGTTCGTGCCGGAGCGGTTGACGCGGGTGCCACTGGCGCCGCCGGAGATCGCCGGCGTGCTCAATCTGCGCGGCCGCATCGTCACCATGCTCGACATGCGGCTGCGGCTGTCGCTCGGCGAGGCGCCGGCGCAGCAGCGGCGGATGGCGATCGGCATCGAGGCGCACGGCGAATCCTACGGCCTGCTGGTCGACGCCGTCGGCGAGGTGTTGAAGCTCGACGACAGCGCCTTCGAGGCGAACCCGGTCAATCTCGACGGCGCTCTCGCCGCGATCTGCTCGGGTGTTTATCGATTGAGCGGTTCGCTGCTGCTGGTTCTCGACCTCGACAAGGTTCTCGACATCGATCGCTCGGCAGCCGCCGCGTAGCATCGGTCAATGGTAACGACGTGCGGCAAAGCCGCAATGCAGGAAGGGCTGCTGATATGAAGACCTGTCTGGTGGTGGACGATTCCAGCGTCATCCGCAAAGTAGCGCGTCGCATTCTCGAAGGGCTGGAGTTCAACATCGTCGAGGCCGAAGACGGCGAGCAGGCGCTCACCGCGTGCCGCGGCGGCTTTCCCGACGCCATCCTGCTCGACTGGAACATGCCGCGCATGGACGGTTACGAGTTTCTGCGCGCGCTGCGACGCATGCCCGGCGGTGACGCGCCGAAAGTGGTGTTCTGCACCACCGAGAACGACGTTGCGCATATCGCGCGCGCGCTGCACGCCGGCGCCAACGAATACATCATGAAACCGTTCGACCGGGAGATCGTCGAGGCCAAGTTCCAGGAGGTCGGCTTGCTGTGAGGCGCCGTTGCCCGTGCTGCCGTTCCTGCAACTGATGCCTGGTGCTTGATGACTGCGGTCATTGCCAAATCCTCGTCGGCAAGTCTCAAATCGCGCGCGTTGCGCGTCATGATCGTCGACGACGCGATCGTCGTGCGCGGCCTGTTTGCGCGCTGGGTCGCGGCGGAGGCCGATCTGGAAACGGTCGCGGCGCTGCGCACCGGCCGCGAGGCGGTGACCCAGCTCGAGCGCGTCGATCCCGATGTCGTCATCCTCGACGTCGACATGCCGGAGATGGACGGCATCACCGCGCTGCCGCTGTTGCTACGCAAGAAGCCGCGGCTTGCCGTCATCATGGCCTCGACGCTGACGCGGCGGAACGCCGAGATCAGCCTGAAGGCGCTATCGCTCGGCGCCGCCGACTACATCCCGAAGCCGGAATCGACGCGCGAGGTTGCAGGCTCGCAATCGTTCCGGCGCGAACTGATCGAGAAGATCCGCCATCTCGGCGCTCGTGCCCGCGAGGGCGCCCCCCGCGCGCGCCCCTTGGACGTCGCGCCGCGCTTCAAGGTGGAAGCGCCGAGTATCGTGCCGTCGGCAACGCCGGCCGCGCCGGCCTATCGGCTGCGGCCGTTCTCGTCGGTGACGCCGCGGGTGCTGATGATCGGCGCCTCGACCGGCGGTCCACAGGCGCTGACCGCGCTGTTGCCGCAACTCGGCGCCGTCATCGACCGCGCGCCGGTATTGATCACCCAGCACATGCCGCCGACCTTCACCACCATTCTTGCCGAGCATTTGCAGCGCGCCAGCGGCCAGCCGGTGCGCGAGGCGACGCACGGCGAGCCGATCGTGCCCGGCGCCGTCTATGTGGCGCCCGGCGGCAAGCATATGCGGATCGCGCCGGACGGCGGCGGCGCCGTCGTTGCGCTCGATGCGGGTCCGCAGATCAATTTCTGCCGGCCCTCGGTCGATCCGCTGTTTCTCACTGGCAGCGCCCGCTGGGGCGCGGCGACGCTGGCGCTGGTACTCACCGGCATGGGCTCGGATGGCCGGCACGGCGCCGAGGCCATTGCCGCTGCCGGCGGCAGCGTCATCGCCCAGGATGAAGCGAGCAGCGTCATCTGGGGCATGCCGGGGCAGGCGGCGGCGGCCGGCGCCTGTTCGGCGGTGCTGCCGCTCACGGCGATGCCGGCGGCGATCGCCCGGCTGTTCACGGGAGAACGCCCGTGAGCCCAGCCGATTACGATTATCTGCGCGGCCTCTTGAAGGAGCGCTCGGGGCTGACGCTGTCGGCCGACAAGCACTATCTGGTCGAGAGCCGGCTGCTGCCCGTGGCGCGTCAGGCCGGGCTGAGCGGGCTCGCCGAACTGGTGGCGCAACTCAAGACGCCGGGCGGCGCGTTGTTGACCACCCGCGTCATCGAGGCGATGGCCACCAACGAGACGTTTTTCTTCCGCGACAAGATGCCGTTCGAGCATTTCCGCAACACCATCATGCCGGCGCTCATGGACGCGCGAGCCACGAGCCGCCGCATCCGCATCTGGTGCGCGGCCGCTTCGTCCGGCCAGGAACCCTATTCGCTGGCGATCTGCCTGCGCGAGATGGGGGCGCGGCTGGCCGGCTGGACGGTCGAACTGCTGGCGACAGATCTCTCCGGTGAGGTCCTCGAACGGGCGAAGGCTGGCATCTACAGCCAGTTCGAGGCGCAGCGCGGTCTGCCGATCCAGATGCTGCTGAAATACTTCACCCAGGTCGGCGAGCGCTGGCAGGTGAACGCGGACCTGCGCGACATGGTGCGCTTCCGGCCGATCAACCTGTTGCACGATTTCTCGCCGCTCGGCCGCTTCGATGTGGTGTTTTGCCGCAATGTGCTGATCTATTTCGACATGCCGACCAAGACGGCGACATTCGAGCGGCTGTCGCGGGTGGTGGCGAACGACGGTTATCTGCTGCTCGGCGCGGCGGAAACCGTGATCGGGCTCACCGATCTGTTCAAACCGGTGCCGGAGAAGCGCGGTCTTTATGCGCCGGTGTCGGTCGCTCGCGGTTTGCCGGCCGCCGGTCCGGGATTTGCCGCCCGCCGCGCCTGATCCGGCCGGCGCGGTATCCGGTCGCGCGGCGTTGTCTGGCCCTTGAAAAGCCGGCGATGGTTCCGCAACATTCGGCAAAGATTGCCAAAACGGGTGGCCTTCGATGAAAAAGTTGCCGGTGCTGCTAACGGGTGCGTTGCTTGCGGTGTCAGGCGTGGCGTTCTCGTCGCCCGCATGGGCGCAGGTGTCGATGCAGAACAATCAGGACGACAAGGCGCTGACCCGCCGCACCGACGAGGAAAAGCGTCAGGACGCCGAGATCGACCGGCAATACCGCGCCACCTTGCGGCAATCGGGCGGCAACGCCGCCGCCGCCAAGACCGACCCGTGGGGCAGCGTGCGCGGCGGTGCGACATCCGGCAAACCGGCCCAGCGCCGCTAACCCGAGCCGCTAACCCAAACCGATACCCTTATCGGCGGCGCAAAAAACCCCGCACGAGGCGGGGTTTAAGTCGGGAGGGGAGACAACGCGCAGGCGAAAGGGGTGTGCCCCGGTCAGGCGGGAATGCGTGCCTCGTCGTCGGAGGGCTCGCGCAGCACATAGCCGCGGCCCCACACGGTTTCGATGTAGTTCTTGCCGCTCGACGCATTGGCGAGTTTCTTGCGCAGCTTGCAGATGAACACGTCGATGATCTTGAGTTCGGGCTCGTCCATGCCGCCGTAGAGATGGTTGAGGAACATCTCCTTGGTCAGCGTCGTGCCCTTGCGCAGCGAGAGCAGCTCCAGCATCTGGTATTCCTTGCCGGTCAGATGCACGCGCGCGCCGTTGACCTCGACGGTCTTGGTGTCGAGATTGACCACCAGATCGCCGGTGTTGATGACCGACTGGGCATGGCCCTTGGAACGGCGGACGATGGCGTGGATGCGGGCGATCAGCTCGTCCTTGTGGAACGGCTTGGTCATGTAGTCGTCGGCGCCGAAGCCGAGGCCGCGGACCTTGTCCTCGATGCCGGCGAGGCCGGACAGGATGAGGATCGGCGTCTTGACCTTGGACACGCGCAGCGCCCGCAGCACCTCGTAGCCGGACATGTCGGGGAGGTTCAGGTCGAGCAGGATGATGTCGTAGTCATAGAGCTTGCCAAGGTCGACGCCTTCCTCTCCGAGGTCAGTCGTGTAGACGTTGAAGCTCTCGGATTTCAGCATCAGCTCAATGGATTGAGCGGTAGCGCTGTCGTCCTCAATCAGTAATACGCGCATGCCAGTCCCCTTCCTCGCCGTTCTGGGCTTAAGGTCGGCACGCCGCAGCGGCGGCCTTGAAAAACGCATTGGGACAAACTGATTCGGACGCTACCCGCGCATGGTTAACAAACCATGATTCCTCCACGCAACCATTTACTGGCGAGACCCATGCGAATCGCCGTAAGATATTGCGTAGAAGGGATTTTCTGGTAGTGCCGCAGTTCATGATTCACATTAAGAACCGGCTTCAACCGATTCAAATGACTCGCCCCATTCCCATCGGCCCGGCGAGTGCAAGCCGTTCGTCCGATAACGATGAGCTAATTGTTAATGACGCGGGTAAATACCCGGTTAACGAGCCCCCTGGGCGGGTAACGATAAGCAAACGTGAATGCGCGCCACGCCGGCTCTCCGGTGCGCCAGCCGAAGGGGTCAGGCGGTGAGGGCGCTCGCCGAACAGATCGTCAGCCTTAACGGCGCCGAAACCTATGGTCGCGTCGTCGGCGTGCGCGGACTGATGGTTGAGGTGGCCGGACCGATCCATGCGATGTCGGTCGGCGCGCGCATTACTATCGAGACCGGGAAGGGGCGCGATATCCCCTGCGAGGTGGTCGGCTTCACCGGCGCCAACGCGCTGCTGATGCCGTTCGCTGCGCTCGACGGGGTGCGGCGCGGCTGCCGCGCCATCGTCTCCGCGGCCGGCGCGGTGCGGCCGTCGGACGGCTGGCTCGGCCGCGTCGTCAATGCGATGGGCGAACCGGTCGACGGCAAGGGGCCGCTGTCGGCAGGCCCGGCCGCCTATCCGTTCCGCAATGCGCCGCCGCCCGCACATCAGCGTGCGCGTGTCGGCGCGCCGCTCGATCTCGGCGTGCGGGCGCTCAACACCTTCCTCACCGTGTGCCGCGGCCAGCGCATGGGCGTCTTCGCCGGCTCCGGCGTCGGCAAGTCGGTGCTGATGTCGATGCTGGCGCGCAACGTCGCCGCCGACGTATCGGTGATCGGGCTGGTCGGTGAACGCGGCCGCGAGGTGCAGGAGTTCCTGCAGGACGACCTCGGCGAGGCGGGACTGGCGCGCTCGGTGGTGGTGGTGGCGACGTCAGACGAGCCGGCGCTGATGCGCCGTCAGGCCGCTTATCTGACGCTGTCGATCGCCGAATATTTCCGCGACAGCGGCCGCGACGTGCTGGCGATGATGGATTCGGTGACGCGCTTTGCCATGGCGCAGCGCGAGATCGGCCTGTCGACCGGCGAGCCGCCGACCGCCAAGGGCTACACGCCGACCGTGTTCACCGAATTGCCGCGGCTCCTGGAGCGGGCCGGGCCGGGGATCGCCGGCGGCGGCAGCATCACCGGCATTTTCAGCGTGCTGGTCGACGGCGACGACCACAACGAGCCGGTTGCCGACGCGGTGCGCGGCATCCTCGACGGCCATATCGTCATGGAGCGCGCCATCGCCGAGCGCGGCCGCTATCCGGCGGTCAACGTGCTCAAATCGGTCTCCCGGACCATGCCGCGGGCCGCCGATCCGGCCTATCTGCCGGTCATTCAGCGCGCCAAGCAGGTCATGGCGACCTATGCGGATATGGAAGAGCTGATCCGGCTCGGCGCCTATCGGCCGGGCTCCAGCGCCGAGGTGGACGAAGCGATCGGCCTCCACAAGCCGTTGGAAGCGTTCCTGAATCAGGGCAAGGACGAGGCCGGCACCTTGGCCGAATCCTACGCGGAACTGGCGCGGATCATGGCCGGGGAACCTGCCGCCGCCGGCCCTCGGCTGGAAACCGAAAACTAACGGTATTGCCGTAGACCATCACCGACGGTTTTTTCGAGATCCGGCGGGGGCGAGTGGGGCTGACACCTGCCGGGGTTCGGGCTTCGGGGGAGTACGAGTCGATGAAGTCACGCGAAACACTGATCCGGTTGAAGAAGTTCGCCGTCGACGATCGCCGCCGCAAGGTCGCGCAGATCGAGGCGATGATCGCCGATTTCGACCGGATGGCGACGGAGCTGGAGCGCGAGATCGCCACCGAGCAGGAACGCGCCAATATCCACGACCCGGCGCATTTCGCCTATCCGACCTATGCCAAGGCGGCGATGACGCGGCGGGAAAACCTCAAGCGCTCGACCGACGAATTGCGCCTCCAGCTCGAGGACGCCAAGGCGTCGCTCGGCGAGGCGTTCGAGGAACTCAAGAAGGTCGAGATGCTCGACCAGCGCGACCAGGCGCGCGAGCTTGCCGAGACCAATGCGCGCGAGCAGAGCGAACTCGATGCGATCGGGGCGCTGCGCTATCATGGTGCGGCGCGCGCCTGAGCACGTCCTTCCGGGTTTTTGTTGATGACTATTGCCGCCGCTCCGTCGCCGGGGCGGCGGTTGGCGTTTGTGCGGACGCTCTCCTGCGGGCCGTCAGAAAAAAACGCCCCCGGTCAGGGAGCGTTAAGGGTGGAGGATTCAACGAGAAGAAAAACGGCCGTCAGCGGACGACGCTCGCGCCGCTCGACGTATAGGCGGTCGGCGCGCCGGCTTTGACCGCCGGGCCGCGCGCCTGCTGCGACACCAGCACCTCGGTGCCGAGGTCAAGATCGCGGGTCATGATGCCGACGCCGGCGACGAGGGTCGCGGCAACGAGCGCTACCACGACGATCTTGAGATGCGTGATGCGGTCGGCTGTATAGAGTGACGTATTCATGATGTCCCTCCGCTGCTGAACCGTTCGACGCCTGAAACGGTGGAGCCGGTTCGAGGACGTCACACGGTATCAACGTGGGAGCGGCGCCACGGTTCCCAAGGCCGTTTCACGGTTCCTTGAAAGATCGTGACCGGGGACCGGAAATCGTCGATAAATCAGTGCGATACCGCACGCGGTCGCGGCGGCGACGCGCGCCGGGCATCAGACGTCGGTCGGATGTTCCAGCGAACTGTGCGCGGCGATGTCGCGGGAGGACTGGCCGCCGCGGATGTTCTTGCCGGTCGGCGTCCAGGTGCAGGCTTTGTCCTTGTCGGTCCAGACGGTCTGGTAGATGCCCGGCACGAAATATTCGACGAAGACGAAATCTTCCTTGCCGTCGTTGAGGAAGGCGTGGCGCTCGAACGCGTAATTGTAGAGCACGTCGCCGGCCCGCATCTTCTTCGGCTCGCCGCTGAGATAGACCGTCGCGCCGCCGCTGACCACATACTGGAAATGCTCGGCGCCTTCGTGATGGTGCTCGGGCGCGGAAGCAAGCGGTGGATAGATGATCATCTCGCCCTTGATCGCCTCGGAGACGTTCAGCTTGGGCGTGACGAGATAGATGCGCTTTCGCGTGTCGAACTTTGAATCGAGCAGTGGCTCCGCCGTCCAGTCGGTACAGCGCAGCGTCAATGCCGACGGATTCCAGTTCGGGTCGTGCCGTTCAGCCGACGGCACGCCGACCGACAGCATCGTCGTGTCGGCGGCGCAGCGGATCGTCGCCTCGCAGTCCGGCGGCAGGAAGGCGATGTGATCCTTCGTCATCGCGAAGCGCTGGTTGCCGGATTGCAGTTCGCCGGCGCCGGCGAGCAACTGCACCGCCATGATCCCGCCCCGCCCGGTCGTCAGCGGCGCGGCAGCGCCGGCCGCCGCCGCGATGAGGTCGAGCGCGATCATGTCGTTGCCGGTGCGCTCGGGCGTCAGCAGCCGCTTGACAGTGACGCCCTCGGACAGACCGACCGGCGCGACGCTCTCCTCGTTGAACAGCAGGGGCATGGACGAGACCTCATGGGACGGCTTGAGTGCCTGACCGGAGCCGCCATTCCGTCAGGTGTTGCCGGCTTTGTCGAGGGAGCCGGATGTCGCGGCCTTCAGATGCTGCCGACGGTCTTCAGCCGGGCGCGGGGATGGATTTCCGCCTGGCCGATGACCGGCGTCTGGGCGCGGAAGCGCTCGACGATGCTGCGCACGAACGGCCGGATGCCGGAGGACGACACCAGCACCGGCGCCTCGCCGGCGCGGGCGGCTTCCTCGAAGCGTTCGCGCACCAGCGTGATGAACTCCGACAGCCGCGAGGGCTGCATCGCCAGGCTGCGCTCCTCGCCCTGGCCGACGATCGCCTCGGCGAAATGCTGCTCCCATTTCGCCGACAGCGCGATCAGCGGCAGATAGCCGGCCGGCGTCGTATATTGCGCGCAGATCTGGCGCGACAGGCGCACACGCACATGCTCGGCGATCGACACCGGGTTGCGGGTCGTCGCCAGCGCGTCGGCGATGCCTTCGAGGATCGTCGACAGGTCGCGGATCGACACACGCTCGGCAAGCAGCGTTTGCAGCACGCGCTGGACGCCGGACATGGTGATGAGGCCCGGCACGATGTCCTTGACCAGTTCGGCCTGTTCCTTCGGTAGTTCCTTCACCAGCTTCTGCACCTCGCCGTAGGACAAAAGCTCCGACATATTGGCTTTCAGAAGCTCGGTGAGATGCGTCGACAGCACGGTCGCGGCATCGACCACCGTATAGCCCTGGATCGAGGCTTCCTCCTTGTGAGCGGCCTCGATCCACGTCGCCGGCAGCCCGAAGGTCGGCTCGTTGGTATGGGTGCCGGGCAGCAGCACCTGTCCGCCGGCAGGGTCCATGACCATGTACTGGCCCGGCCAGATCTTGCCGGAGCCGGCTTCGACCTCCTTGACCTTGATCGAATAGGTGTTGGGGTCGAGCTGCACGTTGTCGAGGATGCGCACCGCCGGCATCACGAAGCCCATTTCGATGGCGAGCGAGCGGCGCAGCGCCTTGATCTGCTCGGTCAGGCGGTCGCTGCCGTCCGGCGAATTGATCAGCGGCAGCAGCGCATAGCCGATCTCGATCTTCAGGTCGTCGATCTTGAGCGCCGCCGAGATCGGCTCCTCGGCGGGCTCGGCGGCGGCACCGGCGCCGGCTTGTCCCGCTTGCGCCGCCTCGTCCGGCGCGACCTTCACCCGTTTGCTGATCATGTAGGCGAGCGCGCCGGCGCCACCACCGAGGAACAGGAACGGCAGCATCGGGATGCCCGGCAGCAGCGCGATCAGTATCATGACGCCGCTCGCCATGCCGAGCGCCTGCGGATAGCCGGACAGTTGCCGCATCAACGCCTTGTCGGCGGCGCCGCTGACGCCGGCCTTGGAGACGAGGAGGCCGGCGGCGGTCGAGACGATCAGCGCCGGCACCTGGGTGACGAGACCGTCGCCGACGGTGAGCAGCGTGTAGGAGCGCACCGCGTCGGAAAACGTCAGGCCCTGCTGCGCGATGCCGATGATCATGCCGCCGATGATGTTGATGAACACCACCAACAGGCCGGCGATGGCGTCGCCGCGCACGAATTTCGAGGCGCCGTCCATGGCGCCGAAGAAGCCGCCTTCGTCCTCGAGGTCCTTGCGGCGCTTGCGGGCTTCCGTCTCGTCGATCAGCCCGGCGGAGAGGTCGGCGTCGATCGCCATCTGCTTGCCCGGCATCGAATCGAGGTGAAAGCGGGCGGCAACCTCGGCGATGCGGCCTGAGCCCTTGGTGATGACCACGAAATTGACGATCACCAGGATCGCGAAAACGATGATCCCGATGACGAAGTTGCCGCTCATCACGAAGTTGCCGAATGCCTCGATGACGTGGCCGGCGGCGGCGGTGCCTTCATGACCGTGCGACAGGATCAGCCGCGTCGAGGCGAGGTTGAGCGACAGCCGCAGCATGGTCGCGATCAGCAGCACGGTC
>Ga0182744_1002702_pt1 | contig 14356 bp, 12 predicted proteins | sample eDN3rd30CKraftMG_FD_128525 | JGI IMG/M metagenome (GOLD analysis project Ga0182744, IMG submission 128525) | Enriched Miracle-Growth compost microbial communities from Emeryville, California, USA - eDNA 3rd pass 30_C Kraft MG (version 2) (version 2) ...
ACTGCAATAGCCAATGTAACATAATAATGGGTTTGGTTTGCATTATTATCCGTGCTGATATGTGGTCTGGGTTCTACTGAATTTGCCATAGTAATTTCTTTGCATGCAAAAATAAACTTTTTTTGATGGAATAAAAATATTTATCCGGCTTTCTATTAGATTCTACTTAAATTGAAGCCAACAGTCAAATTGATAGTATTTAAATCTAAACTTTTATGTTGCCTATCCATATAATCTTTACCCAAATCGCCCTGTAATTCATTATTCAAAACCTTAAATCTTGGACTTAGCCACTCATAACTCAATCGAATAAACCATTTTTCACGAAAGAGTGCCTTCAATCCTACTTCCTTTCCAATACCCCAACCACGCATATAACGCTCAGAGAGTACATAGGCGGGTTCATCCTGTATGGCCTCATCCAATCCCCCTTCGGTATCAAAGTTTGTACACCATGCAAAATCAATCTTTAATGCAGGGATCAATGCGAAATGATCAGTAGAAAATGCCCGATAACTAAATTCAGGTCCAATTCTTATGGTTCCCAAATGCTCCAAATAGCCGTCTGGTAAATCATGCATATACCATTTGATACCCAAAACTCCCTTTATAAAAAAGTTCTCACGCGTATCAAACGTCCAAAGAGGGCCACCAGAAAAATGAATACCCACTGGGAAAACATCGCGAATATGACCATCGGTAAAAACCGATGCACCCAATTCGAGCTCGGCGCCGGCAAAGTTCCCACGAATCTGCCCCCGACTGAAAATCGGCATACAGCTTATCAAAAAAAGAATAATGTACCTAGGCATATATACTTATTTAAATACTCGGTTATACTTAGAGCCTGTTTAAAATTTTAACGAAATTTTTGTTATGACCATTTGAAATTTGTCTTTGGTATATTTTACCAATAAAATTTAAACAGCCTCTTATTTAGACCAAGCGATAGCGAGTTGGTTTAATGGCATGCATCAGTATATAAAAACCGAACGCCATAAATAAAGCCCTTGCTGTTCATGCAAGGGCTTTATTTATGAAGAGCATCAAAAAATCATCATCCATTGGATAACGCAGCGGCACCACTTACAATTTCGGTCAGTTCAGTAGTAATAGCCGCTTGACGCGCTTGATTATATGATAACTTAAGTGATTTCAGCAATTCGCCAGCATTATCTGTGGCTTTATCCATGGCTGTCATTCGTGCACCGTGTTCAGAAGCATGCGAATCCAATACGGCCTTGTAAAGCTGTGTTTTGATCGATTTAGGAATCAGCTCCTGGATAATCTCCTCTTTTGAGGGTTCAAAGATATAATCGATCGCTACAGAAGAAGTTTTCGCTTGATCGTCAACCGCTGCTACCAATGGCAACAATTGCTCTGTCCTTAAAAATTGAACAGCTGCATTCTTAAATTGGTTATAAATCACTTCAACACGATCAAATTCACCCGCTAAGAAACCTTGCATGATACGCTCCGTAATCTTCGATGTTTCCTCGAAATTTAATTTCGTGAACAACTCTGAATGATTACCCAATACTTCATATCTATTCTTCTTGTAATAATCTTGCCCCTTTTTACCGATGGCTATAATTTTTACATTGCCTTTCTTATGCTGCTCGTTGTATTTCTCGGCAATGAGTAGGTTCGTAGCTTTCATTACATTGGCATTAAAAGCGCCGGCCAACCCTCGGTTTGAAGTAACAACAACTAATAAAATTTTCTTCGGCTTACGTACCACCATGAACGGAGAAGATGTTCCTTCTACGGAAGCAGAGAGATTCGCCAATATATCCTTCAGTTTCTCCGCATAAGGTCGCAATTGGGTAATTGCATTCGTTGCTCTTTTTAGTTTAGCCGCTGATACCATTTTCATGGCACGAGTAATCTGCTGCGTAGAACTAACAGATGCAATACGATTTCTTACTTCTTTTAAATTAGCCATATATTTATCAAAGTTGTGCGTTGTGGCAACTCACCACCATTCTAATAACTCGCAGCTAGTTCTTTAGCTACTTTATCTAAAACAGCTGTAATATCCTCTGTGTATTTACCGGCTTTTAAATCCTTTAATACCTCGGGATGACGCAGCTCTAATTGTTGCAAGTAATTTGCTTCAAACTCTCTCACTTTATTTACCGGTACATTACGGAATAAGCCTTTCACGCCCGCATAAATGATCGCTACTTGCTTTTCTACCGGAACCGGAGAGAATTGACCTTGTTTCAGAATCTCTACGTTTCGCACACCTTTATCCAACACCCCTTTGGTAGCCGCATCTAAATCAGAACCAAATTTAGCAAATGCCTCTAACTCCCTATATTGCGCCTGATCCAACTTCAACGTACCAGCTACTTTCTTCATCGATTTAATCTGTGCACTACCTCCAACGCGTGATACGGAAATACCCACGTTGATAGCAGGTCGTACACCCGCATTGAATAAGTTCGATTCTAAGAAAATTTGCCCATCTGTAATGGAAATCACGTTGGTAGGAATATATGCTGAAACGTCACCCGCTTGTGTTTCAATAATAGGAAGAGCCGTTAATGAACCACCACCCTTTACGACATCCTTGAGAGATTCGGGAAGATCATTCATATTACGCGCAATTTCATCAGAAGCGTTAATTTTCGCTGCACGTTCCAACAAGCGGCTATGTAGATAGAACACGTCTCCAGGGTAAGCTTCACGGCCAGGAGGACGACGGAGTAATAACGATACTTCGCGGTAAGCGACCGCTTGTTTCGATAAATCATCGTACACAATCAATGCAGGACGACCGGTATCGCGGAAATATTCTCCAATAGCAGCTCCGGCCATCGGCGCATAAAATTGCATCGGCGCCGGGTCAGCCGCAGAAGCAGATACGACAACAGTGTATGCCAAGGCCCCCTTCTCTTCCAATGTGCGCACAATATTGGCTACAGTAGAGTTTTTCTGGCCAACAGCCACATAGATACAATATACCGGTTCGCCGGCATCATAAAATTCTTTCTGATTTAAGATGGTATCGATACAAACAGCCGTTTTACCTACTTGGCGATCGCCAATAACCAACTCCCGTTGTCCGCGTCCGATGGGAATCATCGCATCGATTGCTTTGATACCTGTCTGAAGCGGTTCATTAACCGGTTGACGGAAAATAACTCCCGGAGCTTTCCGCTCGATGGGCATTTCGTACGTTTTACCTGTAATCGGACCTTTACCATCAATCGGTTGCCCTAATGTATTCACAACCCGACCCAACAAGCCTTCACCTACATTGATAGATGCAATCTTATTGGTACGTTTAATGGTATCGCCTTCCTTGATCTCGTCTGATGGCCCAAGAAGAACCACCCCCACGTTATCTTCTTCTAAGTTTAATACAATTCCTTGTAATCCATTTTCAAATTCAACCAATTCACCTGATTGAACTTTGGTTAAGCCATAAACCCGAGCAATACCGTCACCCACTTGGAGTACCGTACCTACTTCTTCAAGTTCGGCTTCTGATTTAAAGTTCGACAACTGTTCTCTTAAGATTGCCGATACTTCGTCTGGTCTTACCTCTACCATGTTTATCTTCTTTTATATTTTTCTTTTTATCAATGTTGTTTAAAATAGCTATTGCGCGTGAAAAGCACGATCCAACTTATTCAAGCGACCAGCTAAGCTGGCATCTATCTGCTTATCACCTACTGTTACAATAAATCCACCAATTAAATCGGGATTTACTTTGTTCTCTAAAACCACATCATGTCCGGTAGACGATTTAATGATTTGCGTCAATTGCTTCTTATTATCATCTGATAACGCAGTTGCTGAAGTTACTTTCGCTAGAACGATGCCTTTATATTCATTATATTCCCGAATAAATTCCTGTGCAGTACCATACAAGATTTCCGCACGCCCCTTGTTTACCATGATCTTAAAAAAACCAATCAACATGGGTTGAAATTTATTTTCAAACAGGGAAGTTAGAATATTGATTTTTTTATCCTGTTTGATAATGGGGTTTTTCAATACGGCTTGCAACTCGTTATTGCTTTTTAAAACAGCAATAAACTGCTCGACATCCTGCTTTACGCCGTCGAGCACCTTTTGCTCTATGGCCAAGTCGATGAGTGCTTTCGCATACCGGGATGCAACCTTAAATTCTGACATATATATTTTGGCTAGACCTTCAATTAATTTAACTTCACATCTTTTAGTAATTCGCCAACCAACGCTTCTTGCTTCGATTGATCAGCCAACTCGTGTTGCAACACTTTACGCGCCACTTCCAAAGAAAGTTTAGATACTTGATTTTTAACGTCGGCCATAGCAATGGCTTTCTGATTATTGATTTCGATACGAGCCTTCTCAATCATTCTATTACCTTCTTCTTGCGCCCGATCTTTCGCATCTTTTAATAATTGTTCTTTAATCTCTTTCGCTTCTTTTAGAATCAAGTCGCGCTCTGCCCGGGCATCCTTGAGCAATTGCTCATTTTCATTCGTTAAACGGGCCATTTCTTGCTTGGCTTTATCAGCGGCATCAAGCGCTTGTTCTATCGAACGTTCACGCTCACCTATAGCCTTCATCACGGGCTTCCAGGCAAATTTTGTCAAAATAAACATCAAAAGCAGAAATGCAAGCGTATGCCATACAAGTAAGCCAACTTCTGGGATGAGTAAATCCATATGATTTGTTTAATAAATTACGTGCTGTATATATAAATTCTATGTCAACTGTTAAAAAGACCCATTGACGGCAATCCCGAAAATGGGCCTTTTGTCTTTGCTGTTTCCTTATTTTGCAATTAAAGAAACAACCACTGCGAATAACGCAACAGCCTCGATCAAGGCAGCAGCGATCAACATCGCAGTTTGAATTTTTGAAGTAGCTTCTGGTTGACGTGCGATGCTTTCCATTGCAGAACCACCGATTCTTCCGATACCAATTCCGGCACCGATTGCAGCCAAACCTGCTCCAATTGCAGCTAATGTTCCAGTCATTTTAATTTAATTTATATATTTAGTTTAACAATATTTGTTTAAAAATTTTAATGATCAGCATGTTCTTCGATAGCCATACCAATAAATACGGCCGACAAAATGGTAAATATAAAGGCTTGAATAAAGGCAACAAGCAACTCGATAATGCTAATAAAAACCACGAAGAAAACCGATACGGGGGCAACAGCCAATGATTGGAAAATAAACACCAAACATAAGATACAGAGCACCAAAATGTGACCGCCCGTAATATTCGCAAATAGACGAATCATCAGCGCAAAAGGTTTTGTAAATACGCCAAAAATCTCTACGGGGATCATTAATGGTTTTAACCACCATGGAACAGGTGGGTTAAAAATATGCCCCCAATAATATTTATTTCCGCTAAACAAGATAATAACCAATGTAATCAGTGCCAATACCATCGTTACCGCAATATTTCCAGTAACGTTTGCTCCACCTGGGAAAAAGGGCACCAAGCCAAACATGTTATTAAACCAGATAAAGAAAAACGCAGTCAATAGATAGGGCATATACCGTTCGTATTTATGCCCCAAATTAGGTTTAGCAATATCGTCTCGTACAAAAATAATCAACGGTTCCATGAAAGACTGCAAGCCCTTAGGTGCCTTTCCGTTGCGTTTCTTATATCCGCTCGCCACCGTTAAAAATATAATGGCCAGCGCCACAGCAGAGAATAGAACCGTGAAAGCGTTTTTAGTAATTGAGAAATCTAATGGGCGTTTATTGGTAACAACTTCATCTCCACTCGCATTCTGCTCGTGATGAACATAACTGCCATGCACGGGTTCATCAGCAGCATAGTAAATCTTACCATGTGCGCGGGCAAAACGCATGCCTGCTTTTTCTACCACCACACTACCATCTTCATTTAAATGAAATTCCTTGGAGCTAAAGCATACCAAGCCATTATCTGTATATAAAATAATAGGTAAATATAACCCTGTCCAACTATCACCATGCCCCCAAAAACGGAACTCATGCGAATCGCCAATGTGATGAAAAATAAAGCTCGTAATCTCAAATTCCTTTTCATCATGACCCGCTGCCGTGTGTTCAACAGCCAATGAATCGTTTAATTGTTCGTGATCATGATTTTGGGCATTGGCATTCAAAAAGGAGAAGAAAACGGCGAGAAATGCAAGTATCCCTATTTTTTTTGAAGTCAAAAAGTGGCTAAATTTCATTTATTCCCTGATTTTTACTTTTTATTTTGGTTGCGCAAGATACGCAACAAACACATAACTTCAAAGAGGGAAAAAAATAAATATAAAGAAAAGTAATCTAAAGCAAAAACTAGCTGATTTACAGTGGCTTTAGTTATCACAAACAACACATACGACAAGGCTAATAAGAGCTTCAAAACAATACAGCCCAGGATAGTCATGACCCCACCTTGAGCACCAAATTTGATTCCCCGATAAGAAACAACATACGCCACATAAGTTAATAGGAACAACAATAAAAAGGCTTGCCAAAAATTTTCAGCCAGTACCTCTACTTGTGGAAACGAGTTACTTAAAAGCTTTGCACCCAAAGCCAATACGAAAGTATAACTCAAATAAAACAATGTAAAGCGAGATAAAGACATGCTGGTTGTTCGTTATTAGTTATTCGTTGCTGGTTGTCGTTATTTGGTTGTTGGCAATCGCTTTCCACTCTTCTTTTAACATCTAATATCTCACATCTACATGCTATCAAGACTTTATGGTATCAAGACTTTTAAGCGGAAAGCTCTTGGGTTATAAGTTTTAAGTGATACGCTTTACGTTTGTACTTACAACTTAGACCTTAATACTTACAACTACCTATATCTAAATACCATGTACTTAGTACTAAATACTTCCCATATCTCACCGATTCTTCATTACAGAACGTATTGTGCTAATTAAACTCACAAAAACGCCCCCTAAAGCGAACAGTGCTGTATACAAACCTGCTTCACCCGATTTTGACTGGTCAATACGATAACCGATATAAGCAAAAACACCAATAGTGGCAATCATCTGAAAGCCTAAACCGGAATAGTAGATGTAAGTTGACCGGTCTTTTTTCACCTTCATATCAACCGGTTTCTGCTTGCGATCTGATTGAACCATAACTGCAAACTTAGATAAACTTACGAGCATACACAAGGATTGCATATAAAAAGCAATTTAGCTAAGTTTGCCTATATATTTAAGCATGGTTAATCTCATATTCAAAATTGTTTTTTTAAACCTTCAAGCAAATATCCATTGAAACCATCCAGCACCTCATATCCTGTTGTCTTACTCTTTATAGCAGCCGCTTTATTTTCAAGCTGTTTCACTAAAAAGAAAGTACAGACCAGAAAGACTGACTTCATGCAGAATGTAACAGCCAAGTTTAATATAATCTATAATGCCCATCAGTTATTGCAAGATGCCGAACGCAACAGAGTAGAAAACACCAAAGAAAATTACCAAGATATCTTACCGGTGTTTATAGAACCAAACGAAAGCAGCATGACTAATAACACAGCTTTAATGGATTCTGTTATACAAAAAGCAGTTACTATTATTCATGATAAGAGCGACAGTAAATATTTAAACGATGCTTACTTTATTATGGGCAGGGCAAACTATGAAAAAGGAAATTATTACAATGCTGCTGAGCTATTTACCTATGTGATCAATACCATCGAACCGAAGAAGCAAAAATTATTGGAAGCAGCATTGGCTTGGAAATGTCGTTCCCTTATTAAAATTGGGTACTTACAACAAACACAGGCGGTATTAGATTCAGCCCTTCGTACGTCTCGTATCCATAAGTATCCTTCTGCATTGGTATCAGCCACACAAGCCGAATATGATTTACAAACGAACGATCTCGCTGGCGCCATCCAATCGCTCACGATGGCTATTAAAGCCAGCAAAAATTACCAAGAGAAAATTCGTTGGCATTACTTATTGGGACAATTGTTGACCAAAAGAAATAATCACAGTTTTGCTGCCAAACATTTTGCGCAAGTGATAAAAAGCAATGCTTCTTTCGAAATGGCGTTTAATGCTGCATTGAATAATTTATACCTTGCACAGGGTCGCGAAGACTCGGCCTGGGTTCATACCGTAACCCAGCTTAAGCGCATGATCAAAGATGATAAAAATCAAGGATTTACCGATCAAATTTATCATATCATTGGCCAAACTTACTTAGAACACGAAAAGAAAGAAGAGGCTATTCAACATTTTAATCTGGCTCTTAAAGAAAGTAAATCCAATTCTTTCCAAAAGGCCTCTACGTATTTAACCTTGGCTGATCTCTTTTTTACCGACAATGAATTTGAAACAGCTAAGCATTATTACGACAGTGCCGCTACCCTGATCAACGCAGACTTTCCTAACTATCAACAAATCCAAACTAAAATTGCCCATTTGGACGAATTGGTTTTACAATTAAACATGATTCGCACGCAGGACGAGTTACAACGATTAGCTCAGCTAACGGAAACAGAAAGATTACAAGCAATAGATAGCATCTTTAAACTCAAGCAAGCAAAAGACAGCATTGCCCATACCACCCAGCAGCAAGCATCGGCCTCCACCATGCTTCAAGAGCCCATGTATACCGCTTCGGCCACTCGTAACAAAGCCAATACCACATTTTATTTTAACAACCCGAGCGCTATTAGTGATGGTTTTTCTGCATTCAAAAGGCAATGGGGGAACCGTTCCTTAGAAGATAATTGGCGCATAAAAAATAAGCAGAAATGGGGAGCTGAAAACACGCATGACAGCATAGATAGTATACAGACAAGCAAAGACGGTCAAGAATTACAACGATTGGAAGAAAAAAGTGCATTTATAGAGGCCATTCCGCTTACTCATGATGCTCGTATGCAATCCGATAAAAAAATCATACAGGCTTACTTGAAGCTTGGCGAAATTTATCGGGATGAACTGGCAGACAAAAAGGCTGCTGCACAAACCTACGCAACCCTCCTTGAACGTTTCCCCCATCTGTCTGAAAAAGATTTTGTTTGGTATAACCTATACAGGCTATATAGTGATTTAAATGATGAAAAAAATCAATTTTATAAAAAGCAATTGCTCACATCCAGTCCCAACAGCCTATATGCAAAAATCATCAGTGACCCCAATTACCTGAATAAACTTGGACAGGAAACGCAAACATTAAATGACTTGTACAATCGTGCATATAATCTGTATACGCAAAAAGATTATGCGCAGGTTATCTCCTTAACAGATAGCATACTACGTATAACAAATCTGGAAAATAAGCAAGCAATGAGTGTACAATTAGCTTATTTAAAAGCCTTGGCAATCGGGAGGACCCAACCCATTGCAGCTTTTGAAAACGAACTGCAACAAATCAAAAATCGTTATCCAGATGATCAATTAATCACCCCCTTAGTTCAGGAACATTTAACCTACATTGATAGTAATCATACAGCTCTAGCCGCTCGTGAAATAGCCTTAGTAGATCGGGAGACAGACAGACAACCCTTTGTAGATGAACCGGATTTAACGAAATGGCCTGAATTAACATTTAATCGAGAACCACAAGCTGCAACACCTCGTCGCAATTTGGCAGGAAATTTGTCGCAACAACAAGCAGCAATTAAAGTGACACCTTTTAACCAGTCTGTCAGCATGCGAGGACAGGTTAAAGTAGCAAATTTTGTAAAAGGAGAACATAATAATAGTTTTAGAAACTTAACTTTGCTGCCAGATTCGGCTATTTACTATTTTGTAATCCATGTGGCGCACCCACGGGTAAACCTGAGTCCGTCACGATATGGTATCGGACAGTTTAACCGCAGCCAGTACGCTGCCAAGAATCTGGTGCATCAGCTTAAAAGGGTGGATGACGAACTACAATTAATTTATATTGGTCAATTCAAGTCATACGAAGAAGTTCATCAATATGAAATGCAGATCACTAAACAACTGAATGCCATCATGAAAATACCAGCAGAAAGTTATACGACGTTTATCATTACAGAAGAGAATTTGCAAAATCTAAGCGATTTTGATCAAGTAAACGATTATAGTCTGCAATATAAAGAACAACTCTAAGGCAGGAAAAACATGCAACGCAATACAAAAAAACAAAGCAATAAATTGACAAGTGACGATATTAAACGTTATACCTTTAACTTTTGGAAATTATTCATTGGCTTGATTGTCGTTGGTTTTCTTTTTCTAACCGCTGTGGGGCTTGGTTTATTTGGAGAGTTACCATCCTTTAGAGATTTAGAAAACCCGAAAAGCAATTTATCTTCAGAGATTATATCGGCCGACGGTGTTGTCTTAGGAACTTACTACGTACAAAACCGCTCTAATGTAACTTACAAAGAATTATCGCCGGCACTGATCCAAGCCCTTATTGGAACGGAAGATATTCGATTCAACTCACATTCAGGCATCGATTTTAAGAGAACCTTTACCATTATCTTCTACAATTTAATTGGTAAAAAACAAGGTGCAAGTACCATTACACAGCAATTGGCATTGAACCTTTTTCAAGAAGAAGGCCGCGCACGTTCATTCAGAAAACGCTTTATACAAAAATTACAGGAATGGATCATTGCCGTCCGTTTGGAACGTAATTATACCAAAGAAGAGATTTTGACGATGTATTTAAACACGGTCGATTTCGGTTCCTATAATACCTATGGCATTAAATCGGCCGCTCGAACTTATTTTGACACGACCCCCGGTAAGTTAACAGCGCCACAAGCAGCTGTATTGGTGGGTATGTTAAAAGGCCCCAGTATCTACTCACCTATTCGTCATCCTCAAAACTCAATCAATAGACGAAATACGGTGCTCGATAATATGCGCAAAGCCGGTTTTCTGACCGCCGAACAGGCGGCTACTTATAAAGAACAGCCGCTGAACCTGAAATTCAGACCGAACGTATATGGTCAAGGAATAGCTCCTTATCTCCGTGCGGTGTTGAAATCAGACATCAAGAATCTTTTCAATAAATTGTCTATCACCAAGGCGGATGGTACACCTTATGATCTGGATCGCGATGGACTAAAAATCTATACAACTATTGATTCACGCATGCAAACCTATGCGGAAGAAGCACAAAAAGAAATGATGCGTGATTTACAGGTTACGCTTAATAAACAATATAAAGGACGTGATCCGTTTAAAGGACTAGAGACTTTATTGGAACGTGCTGTTAAACAATCTGATCGTTATCGTTGGTTGAAACAAAGTGATTTATCTGACGAGGAAATTAAGAAGAATTTCAATACGCCCACGCAAATGACGGTATTTAGCTGGAAGGGAGATTTGGACACCACCATGACACCATTAGACTCTATTAAATATAATAAACTGATGCTGCGAAACGCCATGATGTCTATGGAACCACAGACAGGTTATGTACGGGCATGGGTTGGAGGAACCAACTTTACATATTACAAATACGATCAAGTAAAGATGGGCGCCCGTCAGCCCGGATCAACAGCAAAACCTTTTACGTATGCATTTGCAATCGATAATGGATATTCGCCTTGTTTTAAAGTTCCCAATACACCTATTAATGTAGACGGCTGGGAGCCAAGGAGCGAAAGTACCGTACCTGGCCCCATCACCCTCAAAACGGCCCTTGCTCATTCGCAAAACTGGGCAACGGCTGATGTCATCCAACGTGTAGGAGCACAAAACGTGGCCAATCTAATCAAAAACATGGGCATTACAACGGAGGTACCGCCCTACCCTTCTATTTGTTTAGGCGTATTTGATGCGTCTGTTTATGACATGGTAGGTGCCTATTCGGCCTTTGTGAACCACGGTGTTTGGACACAGCCCATTTACCTTTTACGCATTGAAGATAAAAATGGTGCATTAATTTATGAGCACACCAAAAAACTCAAAGTAGTCATGAATGACCAGTCGGCCTATGTCATGGTCGATATGTTAAAAGGTGTCGTAGAAAAAGGTTCGGGAGGTCGTATCCGCTGGAAATACAAACTAACGAATCCGATTGGTGGGAAGACAGGTACCTCACAGGCAAACTCAGACGCCTGGTTTATTGGTATCACGCCGCAACTGGTGAGTGGTGTGTGGACGGGCGCCGAAGAACGCAGTATACACTTCAGTACTACACAGCTTGGCCAAGGTGCCAATGCAGCCCTTCCCATGTTTGCTCTTTACATGCAAAAGGTATATGCAGACACCAGCCTGCATTACAGCCAAGGCGATTTTGAATTACCTAAGGGGGGATTGCAACGGGAGTTAGATTGTAGTAAATATGAGTACGAAACCCCCATTGAGAACGACAAACAAATTGATGATCGATTAGACTTCTAATACAGATGGACGGGTTTGATTATAGGGAGGCGCTAAAAAAAATTCCACATAAACCAGGCGTTTATCAATACTATGATAAGCAGGGTACCTTGATTTATATTGGAAAGGCTAAAGATCTCAAAAATCGCGTCAGTTCCTATTTTGTTAAAGAAGATTATCAACAAAATGCGAAAACCCGGGTACTGGTACGTAAAATCAATAGCATTACATTTACCTTAGTTGACACGGAGACAGACGCGTGGCTCTTAGAGAATGCGCTCATCAAAAAGCATCAACCCCGTTATAATGTATTATTGAAAGATGACAAGACTTATCCTTGGATTGTTATCAAAAATGAACGGTTCCCACGCATTTTCTGGACACGCAAAATCATTAAAGATGGGTCTAGATACTTTGGCCCTTATGCTTCTGTTGGTATGATGCATGCCATTCTAAGCGTTATTAAAGAACTTTTTCCATTACGTACCTGTAATTTACCATTAACGCCACAAAACATCAATCAAGGCAAATTTCGAGTTTGTTTAGAATATCAGATCGGCAACTGTAAAGGCCCTTGCCAAGCTTATCAGACCGAGGAAGATTATAACGAAAACCTCGAACACATCAAGGATATCCTGAATGGCAAAATCGGCATGGTGCTTAAACAGTTAAAAAGCAATTTAGAACGTGCCATAGCAGCCCTACAATTTGAAGAAGCCCATCGTTTAAAGCATAAGCTCGAACTCTTGGGCAATTACCAAAGTAAATCGACTATTGTTAGCCACACAATAACCGACGTAGATGTTTTCAGTATCGCTTCAGAACAACAATATGCCTTTGTAAACTTCCTAAAAGTAATGAATGGAACTGTTACGCAAACGCAAACCATTGAATTGAAGAAAAAACTGGATGAAAGTGATCAAGAATTACTCAGTTTGGCAGTACAGGAGCTTCGAACCCGCTTTAAGAGTACCGCCAAAGAAATTATCGTTCCCTTCGAATTAGATTTAGAAAGTCTAGCATTTAAACAAACCGTTCCGCAGTTGGGCGATAAGAAAAAACTATTAGACTTATCCTATAAGAATGTTAGTTTTTTCAAGCGAGAACGTTTGGATCAATATGAGAAGCTGAATCCCGAAGTAAAGACGGCACGTATCTTGAACAAGATGAAAACCGATCTTCGGCTAAACGTGCTTCCGCACCACATCGAATGCTTTGACAATTCCAATTTTCAAGGAAAATATCCCGTATCGGCCATTGTGGTTTTCAAAGATGCTAAGCCTTCAAAAAAAGACTATAGACATTTCAACGTGAAGACGGTAGAGGGGCCAAATGACTTTGCTACCATGGAAGAGGCGGTGTTTCGCCGATATAAGCGTATGCTAGACGAAAGCAGTTCTCTACCACAGCTCATTATTATAGATGGTGGTAAAGGACAATTGTCGGCAGCACTTAAGAGTTTAAAAAAACTGGGAATAGAAACCCAAGTAACCGTTATCGGTATTGCCAAACGGCTAGAAGAGCTTTTTTATCCAGGAGACCAATATCCCTTGTATCTAGACAAACGTTCGGAAACGTTAAAGATCATTCAACACCTACGCGATGAAGCACACCGCTTTGGCATTACCTTTCATCGAAACCAACGGAGCAGAAAAACCTTTCAGACAGAATTGGAACAGATCCCCGGCATTGGAAAAACGAGCGCACAAAAACTATTGATTACCTTTAAATCGGTAAAAAAGATTCGGGAAGCCACCAAAGAGGCATTATTGCAGGTAGTAAACAATAAGCAGGCAGAAGCCGTACTGACGTATTTTAACGAAAACCATAGCGAAAAGGTTAAAACAACTTAGAGCTCTTGAGTTTTAAGTGATACGTTGTGAGAGCGGAAAGCTTAAAGCGAAAAGCCATCAGTGGCAATTACTCATATCTACATACTAATGCGAATTAAGGGTTGAAAAGTACATGTTCTCCTCTTAAAAAAGCGCATAAAAACTTGTTTAAAAGCCTGATTATCAGTATATTTATATTGTATTCGACGCAATATAAAACAACATGATC
>Ga0182744_1002703_pt1 | contig 14355 bp, 5 predicted proteins | sample eDN3rd30CKraftMG_FD_128525 | JGI IMG/M metagenome (GOLD analysis project Ga0182744, IMG submission 128525) | Enriched Miracle-Growth compost microbial communities from Emeryville, California, USA - eDNA 3rd pass 30_C Kraft MG (version 2) (version 2) ...
AATCTGCCCGGATCCCTTGTTCTGATACGCTGGCACTTAACCAATACCATAGAACCCAGGGCGCCGTACTGTCATAATCACTGCGAGATTCAGGATGCGGATCAATAGAGACAGCAGGCATGTTTTGTCCGTTAACCTTGCCAGCGAAAAAAAGACTTAAGCCAAAAAAGCACAGGATACTGATTCTAAAAATTAAAGATTTTAAAGACATTTTTAAAAGGTATAAATGCAGGGACTGATTAATAAATTTTTTTAGCAACAGCCAACATGTGCCTGGTGCTCCTTGCACCGTTTGATTTAAGAACGGTCTTCATTGAACTCCCGGTCATTCAAAAGTATGGCCAGGCTCCGCCTGGTGTAAACTTACTGAATAGCGGTCATATTACCGGTACGCATTCTTGTCATTTTTACTATAATCTTTTATCCAATTAAAACCAAATTCACTAATATTCAGCACTTTATTAGCCCGGCATCGTTTGCATAGATTCCAAAACCAATTAGGCGGATGTTCCTTAAATTTGTTATTGACACTTAATTAAAGCTTTAATAGCTTTTTTTAAGATATTTATTAAAAGCAAAATTCGAAATTTATCCAACAAGAGGTGCATGCCACCTGAAAGTCAAGTAATCCGAACATTCCTTTTTTATTTTAAATAAGCAGCTCATGAAACCTCAATTCCATAAAGTCCCCCTGCTAGCCAATAGTTCTTATGTCGCCAGGCATGAGTACAAGCGCCAGCAAACGGAAACCAACTGGCATTACCATCCGGAAATGGAACTGGTTTATATCAAACGTGGCAGCGGTTCGCGTTATATCGGCAATAATATTTCACCATTTGCTGCAGGTGAGGTTATCCTGCTGGGCGAAAATATTCCACATATCTGGCGATTCAACAAAGACACGACCGCTAAAGGACATCTGATGGACGCCGAAGCGCTGTCGATCCATTTTCATCCTGAGTGCCTGGGAAAGGACATTTTTCAGTTGCAGGAAGCGTATTTATTACCCCGGTTATTTGAAAAGGCAAAAAGCGGCCTGTTAATAGAGGGCGATGCCAGGGAGAAAGTAGCCCGGCTGATGCTGGATGCCATGGAAGCGACCAATCTTGACCGCATTATTATTTTACTCAGCATATTAAAAACACTCGCAGAATCCTCAGATCTTTCTCCGATCTGTATTTCGCATAACGTGCCGCCTAAATCCAGTGAATATGATCAGGCGCGCCTCAACGAGATCTGCGCCTACACCCTATCCAATTATAAGAATGATATTACACTCGAAGAAATTTCTGCCATCAGCCATCTGAGCACGACTTCATTTTGCAGGTATTTTAAATCTATGACCAAGAAGACTTATTATAATTTCTTAAATGAAATCCGTGTCAGTCAGGCATGCAAGCTGCTGATTGAAGATAAAATACCCACCAATATTATTTGTTTTGAAAGTGGATTTAATAATATATCCAATTTTTACCGACATTTTAAAAAGGTTACCGGTGTGACGCCTTTTGAATACAAGAAAAAATATCTGAGTTGCTGATTTAGGGGAATCATCTCATAATATTACCGCTATTAAGCCTCCGTCTTTCATAAACAAAAAAGCAAAAAGGCCCACAAAAATTCTATTTCACCAGGATAATGTAGGGCCTTTTTTATTTTATCTCTTTCTCATCTATTTCTATTTTTAATGACAAGACCAGTGAAAAAAAGTAAATTGCTGGGATTTGCAAAATCTATTGACGGGTCGTTTCTCTATTTTAATTTGCGCATTTTATATAAATCCTCCGTTTTATTTTTCCAAGGGTTGCTGCTTATCGCTTACCAGCAGATAGAAACCATATCGATAGGCCCTTGGGGCAATCATATATTTATCCAGCGGCCGGGCAATGATGCTCCAGCTGTCATTGCCGCCAACTCCCATCTGTTTTAAGTCAATATTCAGCGTGATACCAGCAGTATCTTTCAGGTCAACGGTATGGCGGGATTGATTGATATTCTGTTCGGTATAAGGCCATGCACTCATGCTTAGCAGGCTATCGGCTATGACCACCAGGCCGCCTTGAGTTTCACTCAGCTTATTTGATGAGGGGATGGTACTGTTTTTATTCAGCCGGTTTTCTTTTTGCCTGAGCGCCATCCATCTGACATCCGTTCTGTTGCCTGCTTCCTGCGGAACGACATAAGGCTCCAGAAAAGCTGCCGAATCAATAGGCATCTGATAAATCCCGGCTATAGCTCCGCTGTTGCGATCAATATAATTGCCCATGGGACCTTTGCCATACCAGCTTATATCAGAAAGCATGCGGGCGACACTCATCTGCATACCTATTTTCGGAAGATCAGGCAATCCTTTTTCCAGAGGCAAAAATTGTTGACTTACGTGTAATGTCCCCAGGGCCGATACTTCGTAAGAAACAATTACTTTTGCTTTCCCATTCAGCAATTGATATACGGATTTTATTTTTACCGATTTAGCGACACTTTGTGTAGGTCCGACGCCTTCAACTTCCATCTTCTCCAGTTTCAGGTTCGGATGGTACCAAGGCGCCAGCAGCTTATCTGCTTTCCAGCCCCTGCGGTCATTGTCTGTCAGCGGACGGCTGAAATGCGGCAATAGTGGCCCTGTAATATAGGCGAACCCTGATTTATCAAACCCGTCCAGCGCCCCGTTTTCCCTGGAGAAACGTACAACGAATCCAGCCCCTTTAACGATATAATGTGTCTTTGCTTTTTCAATGGATAAGGGCGCATTGTTGTCAGGCCCCATGCTGCTTTGAGTCTTAAACAGACGAGCTCCGACAGGGGCTGTGAGGGCCAGCTGATCATGGGCCACCTCAAAACCTGCCGGTGCCCACAAAGTGGAATCTTTAAGCGTCCACCGGATATTCAGCAAATATTCATGATCCGGATTTGCCGTTAAAACAGGTGCCAGCCAGGCTTTTAAATCTTCATTTGTACTATCTCCTGCCTTTAAACCACGGATGGCTTCGCCCAGGATTTTACGATCAACCACCTTTCCATCACAGAGCAGTTCCAGTTGACCATTGAATTTAGAGAGATCCTGGCTGGCGCTTCGATTCAATATCCGGATGCTGTAATTATTCCGGTCTGCCCAACTGGTCACCACCGGGCGAAATACATGTTTACATTCATAAATAGCGGGCTTAGGTCTTCCGTCAGGCGCAACGATTCCCTTAATGGTAAAATCATCATAGTATTTGCCACCAAAGTCGCCGCCATAGGCATAATAGGCTTCTCCCGCATCGGTGTGTTTAATTAATCCCTGATCTTTGAATTCCCAGATACAGCCACCAATTACGCGCCTGGTCGACCGGAAAATATCCCAGAAATCTTTCAGGTTGCCGTTGGAATTGCCCATCGCATGACTATATTCTACAAAAGATATTGGGCGGTTGTCCCCGTTTTGCTGTCCTGCCAGTAAGGCGGGTGTAAAAATACCCGGATACATCCTGGATACGATATCTACATAAGGCTGGTCAATCGGATTTTCTAACCGGTGTGGATGATCCACCGGTTTAGGATACCTGGGGTCACCCGGCGGTATATAGCCTTTTGCCTGCGGTGTTCCCTGCGCGGGCTCATAATGAACTGGCCGCGTAATATCAAGATCATGGACCCAGCCTGCCATCGCTGCATGATTGGGACCACGGCCGGATTCATTGCCCAGGGACCAGAAAATAATGCTCGGATGATTCTTATCCCGATTGACCATTCTGGTGACCCTTTCCAGATAGGCGGCCGTCCATCTGGGATCATTGCTTAATTTAGAGCCCAGGCCATGGGTTTCCAGATTAGCCTCATCTATTACCATGATGCCGTACTGGTCGCAGAGATCATAAAAATAAGGATCGTCAGGATAATGACTGGTGCGGATACAATTAAAATTAAAGCGTTTAATTGTCTGAACGTCTTTTAATATATCTGCCCTCGACAAGGCTTTGCCTTTAACCGGATCATGAACAGGACGGTTAATGCCATATAAATAAGTTTCACGGCCATTAATCAGCAGTTTTCCGGTCTTTTTTGAAAAAGCGATATCCCTGAACCCGACTTTTGTACTTTTAGCCTCGGTTAAACGGCCCTTGCCATCATAAAGGCTAAAGACCAATGTATATAGATAAGGATCTTCCGGGCTCCAGAGACGGGGATGGGCGATACTAGCCTGCATCAGGGCAAATTTAACATTGTCCAGCCGGGGATACGCTTCGTTGACAATGCTGTCTGCTTCCATCTCCAGGCCAGTCTTAAGACAAGGTTTATGCTCTGCATCATATAACTGCACCTTAAACATCGCTTTGGGGTCTATAGTGTCTCCCGTCAGATTCTCCAGCCTGGGCCGAAGGGCCAGGACAGCCCGGTCATAACTACTGTCAAGAATTGTCTGGTAAAAAAAATCGGCAATTCTGAGCCGGGGCTCAGCCATCAGGTACACTTCTCTTTGTATGCCGCTGAGCCGCCACTGGTCCTGATCTTCCAGATAAGCGCCGTCGCCCCAGCGCAGCACCTGCACAGAAACCGTATTCTCGCCTGGCAACAAATAAGGCGTAATATTAAATTCAGAAGGCAGAAAGCTGTCTTCCCCGTATCCAACATACTTACCATTGAGCCACACTTTAAAACAGGAACTGACGCCACCAAAGTGCAAGGTAATATTTAAATGCCTCCAGGCGGCGGGTATCTTAAAGGTTCTTTGAAAACAGCCGACCGTATTATTTTCAATGGGAATGTAAGGCGGATCCACCGGACGAAAAGGATAAACCGCGCTTTTATAGATGGGCTTGCCATATCCCTGCATCTCCATACTGGAAGGCACTTTGATCTGATCCCAGCCCCTGACTTTTTGCAGGTAAAAACCCTTGACGTCCGCCGTATCATTTGGGGTGGCGCAGTATTTAAAATCCCAGGTACCGTTAAGGTCTAAATACCTTGATTTGGTCCGGTCTCCTTCAAGTGCCTCTTCATCCGTGGCGTAGGAGTAGGCAGTTGCCCGGGACCGGTCCCTGCCAACGGAGGTAATCTGCGGCACTTCATAAGGCTCAAACTGTCCTGCGCGTGGCGCGGGAGAAATGGCTGTGGGCGTGCCGTCCACTAATTGTGCCTTTACTGCCGTTATCAGGCAACAAATAAACAGGCTGGCCGTGGATACTCGCCTGCAATATGGTTTAATACGCATTTTCCTTACTGCCTTAGCCTGTTTTTGTCCGATAGTCAGGACATTTTTGCCCTTTATACAATATGCCACTTTTACACTCCTTTTATCTTTTCAGGCATCCATGCCTTGTTTTTACTTATATCCAAATTTTACCTGTACGGTGCTATCACGCAAACCTTGGCCGCTGATATGCAGACTAAAGCTGCCTTTTGCCAGATCTGGCCGTATGACAGCGACACATTTTCCCTTCCAGGTGGGATAGTCCTTTTGCTGAAAACTTCTGATCTCCGCCTGGTAACCATTATTTACACCCACCAGACTGCCGGCACCTTTCAAATCAAAGTGCAGCAACCTGTCCTGATCCGGCACGGCCACGCCTTGCTTATCCAATAACTGAATGCTGAGATAGCAAAGGTCTCCCGCTCTTCTGAAATTAGACGTATCAACGCTTACCTGAATTTTAGCGGGGACACCTGCTGTTTGCACCTGGCTGGAACGCAGAGCTTTTCCGTTTTTGTAAGCGACCACTTTAAGGGTTCCCTTTTGAAAGGGTACCAACCAGTGGACATGAAAATCATTATCCCCCGGATATTTATTTGCATCTCCTTTTTTCCTAACGCCCAATGACCGGCCGTTCAAAAAGAGTTCAACATGATCTGCCTGATTGTAATAACACCAAACGTCCACCAGCTGGCCCGGCCGCCAGTTCCAATGAGGCAATAAATGCAAAACCGGCTTATCTGTCCACTCACTTTGATAGAAATAATAAATATCTTTCACCAGCCCTGCCTGGTCAATGATACCATAATAGGAACTTCTGGCCGGGTAAGGAAAGGGGACAGGCTCTCCCAGATAATCAATACCGGTCCATACAAATGTGCCCGCTATGAAAGACCTTGATTTAACAGCCCGCCAGGCGTTTTCATGAGTGGTCCCCCAATAGGCAGCCACCCTATCATAAGCGCTGATGGTCCAGTCACCATTAATATTTGGCGCATATTTCTGTTTTGGGCCTGCCGGCATGAAAATAATGGAATCTGTTATTTTACCATGAGCACCTTTGATAGTCCCCTCTTTATACACACCTCTGGTTTCCAGGGCAGATACCGTCTCACTGGCCAGGAGCGGCTGACCTGGAAAATTTAAGGGCAGGCTATCATACTGGTCTATTTTATAATTAAAGCCCAAAACATCCAGGGCTCCGGCCTTAGCGATATTATTTTTATCCCGGTGCGTTTCTGTCATGGCCGCAGTAACCGGCCTGGTGGTATCCAGGCGCCTGACAATAGCAACCAGTTCTTTGGTCAGTCTGATACCACTGGTATCGAACTGCTCTCTGATTTCATTGCCTATGGACCATAAAAATACGCTGGGATGACGACGGTCTCTTTTAACCTGTTCCTCCAGATCCTGCTTATGCCAGGCGGCAAAATTTCTGGAATAATCATATTTTGTTTTCTTTTTCTGCCACATGTCAAAGGCCTCGTCCATTACCAGAAATCCCATGGAATCACATAAATCAAGCATCCCGGGCGCAGGCGGGTTATGCGCCGTCCTAATAGCGTTACACCCCATTTGCTTGAGTAATTTTAATTGTCTGGCCATGGCACTAAACTGGTAGGCTGTTCCCAGTACACCAAAATCACTGTGCAGGCAAACACCTTTTATTTTCACGGGTGCCCCGTTTAAATAAAACGCGCGGCTGGCGTCAAAATTAAAATAACGGATACCCAGCTTCTGACGGTACCGGTCCATGAGCCGGCCATCCTGATGCAGGCTTATTTGCAGTGTATACAAAGTAGGTCGTTCAGGTGACCATAGGCGGACGTTTTCCAACGGGATATTTCCGTTAAGGGTCAGGATACCTGTTGTTTTAAGAGGCTGAATATCCTTTTTGTTGCGGACAACCAACCGGTGTGCTTCATCAAACAATTCAGTGGTGATTTCAACAGACTTCAGTGAACGCAGGTCTGCTTCCATGACGATATGTTGGTTCAGGGTAGCAGCAGCAAATTTCTCTTGTTGACTCCTCTTATTTTCAGTCAGCGTCTGTACGGCCGGATCATGCGCTACAGTCGCATAAAAATAACTTTCTTTTTCATCAATGGAAAGCGGGCCTTTTTTTATCAGATAGACGTCCCTGTTAATACCTGAGCCGGTATACCACCGGGCATTCGGCTGCTGGCTGTTGTCAACGCGTACCAATAAGACATTGCTTTTGCCATCAAAATGCAGGTAAGGCGCTATATTATACGCAAAGCCGATAAAACCGTTGGGCCTTTCGCCCAGCAAATGCCCGTTGATCCACACTTTACTATCACGATAAATCCCATCAAAACCGATCAGTATTTTACTGATGCTGTCCTCCTTGTTTAAATTGAATATTTTTTTATACCACCCGACACCTCCGGGAAGGGCCCCTCCCTGATTGCCGGCAGGATTTTCCGGCCCAAAGGTTCCTTTTATGCTCCAGTCATTGGGCAGGGTTATCTTATGCCAGAAAAGACTATCAACCGGTTCTTTGGCATTATCAGCCACTTCAAGGGTATCCGTCATTGATTTTAAAGAATCAATACTTCCCAGGTGAAAATGCCAGTTTTTATTGAAAAGCATTTTTTCCGTCACAAAATCAGTCGCCTCGCTTTCATTTAGGCCACCGGAATGACAGGCAGAAATCTGCCCGACCACTGCCAGTGCCAACAGTAACCGAAAACATCTGCCTGCAACAGTTATTATAAGGTTTTTTCTATTATGATTCTTTTCGTCCGTCTCCACCATTATTTCTTCGCCTTAATTTAAATTTTGAAAAAAAATTACGCAGTCAGGTATTAGTCCCGCTGAAACACTACCAATTTTACCGCCTGTTTATTGACCCGATTTTTCACTGCCTGCCTTCCCGGGGGCTGCGACAAAATGCAAACTGCTCGTCCCTAAATTTTTAGATGTCGCCACGGCAATGCCCCTTTGTCCGGCCTTATTGACTGCACAATAAAAATGATACACAACGCCTTTATATTTTAAAACAAAGGATTTATGCGCAAACATATTATCGTAATCCTCGGAGGGGCGAATCAAATCCGGTCCTGTCCAGTCAGTCCAGTGGATCAGGTCATAAGAACAGGCAAACCGGTTAAAAGCATTCCCTTTGTTTTTCCAGAAAGCACCAAAATAAAACATTACGTACAGCTGACCCATTTTCTGGATTACCGGATCACCGGTAATTCCCTGGTGATGATCAAGGACCGGATCTTTTTTGTAACGCAGCCAATGAATCATGTCATCTGAAACGGCCATGCCGATCCTCTCTGCTCCCCTGGTCTTAGAAAGGCTATCGCCATTGGCATTGTAATACATTACAAAAGGATGGCCTGTATGCCGGGCTTTATCCCAGATAACGGTACTTTTATATTGGGTGTGGTTCTCCCACCAGCGGACATCTTTATCAGTAGACATCAAAACAGGATGGCCAAGCCTTTGCCATGGATGGACGCGCGCCGGATCTTTTTTGGTCCAGGCCATACTAATGGAAAGGAGGCCTTTTTCGTATCCGATGCTGTTGCCGCCAAAATAAGACATCCAGTATTTGCCCTGATAGGGCTGCCATTTATATTTACCGCCCCATTTAATTGTTTCCAGAGCTATATAGCCCGCTTTTTGATTGGCGTCCCAGTCCAAACTGTCAGAAAAGGCCATTAATTTACCTTTCGTTTCCCAGTGCAGCAAATCCTTGGAGGCGGCCAGCCAGGTTTCATATCCCCTGCCGTCAAAAATAATATAGACCATATACCATTTACCTCCCTTTCTAAAGATACTGGGACAATCCATCTTCTGATCATTGGTAAAAGGCACCATGACCAGCCCGTACTTATAAGGGGTTTTGACTTGCTGATATACCGACTCCATAACCTTTGCAGGCACCTGCTTTGGGCTGTGCGCCAACTGGCCGCGAACGGTGCCTAACGCCACCGTTAATATAATAACCGATATCAGGAGCATTTGTACGGTTAAACGCACTTCGCTTTTATCGGCAACCCGATTTATAGCTGACTTAATTTTTAAACACACCGCGCGGGTGAAGCGGTCGTCATTATATTTTTTTTGATCCATCAGGGATATGTTTTTATTCTATTATTGCGGATAAATTATTAAGGCTTTAATTGTAGCCTATACACATGGTTTCCGCTGGCAGCCTGTGTCACGTAACACTTTTTGCCTGCGAATGTTTTTACCTGTACCGGCGGTTTTTGCATGTCTTTGTTCTCCTGATCAATGGTAAAATGTCCTCCTTTAACATAAGGCAGCCTTACTTCAGCCGTCAGGCCTGCAGGTACCTCCACCTTTAACAAAGTATAGCCCGGATCCTTTTGCCAATGGATTTTTACCCAGCCATATGGCGTAAGATAATCACCCCTGGCCCAACTTAAACCGTCCACCATCTGAGGCGCAATCACTAAATCCGGACGGCCGGTCCTGCCTATAGTGGCAAAATCCAGCTGTATACCCAACAGGCCGGAATAGAACCATTCCATTAAATGTCCCAACATAAAATGGTTATTGGAAACACCGGGGAGCGCCTGCCAGGACTCTGTGAGTGCGGTGGCGCCGTGATCAATCTGATAACCATAACCCGGAACATCCTTTCGGTTGTTCATTTTAAAGATCAGGTCGCTATAGCCCTCAGTTTCCAGCACCCTTAATACATAGCGGTAACCGATATCGCCCGCTGTCAAGGCATAATTGTTTTGAATAATCCCTGAAACCAGGTGATTCACCACAAGGCCACGCAGCTGCTCCGGTACTAAATCCATATAAATCGCCATCGCATCCGCTGTCTGGCTGCCTGTACCGTAAAAAGCCGTCCTTTTCCCGGTGGCATCCGTGCCTTCATGCAAAAACTGCTGATTAAAAGCCTTTTTAACCTGCAAAGCTTCTTCCGTAAATTTTTGGTGCTCCTGCTCTTTACCTAAGCGTCTCGCGGTTTTGGATAAAATCTTGAGATCGTAATAATAGATGGCTGTAGCTGTCAGACCTTCCGGTGTCAACTGAGAAGTACCCGGCGGATTGGGGCCAAGGTCATACCAGTCCCCCAGCCCCTGATAGAGCATGTGATTTTTTGCTTTTGCCTCCAGATAATCATGATAGCGGACCATCATGGAATAATTGTCTGCTAAAGCGGTACTATCCCCGTACCAACTGTACAAGTACCAGGGTATAATGATGGCACTGCTGCCCCACTCAGGAGAATCCCTGAACATATCTCCGCCCCAGGTAAAAACGGTATACTCCGGAGCGATTTCCGGGATGAGGCCTTCCTTTGTTTGCGCGCCGCGCATATCTGCCAGTGCCTTTGTGAGCAGGTGATGGATCTGGTAATTATACCGAACGGAACTGCCCATTAAATGAAGCTGCTCCAGCCAGCCCAGTTTTTCCCGGTGCGGGCAATCGGTAAAAAGGCTCATCATATTACTTTTAATGGCCCATCTTATCAGTTCATTGGTTTGATTAAACAGCTCATTTGAACAGCTAAAATGGCCGGCCTCAGGTGCACTGTTCCTTAGGTGCCAGGTCTGCATGCGTTTAATTACAGGCTTACCTGCAGGATTTGGCTTACCTTGCGGTACAGCGCCGATTACCTGGATATAACGAAATCCGTAATAGGTAAAAGCCGGGTGCCAGCTTTGCGGTCCGTCTTTACCCAACACATATATCAGTTTGTATTTGCCCGTGGCTTTTTGATTGGCACTATGGTCTTCAAAGGTAAGCTCAGCAGGCAAAAGCGTTACCGTATCGCCCTTTTTCCCGGAAAGTTCCATATACGGGATTCCGGCGCAATTTTGCCCCATATCATACGTCCATCCCTTTGGCGCTTCATCTTGCCCTCTTGCACTGCCGACAGGATATATGTCCCGGGCCTCAAACTTCTCCATTACTTTAATCGGATCAATTTTCTGGAGGGTTAAGTGCCTTGGCGTATCTGTTACTAAAATAGCGGTCTTCCAGCCATTGCCGACAGCGTCAAAACCCGGCTTATCCCAGTTTCGCTGTCTGTCACGGCCATCTTCCAGTTCTCCGCCGTAAATGCTGGAAAACTTTACCGGGGAGATTTCTGTCTGCCAGCTGGTATCTGAAACGATATCCTGGCTCCGCCCATCCTGATAATGGATAGAAAGGCGGCAGATCATTTTTGGAAACCCGTATTGCACGAGTAATTTTTTATACCAGTTTTTCGAACCAGGGATATAATAAAATCCATTTCCCAGTTCCACACCCAGTACATTTTCTCCATCAATTAGTTCAGTCGTGATATCAAGCGGGACATATAAAGCGGATTTTTGATAATTGGTCCAGCCGGGATCCAAAAAATGATCGCCGATTTTCTGCCCGTTTAATCTGGCTTCGAATTGCCCAAGCCCTGAAATATATAAGGTTGCCCGGCTGATCATCCGCGCCCTGTCCAGCAGCCTGAAAGATTTCCTGAGCAAAGGAAGCGTATCGTTTAAGGTGCCAAGTGACAATTTCCTTTTCTTCCCGTCAGGCTCCGTAACAATGGCCGATGTATCGCCCGGCAATACGCGCCGATCTGCACGCATTTGACCCCTGCCAATCCAACAGGCCCCGGCAAAGTCTTTTCTGTCAAAAAGCGCCGTCTGAAATGAATCCACCGGGCTCCAATCACTGGGCCTGCCACCCGCGTCCCACACCCTGACCTTCCAATAATACACACGGTCAGGCTGCAGTTTAGTTTGCCCCTTATAGATAGTATGAAATAAATTACCTGTGGATTGCACGGTGCTGTTCCAGCATACAGCCGAATTTTCCCGACCTGTGGCCCCGATAGTACTTCCGGACCCTTTCTTTTCCGGGCCAGGGTCTTTTATTTCCCGGTATGAGCTGACAATAACCTGATAGGCACTTACCTGCTGGCCTGCAAAGTCTACCGGTGACCTTTTTTTGGTTTTTACCTCCCAGCTAAATGCCGGCAACCCGTCACCTACAGCAATACCGTAAGAAGAGGGACGTTCATTTACCTTTAAAGCGACTACCTGCAGGTCTTTTTGATCCGCATTATGAGCCCGATTTTGAAACTTCTCAAGTAACCCACTTTGAGCCGGTGCCGCCAGAGGCATAACGCAAAAGGCCAGTTGTAAACTAATGCATACCAGCGGCACCAAACGGTTTGTCTTTACGGAAAACAGTCTGCCTGCCTTTTGATATGTCCTGCGTATTTTCATCAAATTTTTATCTTTATTCAATTAACCGCTGTAAGCCCTTAAAAAAACGGCTTTATATCGCTTCGTAATTTACGACATATTGCCGGCCAGCGTCCAGCTGCAGCGTATATTCCTGCTTGCCTGTTTGCCTAAGGGTGCCCAGATTTGTGCGGGGGAAGCTGCGGCTACGGATCCTGAGTGTACCCGTGGCGCCCTTACCCGTTGTTTTTACCTTGATTTGTTTTTGATCACAATAGACGCTGATATCACCGCCTTTATAAGGCACGCTGCCTTTGATCCACTTAAGGCCACCCAGCGCGGGTCTTACTTCATAGGTATTATATCCCGGACTGGTAGGCTGCACCCCTAAATAATATTTTCCCAATAAAAAAATCGGGCTGGCCCCCCAGGCGTGGCAGAGACTCTTCCCAAAAGGCCTGCCATACATGGCGTATTGAGCGTCTCCCTTAGCCATGGGGTCATATTGCTCCCAAAAACTGGTCGCGCCGCTTTGAAGCATACCGCCCCAATAGGACTTTATTTCCCTGGTTACGACCGCTTGACTGTCAACGGCGCACAGTGCAGCCAGTTCATAAAACCGCATATAGGGCGTATGGATGGCTTGTACCTGGTTATTTAACAATACATGATCCACCACTTCTTTCCTTTGCATCGGGTTCAGATAATTTAATAAAAGCGCAAACATATTGGTATACCTGAAAACCGTTTCGTCTTTTTGATCTTTAAAAATCCGGTGGATGAAACCGTGTTTTTCCGAATCCCAGAAAACCGAAAACAGCCTGGCCTTTAGCTGGGTGAAAAGGCGCTGATATTTTTCAGCACCCGCCTGATCTCCGCTTACTTTAGCACATATAGCCATTGTTTCCAGGCTCTGACAAAAGAGCAGCTGTTCAAAACTCAACGCACCTTCTTTAGTCAGGTGGTCCGCCCAGTCGATAAACACCCAGTCGCCCGGTAACCCTTCCATAAAACCGTCCTTGTCTGTTCTTGAAAGGCAATAACGCATCAGGGACTGCATTTTTGGATAAATCGTTTTTACTAACTGTGCGTCTGCGCTGTATTCGTAATAATCCTTAACCGCCATAAACCAGTAAAAGCTGTAATCCATAATGGTATTGATATGACTGGTAACCGGATCCTTACCCCTGAGAGCGTACAGCGTTCTTTTTACAGTGGGCTGGTCAAAATACAGATAATAGTTCATCAGAAAACTCTGGTAAGCATCTCCCGACCAGATCCACCGGTCTCTTTTGATCCCGTCAATAAAAAACTCACGGGTGTTTAAATGCAACGTATAGGCAGCCACCTGCCAGATCTTATTGATCAGTGAGTCTGAGCAGCTAAAGGATCCTCTTTCTACCACCGGTGCATATTCAAATAACATATCCACCTGGCCAATTTCCATTCCTTTGGCCGGCACCACCTGAACATACCGAAATGCCTTGGTGGAAGCAGTCATCGTATCAAAATGCTTAACTGGCTCCAAGAATTCAATTTTATCCAGCGTCTCACAGCTATCCCGGGATAAAGCTTCGGCTTTTGATTCACCATAATAAATCATGGCCTTCCCCTGCCCGGTGACCTGCCTTAGGCGGACATAGCCGAAAGTCTCTTTACCAAAATCCAGTAAGAGAGCGCCTCCCGGTAAAACCGTTCTTTTTACAGGGGTCACGGGCCTTGTTTGCAGACGAAAATCAGCGGGTCTTTCTAAAGCCGAATTAAAATTCCAATACCCGGCCTGTTGATATGTAGTACCGGATTTATCAGAAGCTTTGCCCGAAGCGTCAATCCATTCTTTATCCTCAAAAGTCACCTGCCAGCTGCCATCAGAGATCACCTGCTTGCCTTTGATAAAAATGGCGGGCACGGTTGCCTGGTTATAAACTTTCAGGCTGAGCCGGTGTTTACCGCTGGGCAATGTGACTTTAGTTAAATCGCCTGTAACGGCCC
>Ga0182744_1002704_pt1 | contig 14354 bp, 29 predicted proteins | sample eDN3rd30CKraftMG_FD_128525 | JGI IMG/M metagenome (GOLD analysis project Ga0182744, IMG submission 128525) | Enriched Miracle-Growth compost microbial communities from Emeryville, California, USA - eDNA 3rd pass 30_C Kraft MG (version 2) (version 2) ...
ATGTCTATTATCCGGACCTGCGCAACCCGCCGCCGCCGGACCTGCCGCCTGGGCTGATGCGCTTGCAGGTCGTCAAGGGCGGTAAGCCGGAACCGACGCCGGCGGAGCAAGCCTCCGTCGCCGGGAAACGGCTAAAGCCGCGGGCGTGATTCTATCCATGCGTCGATTTCGCTTTCCTTCCAGCGGGTGCAGCGCTCGCCCAGTTTGAGCGGCTTGGGGAAGGTGCCCTTCTTGGCGTGCTTATAGATCCACGTGGTGCCCATTCCGGTGCGGGCCCTGACCTCCGGCAGGGCGACCAGACGGTCGCCGATCGGCGTGTGGTTTTGCGGGCTGGCAAGGGGCTGGTGCGCGCTCATACCGCCTCGCAGGTGATGCCGTTGGCGATGCGGCCCAGCGTGTCGGCGTGGCAGGGGCGGCAGGCGGCGCAGGCGAGGTCGAAGGGTTTGCCGGCGTCCCGGTGGGTCGGGCAGAGCTGGCAGAAACAGGCGAGGTTGTAGCCTTTCAGTTCGGCGATGACGGCGGCCTTAAAGGGTTCGTTCGCCGCGACATCGGCGGCGTGGCGCGCGACCGATTCCTCGCGCGTCAACTGGCTGTGGTTGAGCAACAGGGATTCGGTGCCGGCGATGTAGGGGTTGCCCCATTTGTGCGGGCGCGTGACCTTCTTCGTGTTGGCCGGCATGCGCCAGCCCTTGCGGCGGGAAAGCTGGATGCGGACGGGCGTCATAGCAATGCTCCCTCGTTGCGCCTTATCTGACGATCTACGGCAAGGTCCTGCGTCATCCAGCGCGCCGGTGGCATGCGTTCGCCGCCGGGCTGCCACTTGAAGAAGCCGAGGGCGCCGGGCGAGGGGATGAAATGAACCGGCTCGGCATCGGCGACGACAAGCGCGCCTGGTCCGAAAAACCAAGGGTCGCTGCTCTTGCGCACGAAGTCGGTGACGCGGCCGACGCCAATGATGCCGCCGCGCAAGAGGTCGGCCGCCGGCGGGCAGGCATGGCCCATGCTGGCGATGAAGGCCGCGCCGTCCGCATATTCGTCGCGCGTCATGCCGCGCGCGGCGTGGATGGCGAAGGGGCCGCGGAAGTTGCGGTTCGCCGCCATCGCGCCGCCCGTGCCGCCCCAGCTTCGGTTCTCGATCGCCTTCCAGCCCATGGCGATCGCGTGCGCCCAAGGCTGGCGGATGGAGAGGGCGTGGTCGGGAGTTTTGATGAAGTCGCCGCGAAGACTTTTCGCAAGGGTCATGACGGTTCCTGCAAAATATCGATGAAGCGGCCGTCGATGAATTCGGCGACGGGGCGTGCCCACAAGGTTCCGTCGTCGGCGCGGTAGACCATAAGACGGTCGCCTTCCTCGATCATGGTGGAGGATTGCACCACGGCGTCGCCGAGCACGGTGTAGAAGCTGCCGCGCTTCACGTGCTTGACGCGGCGGGCGGGAGGTTCCGGCTTGTCTTGCTCGGCGCGCGCGATCACATCGGTCAGCACCCTTGTGAGGGCGCTCTGCTCCTTCGCCGCGCGAGGTTCGATCTTCATGGCCAGCGCGGCGCAGACGATCGCCAGCTTCTGCAGGGCGAGCAATTCTATTTTACTGATGTGCATGGCCTACCTCCGGTGCCGGGTGCCAATCGCAGTCGCCGCAGGGCGCACCCCTCGCGAGATAAATGACGATGATGATGAGAGCGGCCAGCAGGGCGAGCGCCGCGTAGCTGATGATCTGCGGGGCGCTTTTCATGCCGGCATCTCGTCCCATGTACGGCCGTCGAGCAGGCGTCCGGCGGCTTTCTTGCCGAGACGTGTGAGGGGCTCGGAATCGTTGACGCCCAGGACGTTCGGGCCGTACTCGCCCCATTGCTTGAACAGGAACGGCACGCCGGCGGCGGTGCATTGATCGCGCAGCGAGCGCACCCAGTCCGGGTGGATCGGCCGGGCATCGGGACCGCTCTCGCCGCCGGGGACGACCCAGTCGAGAAACCGGCTATCGGCATGAACTAATGCTTGGCGCCTCAGGCCGCACTCAGCACCTGCGGCCTTCGCCTCGGCGTATGATCGATGCGGAGGCCGCCACCATCCATGCACCGGCCAAATGTATTTTCTGATGTCGAGCGGTCCCAGCAATGGCTCCGCAGAGATCCAGCGCACGGCCGCCGGCGTGGCAAGCAAATCGGGGATGCGCTCGTCGGCGCGCTTCTGGTCTTCGACGCTGACACCAAGCCATACGTTTTCAAGTGCGCCGCCTGCCGTTGAAAGCAATCCTCCTCGTCCAGGACGGTGTTCCGGGTCCATCGGCTTCTTGGCTTCCATCACGCGCCAGCCCCATCCGCCACGAAAGTAAGCCCGCATCCGCGCGCTGCGCTTGGTCAGCACCTGGAACGTGTGCTGCGGCGCCAGCGCCATGACGGCGAAGATCCTGTCGATCCATTCGTCCGGCACGTCCTCGTGGAACATATCGCCGTGGGCGCAGACGAAGATGCGGCGCGGGCGCTTCCATTGCAGCGGCTGCAGCAGCCATGGTGCGTTGAACCGCACCTCACCGGTCCACACCGGGCCGGCCTTAGCCGCGCGGGTCAGGCCCTTGCGGCTGGGATGGTTCGCCAGCCGCGTGCCGGCGAGGCGCATGGCGTAGCAGTTCGTGCATCCGGGCGTCAGCACAGAACAGCCGGTGATGATGTTCCACGTCGCGTCGGTCCATTCGATCGAGGTATGGTCAGCCATGACGCTGCGCCTCGCGCGGCCGAAGATTCTTGGCGCTGTAAATGTGCAGCACGCCGCGATCGTCCTCGACAACGTATCGGGTTTCATCGGAGCGTTTTTCGAAAACCGAGACGATGTGGCCGACAAAAGTGTAATCGCCACCGATCTTCTCGACCTCATCGCCTTTGCAATAGCGTCCGACTGCGCCGGCCGATGATGATCCAGAAACCATCATCAGCCCATAGCGTCCGCCTGGTTCGAAGCGGCCGTTGCTTGCCATAGCCGCCATCAGATCAGCCAAGGCACTTTCGTAACGGTGGCGGACCTCCGGATAATCGTCATCGACAACCGCAACCGTGTGGATTCCATTCATGGCTCTGACGAATGCGGTGGCCGCATCGAACTCTTTGGCTTGAGCCGCCAGTCGCTGGCTTATGTCTTGGTTGGAGGTCATGACGCCAGCCTCTCAATCACCTCTTCGACCGAGATGCAGATGTCTGTTGCGAGCAGCGCCATCAGTTCAGGTTCTTCTCCGTCTCGCGTCAGGATGATGCAGCGCTTGCCCTGGCCAGTGAACCATCCGGCCTCAAGGTGAGCGCTCCGGCCGCACGGCAAAACCAGAACGCAGGTATCAGCCCATTGCATTCCGCGAAGATCGTTGACGAACCCGCGGGCTGCGAGCGGCGATGTCGTTAACTGTTCGCGGTAGTAGGCGGCGCTCCAATCCTGCCAGTCCGGATCGACCTGCTTCCACGAAAAGCCAGGCACATTGTTAGCTGGCGCGCGAAAGTCGTAGACTTCATGCTTGTGGGCGCGAAGCAATGAGACGATCTCGGGCTGCAGATGATTGCGCCATGATGAGGCAACATAAATACGTGCCATGGTTTCCTCCTAGAACGGAATGTCATCGTCGATCGGCGCAGGCGCGCCACGGTTTGGCTGGGTGGATGTCGATGGTGTCGTCGCCGGCCGGTCGCGCGTTGTGCCGTAGTCGTTTTCACTGCGCTGGGCGCCGCCGGGGCGGCCTTCGAGTTTGATGGTGCCGTCGAAGGCGCTGATGACGATCTCGGTGGCGCGGCGCTTGATGCCTTCGCGGTCCTCATATTCGCGCGTCTTGATCTGGCCTTCGACCAGGACCTTGCTGCCCTTCTGCACATATTGCTCGACGATGCCGGCGAGGGCTTCGTTGAAGACGACGATGCGGTGCCACTCGGTCGTCTCCTTGCGCTCGCCGGTGGCCCTGTCCTTCCATGACTCCGACGTGGCGAGCGAGAAGGATGCGATCTTCTTGCCGGCCTGGGTGTGCCGGATGTCGGGATCGCCGCCGACATTGCCGGAGAGGATGGCGCGGTTGTAGGACATCAGATGAACCCTTTCTCTTTGGCGAGCCATTCGGGCATCGTCCATGTGCCGTCGCCGTTGTTCTCGACTTGCGACAGCGGGCACCACTTGGCCTTGCTGACCTCGCCGGTGTCGGACAGCAGGACTGCCTTCTCCGTGACGTGGTGGACCATGAGGGAAAGGTCGATCAGGTCGCTCTTTTGGGCGTGGTCATCGCGGCTCATAGCTAAACCCTCATCGGCATGAGAACCGCCAGAAACCCGTCGTCTTTCGCCTCGGTCCAGACGCTCGGCTCGCCAGGCGTGTTGAGGAGAACGGCGATCGTCTTGCCGCGCAGGTGGGCGAGGATCGAGCGGACGTAGGCGCCGTTGAAGCCGATGTCGGTGGCCGCGCCGTTCCAGTCGGCGGTCAGCTGGTCTTCGGCGTTGCCGCCGTCGGGGTTGACGACGGTAAGCGCCAGCTCGTTGTCGGCGAAGCCGAAGCGCACGCCGCGGCCGCGCTCGCTCGAGATGGTGCCGACCCGGTCGCAGGCCTCGTCGAGGGCCTGGCGGTCGACCTCGGCGCGGTGCGGATGGTTGCGCGGGATGACGCGCAGGTAATCGGGGAACGTGCCGTCGATCAGCTTTGACGTCAGCACCGTGCGCCCGTCGGGGAAGGCGACGCGGATGCGGGCGCCGTCGTGGCTGATGGCGACCTCGCCGTCCTGGTCCTTGATCTGGCGCAGGATCTCGACGACCGTCTTGGCCGGGATGATGACGCCGGGCATCGCCAGCGCCTCGCCCTGGGTGAAGGGCGGGCAGACAAGGGCCATGCGCGCCAGGCGGTGGCCGTCGGTGGCCACGGCGGTCAGCATCGGGCCATCCGGTCCAGCGGCCGCATGCAGATAGGTGCCGTTGAGATAATAGCGCGTCTCTTCGGTGGAGATGGCGAACTGGGTGCGCGACAGCAGTTCGTCGAGCAGCCTGGGCGCGATGGCGAAAGCGTGCTTCGGCTCCGGCACTTTCAGTTCCGGCGCATCGGCGGCGGGCAGGGTGGAGAGACTGAACTTCGCGCGGCCGGATTTGAGCAGCAGCGGCGCGCCGCCCTTGTCATCCTCCGCCGTTTCCAGAACGATCGTCGCGCCCTTCGGCAGCTTGCCGACGATGTCGCTCAACGTATGCGCCGGCGCGGTGCAGGTGCCCGCCTGTTTCACCTCGCCGGCGCAGGCGGTGACGATCTCGATATCGAGATCTGTGCCGGTGATCGTCAGCCGCTCGCCTTCCGCAGCCATCACGATATTGGCGAGGATCGGAATCGTCGTGCGCTTCTCGACAATGCGCGTGATGCGGCCGAGGGCGGCATGCAGATGGTCGCGGTCCAGGGTGATGTTCATGCGGTCGAGTCGCCTTCGGGTGCAGGGAAAGGGGCGCGGCCTGCACCGCGCCAGGTCTTGTTGTGTCTGCCGATCAGGTTTCGGGTGCGCCGAGATAGACGGGCAGTCCGGTTTCGCTTGAGGCGGTGGTGGCGTCGTTGATCACCTGCTCGCGCAGCCAGAAGTCCGGCTTGTAGAGATCGTAGAACCAGATGACCTCGCTGCCGGCCGTGCGATAGCGCAGGCGGGCGGGGATGCGCACCGGCTCGCCGTCGATCCAGGCCGGCACGCTGATCATGAAGATGCCGGGGATGACGATGGCCTCGCCCTGGCTGTTCACATGCTCGCTTTCGAAGACGATCTTGCGCTCGCCCGATTGCAGCCTGTTCGACTGTTTGAAGGCCTGCTTGACATTGACTTCGAGGAAGCGCGACAGCTCGATCAATTCCATCGGCAGGGCGAACTTGGCGCCGAATTTCGGTTCATAGTCGGACTGCTCGGCGGCATAGGGCGCCGCCAGTTCGGCAATGTGCTCCTCGAGGAATTGCGCGAATTCGATCTGCTTGAACGGCTCGCCGTCCATCTTCATCCACGCCTTGAATTCATCCGTCAGCGGGAAGGCATAGGCGACGCGGTGCTGGCCCCAGCGCGGCTCGTGCTCAAGGTCTCTGTCGGCGGCATCCGCTTCCTTGGCGGTGCGGTTGTAGTCGATGATCGCGGTGAGCTTCACGTTGGGAAAGGTGGTGGCGGCAAAAATGGCGGAGTCGCCGTCCATGTGGCGGCGCACCAGGCTGATGAAGCTTTGCAGTGTATCGGCCGTCGCTGTGCCTTTCCGTCTGGCTGGATTGGTGCGATAGGGCTCGAAGAGCTGTTCCACGCCCGCCAGCGTCGGCGATGCGCCGTGCTTGTAGATCGCGGGGATCTTCGCCGGCACGCCGTTCATGCCGTCAGGCGCCGTCAGTTCGACGATCTCGAACGATTGCGACTGCTGCGCCAGGTCGGCGATGCGATCGAGGACGTCCTTGCGCGTCACCAGCAGGGACGTTTCGGGCGCCGTCGGATGCAGGGCTTCGCCGATCATCGGCGCGGACTCGGTGGCGGGCGTCGCCGGGCCCGTCGCGGGTTTATCAATAGGCATGTGCTCTTCCTTCTGCTGCGGGGTGGAGAGGGTCAGGCGCCGCGTTCGCCGAAGCGCTCGTCGCTGCGCGTGTCGCGCGGGCCGCCGAACATGTCGGCCTGGCTCGGGTGCTGGACGCTGAGGCCGCCGTCGACGGTCCAGAAGGTTACGCCGTGGAAACCCTTCTCGTCGGGCAGCTTCGATTTGACCGCCGGCTTGACGTCGAGACGGTCGCCGAGGCGCTGCACGGTGACGGTGATGGTGATGGTCGCCTGACACTTCTCGTCGGTCGAGGCGGTCAGTTCGGCGATCGCCTTCTGCAGGTGGTCGTCGCAGCGATCGGCGAAATCGCCGCGATGCATGAGCGCGAGGGCATCGAAAAGGCGGCGGATCGGTTTGATGCTCATGACGGCTCCTTGGTGCGGACGAAGCTGGGAATGCTGCTGCGGCGCAGCCGGTGCTGCGATTGCAGGGCGGGCAGGTAGTCGCAGAACATCGCATAGAGCCGGTCGGCGACGTCGGCCGGGCTTTTCAGCGTGTAGATGCGCGGCAGGGGCCTGACGCTTTCGATCTGCGGATGCCATGGCTTTTTGCAGGGCGCCAGAAAGTCCCGCCGCTCGGTCGCCAGCGCGATGAGGTCGGCGCGCTTGATCGCCCTGATCTGGTCGAGGTTGGGGAGCGCCAGCCCGGCGGCTGTATGAATGGCAACGTCGTGGCGGCGCTTGAGCGCGTGGATGGCTGTGTCGAGGATGCGCTTGCCGGCGGCGGGAAACAGTTGCTCGGCGATATGCGCAAGCGCTTCGGCCGCCGGCGTCGTGATGTCGCCGATGCGGGATTCGTGCGCATCATGCAACAGCACCCAGGGCACAAGCTCTTGCGGCGCCGCATGGCAGGCGATGATCGTATGCTGTGCCACGCTGATGCGCTTGAGTGCATTGCCATTGTAGCGGTTCTCACCGGCGAGCGCGTCGGCGATGTCGCGGAAGTCCACCTGGCCGGCGTCGGTATCGACCATGTCGATCACTTGCCCGCTAATCGACGGCATCCAGATCTCGCTCATCGCGCGGCCTCGTGGCCGGCGTCGGCGAGCGTGTGCTGCATGCGCCGCAGCGTGGCGCGACGGCGGGCGGTCTCCCGGGCGATGCGGCGGCCGGTGAAGGTGATCGACACGGAATTGTTCTCGTCGAGCACGAACAGCAGGCGCGCGGCGACGAGACGGTCGATGGTGGCGTCGCCGTGGCTGGGCGCCGACAGGTTGTTCTGCGGCCGCCAGCGGTCGCCGAGCTTGAACAGGATGCTGCGCGCGGCATCTTCCAGCGCGGCGCGGTCCTCGCGCGACAGCCGGTCGATCGTCTGGCGCGGCCGCACGAAGGCGGTGCGCAAGTGGCGGAAGGCGGCCTTCACGATTGCACCATGCGGCCGCCGAGGCCGAGGCTCGTCTCGCGCGCCCGCAGGGCGTCGATGCGGCGCTGGATGTCGTCGCCGGCGGGCGCATCGAATAGTGCATCGAATTGCGTTCGGGCCTGCGGCAGTGTCACGTCGCCGAAGGCCTGCCCATAAGGGTCGTCGTCGATGCTGATCCGGCGCGGCCCGCAGAAGGCCCAGGCCGCGCCGGCGCCGAGCAGCAGGCCGGTCGCCAGCGCTGCCAGGATGGTGAATTCGACCGCGCCCGCGTCGATCGCGCGCTGCGAGAAGATGGTGGCGGCAAAAGGTGCGGCCTGCGCCTGCTCGCGGCCGAAGATCACGAAGGCGGCGACCACGAGGACGATCCAGAGAAACATGCCGACCGTCGACATGACGAGGTCGACAAATGTGGTGTGCTGCGGCGCGGGCCGGTGATGCCGATGCGACATGGTGGTCTCCTGAAGCGAAGCGGGTGGAGAGATCAGGGCCGGAGGCCGCGTGCGGGCCGCCGGCGAAGGGTGGTGCCGTTGAACGGGCTGCTGACGAGATCGCGGCTCGCGGTCTCCGTCGTCGTCGTGGGTGTGGCCGTCACGGGGGCGACCGGCTCTTTGGCGATCGGCTCTTTGACGATCAGCTTGGGCCGAAACCCGAAGCCCGGCGATTGCAGGACGGTCGAGGACATCAGGAAGCGGCGCAGCGCGCTCACGACACGGCACCCCGCTCGCGGTCGGCCTCGATCTCCTTCGCCCGCGCGATGGCGGCATTGGAGAAGCGGTCGACCTGGGCGTCGGTCCAGCCTTCGCGCAGGATGTCGTCGCGCAGGACGCAGTCGTTGCGCTGGCGGATGCGCACGACATCGGCGGCCATCGTCTCGATGATCGCGGTGCGGTCGGTCATGTCGCGGCGAACCTGCTGCATGACGGCGAGACGCGGGGCGGCGGCGGGGAGGGGCGCGAAGGTGATCAATAGACCTCCTCCAGGTTGGCCGAGCCTATCGGAAAGCTGGCCCCGTTCTGCTCAACGCTGCGGCGCAATTCCCCTTGCCGGGTGTAGAAGCGGAACTGCTCCAGCTCGCCGATCAGCCGCGCCTGCGACGCAATGGTGGTTTTGGCTTGCGCCAGTTCATTGCGGGTGAGGGCGTTCCCGGCCTGGCTTTCGGCAAGGGATCGCTTGTAGTCCTCCGCACTGTCCAGAGCGCCGCGCAGTTCCCTATGCAGGATGGCCTTCGAGTCCGCCTCGCTCTGCAACTGGCTTTCAAGTTCGGCGATGCGGGCTGCCTGTCTGGCGACGATGCCGCGGGGCGGCCGGGGTGTGGCGGGGGTCGGGGGGTGGCGCTTGGCCATGTGGTTGGCTCCCATCGGGGTTGCGATGGGGGAAGCATATGCGGTTTTTAAATCACGTCAATAGGAAAGAGGTTTTTAAATCACATTCTTTTTTCAATCTCATGCAGTAGACTGATTCGTATCGAGTTTTGTGGCCGGGGGGCGCAAATGTTGAAGTACGGTGTTTTAGCGACGGTGCTGATGATCGCGCCGGCGGCTGCCCAGAGGCTGCAGCCCGGGGAAGTGCGGCTGACGATGGGCGCTTGGAAAGGCACCGTTGAGGTCGATGCTTTTACAAAAAAGGAAAAGATCATCATCACGAACGAACGGCGCGGGACCGGGCTGGTCATGCGCTGCATGAGCGATGGTCTGTCGATTGGATGGTTTGCGGGCGTATTCGCAGACAAATACACTGTTGGTGACGAAGGTGAGCTTCGTTTGCGAATCGGTGAAGATATTGTCGGGCCTTTTGAACTTACGGCGCTTAATGACCTGTTTGCTGTCGGTCCGTTAAAGGTCGATCAGTTGGATCGCATAGCAAAAGCCAAGACGGAAATCGGATATAAGATCGAGATGAAAGGTATCAGCGCCACCGGAGGACTTGGGGCGGCGCGTACAGCCGAAGTTGCAGCCCGGTTGAAACGGTCTTGCGCTGGCGAGTCGACCCTCCCGTCAACGGTCAAAGAGGAGATCAAACCGAAAGGCGACGGTAAGATCGAGGAAAAAGTCCACTAGACGTCGATCAGGATCTTGCGCACCCGTCCGATGACGTTCGGCGGCTGCTGCACGAAAATCGGCTCGTGCGTGAGGTTCGTCGAATAGGGCTCAAGGCGGCTCGGGTTCGTCATCCAGCGCTTGAACGTCGCCTCCTCGCCCTCGGGGCTCGCAAAGACGTAGAACCCGCGCGGGACCAGGACGGTATCAGAACGATCGACGATAATCGTCGCGCCGTCGGGTGCGATTCGGTCCATGCTGTCGCCGCGCACGGTCAGGGCGATGAAATCGCCGGCGCCGAGATCGTGAATGCCGACCGTGCGGGTGATTTGCGCCGGGTCGATGGACGGCACTTCTGCAAATGGGGAAGCGCCGACCCATGACACGACAGGGACGAAGTAGACGTCTGCGGATGGGTCGGGATCATCGATCAGCCGGCGGCCTTGTCCGAACGTCACCCAGGCCAGGCGCAAGCCGAGCGCATCGCAAATCGCTTTGAGGTTGTCGATCGTCGGCGAACGGTCGGGGCGCCTGCGAAGCTGGCTCAGGAACGTCCGTTCAAGCCCGGCTTCAGCCGAGGCCTTGTTCTCGCTCCATCCAAGTTCATTCAAACGTCCATGGATGCGGGCAAGTAATTGTTCTCGCGCCAGATTGCTCATGTGCGGTTTTTAAACCATATCGCGATTTGCGGTGAGTGGTTTAAAAACTATTGACTTGTGATTTAAAAACCGCATTCTTGCGGCATGACACTGATCGGCCATCTGCTCTCCGTTTCCGACGCCTACCGGGCTGCCCGCGGGATTTCCGCGAGCCGGCTGTCGTCGATCGTGTTCGGCGACGGCAAGGTCCTGCCGGAACTGGCGCGCGGCGAGCGCGACATCACGACCCGCCGGCTTGAGACCGGTTTACTGTGGTTTTCGACCAACTGGCCCGAAGGCGCCGACTGGCCGCAAGGCGTTGAGCGCCCGACACCCACCCCCTCCCAACCCGCCGAGGCCGCGTCATGAAGCGCGCATGGCTCTTGGGCCTCTCCGGCTTCGGTTTGTTGGGTGCGGCGCATTTTCTCTCTCTCTATCGGCTCGATGGCATCGCCATCTTGCTGGCATATCTGGCTGGAATCTTTTGCTACCGCGCTGATGAGCACATCAAGGCTGCGCGTGCCGCGAAGACGGTGAGGTCGGCGTCATGAGCGCCGTGCCACTCACTAAATCGCAGCGGCGCGCGCTTGACTGGTTGATCAGGCAGGGCGGCGACGGCGTGTTCGACAAGACGCGCGTGCTCGTCGCTGCCGGTGAGCGGCTGTCCTCCGATCCTGACCGCATTGACGTCGACCTCGATGTCGATGGCTTCCCGAAACAGGGCTTCATGTATGGAACCTGGCTGGCGCTCGAAAAGGCCGGCGCGGTTCAATTCTACGGCGGTAAAACCGGCCGTGGCCGGGTGCGCGTCGTGCAGGCGAGGGCCGCGTCATGAGCGGTTCTCAGCTTTTGCTACGTGCCAGTGCAATTCAGCATATCGTTGCCGCCGCGCGTGAGCGTTCGGTCACCGTCGCCGATGTGCAGGCCAGTTTCCGTGTCCCTATGTGCGAGTTCCTGGACCACCTGCCGACGGATGCTCTGGTGCGGCTATCGGCGACGGTTGAATCCCTCGTCGTGCGCCTGGCCATAAAGCTTGGGCGGGCGGACACGGTTGCGCTGGCCCGGTTCGGTTCGAGCGAATTCCTCGAGATAGTCGGCGATGTCGAAGAGGCTTTGACGGAGTGGCTTGTTGCCAACCCCGACCATGCCAGCTTCGGTTTCTTGTTTCGCCAAATTTCGGATGGAGCGCGCAAGCGTCCGGGCATCCGGGCTGGCGGCGATGTAGGCCTCGCCAAGGCGAAGGGTAAATCGCGACAGGGACTGCAGGGCGGCGACAAGCTCGTTGTTGAGAATGGCCCGCGCATCGGGCGGCTCTCTGCTTTCGGTCATTCGAAATCCTCTCGTTCCGCAAAATCAAGACCTCCTAAACCGAAGCCCCGCAAGGGGAAATAGCGTCGTTCTCTGCGATCGCGGCGTTGGCGCGCTGCGATCGAATGCCTCTGCAACTCAGGTCCGCGTGTCATGTCCTCGTTCTACCGGATGACGATCTCTCCTTCCGCCAGCGCTCCGATGGGTTCACCATCGGAGGTTTGCATGGGACAGTCTTCTCAAAAATTTGGACAGTTGTCCGTGAAGTTTGGACAGTTGTCCGAACGCTCGCTCGACCGGCTGCTGTCATATCTCAGCGCCGCGCATCCGCAGAAAACAGCCGACGCGGTGGAGGCGACGACGCGCGGCGTCGTCAAGGCCGATGCGGTGCGCAAATGGTTCGCGCGGGCGTCGCGGCCGTCGTTCGAGGCCTTCTGCGCGCTCATCGCCGCCTATGGCGCGGAACTGGTCGCCGCTGTGCTGGGCGAGGCGCCGGCGAGCATCGCGGCTGCGGCCGCCATGGAAAAGCGGGCGCGCTACCAGGCGCGGGTCGCGGCGCTGGAGGCTGAATTCAAGCCCTTCGGGCCGGTCGGGGAAAGGTCATGATGGCCGTGCGCGTCTGCTTCTTCGTGGCGCGGCGCATTGCCGACGTGCGCGATGTCATCTTCCTCGTCGGGCGCCTGATCATGTGGGTGTTCTACGCGGTGTCGCGCGTCTTCGACTGGGCGGCGCGCGGGGTCGAGGCGCTCGGCATCTGGCTGGAGGGCGCGCGATGAGCTGGACGCCGGAGCGCGAAACGGTTCTGCGGACCTATTGGGATGAAGGCCACTCCGCCTCTCAGATCGCGGCGCTGATGGGCGTCACGCGCAATGTCGTCATCGGCAAGGTGCACCGGATGAAGCTTGCGGGACGGCCGCGTGGCAAGACCGCGCCTCGGCAGAACCGGGGCGGGCCGTCCTCGATCTGGACGCCGGAGCGCATCGCGCAATTGCGCCGGCTGAAAGCGGCAGGGCTGAGCGACCGGGCGATCGCGGCCACCTTCGGCGACGTCTCGTTCAGCACCGTGTTCAACAAGGCGAAGCAGTTGGGCATCTCCTCCATGGTGCCCCGGCTCGTGCCGGAGCGGCCGAAGCCGCTGGCCGTGCCGGTCGCCACCGTCGAGCCGGACGCCAGCAACAATGTGCGCTTCGACGATCTGACGCCCGAGTCCTGCCGCTGGCCGCTCGGCCATCCACGCGACGAGGATTTCCGCTTCTGCGGGGCTACCAAGCAAGACAAGGGGAGCTATTGTGCGCACCATCATCGCCTGGCCTATGACCACCAGCCGCGCTCTGCTCCGCGCTTTCGCGACGAGCGCGCCCAACCGCGCCGCGCCGCCGCCAGCAATTCTCCGTTCTTGGCGTGACGGTGGCCGACATCATCATCCTCAAGCGGGCGGGCCTGTCGCCGCTGCATGTGAGGGTGGTGCGGCTGTCCTTCGCGCGCCGGCAGCGCGCGGCGCGCAACATGCGGCGCGCCGGCTATCCCGACTGTGCCATCCGTTGCGCGCTCGGCCTCAGCCGCGAGCGCATGAAGGCGCTCGACATGGCGTCGGGTCTGTGGGGCGCGCTGGCGCCTGTCATCGCGCGGCAGTTGCGGGAGATGGCGTGATGGCGCTGCTCACCGATGGACAGCTCGACGACCTGCGCCGCAGCAACCCGACCGACGACGTCGCGCGCCGGCTCGGCGCCAACCTGCGCAGGTCGGGCGGCAAGCTCGTCGGCTCATGCCCGATGTGCGGCGGCGGCCGGCTGGCGAAGCGCTTCGAGGTGAAGGCCGACAAGTGGGTCTGCGCCGTCTGCGCCGATGGCGGCGACGTGATCTCGCTCGCCGAAAAGGTGCTGGGCCTGACGTTCCGCCAGGCTGTCGACTGGCTGGGCGGCGCGCGCGTGCTGACGCCGGAGGAAGAGGACCGGCTGGCGAAGGACCGCGCGGCGCGCGAGGCCAAGGCGGAGAAAGAGCAGAACGAGTATCGCGAGCGCGAGCGCAGCACGGCCTATGGCATCTGGACGCGGGCGGTGTCGCTGATGCGGCATGAGCTGGCGGCGCCGGGGCGCATTTATTTCCGTGAGCGCGGCATCGACTGGCCGGACACGGTTAGCCTGCGCTATGCGCCGGAGCTGCCGTATTTCCACGGCAAGGAGATCGACGAGCGCGGCCGCGAGCATCCGCGCGTCATCTATCGCGGGCCGGCGGTGATCGCCGCCATCCTGCGGCCCGACGACCGATTCGGCGCGGCGCATTGCACCTATATCGATCCGGCGCGGCCCGGCACGAAGGCGGAGATCTTCGATCCCGACACGGGCGAGCTGCTGGAGGCGAAGAAATCGCGCGGTTCGACGCAGGGCGGCCGCATCGAACTGATCATGCCGCAGGGTTGTCCGCTGCTGCGGTTGTTCAACGGCGAGGGCATCGAGACGGTCGGCTCGG
>Ga0182744_1002705_pt1 | contig 14352 bp, 15 predicted proteins | sample eDN3rd30CKraftMG_FD_128525 | JGI IMG/M metagenome (GOLD analysis project Ga0182744, IMG submission 128525) | Enriched Miracle-Growth compost microbial communities from Emeryville, California, USA - eDNA 3rd pass 30_C Kraft MG (version 2) (version 2) ...
CGTCGTGCTGACGCCGCATCTCGGCAGTGCGGTGTTCGAATTGCGCGAGGGCATGGCGCACGTCGTCGTCGATAATGTCATCGCGGTGATCGAGGGACGACGGCCGCCGAACTGCATCAATCCCGCCGTCTACGCGCCGGCGTAACCTTGGTACGGCTGCGGCGCGCCGGTGCCAGGCGTTCACGCCGCGGTCAGGCTGCCGCCGACGACGAGCGAGGCGCCGGTCATCAGCGCCGAGGCATCGCTGGCGAGGAACACGACGGCACCGGCGAGGTCGGCGGACCGGCCGGGGACGATCCGCGACGACGGCGCGTTGGCAGCCGTCGCGTCTGCCGATACGTCGATGAACGCCGGGGCCAGCGCCAAAGCCGGCGCCGAAGCCAGCACATTGACGCGGATGCGGTGTGGCGCAAGCTCGATCGCCAGGGCCCTGGTCAGTCCCTCGATCGCCTGCTTGCTGGCGGCGAGCAGGCTGGTGCTGCCGACAGACGCCGGTTGCAAGGTCGGATTCAAGGTCAGGTTGATGATCGTGCCGCCGCGGCCGGCGGCGATCATGCCGCGCGTGACGCTCTGCGCGACGAAGAACGTGGCGCGCAGATCGATCGCCATCACCGCGTCGAAATCCGTCGCCGTCACCTCGATGAACGGCGCCGGCCGGTCGGCGGCGGCGTTATTGACGAGCACGTCGAACGGTGGGTGGGCGGCGAGCGCGGCGTTGACCGCATCGGCGTCGCGCACGTCGAGTTGCAGCATCTGCGCCCGTCCGCCGCGATGGCAGAGCGCCAGCGCCGCGTCCTCGATCGGATCGGGCTCGCGCGCCACCAGCGTGACGTGCGCGCCGGCGTCGCAGAGCGCCGTTGCCGCCGCCAGTCCGATGCCGCGACCGGCGCCGACGACGAGCGCGCGCTTGCCGTCGAGTCGGAACGAGGGCGGCGCGGCGAGATCGGATGGCAGGAGCGTCATGATATCGGTGCTGCCGCGCCGGCGACCGGCGCGTTCGGTTGATCTTTGCGATCGTCCGGCATGGCCCGATCCCGCGACGCGCGCAACAATTACTTCACCGCCTGCGGATTGATCGGCGAGCCGGTGCCGCCGGTGATGATCAGCGGCGGGCCGCAGAAGAAGAACTCGTAGACGCCGTCTTCGGCGCAGTCCGCGGCCAGTTCCTTGAGATAGAACATCTCGCCCATGCACAGGCCCATCGCCGGGATGACGACCCAGTGCCACGGCTGGTTGGCCTCGGTGGTTTCGTTCGGCCGCACCTCGACGCCCCAGGTATCGGAGCAGATCGCGGCGATCTCCTTCTCCTGGCACCAGTAGCAGTTCTCGAACTTGACGCCCGGCGCGTCGCCGCCGGCATAGCCGCCCCATTCTTTCTCGGCCAGACAGCGCTCCATCTGGCCGGTGCGCACGATGACGAAATCGCCGCGGCGGATCTCGACGTTTTGGTCCTTGGCGCATTTGTCGAGTTCGTCGTTGGAGATACCTTCCCCGTCCTTGAGCCAATCGACGCCGCGATGCCGCGCGATGTCGAGCAGTACGCCGCGACCGACCATCTTGCTCCTGGAATGCTCGATGCCGAGCACCGACAGGCCGCGTGAATCGATCAGCTTGGCGTCGTGGCCGTTATAGGCTTTGTCCTCATAGAAGACGTGGCCGAGCGCGTCCCAGTGGGTGGCACCCTGCACGCACAGATTCAGCGTATCGTCGGCGTAGCGGATCTTGTTCCAGTCCTGTTGGCCGGCGACGGCGTCGGTGCCGGTGGCCAGCATCTGGTGGATCGGGTTGAAGCGGCCGCCGAACAGGCCGGTCTGCGGGCCCTCGCGGTCGAGCGGAATGCCGAGGGCGAAGACCTTGCCGGAGAGGATCAGCTTCGAGGCGTTGACGATATCCTCCGGCCGGACGTGGTTGAGCGTCCCGATCTGATCGTCCTTGCCCCAGCGGCCCCAGTTGCTGAGCGTTTTCGTTGCTTCGGCAATGGCCTGTGCGCCCACTTTGATGTCCATTGGCGTTGTCCCCGTCGGTTTTCTGGTTGTTGCGGACCGTGTCGCGGGATTGTGGCGCGCGAGAACGTCCTCGTCTATGGCCGCGCTGCGAGAGAGGGTTTGCCGGCGCAGCCAACCCCTCTGTCCGGAAGAGCGGTCGGGCTGAGGCGCCATGTCCTGTCGGGCCTATATCTTGCGGCTGTCATAGGCCCAGTGCAGGAGCGCCTGTCGCTGCCGCTTGCGGCAGGTCAGGTGGCCCGGCTCGCAGTGCCGCTGGATTTGGCGCAGATGGCGGCGCATCGCCTTCCAGCGCTTGATCTGGCGGCGATCCTCCTCCGGCATTCGTCGGCCCATATAGTAGCGGCAATACCACTGGAACCAGCCGCGCGGGTCGTCCGGGTGGATCCAGCCCTTGGCGCGCCAGACCGATAGCGGCTGGCTGGCATCGACGCCGAAGAAATTCAGCGAGCAGTCGCGGCCGTCGGGAGACAGCTTGGCGCGCGTAAACCAGCTTTTGGGAAATTCGCGGCGCCCATCGCACATATATTTCCCGCAGAATACGCCGAGGCGCAGCATCTCCGCCGGCGTTAAATCGGGATTGAACTCGGGATCGAAGTTACGTCCCGGCGGCGCCACCAGCGTGTAACGATAGCCGCGCTGCATCTTGTCCTTGACGATGATGGTGCGCGGTTTCATCGGCCCATCGTCTCGATCGACTTGAGAATATCGAGCGCGCGGCGCAGCAGCGTCATCGAGGCTTCGAGCGTGCGGAAGGCGGCGTGCGCGCTGAGCGTGACGTTGTCCATGCGCGTGAACGGATGGTCGGCCGGCAGCGGCTCGTGCGTGTAGACATCGAGCCCGGCATGGCGGATATGGCCGCTTTGCAGCGCCTCGATCAGCGCCGCCTCGTCGGCGAGCGCGCCACGCGCCGTGTTGACGTAGAGCGCGCCCGGCTTCATCTGCGCGATGCGTGCGCGGTTAAGGAAACCGCGCGTCTCCTCGCCGAGGCTCAGATGCATCGACACCACGTCGGCGCTCATCAGCAGCGTGTCGAGATCGACCTGCCGGATGCCGGTTTCGGGCCGTGGCGTCCGGTTCCAGACGATGACCTCCATGCCGATGCCGCGGCCGATGCGCGCCACCTCGGCGCCGATGCCGCCGAGCCCGATGATGCCGAGCGTCTTGCCGAGAAGCTGGGTACCTTCGAGCGGCTTCCACGTTCCGCCGCGCAAACCGCGGTCCATGCGGGCGAGATCGCGGGCGGAGGCGAACATCAGCGCGATCGTGTGTTCGGCAACCGCGGTATCGCCATAGCCGCGGATCGTGTGGACGGTGATGCCGAGCGCCTTGAGTTCGGGGATCGACATGTAGCTGGCGGCGCCGGTGCCCAGGAAGATGATGTGCTTGAGTTGCGGGCACCGGGCGATGAGGTCGGTCGGCATCGGCGAATGGTCGTCGAGCACGACGTCGTAGCCGGCGAGCAGTTTCGGCAGATCGGCCGTCGCATAGGGTGCGGTGTTGACCGTCACCTGCGGGTCGCCGGCGGTATGGACCCGCGTCCAGACCGGCGCGAGCTGGTGGTTGCAGTCGATGAAGATCGATTTCATGCGCGGGGTCTCGGGCCTGGCGCCGGCATCGTTGCCCGGTCGCATCCGGTTTGTCGAGATCGATGGGTTATCGCGCAACGATCGGCTGCGCTTCCAGCACCGGCTCGCGCGGCGCGACGCCGGCGAACGCCGTTCCCTCCTCGAACCAGGATTTCGGTGCCGGATGGCCCCACAGCGTCTGCCGCTGCGGATCGCGCAGCGACCAGCGCAGCGGTTCGAGATCGGGATCGACGGTGAGATAGTCCGAGGTAAACAGCTCGACGCGGTGGTTGTCCGGGTCGCGGCAGTAGAGGAAGAAGGCGTTGGAGATGCCGTGGCGGCCCGGCCCGCGCTCCATATTGGGAAGAAAGCCGGAGGAGGCCATCACGTCGCAGATGTGCAGGATGTCGAGCGCCGAGGCAGTCCATACGCCGATATGGTGGAGCCGCGGCCCGCGGCCGTTGGTGAAGGCGAGATCGTGGACGTTGCCCTTGCGGTGCAGCCACACCGCCCACAGCTTGGCGTCGTCGCCGTCCGTCTCGGTGTATTCGGTCAGCCGGAAGCCGAGCGCGGTGTAGAAATCATAGGACGCCTGCACGTCCGGCGTGAAGCAGTTGATATGATCGATGCGCTGGATGCGGGCGCCGCGATATTCGGCGTATTTGCGGATCAGGCATTCGGCCTGCTGCATCCGCGCGTAGAATTCGAGCGGCATGCCGAGCGGGTCCTGCGCGCGTAGCGTGCGGCCCTGATGGGGCACTTCGACAAACGCGGCCGGCAGCCCGCGCCCGGCGAACCAGCGCGCGGCGCGGTCGAGATCGTCGTCGCTTGCCAGCTTGAAGCCGAGCGCATCGACGCAGGGTTCGCCGGACTTCATCAGGCGGATCGAGTGGTGGTTGCGTTCCTCGACGCCGCGCAGATAGAGCGCTTCGCGTGTCTCCTCGGTGACGATATAGCCGAGGCAATCGACGTAGAAAGCCCGCGTCCTGCCGATGTCGCGCACGCCGAAGGCGACGTGACTGGCGCGCACGATGTTGAACGGCGGATCGAAGACGGGCGGTCGGACCGGCATCGGCGTCTCTAGGCGGTTCGTTCGAGCGCGGCGCGGATCGAATTGCGCCGCACGGTGAGGTTGTCGATCTCCTCGATCTCGACGGTGATGGCGAGCGGATGCGTCTTGTCGGCGCGTTGCAGGTGCCGGTTGGTGACGGCGAGCAGCACGTCGGCGAGCGCGCGGCGCTGCTCCTCGCTGCGCCCGATGCGCAGCCGCGCGACGATATGGACGAAGGCATTTGCCGGGTTGTCGTCGGCAACCCTGAAAACCTCGCGGCGCTCGGCGCGGGTGCGGATCGCCGCGGCGTCGGCAATCCCGCTGTCGATCGCGCAGCGATGCAGATCGTCGATGAAGGCGCGAATATCGAGGCTGTCGTCGAGATTTGCGGAATATTCGACGATGATGTGCGGCATCGGCGCCTCGGTTCTGCTCAGCTGGCCTTGTGCCTGACGGCGTCTAAATTGACGCCTTCGCCGGCGATGATTAACATGTTAACCAGTTGCCGTTGCCGGTCAAGCGGCGAGGATTTAAGAACGACAAGGGTCGAGGGACAAGGACCCGGCCTGAAAGGAGGCGCGGCGTGCCGTTGCCCACCGAACGACTGAAAGGCTCGATCCCGCCGCTGCTGACACCGTTCCGCGACGGCGCCATCGACGAGGACGCCTATGCGCGGCTCGTCGAGTTGCAGATTGCCGAAGGCTCGCACGGTATCCTGGTCAACGGCACGACGGCGGAGCCGGCGACGCTGACGATAAAGGAGCGCAACCGGCTGGTGACGCTGGCGATGGAGGTCGTCAAAGGCCGCGTGCCGGTGGTGGCGGCGACCGGCTCGCAGTCGCTTGCCGAGACCCGGATGCTGACCGCGCACGCGCAGCAGGCTGGCGTCGATGCGCTGCTGATCGTGACGCCCTATTACACGCGGCCGCCGCAGCGCGGCATCGTGCAATATTATCTGGAAGCGGTGCGCGGCATCGATACGCCGTGGATGATCTATCACATCCCCGGCCGCGCCGCCGTCGATGTGAAGATCGACACGGTGAAGGAACTGAAGGACAAATCCCCGACCTTTATCGGCATGAAGCACGCCTCGCAGGATCTCGATTTCGTCAGCGAGTGCTTTGCCGCGGTGGGACGCGATTTCAAGATTTTCGTCGGCCTCGAAGACCTATCGTTCCCGATGATGGCGGTCGGCGCCTGCGGGCTGATGAACGCGGTCGGCAATCTGCGCCCGGCGGTGCTTGCCGAACTGTGCGAGGCGGTGTGGCGCGGCGATCTTGCGACGGCGCAGGACCTGCACCACCGCCTGCTGCGCCTCAACAAGGCGGTGTTCTACGACACCAACCCGATCCCGATGAAATATATGGCCAGGCGCCTCGGCATTATCCCGCGCAACGAGCACCGCCTGCCGATGGTGCCGGCGACGCCGGAACTGGAAGCGCGGCTCGACGCGGTGTTGCGGGAGGCGGGGCTGCTGCGGCAGCACGCGGCGGAATAGATGAAGCTCGCCAGTTACCGGTTTCGCGGCCGCGACAGCTACGGCGCGGTGGTCGGGGAGGGCATCGTCGATCTCAGATCGCGGTTGCCGCGCCATCCGACCCTGCTCGATCTCATTCGCGGCGACGCGCTGCCACTGGCGAAGGCAGCGGCCGACGGCGTGCGCGCCGACGCGGCGCTGGCGGATGTGGAACTGCTGCCGCCGCTGCATGCGCCGGAGAAGATCCTGTGCGTCGGCATCAACTATGCCAACCGCAACGCCGATTACGATCTGGCCGAGCGGCCGCGCTATCCGAGCCTGTTCACCAAGGCGCCGAACGCGCTGGTCGGCAGCGGCCAGCCGATCCTGATCCCGTTCGAATCGGTGCAGCTCGATTACGAGGCCGAGATCGCCATCGTCATCGGCAAGGAGGGACGGCGGATTGCGCCGGAGGCGGCGCTCGATTGCATCGCCGGTGTTACGCTGTGCAATGAGGGTACCATTCGCGACTGGACGCGGCACGGCAAGTTCAACGTCACCCAGGGCAAGAACTGGGATGCGACCGGCAGCATCGGTCCGTGGATCGTCACCGCCGATGAGATCGATCTGGCGCGGCCGCTGCATCTCACCGCGCGGCTCAACGGCGAGGTGGTGCAGGACGACACCACCGCGCACATGATCTTCCCGTTCGCCGAACTGATCCGCTATATCAGCACCTTCATGACGTTGAAGCCGGGCGATATCATCGTCACCGGCACGCCGGTCAAATTGCGCAAGAGCGACCCGCCGGTATGGCTGAAGGCCGGCGACGTGCTGGACATCTCCGTTCCCGAGATCGGCACGCTGCGCAACACCATCGCGGCGGAAACGTGAGCGGCGCAAACGGGAGTGGCGCCCGGTCTGCGGCGCGCCGGCGGCCTCGCGGCGGCGCCGGCACCATCCGTCCCTTTGCGCAGTCTCTGCCGATGCAGCTCATGCGGGCGCGCGAGGCGGTGATGCAGCGTTTCCGCCCGCATCTGACGGCGCGCGGCCTCACCGAGCAGCAATGGCGCGTCGTCCGTGCGCTTGCCGAGGTCGAGGCGCTGGAAATCGCCGCGCTCGGCGAACATTGCTGCATCCACCCGGCGAGCCTGTCGCGCATGCTGCCGAAGCTCGCCGCCGACGGTCTGATCGCCCGCCGCGGCCACCGCGCCGACCAGCGCCGGGTCATCGTCTCGTTGACGGCGCGCGGGCGGCGGCTGTTCGCGGCGCTGTCGGCGGAATCCGAAGCGATCTATGCGCAGATCGCGCGTGACCTCGGCACGGCGCGGCTGGCGCAGCTCTACGCGGTGCTGGCGCAGAGCATCGGGGCTCTTGCGCAAGACGGCGCGGCGGGGAATACAGGCACGCATGAGTGACCCGTTCCGCGCTGCCTGCGTCATCGGCTGGCCTGCCGGCCATTCGCGTTCACCGCTGATCCACAATTACTGGATCAGGCAACACAAGCTCGACGCCGAATACCGCAAGGAGGCAGTGCCGCCCGACGCCTTCGCCGGCTTCATCGCGGGCTTGCGCGAGCACGGCTATGTCGGCGCCAATGTGACGCTGCCGCACAAGGAGGCGGCGCTCGCCCTGTCGAAGCCCGACGAGCGCGCCAGGGCGGTCGGCGCCGCCAATACGCTTTACTACGACGGCGACGTGCTGCGCTCGACCAATACCGACGTCGAGGGCTTCCTCGCCAATCTCGATGCTGCGACGCCGGCCTGGGACCGTGGGCTGGAGACGGCGGTCGTGCTCGGCGCCGGCGGTGCGGCGCTCGCCGTCGTCTATGCGCTATTGCAGCGCGAGGTATCGCGCATCCATCTCGTCAACCGCAGTGTCGAGCGGGCGCAGGCGCTGGCGGAGCGGTTCGGCAAGGCGGTACGCCCGGCCGGCTGGGACGAGCGCAGCGGCCTGCTCGGTGCCGCCGGCCTTCTCGTCAACACCACATCGCTCGGCATGAGCGGACAGCCGCCGCTCGACATCAATCTGCGCTGTGGCGATGCGACGGTGATCGCCGATCTCGTCTACGATCCGCTGGAGACGCCGCTGCTGGCGATCGCCCGCGAGCGTGGCCTGCGCACCGCCGACGGGCTCGGCATGCTGCTGCATCAGGCGGTGCGCGGCTTCGAACTGTGGTTCGGCGTCAGGCCGGAGGTCACCGACGAATTGCGCGCGCTGGTCGAGGCCGATCTGCGCAAGAAATAGTCTAGTGCTCCGTCGCAATATGCTTGCGGCGGATGTGGCGCACCATCCACCAGATCAGCGCCACGGCGACCGGCACGAAGGCGGCGATCGCGAAACCCGGATCGATATGCAGCACGCCGGCCTCGTGCGCGCCTTTGACGACATAGCCGAACAGGCCGACGACGTAATAGCTGATCGCGGCGACCGAGAGCCCCTCGACGGTCGATTGCAGGCGCAGTTGCAGCCGCGTGCGCTCGTTCATCGAGGTCAGGAGATCGCGGTTCTGCCGTTCGAGTTCGACATCGACGCGGGTGCGCAGCAGGTTGGCGGCGCGCGCCAGCTTGCGTGACAGGTTCGCCTGCCGCTCCTCGATGGTGACGCAGGTGCGCATCGCTGGCGCCATGCGCCGCGCCAGGAACGACGACCAGGTCGGCAACCCGCCGACCTTGCGCTCGCCGATCGTCTGCAAGCGCAGATAGACGATCTCGTTATAGGCGCGGCTGGCGCCGAAGCGGAACAGGCTGGCGGTGGCGCCGGCTTCCAGATCGGAGGCGATCGCGGTGAGTTCGTCGAGCAGGCGGTTATTGTCCGGCAGTCCGGCGGAGCCGCGCATCTCCTCGGTGATCTCCGACAGGCGCCGCTCGATGGCATTGATCGACGGCGCCAGGCGCTGCGCCTCCGGCAGGCCGAGCAGCGCCAGCGTGCGATAGGTCTCAAGCTCGAGAACGCGCTGCACCAGCGCGCCGGCGCGCTCGGCGCCGAGGCCGCGATCGACGATCAGCACGCGGACGAAGCCGCCGGCATCCATCTGGAAGTCGGTGGCGAACAGCGCCTGCCCGTCGGAGTTCTCCGCCACCGCGAGACTGGCGCGGTCGAACAGCGTTTCGACCGCGATCGGCGGCGTTTTTTCGGCGATCAGGCTGACGTCGAGCGCCACCATCAGCGGCCCCGGCTGCGGCAGCGCCGCCATCGGGCTCGCCAGCGCGGAAGCGGGCGGATGGAACGGCGCGCCGCCTTCCGCCGGCAGCTCCCAGGTATAGGTGGTGAACTCCGAATGCTGCTCCCAGCGCATCGTCGTCGCGCCGAGCGACATGCGGTGATGCTTGTCGGAGGGTTTCGGCGGCGTCAGCCCGCGCCGGGTGCAGAAGTCGGTCAGCGCCGCGTGGTCGGCGGCGGCGCTGGCGCCGGTGGTGGCGAAACCGAAATGCAGGATGCGCCGCGGCGTCGCCAGCGGCGTGAACGGCCGCGCATGCACCTCGCCGAGCACCGCCGCGCGTAGCGGATGCGGGGCAAGCCGCGTGCCGGCCTCACCGATCGATACGTCCGCGCTCATGGTCCGTCCGTTGCACAGTCTTCCGTTGCACCGTCTGATGACATTCGCAAGACGTGTGGTTTCTTCTCACGGGTCCAGCAAGAACCGTGCCGTCTGCGGGATGACGGGCCGCCCGTCATGTGCGCACCAGCGGCCGCAGCGCCCGTTTGAGCGCATCGGAGAGCGGCACCGGCCGGTTGCCGGCGCGCTCGACATAAGCGTGGACGAAATGGCCCTGCGCCGAGGCCATTTCATCGTCGTTGCGGAACAGCGCGATATCGTAACGCACCGAGGTGTTACCCAGCCGCGCGACGCGCAGGCCGGCATATACGGTGTCGGGAAAGGCGATCGGGCTGAAATAGCTGCACTGGGTCTCGACCACCAGGCCGACGACGCTGCCGGCGGCGATGTCGAGCGCCCCGTGATCGATCAGGTAGCGGTTCACCACGGTGTCGAAATACGAATAGTAGACGACATTGTTGACGTGGCCGTAGACGTCGTTGTCCATCCAGCGCGTCGGGATCGCCAGGAAATAGCCGAAGTCGCGGCGGCGATGTGGCGTCTGGCGCGACATCAGCCCGGCCACTGTGGTGAAAATTCCGGTTGCGGCGGATCGACCAGCACGTTCGGTCCGATCTCGTCGATCCGGCTGACGCCGGTCAGCGCCATGGTGACGTCGAGTTCGCTCTTGATGATCTCGATGGCCTTGGCGACGCCGGCCTGGCCATAGGCGCCGAGTCCGTAAACGTATGAGCGGCCGATCAGGCAGCCGCGCGCGCCGAGCGCCAGCGCCCGTTCGACGTCCTGTCCGCAGCGGATGCCGCCGTCGAACAGCACCTCGATATCGCCGCCGACCGCGTCGACGATCTTCGGCAGCATCGAGATCGAGGAGGCGGCGCCGTCGAGCTGCCGGCCGCCGTGGTTGGAGCAGACCAGCGCGTCGGCGCCGGTCTTCGCGGCGATCCGCGCATCGGCGACGTCCATGATGCCCTTGAGGATCAGCTTGCCCGGCCACAGGCTCTTGACCCATTCGACGTCCTTCCAGTTGAGCGTCGGGTCGAACTGCTGCGCCGTCCATTGCGCCAGCGAATTGACGTTCTCCATGCCCTTCACATGGCCGGCGAGGTTGCCGAAGGTCTTCTTCCTGCCGCGCGCGATGCCCCATGCCCAGGCCGGCTTGGTGGCGATGTCGATGATGTTCTTCAGCCGGATTTCCGGCGGCACCGTCATGCCGTTCTTGATGTCGAGGTGGCGCTGGCCGAGGATTTGCAGATCGACGGTGAGCACCAGCGCGCTGCATTTCGCCGCTGCCGCGCGCTGGATCAATTCCTTCATGAAGCCGCGGTCGCGGATCACATAGACCTGGAACCAGAACGGCTTGTCGACCGCCGCGGCGACGTCCTCGATCGAACAGATCGACATGGTGGATAATGTGAACGGGATGCCGGCAGCATGCGCGGCGCGGCAGGCGAGGATTTCGCCGTCGCCGCGCTGCATGCCGCACAGGCCGATCGGCGCCAGCGCCAGCGGCACCGAGACCTTTTCGCCGACGATCGTCGTTGTCGTGTCGCGCTTGTCGACGTCGATCATCACCCGCTGGCGCAGCCGGATGGCGTCGAGGTCGGTACGGTTGGCGCGCAGCGTGCTCTGCGCGTAAGAGCCGGATTCGGCGTAATCGACGAATGCCTTGGGCACCCGGCGGTGGGCGACCGCGCGGAGGTCCTCGATGCAGGTGATGTGCTTCATAAGGTGTATTTCATGGAAAGACGTGCGGGGGCGTGCCCCGTGACGATGGAACCCCGTGGAACGGCGGAAAAGTGCGTGCCCCCGATGGATGCTGGCGCCGGAATGCCCGGCCAGTCTCCGGTTCCCTCGTAAGGTTGACAAGCGATAAATCGTGCCATTGGACGCTGCCGTAATCTTTTCTCATAATATTTGAGGCAAAGTCGGTCCGGGCCCGACTATAAGGTCGGCGCGGTGCGGCCGGCGATCTGGCCGATCAACCGGCGCCGAGCGGGCGCCGTCCGCTTTTGGACACGTCTGGTTTCTGGAGTGCCGGGATCGCCCGGCGGGCTGAGGGTTCATATGGCGCGCAAATATTTCGGCACGGACGGCATTCGCGGGCCCGCCAACCGGGTGATCACGCCGGAACTGGCCTTGAAGGTCGGGCAGGCGGCCGGGCTGGTGTTTCACCGCGGCGACCATCGCCATCGCGTCGTCATCGGCAAGGATACCCGGCTCTCCGGCTACATGATCGAGACCGCGCTGGTGGCCGGCTTCACCTCGGTCGGCATGGACGTGCTGCTGCTCGGCCCGATGCCGACACCGGCCGTCGCCATGCTGACGCGCTCGATGCGCGCCGATCTCGGCGTGATGATCTCCGCCTCGCACAACCCGTTCGCCGACAACGGCATCAAGCTGTTCGGTCCCGACGGCTTCAAGCTCGACGACGAGACGGAAGCGGCAATCGAAGCGGTGATCGACGAGGACATTACGCGGCGGCTGGCAAAGCCGGTCGATCTCGGCCGCGCCAAGCGCATCGACGGCGTCCACGACCGCTATATCGAATTCGCCAAGCGCACGCTGCCGCGCAGCATCGATCTGACGGGGCTGCGCGTCGTCGTCGATTGCGCCAACGGCGCCGCCTATCGCGTCGCGCCGGAAGCGCTGTGGGAACTGGGCGCCGAGGTCATCGCCATGGGCGTCGAGCCCGACGGCCTCAACATCAACAAGGAGTGCGGCTCCACCGATCTCGCGGCGATCTCGCACAAGGTGCGCGAGATGCGCGCCGATATCGGCATCGCGCTCGATGGCGACGCCGACCGCGTCATCGTCATCGACGAGCGCGGCAATGCAATCGACGGCGACCAGTTGCTGGCGGTGATCGCCGAGAGCTGGAAGGAGGACGGCCGGCTGGCGCGCCCCGGCGTCGTCGCCACGGTGATGTCCAACCTGGCCTTCGAGCGGCATCTGAGCGGGCTCGGCATCGAACTCGTCCGCACGCCGGTCGGCGACCGCTATGTGCTCGAGCACATGCGCAAGCATGGCTACAATGTCGGCGGCGAGCCCTCCGGCCACATCATCCTGTCCGACCACACCACGACCGGCGACGGCTTTGTTGCCGCGCTGCAATTGCTGTCGGTCATCAAGAGCCAGGACAGGCCGGTTTCGGAAGTGTGCCACCGTTTCGAGGCGCTGCCGCAGATTCTCAAGAACGTGAAGTACAAGAAGGGGCGGCCCTTGGAGAATGCCGGTGTGCGCACCGCCATCGCCAGCGCCGAGGAGCGGCTGGGCCGTACCGGCCGCCTCATCATCCGCGCCTCGGGCACCGAACCCGTCATCCGGGTGATGGGCGAGGGCGACGACCGCTCGCTGGTCGAGGCGGCTGTGGACGAGGTGGTCGAGGCGCTGGGTCAGGTGCAGGGCGAGGTCGCCGCCTGACGCCGCGCCGGGGTTGCCCTCTAAGCCATTGAATCTGCCGTTGAAACCGTTTGGAAACCGCTGCACGGCCGGCCGCTGCGTCGGCCGCCGGCCCGAAAAACGGTTATATCTCAATAGTTTAGAACAATTTCAAAGAACGTTTTCCTTTGCCTTCCGTGCCCGGATGCGATAGCGATAGTTGCGAGGGCAACGAAACGGGCGCCAGGCCAAATGATCGTTTGTTCGTGTAACGTCCTAAGCGACGACGCCGTGCGTACGGTCTGCAAGGCGCGTGCGCCGCGCACGCCCGGACAGGTCTATGGCTGCCTGGGTTGCAGCGCCCAATGCGGCCGCTGTGCCCGCTCGATCCGCAAGATCATGGACGATGCGCTGAGTGCGGCGAAGCAGGGCTGCCCTGCCGGCTGCACCTGCTGCTCACACACAAACATCTGATTTATCGACATTTTTAGTGTCTTTCGGGCGCCGTCGGCGGTTTCGTCGGGCGCCAACGAATTGCCGTTTGTCTTACTTTAGAATTATGCTAAAGAAGCTTCCAGCCGACCGGCCACCGATCCGGCCGGCGCTTTCGGTCACACCACGGAATTGCACGGAGAAGGAGCCGCGAACATGAAGGGCGACCCCAAAGTCATCGACTATCTCAACAAGGGGCTTCGCAGCGAGCTCACTGCCATCAACCAGTATTGGCTGCATTTCCGCCACCTCAATCACTGGGGTTTCAAGGACCTGGCGAAGAAGTGGCGCGAGGAGTCGATCGAGGAGATGAACCACGCCGACCGCTTCGTCGATCGCATCCTGTTCCTCGACGGTTTCCCGAACCTGCAAGTGCTCGACCCGCTGCGCATCGGGCAGAACGTCAAGGAAGTGCTGGAATGCGACCTTGCGGCGGAAGTCGGCGCGCGCGCGCTCTATCAGGAAGCGGCGGCCTATTGCCACTCGGTCAAGGATTTTCCCTCCCGCGATCTGTTCGAGGACCTGATGAAGGACGAGGAAGACCATATCGATTTCCTCGAAACCCAGCTCGACGTGGTCGAGCGGATCGGCATCGAACTCTACTCGCAGAAGCACATCGGCAATATCGAGGACGATCACAAGCCGAAGGACTGATTGCAAAAGGATTGATCGCTCAAGCGGCGATCGTCCGCGACGCCGAAACGTTAATGCATCGTTACCGAACGCGCCTGCCGCCACGGCGGGCGCGTTTTTTGTTGCCCGCATCCGTTAACAATCGTCGTTAAAAAGTACGGTTAAGGTCGGCTTAACGTTTCGCTGCCATCGTCAGGCGCAATCCGCCATGC
>Ga0182744_1002712_pt1 | contig 14330 bp, 15 predicted proteins | sample eDN3rd30CKraftMG_FD_128525 | JGI IMG/M metagenome (GOLD analysis project Ga0182744, IMG submission 128525) | Enriched Miracle-Growth compost microbial communities from Emeryville, California, USA - eDNA 3rd pass 30_C Kraft MG (version 2) (version 2) ...
ATGCTAATGGTGGTTGTGTATCAATCAGAATTCACAAAGCTGAAACAAATCATTAAAACCGTTGACCCGACTGCATTCGTCATCGTTTCTGATGCTTATGAAGTCCTTGGGGAAGGTTTCAAAAGAGTATAATTTTGTTATACTTACCAATGTAAACCGTAATTTATCAACTATTTTTGGAGGGGTTCAAAAATGAAAAAAGCATGGTTAGCACTAATATTCGGTTCTGCACTATTCCTTGCTGCTTGTGGCGGCGGAGATGATGAAGCGACAGATACTGACACAGCTACGGAAGATACAGCAACTGAAGACACAACAGATGGTGGAGATACTGCCTCTGCAGGTGAAGGCGAAGCAATCGTTACTTCAAATTGTACATCTTGTCATGGCGGTAACTTAGAAGGAATGGGTAATGCACCTTCACTAGCAGATGTAGGCAGCCGTCTTTCTGAAGAAGAAATTCATGAGGTTATTTTAAACGGTCGCGGTGGCATGCCTCCAGGGTTGCTCCAAGGTGAAGATGCCGAAGCAGCAGCGGCTTGGTTAGCTCAACAACAATAATTTTTTATATAAAAGACAAAGCCAACTATAATGTGGCTTTGTCTTTTTTTTGAGCGCTAAGATCATGGCATCATTAAATATTGGGTTCTCTGTAACAGATAGATTAATTTCGATACAATCTATCTGTTACATGCTAAAATAGGTACTATATGTCAATGTAAAACATGCTAGGGGGTATTGATCATTCAAGTCTCGACAAAAGAAGTCATAGAAAAATTCAAATTAAATTTAGTAAGTGGGCATGAAGGGATTGGCCGTTATATTACAACGAGTGATATTTCGAGACCAGGGCTTGAAATGGCGGGCTATTTTACGCACTATCCGGCTGACCGAGTTCAACTCATCGGAAAAACTGAATTATCATTTTTTGAAATGCTCCCGACAGAATTGAAAAAGGAACGGATGCTCAAACTTTGTTCTCATGAAACACCTGCTATTGTCGTTTCAAGAGGGTTGGAAGTCCCGGCAGAGCTAATCGCTGCTTCCAATGAAAACGATGTTCCGGTTTTATGTACTTCCATGAAAACGTCAAGTTTCTCAAGTAGACTAACGAATTATCTTGAAAGTAAATTAGCACCTACTGCAGCGGTTCATGGTGTTCTTGTGGACGTTTACGGTATTGGTGTCCTAATTATAGGAAAAAGTGGCGTAGGGAAAAGTGAAACAGCGCTAGAGCTTATTAAAAAAGGGCATCGTCTAGTTGCCGATGACTGTGTAGAAATCCGGCAAGAAGCTGAAAATTTAATTATCGGAAGTCCACCACCCCTTTTGGAGCATTTGTTGGAGATTCGCGGTATTGGGATTATTGATATCATGACGCTATTTGGTGCCAGTGCAATCCGTCCTACTAAACGAATTACGCTCATTATCGAGTTGGAAAACTGGGATCCAGAAAAGACCTATGATCGCTTAGGGCTGGATGAAGAAAAAATGAAGATTATTGATACAGATATTACGAAATTAACGATACCTGTTCAGCCAGGACGAAATGTATCTGTAATTATAGAAGTAGCCGCCATGAATTACCGGTTGAAAAAAATGGGTGTAAATGCGGCACAGGAATTTTCCAGAAGATTGGATGAAGTCATCGCAATACAAGATGAAATGGATGACTACTAAGGTTTTGGAAAGTTGCTTTATCAGGAGAGGGGTATTTGAATGGAACAAGTATTGCTTGCAATAAACCCTGTTGCTTTTTCGATAGGGAGCATCGAAGTAAGATGGTACGGTATCTTGATAGCATGCGGGATTGTACTGGCCTATTTTGTAGCACAGAGAGAAGCGGTAAAAAGAGGATTACCTGAAGATTTTCTAGCGGATATGCTAATTTGGGCAATTCCAATTTCTATTATTTGTGCGCGCATCTATTATGTTTCGATGAAGTGGGAATATTATGGCGCGAATCCGGAAAAGATTATCCAAATCTGGAATGGCGGAATTGCGATTCATGGTGCTTTAATTGGTGCCGTTATTACTGCTTATATCTTCAGCAGGAAAAAAGGAATCAGTTTTTTAAAGGTGGCAGACATTGTTGCGCCTAGTCTTTTAATTGGGCAAATGATTGGCCGATGGGGCAACTTTATGAACCAGGAGGCTTATGGCGGTCCAGTTTCACGCGAGTTTTTAGAGAATTTAATGATTCCGAACTGGATTATTGAACAGATGTATGTGCAAGACCTTGGTACATATGTCCATCCAACGTTTTTATATGAATCGGTTTGGAACTTGATCGGACTGATTATTTTACTGTCTTTACGAAAAGTAAACTTGCATCGCGGTGAAATTTTCTTTAGTTACATGATTTGGTACTCGATTGGCCGTTTCTATATCGAGGGCATGAGAACAGATAGTTTATACTTAATCGGAGAATTGCGTTCTGCACAAGTCGTATCGATCTTAGCCATCGTTCTGGGTATTGTTTTTATTGCCTACAGAAGAATAAAAGTTCGTCCGGTTGTTCGTTATCTTGATAATGAGCAAGCTGCGAGTATTCATTCAAAAAATAATGTGAAAAATAAAGCGAAGAAAAAGTAAGTGATCAATGGAGCTCTCACCGATGAGATAAAGGAGTTGCAGATTTAACATGAAAGCGTTGCTGTTTGATTTTGACGGAACATTATTAAATACAAATGAATTAATTATCCAGACATTTATGTATGTTTTGGAGGAGAGATTTCCTGGGCAATATTCGCCAAAAGATTGCATGGATTTCATTGGTCCGTCATTAAAGGAAACCTTTGAGCAAATAACACCTAACGAAGTAGAAGAAATGACTGAGAAATATCGACAATGGAACCAAGCGAATCACGACAAATTAGTGACAGAATACGACGGAGTCATCGATACATTAGAAAAACTAAAGGAACAAGGTATCCGATTAGCGATTGTATCTACTAAACGACGGGATACAATCGAAAAAGGGTTAATTTTAATGGGCGCCAAGCATTTGTTTGAATTCTGGGTTGGCGTGGATGATGTACAAAATGTAAAGCCCGATCCAGAGCCTGTATTGTTAGCTATTGAAAAATTAGGTGTTAATAAAGAAGATGTTATGATGATTGGCGACAATTATCATGATATAGAAGCAGGGAAAAATGCCGGTGTTAAATCAGCTGGTGTTGCATGGTCCATCAAAGGAGAAGATTTTTTAAAGCAATTTAATCCAGACTATATTTTACAGCATATGTCTGACCTACTAACGATTGTAAAGGAGTCATAATCTGATGAGAAGGACGGAACGATTCCCTGTTCAAGGTGCAAACTCATTATGGAATGTCTATAAAACGGTGTCCTTTTGGAAAGTAATGAAGTGTTTTATTTTCATTCAAATTGGCCGTATCACGCCGTTTATGAGGTTGAAAAATTGGATTTATCGTACGTTTTTACATATGAAAATAGGTGAAAAGACATCACTGGCCTTGATGGTGATGCCTGATTCCATGTTCCCTGAAAGAATTTCAATCGGCAATAATACGATTATCGGCTACAACACAACGATTCTGGCCCACGAATATTTAATTGAAGAATATCGTTTAGGCGATGTGAAAATTGGCAGCGAAGTGATGATTGGTGCCAATTCCACAATCTTGCCGGGCGTTGAAATTGGAGATGGAGCAATTGTTTCTGCCGCAACACTCGTGCATAAGGACGTCCCAGCCGGCAGCATGGTCGGCGGCAATCCCATGCGTATTATCTATACAGCAGAGCAAATGGCTGAAAGAAGAAATCAATAGTTAGTTAGGGATAGGAATCTAAAAGTGCTTTGCTGGTGCTTTTAGGTTCTTTTTTTGTTGGAGGTGGGAGTTGTTTTGGAAGGGAGAATCATTCGTAAATGAGGGGATTCGCTCGTAAGGAGGCAGAGGCCGCTCGTAAACAGAGCAAAAACGCACGTAAAAAGGAGAGCCGCTCGAAAGCAGAGCGAACTCGCTCGTAAAGAGGAGAAAGCCGCTCGAAAGCAAGAGAAAGCTGCTCGTAAACAGAGAGAAAACGCTCGTAAAAAGGCAAGCCGCTCGAAAGCAGAGCGAACTCGCTCGTAAGGAGGAGAAAGCCGCTCGTAAACAGAGCAAAAACGCTCGTAAAAAGGCAAGCCGCTCGAAAGCAGAGCGAACTCGCTCGTAAGGAGGAGAAAGCCGCTCGAAAGCAGAGCAAAAACGCACGTAACAAGGCAAGCCGCTCGAAAGCAGAGCGAACTCGCTCGTAAAAAGAAGTAAACCGCTCCTAAATCGGCAATTCGCAAGTATAGCAAAAAACTCACAAGTAAATCGAAAACCCACAACTAAAGTAATAACATCCCTTACCCAACCCACCCATTCAATACTACAAGGTTTTTCTATTAACCATTAAAAGGTATAATAAGAGTAGTCGAAATTTTAGTAATATTTAAGTAATGTGTATAATACTCGAATCAATGGATTGACGAATTGATTTATGTTCGGTAGAATTACTTTAACATATCAGTTCTCTAATTCTCTAGTACACTAAAGTAAAAATGGTAGGAAGTGTCATTATGTCATCGATAAAAATGTTTGAAAAACCATTAGGAATGCGTGATACATTCCCGATCACTTATGAAAAAACAGAGCAGGTACGCCAAATCGGCCGTGAATTCTTGCGTGCTCGAGGGTTTGATTTTATTCAAACGCCAAGCCTTGAGTACTTTGATACAGTGGGAAAAGCATCTGCAATTTATGATGCTTCATTATTTAAATTAGTAGATAGCCAAGGGAACACATTGGTGCTTCGTCCGGATATGACGACACCGATTGCACGTGTTGCTGCTTCAAAATTATTAAAAGAAAAGATTCCTTTACGTTTAGCATATTTTGCGAATGTTTTCCGTGCTCAGCAAACAGAAGGCGGCCGTCCAGCAGAGTTTGGCCAAATGGGGATTGAGATTATTGGGGATGGCTCCGTTTACGCAGATGCAGAGGTAATCATTACAGTCATTCGTTTAATACAAGCCTTTGGGGTCAACTCTTTCAAAATTACGATCGGTCATGCGGGAGTATTAAATTGTATTTTAAAAGATTACACGGAAAGTATAGAGCAAGCTGACAAATTGCGAACATTATTAGTCGAGCGTAATTATGTGGGCTTTGAAGAAGCGGTAGAAAGTTTCGATTTACCAAAAACAAAATCAGACGCATTACTGCAATTTATAAGTGAAGCAACAAATTTCGTAACGATTCAAGATATTGAAAAGTATGTACGCAAAAATGATGCGCTTGAGTATATGCAGCAGCTGATGGAATTAATCGAAGTGGCGGATTTATCGCAATATGTCGCACTCGACTTTACACTATCAAGTCATATGAATTATTACACAGGAATGCTCTTTGAAGTTTTCGCTGAAGGAAGCGGCTTTGCATTAGGGAATGGCGGTCGCTATGATGGCTTGCTGCAGCATTTTGGAAACGAGGTTGGGGCAACAGGCTTCGGTATCCGGGTGGATCGTCTTCTGGAAGTCATCCCTTTCCAAGCACCTTCACCACAAACAATCGGCATCATCTTTGAAGAACAGTTATTTGCCAAAGCTTTGGCGATGGCCAATTCATATCGAGAAGAAGGAAAACGAGTGACATTGCAATCGAAAAAAGGGTTGGTAGATGAAGAAGCATTTACGAAACACTTTGACAAACTCGTGTATGTCAGCCAGGAGGATTTAGCAAAATGAGTCATTTAACTATTGCCATGCCAAAGGGACGAATATTTGAAGAAGCCTATCAAATGCTCATCGATGCCGGCTTTAACTTGCCTGAGGAAGTTGAGATGTCACGAAAGCTGATGATCGAAATTCCAGAGGAACAAATTCGGTTTATCCTCGCAAAACCAATGGATGTACCTGTTTATGTAGAACACGGAGTGGCAGATATCGGAATTGCGGGGAAAGATACATTGTTGGAGCTACGTCGAAATGTCCATGAGCTCCTTGATTTAAAAATCAGCCAATGCTACATCGCATCAGCCGGATTGCCCAACACAACAATGAATGAAATTGCGCCACGGATTGCGACAAAATATCCGAATATTGCAATGAATTATTATAAAGAAATAGGTGAGCAAGTTGAAATCATTGAATTGAATGGTTCCATTGAGCTTGCGCCGATGATTGGATTGGCAGATCGAATTGTCGATATTGTTTCAACGGGAAGAACGTTAAAGGAAAATGGTCTAGTGGAATATGAACATATCACGGACGTGTCATCTCGACTAATTGCAAATCCTGTAAGCTACAGAATGAAAAGTACAAGAATTCAAGAATTAGTATCACGCATGAAAAAAATTGTTAGTTAGGAAGAAGGGCTATTTGTGAAAATTACAAAATTAACGGACTCAATCTCTTTAAAGAGACAGCTTGAAGGCGGAAATGAAGAACAGTTAAAAACGGTTCGACAAGTGCTGCAGGATGTTCGTGAAAATGGTGATGCAGCCCTTCGCAAATACAGTGAAATGTGGGATGGGGTTCAATTAGATGATTTCCGGGTATCACAACAAGAGATTGATCGCGCGGTACAAAGCTTCGACCCTCAACTCAAACAGGATTTAGAAGAGGCAGCTGCCAATATTCGCTACTATCATGAGGCACAGAAACGAGAAGGCTACAAGCTTCCGTTGGATAATGGATCTTGGCTGGCACAACGAATTATTCCATTGGATGCTGTTGGATTGTATGTACCCGGTGGTTTAGCAGCCTATCCCTCATCGGTATTAATGAATGTAATTCCTGCCCAAGTTGCAGGGGTTGAACGAATTGTCATTACTTCTCCAGCAGGAAGAGACGGGAAACTCCCTGATGCGGTTCTTGTGGCTGCATCTATTCTTGGCATCCATGAAATTTACAAAGTAGGTGGAGCTCAAGCGATTGCAGCCTTAGCTTATGGGACAGAAAGTATCGCACCAGTCGATAAAATTACTGGCCCCGGGAATATTTTTGTTGCCTTAGCGAAACGTGAAGTGTTTGGGGAAGTGGCCATCGATATGATCGCCGGCCCAAGTGAGATTGCGGTATTAGCTGATGAAACAGCCTATGCCGATGAAATCGCAGCGGATCTATTATCACAGGCAGAGCATGATGCCCTGGCTTGTGCAGTGCTCATCACAACGAGTGAACAACTTGCACAGGAAGTGGCGATCGAGGTTGAAAAACAGGTAAGTGCTTTACCGAAAGAAAGCATCGCACGAAAATCAATCGAAAACTTTGGTCAGATATATATCGCACAAACGATGGAGCAGGCAATCGATGCTGTGAATTCATTAGCGCCGGAGCATTTAGAAGTAGTAACAGCCAATGCAGAAGAGGACTCTTTGAAGATTCGTCATGCCGGAGCGATTTTTATCGGGCGTTACAGTTCAGAACCAGTGGGCGATTACTTTGCAGGAACAAATCATGTGCTTCCAACTAACAGTACAGCTCGCTTTGCCAGTGGATTGAATGTAGATGACTTTATTAAAAGATCGAATGTTGTATATTATACAGAAAAAACTTGGGAGGAAAATGCACCGAAAATTGCCCGTCTTGCAAGAATGGAAGGGCTCGAGGGCCATGCCCGTGCAGTAGAATCTCGAGGTTGGGCTAAAGGAGAACAATAATATGGCAGAACAAAAATTACGATTTGCTCGAATTGAACGCAATACTAACGAAACGAAAATCGCTGTGGAACTGAATCTGGATGGCGATGGAAAAGCAGAAGTACATACAGGAGTACCTTTTATGGACCATATGCTTGATTTATTTATAAAGCATGGGTTATTTGATGGGAAGATTGTGGCGGATGGGGATACACATATCGATGATCACCATACGACAGAGGATATCGGGATTGTGTTGGGACAAGTGATTCGTGAAGCATTGGGCGATAAAAAGGGCATTAAACGCTACGGGAATGCCTTTGTTCCAATGGATGATGCGCTAGCCCAGGTGGTCATTGATTGTTCAAACAGACCGCATCTAGAGTACCGGGTTGAACCTGAGTTGAAAGAAAAAGTTGGCACATTTGATACCGAGCTTGTCCATGAGTTTTTGTGGAAGTTTGCATTAGAGGCACGTATGAATGTCCATGTAATCGTTCCTTATGGTCATAATACTCACCATATTATCGAAGCGATTTTTAAAGCATTGGCAAGAGCCATTGATGATGCGGTACAAATCGATCCTCGTGTGAAAGGCGTACCGTCAACTAAGGGAGTGTTGACATGAAAATTGGAGTAATTGATTACGGTATGGGCAATTTATTCAGCGTGGAACAAGCGCTAAAAAGATTGGATTGTGAGGTGGCCGTTTCGGCAAATCCTCAAGAGCTCGCAGCAACAGATGCACTGATTCTGCCAGGTGTCGGGGCATTTCCCGATGCGATGAAACGTTTGGCTGAAACAGGGTTGGATGCATTCATCCGTGAACAGGTAGATGCCAACAAGCAGCTTTTAGGAATTTGTTTAGGGATGCAGCTGCTTTTTGAAGAAAGTGAAGAAGTGGCGCCCACAAAAGGCTTCGGATTCTTTAATGGTAAAATCACACGTTTTCCCGGTGAAACGGCAAACGGCATAAAATATCGCGTTCCTCACATGGGATGGAATACATTAGAATTTAAATGCTTGCCAAAATGGTTGGAGGATACAGCTTTACCAGAAAGTAAGTATGTATATTTCGTTCATTCATTTTACGCAGCAAACATTAATAGAGAACAGCTTGTGGCAGGTGCCGACTATTTTGAAACAGAGGTGCCAGGTGTAGTGCAAGCAGAAAATGTTTGTGGGATGCAGTTCCATCCTGAGAAATCAGGGGAATTTGGCGTATTCTTGCTTGAACAGTGGCTAAAAGGGGTGGGGGTGTCGATATGCTGACGAAACGTATTATTCCTTGCCTTGACGTAAAAGAAGGCCGCGTTGTTAAGGGGATTCAATTCGTGGAGCTGCGTGATGCTGGAGATCCGGTTGAACTGGCGAAATTCTATGATGAGCAAGGTGCAGATGAGCTTGTATTTCTAGATATCTCTGCATCCCATGAAGGCCGTGAAACGATGGTCGATGTTGTGAGAAAAACAGCTTCGAGCCTGGCAATTCCGTTTACAGTAGGTGGAGGTATCCGCACATTGGAGGATATGAAACGAATTCTGCGTGCCGGTGCCGATAAAGTTTCCGTCAATACGTCCGCATTGGAGCGTCCTGAGTTAATAAAAGAAGGGTCAGATTTCTTTGGTGCTCAATGCATCGTTGTGGCAATTGATGCGAGGTACTCAGAGGAAGATGGCACATGGATGGTCTACACACATGGCGGCCGCAACAAAACGGAGTGGCAGGCAGTTGAATGGGCAAAAGAAGCAGTTCGCCTGGGGGCGGGTGAAATTTTATTGACAAGCATGAATCAAGATGGCGAAAAAACAGGGTTCGATTTAGCCTTAACCAAGGCAGTTCGTGATGCTGTGACTGTGCCGGTAATTGCCAGCGGTGGTGCCGGGAACGCAGATCATTTTGTTGAAGTATTACAAGAAGTAGATGCAGATGCAGCACTGGCCGCATCAATTTTCCACTATAAAGAAACAAGCGTAGCCGAAGTGAAATCCGTTTTACGCGAAAAAGGAGTTTGTGTCAGATGATAGAAGGATTAAAGTTCGATGATAAAGGGTTAATTACGGCAGTTGTTCAAGATGCACAGTCAAAAGAGGTTTTAACAGTTGCTTATATGAATGAAGAATCACTCCAAAAAACGATTGAAACAGGAGAAACATGGTTCTACTCCCGTTCAAGACAGGAGCTTTGGCACAAAGGGGAAACGAGTGGAAATACACAAAAGGTGATCTCGATCAAAACCGATTGTGACCAGGATGCATTGGTAGTAGAGGTGTTGCCGGTGGGTCCTGCATGTCATAATGGCACAACGTCCTGCTTTACAAACTCAATTTTAGAAAACGACGCAGTTGGGTCAGTGGATATTATTCCAGAATTGGTAAATATTATTCGCCAGCGTGAAATCGATATGCCTGAAGGTGCTTATACGACATATTTATTTGAAAAAGGAATCGATAAAATCTGTAAAAAAGTCGGCGAAGAAGCAACGGAAGTAGTCATCGGAGCGAAAAACCGCGATGCACAGGAAGTAAAATGGGAAGCGGCAGATTTGCTGTATCACTTGCTTGTTCTGTTGCAGGAGCAAAAAGTGAATGTATATGATGTGTTGGACGTCTTAAAATCGCGACACAATGAAAAAAGAGCAAGCACCAAAAACAACCAATAAAATAAAGGTGATTTCTTGCAGTTAAATCCGGGATTTATTAGTAAGCATTACAATACTTAAATAATGACGAATACCGTAATTATGTTATAATTAATTTAATTGTCTAAGGAACGTATTATACGTTCCTTTTGCTTTGTTTTAGCAGAGTTTTCCTATTTCAAAGCAATATAATTACGCCAAGGTGTAATGAATTTAGTTCGGAGGATGTACTTTGGAAAATCAACGTCAAAAAGAAAAACTTAATAATGTTGTATCGTTTATTCCAAACGGTGATTATTATTTTAATAAAGCGCTGAAAGCCATGGATAAAGATCAGATGGATAAAGCGTATAAATATATGAAACGGGCTGCTGAGCTAAGTCCGGATGATGCCCATGTCTTAATGCAGTTTGGCATTTTGGAAATGGAAGCTCAAAATTTTGAGAAAGCATACGAATTGATTCATACGGCGTATAGTTTAGAGCCAAGTGAACCGGAGCATGTCTTTTTCTTGGCGGAAGTTTCGGGCTGCATCGGGATGGTTCGTGATGCCCAAAAGTATGCTGAAATGTATCTCAAGATGGAACCGGACGGAATGTATGTAGAAGAGGCTGAGGAAATCATCGAGTTTGTTCAATTTGAAGAAGATGAGCATGAGCCCTTTGATGAAGAAGACTCCGAAAAGTTAATTGCACAGGAAAAAGCACGCCGGTTTATGGAAAACGGTGATTTTAACCAAGCCATCGAGGTATTGGAGCAGTTGATTGAGCGATTCCCCGATTTATGGCCGGCTTACAATAATTTAGCATTGGCTTATTTTTATGTGGGGGATTCAGAGCAAGCAAAAGCATTGCTGCATCAAGTACTGCGCGAAAACTTGGGGAATTTGTATGCAATTTGCAATTTAACGGTTATTGCATACTATGAGAAGGATGACCAGGAATTATCCCAGCTTATTGACATGCTGAAGAAGATTAATCCCTATGATTGGGAAAACCGCTATAAGCTAGGGGCGACATTAGCTTTAATCGGTGAATATGAAATGGCTTATAAGTGGCTGCAAAGCATGAAACGCAAAGGCTTTGCAGGAGATACAGGCTTCTATTTCTGGTTGGCGCAGGCAGCTTATTTCAGCGGACATGAAGAAGAAGGAAAGCAGGCGTGGAAAATTCTTGTCGATATGGACCCTTCAAAGGATGGGTTTGAACCTTGGATAGATGTGGAAAAGGAAATCGATGAGGAATCGCTGGAAAATAACCGTGAATATATTATTGAAAAAGTTGTCAGCAAATATAGTACACATCGCATGTTTGGTTTCTTCCTGCTAAGCAAGTCGGCTCATAAGCAAGAAATTATTGCACATCCTAAGCTTATTGATCTTGCAAAATACAGCGGTGTAGAAAAGCTTTGTTTAGCCTATGCACTGGGCCATCAGTTCGATGAAACCAACGAGATGGAAAAGCGTTTCGTTCGCTCGATGGAAGTGGCGGAAGAACTGTATAAAAGCACGGAAACCATTACTTTGGAAGTTCAGTATTTATTCCAGATGTGGTTTGTATTAAGTGAACGTGCATTAAAAGACGACTATCCATTTAAAAATATTCAGGCCCTAGCCGCCGCAGTAGAGTATATGTTCTTCTCGACCATCAACAGCAAAAAGGTGACAAAGAAGCATTATGCACAGAAATATAGTATTTCCGCAGCTACTTTAACAAAGTATGTGGAAGAATTAATCGAATATCTTCCATTTGATTAGCAGGCATTATATTTGAAGTTGCCGGCAGATTGTCCTAGGATAAAAAAGGATGATAGTAGTATACTTTTCGTATATTGAAGTTAAATAGAAGCGATTGAACACTTGATCGTTTTTGATAGAGGGAGGCTTTTTTACATGGCTGAAGAAAAAATTTATGATGTAATAATAATCGGAGCAGGTCCTGCGGGTATGACGGCAGCGGTTTATGCTTCACGCGCTAATTTGGCAACTTTAATGATCGAGCGCGGAATTCCTGGGGGTCAAATGGCCAACACAGAGGAAGTTGAAAACTATCCTGGATTTGAAACAATTTTAGGGCCTGAGCTTTCTACTAAAATGTTCGAGCATGCCAAAAAATTCGGTGCTGAGTATGCCTACGGGGATGTAGCCGAAATTATTGATGGCGAAGAATATAAAGTGATCAAAGCAGGTTCAAAAGAATATAAAACTCGTTCAATCATTGTAACAACTGGGGCAGAATATAAAAAAATGGGTGTTCCAGGAGAAAAAGAGCTTGGTGGACGCGGAGTAAGCTATTGTGCTGTATGTGATGGTGCATTCTTTAAACAAAAGCACTTAGTCGTGGTTGGCGGAGGAGACTCAGCAGTAGAAGAAGGCGTATACTTAACTCGTTTTGCCGATAAAGTAACGATTGTACATCGCCGCGATAAACTGCGTGCCCAAAAAATTCTGCAGGACCGTGCATTTGCAAATGAGAAAATTGATTTCATCTGGAATCATACAGTAAAAGAAATTAATGAAAAAGATGGCAAAGTGGGCAGTGTAACACTTGTTTCTACTGAAGATGGCAGTGAGCAAGATTTCCAAACAGACGGGGTATTTGTCTATATTGGAATGGTTCCATTAACAGCGCCATTTAAGAACTTGGGAATTTTAAATGACAATGGCTATATTGTGACAAATGACAAAATGGAAACGTCAGTAAAAGGGATCTTTGCTGCCGGGGATGTCCGTGAAAAAATGCTTCGCCAAATCGTTACAGCAACAGGTGACGGAAGCATCGCAGCTCAAACCGCACAGCACTACGTAGAAGAGTTAGTGGAAAAAATTAGCCAGAAGTAATATGGTTTTAATTTCTCTGTAACTTCTATGAAATAAAGAACAGCTATAATAGGGGTATAAGTTTTAACCCCCCTTTTTAGTTTTTTAGTTGCTTCCATCAATTTAGGAAGCAACTTTTTTTGTGTTAATATCTTATTTTCGTAAAAATCCAGCTATTTATATATTAAAATGTTTTCGAATTCATAAGATTTTATATGGCTTCGCGGATTTTAGTTCAGAAAACAAGTAGAAGTACAGGCTTTCAAATTACGCGAATGACTAATTGATAAGGTATAATATGTATACTAGGAGTAACAAAAGATTTGAGGTGGTTGCATGCAACGGATAGCAAATTTAATAGCAATTCAAGATGGGAAAGTTCTACTTCTTCAAAAACCAAGAAGAGGCTGGTATGTTGCTCCAGGCGGCAAGATGGAAAGCGGAGAATCTATCTATGAAGCGGCAGTCAGAGAATTTAAAGAAGAGACAAACCTGACGCCGACAACTCCACATTTAAAAGGAGTTTTTACAATGATCATTAAAGATGGCGAGCAGATTGTCGATGAATGGATGCTCTATACATTTGTTGCATCTCACGTATCCGGAGAGCCATTTAAAGAAACAAGAGAAGGTGTCCTAGAATGGCATCCAATCGAAGCTCTTCATAAATTGCCAATGGCTGAAGGAGATCGTAAAAACTTACTATTTGCTGCATTAGAACAAGGAATCCAATATGGTACATTTATCTATACAACCGAGTATGAACTTTTGGATGAAAGATTTCAAACATCGATCGAGACTTAAAAAGGGGAGATGATCAGATGGGGAATATTCAAGAATTTACACATGAAATCGTCATAATAACAGGGATGTCTGGAGCAGGAAAAACAGTTGCTGTGCAAAGCTTTGAGGATTTAGGGTATTACTGCATCGATAACTTGCCCCCTGCACTATTAACAACATTTCTAGCATTGATGAAGGAATCTGAACGCAAAATTACGAAAATTGCTGCTGTTATGGATATGCGTGGAGGGGAGTTTTTTGACTCACTGATTGATGCCCTAGACATATTGGAAAAGGAAGCATATGTTAATACACGTGTACTATTTTTAGATGCGAATAATGAAGCGCTTGTGCAACGATATAAAGAAACGCGCAGATCGCACCCACTTGCACCCCAGGGCTCACCACTTGAAGGAATTCAAAAGGAAAGAGAACTGCTAAGTGAGCTAAAAGGCAGAG
>Ga0182744_1002715_pt1 | contig 14324 bp, 11 predicted proteins | sample eDN3rd30CKraftMG_FD_128525 | JGI IMG/M metagenome (GOLD analysis project Ga0182744, IMG submission 128525) | Enriched Miracle-Growth compost microbial communities from Emeryville, California, USA - eDNA 3rd pass 30_C Kraft MG (version 2) (version 2) ...
CGTGCTGCGCAAGGAGGCGGAAGGCCGCTTCGATCTCGAACGGGGACCGCTGATCCGCGCGCACCTGATCCGTCTGAGCGAGAAGGATCACATCCTGACCATCGTTCTCCACCACATCCTCGCCGATGGGTGGTCGGGCAATATCGTACAGCGCGACCTGTGGTCGGCCTACGAGACGCTGGCCGAGGGGCGGGAGCCGGCGCCGCCGCCGCTCGATATCCAATACGCGGATTTCGCCGCCTGGCAGCGCGACTGGCTCGCCTCCGACGAGGCGCGCGAGCAGCTCACGTTCTGGATGGAGCGGCTCGGCGGGACGCTGCCGGTGCTTGCCGTGCCGACCGACCGGCCGCCGAGCGGCCGGCCCGCCAAACGCTGCGCGGCGAAAAGCTTCATGCTGCCGGCGACGCTCACCGCCGATCTCAAGACATTCAGCAGAACCGAGAACGCCACATTATATATGGTGCTGCTCGCGGCGTTCTCGGTCCTGCTGGCTCGCTATTCGGGCCAGAGCGACGTCATCATCGGTTCGCCGGTCGCCAAGCGACGCCCGGAAACCGAGCCGCTGATCGGGCCGTTTGCTGGTCCGATCGCGCTGCGCTTCGACATGACCGGCAAGGATATGGCGGGCGAGAGCATTGCGAATGAGCCGACGCTGCGCCAGATCGTCCGCCAGAGCGTCAACGTCGCGACCGACGCGATGGCCAATGCCGATCTGCCGTTTGAGTGGCTATTCGACCGGCTGAAGGTGCGCACGCGGGGCGGACGCAATCCGCTCTTTCAATTCTATTTCTTCTATCAGGTGGCATTCCTGCAAGCGCGGCGCCTGCACGATCTCACCGTCACGCCGATGCCGGCGATCCGGGTCGGTACGCCGTTCGAGCTGCAACTGGCGGTGATCGAGCGCGACGGCGAGGTGCGTGCCAATCTCGAATACAATCCCGATCTGTTCGATGCGCCGAAGATCGATGCCATCCTCGCCGACTTCGAGCGGGTGTTGCAGGCGATCGTCGCGACGCCCGATCTGCCGCTCGGTGCGCTCGCGCCGCTCAGCGCGCCGAGCGCCGCCGGGGGAGAGACGGCCGCGCCGCCGCCGGAGCATCGTTTCGTCGCGCCGCGCACCGCCGACGAGGCCGCCGTCGCGCGCATCTGGGCGACGATCCTTGACGTGCCGGCGGTCGGCGTCACCGACGATTTCTTCGACAGCGGCGGCACCTCGATCCTTGCCGCACGGCTGATGCTGAGGCTGGAGAAGGAGATGGGCGTCCGGCTCGATCTGTCGTCGCTGCTCGTCGCGCCGACGGTGGAGCAATTGACGCAACGCATCCGTGCAGCGCGGCAGCACGAACCCTCGCAGGTCGTGCCGCTGCGGGCGAGCGGCTCGAAGGTGCCGCTGTTCTGCGTGCATGCCGGCGGCGGCCACGTCCTGCACTATCGCGAGCTGACGGCGCTGCTCGATGCCGAGCAGCCGGTCTATGGTTTGCAGACGCCGGACATCGACGGCGCGCGGCGCACGACGACGATCGGTGAACTGGCCGCGCTTTATGTCGCCGATATCCGGCGCATCCAGGCGCACGGCCCTTACCAGCTTTGCGGCCTGTCGTTCGGCGGGCTCGTTGCCTACGAGATGGCGAACCAGCTTATCGATGCCGGCGAGGAGGTCGGGCTGATCGCGCTGTTCGACACCGGGAACCCGGCCTATTACCGCAATCTCCCGCCGGAGCGCTCGGCGGCGTTCCGCACCACTTATCTGCGCGACCGGCTCGGAAAATATGCGCGCAACCTGATATGGGGGCGGCTCGGCACGGCGGCGCACGATCTGCGCCAATTGATCGGCAGCAGGGGCAGCGTCGCGGCGTGGAAGATGGTGCGGCGCCTGTTTCAGGCGATCGGCCAACCGATCCCGCGATTCCTGCGCAGCAACTTCATCATGTTTTTGCTGATCGGCCGCGATTACGCGCCGCGGCCGTTTCCGGGCGTCATCCATCTGTTTCGCGCGGAAGGCCGGACCGCCGAATATCTCGCCGACGCGGCGCTCGGCTGGGAGGAGATGGCGGGCAAGGGCGTCGTCGTTCACCATGTGGCCGGCGGCCATGTCTCGATGATGGAGAGCCCGAATATCGTGCCGCTGGTCGAGGCGCTGCGCACGCTGCTTGTCGGCGAGGTGAATCACGCGCCGCGGCTGCCGGATCAGCAGAGTGCGCCGCCGACCGCCGATCGGGCCGATCGATAGGCGGCGCCGCGACGCGGGCGTCGTGCCCGAACCGCAACCAGAACCAGAGCTGGAACGATGAGACTCTTCGAGATCGCGGTGCTGGTCGGGCTCGCCGGCTCGGTCGTCGCGCTGGCGCTGCGCCGTGGCGGGGCGTTTTCGTGGTTTACGCTTGTCGTCGCGCTGACGACGATCGCGGTGCTGCTGCATTTCGCTCTCGAAGGCGGGCGCTGGCAGATGGCGCCGGCCTATGCGGCGACGCTCGTGGTGCTCGCTCTGGCGCTGGCCTTTGCTTATGGCGCGGCACCGTTGCCGCTCCGCTGGCTCGCGCCGACCGGGATCGGAGTTCTCGCGGCGACGCTGACCGCCTCGTTTCTCAGCACCGCGCTGCCGGTCTTTACGCTGCCGGCGCCGCAGGGTCCTTACGCGATCGGCACCCGCATCCAGCATCTGGTCGATCCGGCGCGGCGCGAGCCGTCCGGCCCCGACCGCAACGCGCCGCGCGAGCTGATGGTTCAGATCTGGTATCCGGCCGACCCGGCGGCGTCGGAACCGATCGCGCGCTATCGCGAGCGGCAGGCGACGACGCTGCGCGGCGCGCGCTTCTCGCTGGTGCAAACCCACGCGCGGATGGATGCCCCGGCGCTCACCGGGAAGGATCCTTTCCCGGTGCTGATCTATGTCCCTTCGTGGATCGGCGTGCGCACCGAGAACACCGCGCTGATCGAGCAACTGGTCAGCGAGGGTTATGTGGTGGCCGGCATCGATCACCCTTACGGCTCGGAAACCGTGGTGTTCCCGGACGGCCGTATCGTCGGCACGCGGCTCGACAAGATCGGAGGCTATTCCTCCGACGCTTCGTTCAGGCGCTTCATTGCCATTGCCGAAGCGGAACAGACGCTGCGCGCGCAGGATGCGAGCTTCGTCCTGTCGACGCTGACCGCGCTCAATGCCGACGGCTCAGGCGATCGTCTGGCCGGTCGCCTCGATCTCGCGCGTGTCGGCATCTTCGGATTTTCGTTCGGCGGCGGCGTCGCGGTCGAGGCCGCCGCGTCCGACCGGCGTTTCAAGGCCGGTATCGATATGGACGGCATGCGCGTCGGCGAAAGCGCGGTGACGGGGCCGCCGGTGCCGTTCCTCTATATGCTGGAAGACTACGATCCGCGGCCGGAGACGATCAGCGATCCGCGCCGGCGCCGGGAGGTAGCCTTCGACCGCAGCCAGATCGACGAGCTTTACCGCATCCTCGACCGGCGCGGCGGCTATCTGCTGAAGATCAAGCGGACGCTGCACAACAACTTCTCCGACACGCAGCTTTATTCGCCGTTTCACGTCAATCCGGAGCTTGGCGAGGTGGCGCCGCGGCTCGCCGAACACATCATCAGCGACTATACGCTGGCATTCTTCGACCGCTATTTGCGCGGCATCGACCGGCGGCTTCTTGACGATGCGCCGCACGAGACGCACGCGCTGGCGTTCCGGCGCTACGACGCGCGGCAAACGGTGCCGGAGCGCGAGGATAGCCCGGAGGATTAGGACGTTTCCCGTTTGGGCAAGGCTTGTGTTACTTGATCTGCGCGTCGAGAAAGCCGCGCACGGCGGCGATCAGTTGCGGCGAGGCTTGCGGCGGCACCGGCGCCGCGCCGCTCATCGCGTCGAGCGTGTCGAGCTTGTCCATCAGCTCCGCCTCGTCCATCGCCGTGGCGATACGGCCGGAACGCTCAAACTGGCGCGCTGTCGCCACCTGATGATCGTTGCGGGTTTCGCGCAGATCGCCGCGTCGCGGCATCACCAGGATCGGCTTGCCGAGTTCGAGCGCGGTGATGATCGAGCCCATGCCGGCATGCGCGATGACGATGCGCGCCTCGCTGACGCGGCGGCGGAACTCCTGCGGATCGATGAAGCGGGTGGTGGCGATCTGCCGGGTTTTCAGCTCGCTCGGGCCGACCTGGGCGAAGACGTCGTCGCGCTGGCGGCGCAGCGCCCAGTCGTCGACGGCGCGGATCAGGCGGTCGAACGCCATCTGCGCTCCCACCGTGACGAAAATCATAGCACCGACCCGGCGTAGCGCGGCCCGCCCGGCGTCGCGAGATGGTCCCATTGGGTCAGCCAGAGGTCGGCATGGCCCTTGATCTTCTCTCCCGACAGCGACAGGCGTTCGACGTTCGCCATGCTGTCGAGCCAGATGGTCCGGGCGCCGATCAGGTGGCCGAGGCGCAACGCGACATAGCCCGGCGCGGCGCCGGTGGAGATGACGACGTGCGGGCGCTCGCGCGCGACGATCGCGGTGAGCCGCGCCGCCATGGTGATCAGGCCGATCTTGTTCCAGCGCGTCGCGTCGTTGAGCGCGTAGAAGCGGTGGCCGGAGACCTGCGTCCGGTAGGCATCGTTAACTGTAACATATGCGATATCGTAATCCGTGAAGGCGGCCATCAGGCGCAATAGCTGCACCCAGTGTCCACCGCCTGATGATACCGCTAATATTCGGATTTTATTGCTGTTTTCTGTCATCAACGAAGTCCCCCAGCCGCTTAACATGCCAGGATCGCTGCCGCGCCGAATTTAACAATCGATATGTTAAATCGCAAACGAAATCCTCACGCTCGCGCGCGCGGCCGAGGTCGTGCATCAGGATGACGCCGCCGTTGGCGCGCTCCACCGCCGCGACGATATCGTCGGCGGCCGGGCAGGCGGCGTAGGTGTCGCCGGAATCGATCGTCCACCAGCCGAGCCGGGCGCCGCGGCCGGCGACGGCGCGGGCGGTCGGCCAGGTGATCTTGCCGTAGGGCGGGCGGAACAGCCCGTCCGGCGCGACCCAGCGCGACAGCGCCTCATAGCCGGCGGCGATGTCGGCGGTGGCGCGGTGCGGCGCCACCTTCCAGGCATTGAGATGCCGATCGGTATGGCAGCCGATCTCGTGGCCGGCGGCGAGCACGCGGTCCGCCACCTGCGGGTAGCGCCGGGCGTTGCAGCCGAGCATGAAGAAGGTGGCGCGCGCGTCGTGTTGCGCCAGAAGGTCGAGCAGCCGCGGCGTCGCCGTGTCGCTCGGCCCGTCGTCATAGGTGAGCACCAGCGTGCCCTCGCGCGCCGCCTGGCGGCGCATCGCATGGACGCGCGCATAGCGCCACAGATAGGGCGACAGATACGCGGTCGGTGCGGCGACGGCAGCGGCGGTGAGGAGCGATGGCAGGATCACGGCGATTGCCCGATCGTGTGGACGGCCCCGGCCGGCGCGCGCGAAGTCTCGTCGCGCTGCCAGCCTGCCTGCCGGTTGCGGATGCGGCGCTTCGCCTGGCGCCGTGCCTCGATCATCACCCAGGAATAGACCGCGAGCGCCGGCCACAGCCAGGGCCGCAGATAAAGCCGCAGCAGCGCGCGATGATTGCTCTCGCCGCGGTTCTTCCACAGATGCGGATAGAGCGTCGCCAGCTCGTAGCTGCCGAACAGCGAGCGCGATTTGATCGCCACCAGATGCCGCAGACGGCGCGGCGCCGTCACGCGCGAGACCGCGCCGCTGACCGTTTCGCGTTCGTCCTCGGCGAACTGGATGCGCACGAAGCCGTCGTCGGCCGTCACCGGCGGGAACGTGCCGAAGCGGCGGCGCCCGGCTTCCGAAAGGCCGTAGACGCCCGAGCCGCCGATGCCCTCGCGCGCCGAGGGCAGCATGTCCCGGATGTTGAAATAGGCGCGCACCGGCAGCGAGCACTGCTCGGTAACGATCTCGGCGCGCGGCGCCACCGCGAGCGGACCTTGCGTGAGCCGCGCGGCGAGGGTGGCGACCGTCGCCTGGGTGACGACGATATCGGCATCGATGTAGAGGCGGGGAAAGCTCGTACTCGCCGTCTCGGCAAGGTTGAGCGCATGAATCTTGCCGGCGATATCCGTCTCGATGACGCGCGCCTGCGGATCGGCGCGCCGGGTCACCGCCGCGGTGTCGTCGGTGCAGCCGTTGCAGACGACAACGATCTCCATCTCCTCGCGCAGCGGGCCGTCGCGGAGCGCCGCGAGCAGCCGGGCGATGACGGCGCTCTCGTTGTGAGCCGGGATGACGATGGAAATCACCGCGAAACCCTCGAAGCTGTTTTGCTCATCGTCGTGCTCTCAGGCCGGGTTGCCGCTCTGGCGCCGGTCGCGAAACCGCTGGAAGGCGTCGCGCTGGCGCAGCGCCTGCTGCCGCGTGGCGCTCTCGTCGCGCGTCTGCGGCGCCGTGCTGTTCAAATGGCGGGCGAGGCTGCGGATGGTGGTGAACGCGAACAGGTCGACCATCGCGATGTCGCGGTCGAGGAGGCGGCGCAGGCGCGCATGCACCTGCGCCAGCAGCACGGAATCGCCGCCGATATCGAAGAAATTATCGCCGAGGCCGACGCGCCCGGTGTTCAGCACCGCCTGCCAGATGCCGGCGATCTGCCGTTCGAGATCGCTCGCCGCCTCGCCGCGCGGATCGATCGGCGTGACCGACGCGGCCTCGCCGAAGGTCGGGCTCGGCAATGCGCCGCGGTCGAGCTTGCCGTTGACGGTGAGCGGCATCGTCTCGATCAGAAGGAAGCCTTGCGGCACCATGTGCGACGGCAATCTCTGCCGCAGGAAGGCGCGCAGCCCGGCGCTGTCGAGCGCTGTGCCGGTTTTGGCGGTGAAGTAGCAGACGAGCCGCTCGTGATCGTCGGCGATCACCGCGCAGTCGCGCAGATCGGGATGCTGCGCCGCCGCCGCTTCGATCTCGCCGAGTTCGATGCGGAAGCCGTGGATCTTCACCTGGTTGTCGCGCCGGCCGAGATATTCGATGTCGCCGTCGGCGAGGCGGCGGGCGATGTCGCCGGAGCGGTAGAGCCTCGCGTCGCCGCCGCGGAACGGATCGGGGATGAACCGCTCGGCGTTAAGCGCCGGCCGGTTGAGATAGCCTTTCGCCACGCCGGCGCCGCCGACGCAGATCTCGCCGGCCTCGCCGGGTGCGACCGGCCGCAGTTCGTCGTCGAGAATGTGGATGTCGAGGTCGGGGATCGGCTGGCCGATCAGGCTGCGCGTTTCCTGCGCTGCGTCGGCGGCGCTCACCGGCCGGTAGCTGACATGCACGGTGGTCTCGGTGATGCCGTACATGTTGACGAGTTGCGGGCGGCGGTCGCCGTGTTTGTCGAACCACGGCCGCAGCTTGGCGAAGCGCAGCGCCTCGCCGCCGAAGATCACGGTGCGCAACGCCAGCGGCCCGGTGTCGGCGGCTTCGTCCGCTTGGATGAGTTGATAGAACGCGGTCGGCGTCTGGTTGAGCACCGTCACCCGTTCGCGCGCCAGCAGCGCGCGAAAATCGTGCGGCGATCGGCTGACGATTTGCGGCACGATCACCAGCCGTCCGCCGGACAGCAGGCATCCCCAGATCTCCCAGACGGAAAAGTCGAACGCATAGGAGTGGAACATCGTCCACACATCCGTCGCGTCGAAGCCGAACCACGGGTCGGTCGCGGTGAGGAGCCGCATGACGTTGCGGTGGCTGACCAGAACGCCCTTCGGCATGCCGGTGGAACCTGACGTGTAGATGACATAGGCCGGATCGTCGGGGCTGCGCGCCGGTGTCTGTAGCTGCGCGGCGGAACCGGCATCCTCGATGTCGGAGAGATCAGCGACGATGCGCACGCCGCGCTCCGGCACGCGGGCGCGCAGCGCCGGCTCGGTCAGCACCAGCAGCGGCTTGGCGTCATCGAGGATGAAGGCGAGCCGCTCCGCCGGGTAGGCCGGATCGAGCGGCAGATAGGCGCCGCCGGCCTTGAGAACCGCGAGCATGGCGACGATCATCGCCAGCGAGCGCTCGAAACACAGCGCCACCAGCGTGCCGGGCCGCACGCCCGCTTCGATCAGCCGCGCGGCGAGCGCCGCCGCCTCGCGATCGAGTTCGCGATAGGTCAGGTGCCGCTCCGCAAAACCGACGGCGACGGCATCGGGCTGCCGCAGCGCCACGCCGGCGAATATCGCGTCGAGCGAGAGGCCGCTGGCGAACGTGCCGGCGGCTGTCGTCTCGTCATGCGTTATTGCGTGCGGTTCCATAGGCGTCATGTCGCGGTGTTACGTCGGTGCCGCCGGCCCGACATCAATGTTAAATCCGCCGCGCCGGCGGTGTGTGGCGACGCCGGCGGGCGGGCCAAGGAACGCCGCAGAATGACGGTTTCACGTCATTTCTGCGTCGCCATTAGCTTAATCATAAATAACATATTTATAACATAACGACTAGGCAGCCTGCGTCCGGTTGCGTTATTGTGGTTACTCGTCAACCCCGCTGGCAGGACCCATGTTATCGAGACAGGTGATAGCGACGCCCGCGTGGCGCCCGGAAGGTGAGAGCTGGGTGCTGCGCACCTCCCCGGAAATCGTCGTCCTGCGCAATCCGCTCTCGCACGCGGCGGAGGCGATCCGCAGCATCCAGAGCCAGTTGCAGCGTCAGTTCATCGATCGCGGCGTACGCTCCTTCGCCATCGTCGGCGACGACGCGAAATGCGGCGCCTCGCTGATCGCCGCCAATATCGCGGTGGCCTGCGCGCAGGCCGGCCGGCGCACGGCGCTGGTCGATGCCAATCTGAAAGACCCGCAGCAATGCGATATCTTCGGTTTCGATCCGAGCGATCCGGGCCTCGCGGAGTGGCTGACGGCGAGCGATTTCCGGGTCAACCGCAGTCAGTACGGCTTTCAGCGCTTCCCCAATCTGGCGGTGATCCCGGCCGGTCGCGCCGGCGCACACGAGCCGTTGCAGAATCCGCGGCTGGTGGCGGTGATCGCGCAATTGTCGCGGATCTTCGATGCCGTCATTTACGACGCGCCGCCGGCGAGCGACCTTGCGAACGCGCTGGCGATTGCCGGCGCCGTCGAGCGGACGTTCCTTGTCGGGCGCGAACATCGCACGCGGGTTGCGACGCTCCAGCAGCTCCACTCGCTGGTCGAGCAATGCCACGGAAAGGTGGAGGGGATCATCCTGTCACGCTTCTAGGCGTCGGAAACGCGCCGGCGGCAGCGACGCTCACACCGTTCATCGGGCCGCATGCCGGCGCGATGATCTTGTGACGGTGACCTTGTGACGATGAATCCGCCAGCCAGTCGGATCGGACGAGCATGAATGTGATGATGGCAGAAACCGGCGGCCGCGCCGTCGTCATGGACCCGGTCAAGCTCTGTCTGATCGGCGCGGCGACGGATACCACCAATCTCGGCGTGTCGGCGCTGTGCTATTCGATGCTGGCCGGCATCGCACGGCGGTTCCCGAACGCGCGCGTCACCGTCTTCGACAACGGCATCGGGTTGCGCGAGGCATCGCTGCGCGTCGACAAGCGGAATTTCGGCTATCTGTTGTGCGCCGGCAAGAACTCGCGCCGTTATTACCGGCCGGAGAGCTATCAGACCATCCGCGTCGCGAGTTGGCTCGGCGGCCTCGGCAATCCCGCCGCGCAGGCGCTGCTCCAGGCCGACGCCGTTCTCGACGTCAGCGGCGGCGACAGTTTCTGCGACCTTTACGGGGCGCGGGTGTTTCGCGGCAACACCTTCATCAAGCGGCTCGCGCTTGCGCATGGCGTGCCGCTGATCCTGCTGCCGCAGACCTACGGCCCGTTCAACGATCCGCGCCGCCTCAAGATCGCCGAGCGCATCGTCGCCAGGGCGGCGATGGCCTGGGCGCGGGACCGCCGCAGTTTCGATACGCTGCGCCAACTCGTCGGCGAGAATTTCGATCCGCGCAAGCATCAGTGCGGCGTCGATCTGGCCTTCGGCCTGCAAGCGGTCGAGCCCGACACCGTGCCGGCGGAACTTACGGGCGGGAGGGCGAAGGATGCGCCGCCGCTCGTCGGGCTCAATGTCAGCGGGCTGATCTATAACGCGCCGGAACTGGCGCGCGCGCATTTCGGCCTGAAGGCCGACTACCGCGCCATCATCCACGAACTGGTCGAGCGGCTGCTGCGCGACACCGATTGCCGGCTGATGCTGGTGCCGCATGTCCTGTCCGACGCGCGCTATGTCGAGTCCGACGGCACCGCCTGCGCCACCGTGCTCGAGCGCCTGAGCGAGGCCGACCGGCGGCGCGTCTTTGCCTTGCCGCGCATCTACGATCCCGGCGAGACGAAATGGATCATCTCGCATTGCGACTGGTTCTGCGGCACGCGCATGCATTCGACCATCGCCGGGCTGTCCTCCGGCGTGCCGACGGCGGCGATCGCCTATAGCCTGAAGACCGCCGGCGTCTTCGAGACCTGTGGGCAGGGCGAGCATGTCGCCGACCCGCGCACGACGGATACGCAGGAGGTGATCGATCAGCTCTGGCGGTCCTGGCAGGTGCGGGGCACCGCCAAGGCGACGCTCGATGCGCGGCTGCCGCAGGTGTTTGCCCAGGTCGAGCACCAGCACGATGCGATCGCGCAGACGATCCGTGGCGTCATGCGACGGCCGGCCGTCGCGGCGCCGGCCGGCAAGCCGGGTGCCGACAGCGCGACCTCGGCGTTACCCTAGAGCATGATCCAGAAAAGCAGGCACCGGTTTTCGGAAAAGATCCCGCGCGAACAAAAAGACAAGCGGCAGGCCTGATTCAATGCAGTTGAACCAGGCCCTCGCGGGGGTGTCCGGGCCGGGGGGATGGGGGGACGCAAAGACCGAAGATTGCAAATGCGCAGCGCTGCGCGCGGCCGACATCATCGGCCGCCGGCCGCACGGAGCAGCGTCCTCATTCCACCCCTCTCCGGTGTGCCCGTCCGCCGACGCACGATACGCGCTGCCGCGCGACCCGCTTGCCGCGGATCGCCGTCGCTCGCGTCAAGGTTGTGCGTCTACTCGAACGACTGGCGGAGCTGGAACACGCTGAGCGCGAGCTCAGCAACCAGGCGGCGCAAATCTTCGTTAGCCGAGATCAATTCCTCGATCACGGTCGTCTCGGCGACCGAGGGAGGCTTGTGTTCGTGGCCTTCCAGCCCGACGGTGCGGGGGGTAAAGGGAAGAATATTGTTGACGGGAACCAATTGAGTCCAATTCGGGCAGCGTTCGTTGACTAACATTGGCTCTCCCCCTTTTTGGAGAGGACTTGCGGTTGAGACAAATTGCCAGCGCCTCTCGGACGGGAGCAGCCCCTGCACGGGAAATCCCGACCTCAGCGTCGCCTACGTTATCATAAACGCGATTTGCGGTTATGCAAAACGCCATATTTTGCACTTTTTATCTTAAGGTAACATTAAGATATTCATGTAACGGGATTATGATGCTATGTTATAATTAACAAGCTCCCATGAGCCCGAATCCACCGGATTGGGTTGGTCGGCGGGGAGAATTTTGATATAGGTAATTTGGGCAACATCGATATATTTGATTCGTCACGGCATATTGTCGTAAGTAATTGAAGCACTAGTCGAATTAGACGCTGCGGGATTAACGTGTCGGTCGGATTGCAGGCTTGCAAGATGGCGTCTGACAGCACCGGCGCGAACATTTGCGTGACGATGGCGAAGGGGGCGGTGCCGCGGGCGCAAGCCGTGGTAGGGGCAGGATGTTGGGAATGAAAAAGAAACGTTATTCGACCGCTGAAATCGTCGCCAAGCTTCGGCAGGCGGACGAGCTTTCCGCGCAGGGGAAGCTGCAAAGCGAAATCGCCAAGACGCTCGGCATCAGCGTGATGACCTTCCATCGGTGGCGCAAGGCGATGAAGGCCAAGAAGCCCTCCGAGCTTTTCCCGGTGGCCCTGCCCGAAACGCTCGAGCTGGAGGAGGCAGGTCTGGACGAATCCCAGCCGGTCGAGAGCCACGCCGGCAGCCGCGTCGCCGAACTGCGGCTCGAAAATGCCCGCCTGCGCCATCTCGTGGCCGACTTGCTGCTCGAGAAGGTGGCCCTGGAGGAGAAGATCGGCGGCGTGACCGGGGCGGCCGAGCGTCGTCTGGGCGGCCGCTAGGACGCTCTCCCTCTCCCTGACGATCTTCATGTAAAGCGGCTCGTGTCAGCGGGCTTCTTGTGAGCGGGTCGCTAACGTCGTTTCCGAGCGTTGGCGCCAGCAACGCCCGCACTATCATCCCGAGCACGGGCGCGGTCGGGCTCGCCGTCCCGGAGGCGCGTCATCCCGCGTGTCTGACCGGACATGCAGCCGGTGTTTCTCAAAGCCTTTGCTCGCGGGACCCGTTCGCTCTGCGTTATCCTGAGAGCTTGATCCTGAGAGCCTGGCCGTCAACGCGGCGTCTCGAAATGTCATCCTGAGGAGCCCGGCATAAGCCGGGCGTCTCGAAGGACGGCGCGGCCTCTTGTGTTCCATCCGGGCCGTCATGGTCCGAGACGCATCGCCATAGCGCATCGACGACGCGCGTAGACGCGCTGATGGCGATCCTCCTCACCATGACGGTGCAGAAGCGCCCACCATATCAGCGGCTATGTCGGTGCAATTTTTCAGTCAGATTCGGAAGGCGCGAGCGAACCGTGTCGCACATCAGAAGACACGCATCAGCGAGCCGTCGTAACCATGAGGCTCGCATCAACGAGCCGCCGTAACCATGAGGCTCGCGGCAAAGCCTCGGCGCAATACCGTCGCCCTTTGAGATGCCCGGTTGTGCGCCGATCGCCTTTACGGTGATGGCAAGGACAGCGCGTCGCATGTGCAAATTCGTCGCACGAATCTCGCTAACGATAACGCGCGGAAGCGGGGTTTTCGTGGCGGATTGGGCTTGTCAGTTATGTTAAACGTAGATGATAATAGAGTGTTATTTAACGTTATCCGCACTGGTGGGAGTTTTGTTCCGGCATTCTCGCCCGGTCGGCGGCCGTGACGCACGGAGAGCCGGCGGCCACGGCACAGAGTATGGCACAGGGTCCGGAACTCGGGAGCGACTGCCGTGGGTCAGTATGCGTACGGGATGAAGGCGTCGCGCCCGCAGATCGTTGGCGGAGCCTGGCTCCACCGTCTGGCGCCGCGCAAGACCGCCGCATTGCGCCTGTTCTGCTTCCCCTATGCCGGTGCCGCCGCCTCGGCCTTCCGGCTGTGGCCCGCCGGCTTTACCGACGCGATCGAGGTCTGTGCCATCCAGTTGCCCGGCCGCGCCAACCGGCTGAACGAGCCGCCGCTGACCGCGATCCCGGCGATGGCCGAGGCCGCCGCCGAGGCGATCGCCGCGTTCATGGCCGACGGTTCCGAGCGCCCGTTCGCTTTGTTCGGTCACAGCATGGGCGGTCTGCTGGCTTTCGAGGTGGCGCACCGGCTTAGGGAGCGCGGCCATCGCGCGCCGCGCCATCTCCTTGTGTCGGCGCGCCGCGCGCCGCTGACGCCCGACGAGTCTGCGCTGCTGCACGGTCTGCCCGATGCCGCGTTCGTTGCCGAGATTCAGCGCCGCTATGGCGGCATCCCGGAGGAAATCCTGGCGCACGCCGATGTCCTCGCGCTGCTGCTGCCGTGCCTGCGCGCCGATATCGCCGCGCTCGAAACGCACCGGCCGCCGCGCCGGCCGCCGCTCGCCTGCCCGTTGACGGTCTATGGCGGCACCGAGGATCGCTTCGTCGCGCCGGCCGATCTGGCGCAATGGCGGCACGAGACGACCGGCCCGTTCGACATGCGGGTTTTTCCCGGCGGTCATTTCTATCTCGATGCGCGGCGTGCCGAACTGCTTGCCGATATATCGGCGCGGCTCGCGCCGGCGCATGACGGCATACTGAACGGTGAGCATGACAGCGTGCTCGACGGCGCGCGTCAGCGGGAGCGGGTATCATGAGCGCAGCGCCCGCGCATGCCGCGTGGACGGCCAGAGCCGCCCCGGTGGCGATCGTCGGCATCGGCTGCCGGTTTCCCGGCGGCGTCGACGATGCCGACAGCTTCTGGCGATTGCTGATCGAGGGACGCGACGCGATCACCGAGATCCCGCAAAGCCGGATCGACCTCGGCCGTTATTTCGATCCGCGGCCGGCGACGCCCGGCCGGATGATGACCCGCTGGGGCGGCTTTCTCGACGGCATCGACAACTTCGATGCCGGCTTCTTCCGCATCTCGCCGCGCGAGGCGGAGCGCATGGACCCGCAGCAGCGGCTGCTGCTCGAAACCGCGTGGGAAGCCTTCGAGGATGCCGGGCAGGACCTGACCTTGCTGCGCGGCGCGCGCGCCGGCGTCTATGTCGGCCAGTGGCTCAGCGATTTCGAG
>Ga0182744_1002718_pt1 | contig 14308 bp, 10 predicted proteins | sample eDN3rd30CKraftMG_FD_128525 | JGI IMG/M metagenome (GOLD analysis project Ga0182744, IMG submission 128525) | Enriched Miracle-Growth compost microbial communities from Emeryville, California, USA - eDNA 3rd pass 30_C Kraft MG (version 2) (version 2) ...
CGGCCCGCTCGGCGGCCGCGAGCCGACGCTCGTTGCCGGTTCGGGCGGGCCCGACCGGCAGTTGGCGTCGGGTCGGCGCTTACGCCGGTCGGGTCAGCGCCGGTGGCGGGGCAATCCGCATCGGCCCGACGCCCGATCGGGCGGAACCGGCGTGACACCGGCAGCGGGCGAAGCCCGACGGTGACGGAAACCGAAGGAGAGGATGCCGGCATGGCACTCGTGATGGGGGTCGACAGCTCGACCCAGTCGTGCAAGGTGGTCATCGTCGACACCGAAACCGGCGCGATCGTGCGCACCGGCCGGGCGGCGCACCCCGACGGCACCGCCGTCGACCCCGAGGCGTGGTGGATCGCACTGCAGGAGGCGATTGCGGATGCCGGCGGCATCGACGACGTCGCCGCGTGGGGCGTCGGCGGGCAGCAGCACGGCATGGTCGCCCTCGATGAGCACGGCGCGGTGGTCCGCGACGCGCTGCTGTGGAACGACACCCGGTCCGCCGGGGCGGCCGCCGATCTCATTGCGGAGTTCGGTGCCGATGAACTCGTGCGTCGTACGGGGCTCGTGCCGGTGGCCTCGTTCACCATCACAAAGCTGCGGTGGCTGCGCGACAGCGAGCCGGAGAACGCTGCGCGCGTCGCGGCGGTCGCCCTCCCGCACGACTGGCTGACGTGGCGACTGCGCGGCTTCGGCCCGGAGAACCCGGTGCTCGACGAGCTCGTGACCGATCGCTCCGACGCGTCCGGCACGGGCTACTGGAACCCCGACACCGACGGCTACGACCGCGGCTTGCTGACGGCGGCGCTCGGCCACGATGCGGTGCTGCCGCGCGTGCTCGGCGCTGATGAGTATGTGCTCGATGCCGCTGGGCGCCGGGTCGCACCGGGCGCCGGTGACAACGCCGGAGCCGCACTGGGCGTCGGCGCAGGTGTCGGCGATGTCGTGGTGTCGATCGGCACGAGCGGCACCGTCTTCGCCGTCAGCGAGCAGCCGGTGCGCGATGCCTCCGGGACAGTGGCCGGCTTCGCTTCAGCGGACGGACACTTCCTCCCGCTGGTCGCGACCATGAACGCTGCCCGCGTGCTCACTGTGATCGCGCGCCTGCTCGGCGTCGATCACGCGGGCCTCAGCGAGTTGGCCCTCGCCGCCGAGCCCGGCGCTGCCGGCCTGACCCTCGTGCCGTACTTCGAGGGGGAGCGCACCCCGAACCTCCCGGATGCCACGGCTTCGCTGACCGGCATGACACTCGCGTCGACGACCCGCGAGAACCTCGCACGCGCCGCCGTGGAGGGGATGCTCGGCGGCCTCGCCGCCGGCCTGGACGCCGTGCGCGACCTCGGGGTGCCGATCGAGCGCGCCCTTCTGATCGGCGGCGGCGCGCAGTCCGACGCGGTGCGTCTGATCGCTCCCGCCGTGCTGGGCGTGCCTGTCGAGGTGCCCGCGCCGGCCGAGTACGTCGCGCTGGGCGCGGCGCGCCAGGCCGCGCGTGCCGTCACCGCCGGCTGAGCGGCGGGCGCGCTCGTCGGCTGCGGTGCCCCGGCCGAGGCGCCGAGGCGCCGGACGTCGTGCTCGAGCAGGTGCAGCCAGCCGAGCATCGAGGTGAAGGCGATCGCCTCGAACACGGTCAGATTGATCGCGCCGAGCAGCATCAACGCGATGCCGGACACCAGCACACCGATCGTGCCGAGCGCCGTCCGGCGCACGAGGGGGGAGAGCTCAGGTGCCATCCGCGGGGCGATCGCGGCCAGCAGCACGAAGCTGATCAGCACCCCGTTCGCCGCGCGTTCGTGCGCGAACTCGTTCGCCGAGATCGGGATCATCCCGATGAGCGCCATCGACCCGCCGGTGGCGGTCAGCAGCAGCGGGAAGAGTCGGATCGCGCGGGCGTCGGCAAGCCGGCCGCCCTCGACAGCGCGGCGCAGTCGCAGCGCGAGCGGCACCCCTGCACCCGCGGTACCGAGCCCGGCCAGGACGACCCCGCCGTTGAACACCATGCTGGACGCATCACCGAACACGCCGAGCCGGCTGAAGTAGAGATGCCACCACATCGGATCACTCGTGCCGGCGACCGAGGCCAGAATGGCAAGGACGAGGATGCCGGCGACGGCGCTCGCTCCGGTTGCGGGCACGCGGGAAGGCGAGCTGGATCGTCGTCGCGCACTATGCATTTTCCCGCCCCCACCTGCCGTGAACCTCAGATCTCCAGGGTACGGCGGATGGGCATGGTGCCCCTGTCCCCCAAATGGGGGACATTTCGGATGCCGGCCGGCCGTAGACACCCCGCGGGCACGGCGCCGACGCCACGACCGCACCGCGAGCCCGCGCCAGGCCGACGCGAGACAATGGACGGATGACTGCCGCACCCGATGCGCGGACCCTTCTGGAGGCCGCCCGCGCCCGCCTCGTGGGACGCCCGCGCGAGCGGCTCGGCGATTGGGCGCATGCCCGCAAGCTGCTCGGCTTCGGGCGCGCGCCGCGCATCGTCCCGGTCGGCGAGGCGTGGCACGTCGGCGTGCTGCTGATCGCGGATGCCGCGGTGTACGCCACCGGCGAGGTGCTGCGCGCCAGGGAGGACGCCATCCGCGGCTTCACCGCCGAGTCGCAGCGTGAACGCGCGGCACGCGCTGCGGCCGCATTCCGGGGCGGCTTCGCCGAGGGTGAGACCCTGCATCTCGGCTGGACCGAGATCGACCTGGATGCGCTCGCGCGGGGCGTCGAGTCCGGACCGCTCACCCTGATCGACGGCATCCCGTCCGTGCGGTGGAGCGCCACCGGCATCCGGCCGCTGGCCGACTATCTCGACGATCAGATCGCCCTGCGCTGAGCGGTACACCTGATCGGCGCATCGCCGTAGGCTGGGCGCACCGACAGGGGAGATGCGTATGCAGCAGGTGTGGCCCGGAACCGCGTACCCGCTCGGGGCGACGTTCGACGGCAACGGCACGAACTTCGCGCTGTTCAGCGAAGGCGCCGAGAGCGTCGAGCTGTGCCTGTTCGACGACGACGGCGAAGAGACCCGACTCGAGCTGCGCGATGTCGATGCGCACGTCTGGCACGGATACCTGCCCGGCATCCAGCCCGGCCAGCGCTACGGCTATCGGGTGCACGGCCCGCACGACCCGGAGAACGGGACGCGGTACAACCCCAGCAAGCTGCTCCTCGACCCGTACGCGAAGGCGGTCGACGGCCAGGTGCAGTGGGGCCAGCCGGTCTTCGGCTACACGTTCGGCGACCCGGACAGCCGCAACGGCGACGACTCTGCGGCATCCATGATGAAGGGCGTCGTCGTCAACCCGTTCTTCGACTGGGGCGGCGACCGGCCGCCCAAGACGCCGTACGCGGAGACCGTCATCTACGAGGCGCATGTGAAGGGGCTGACCGAGCTGCACCCCGGCATCCCCGAAGAGCTGCGCGGCACCTACGGAGCGATCGCGCACCCGGTGATCATCGACCATCTGAAGAAGATCGGCGTGACCGCGATCGAGCTGATGCCCGTGCACCAGTTCGTCGACGACGACACCCTGCAGCAGAAGGGCCTGTCGAACTACTGGGGCTACAACACCGTCGCCTTCCTCGCCCCGCAGAACACCTATGCCTCCAGCGGGCAGCGCGGGCAGCAGGTGCAGGAGTTCAAGGGCATGGTGCGCGCCCTGCACGCCGCCGGCATCGAAGTCATCCTCGACGTGGTCTACAACCACACCGCGGAGGGCAACCACCTGGGTCCGACCCTGTCCATGCGCGGCATCGACAACCTCGCCTACTACCGGCTCGAGGACGACGACAAGCGCTACTACACGGACTACACCGGCACGGGGAACAGCCTCAATGTGGGTCACCCGCACACGCTGCAGCTGATCATGGACTCGCTCCGCTACTGGGTGCTCGACATGCACGTCGACGGGTTCCGATTCGACCTGGCGGCGACCCTGGCCCGGGAGTTCTACGAGGTCGACCGGCTCGCGACGTTCTTCGAGCTCGTCCAGCAGGACCCGGTGGTCTCCCAGGTCAAGCTCATCGCCGAGCCGTGGGACATCGGGCCCGGCGGCTACCAGGTGGGCAACTTCCCGCCGCAGTGGAGCGAGTGGAACGGGAAGTACCGTGACACGGTCCGCGACTTCTGGCGTGGCGAGCCGGCGACCCTCGGCGAGTTCGCCTCGCGGCTGACCGGCTCCGCAGACCTGTACGAGCACTCCGGGCGGCGGCCCGTGGCATCCATCAACTTCGTCACCGCGCACGACGGATTCACCCTGCGCGACCTCGTCTCGTACAACGACAAGCACAACGACGCCAACGGCGAGGACGGCAACGACGGCGAGTCGCACAACCGCTCCAGCAACCACGGCGTCGAGGGGCCGACCGACGACCCCGCCATCCGCACGCTGCGGGCACGCCAGCAGCGCAACTTCCTCGCAACGCTGCTGCTGAGCCAGGGCGTGCCGATGATCAGCCACGGCGACGAGCTGGGCCGCACCCAGAACGGCAACAACAACGGGTACGCGCAGGACAACGAGACCACGTGGGTGCACTGGGATCAGGTCGACCATCCGCTGGTCGAGTTCACCGCGGCGCTGGCGCGGCTCCGTCGTGACCACCCGACGTTCCGTCGCGGCCGGTTCTTCAACGGTCGTCCGGTGCGGCGGGAGGAGGGGATGCCGGTGCCCGACATCGCCTGGCTGCGCCCCGACGGCACGCAGATGCAACCGGAGGACTGGGAGTCGGGATTCGGCCGCGCGATCGGCGTGTTCCTCAACGGCCGGGGCATTCGTGAGCGCGACCGGCGCGGCACCGAGATCAGCGACCTGCACTTCTTCGTGCTGTTCAACGCCGGCGACGAGCCGCTGGACTTCACCATCCCGCGCGCCGCTTTCGGGCCGCAATGGGAGATCGTGATCGACACGGCGGGGATGCCGGAGGGTGACGGCACCCGCCGCGGCGGCGACATCGTGCCGCTGCAGGAGAAGTCGCTCGTCGTGCTGCGCGAGTACGAGGCGCCCGAGATCGAGATCGACCACTCGGTGGCCGCGTCGCTCGCAGCGCAGACCGGGCCGGTCGACATCGTGCCCGACGCCGCCGAGGCGGAGGACGACTGAGGCGGCTCCGATGATCCCGGCATCCACGTATCGACTGCAGCTGAACGCGAGGTTCGGGCTGGATGCCGCGGCCGACCTCGTGCCGTACCTGCGTGATCTCGGGGTCGGCTGGGTGTATCTCTCGCCGATCCTGCAGGCCACGGACGGTTCCGAGCACGGGTACGACGTCGTCGACGCGACCCGCGTGGACGCGGCGCGCGGGGGACCGGAGGCGCTGCAGCGGTTCGCCACCGCCGCGCACGAGGCGGGCCTCGGCGTGCTCGTGGACATCGTGCCCAATCACATGGGCGTCGGCGATCCCAGGCAGAACGCGTGGTGGTGGGACCTGCTCCGCCGCGGACGCGCGTCGCGCTGGGCGACGACGTTCGATGTGGACTGGGATGCCGGGGACGGCCGCATCCTGCTGCCGATCCTCGGCGCCGAGCTGGAGCAGGTGCTCGCCGCGAACGAGATCACTGTCGCACCCGACGGCACTGCGCGGTACTTCGACCACGTCCTGCCGCTCGCCGAGGGGACAGCACCGGCACACGAGACGAGCGACGCGGGCGAGGTCGGGGCGGTGCTGGCGCGGCAGCACTGGATGCCGATCTTCTGGCGGCGTGGGGATGCCGAGCTGAACTACCGCCGGTTCTTCACGGTGACTTCGCTCGCCGGCGTCCGGGTCGAAGACCCCGCGGTGTTCGATGCGACGCACGCCGAGGTGCTGCGCTGGCTCGACGCGGGCCTCGTGGACGGTCTGCGCCTCGACCACCCCGACGGCCTGGCCGACCCCGGCGCCTACATCGAGCGCCTCTCCCGCGCCACCCTTTCCGGTCCCCGAGCGCGCCGAGGGGTGGCCCCCGGCGCTCCGGGCGTTTCGTCTCGCTCCGCTCGCTCAACGACCGAGGAGGGTTCCTCTTCCCGGTCGTTGAGCGAAGCCGCCGCAGGCGGCGCAGACGAAACGTCGTCCCTCGGTGGGGGCGGCGCGGCCGCCTACATCGTGATCGAGCCCTTCGATACGCCGGCTGCGCCGGCGACTCAGGGACCGGGCGGGGCAGCCGGCCGCGGCGCGGCCGCCTACATCGTGATCGAAAAGATACTGGAGCCGGGGGAGGAGCTGCCGGCGACCTGGGCGGAGTGGATCGCCGGCACCACCGGCTACGACGCGCTCGCCGAGATCGACCGGGTCCTCGTCGACCCGGCGGGCGAGGCGGAGCTCTCGGCGATCGATGCCGGGCTGCGCGCCGAGACCGGGCTGCCGCCGCTGGCCAGGTATGCCGACACCGTGCACGAGGCCAAGCGTGACATCGCCGAGACCGCCCTGCGCGCAGAGGTGCGGCGCCTGCGGCGCATGCTCCCGGCATCCGACTCCGCAGACCTCGCACGCGCCACCCGCACCGAAGACGCGCTCACCGAGTTGCTCGCCGCATTCCCGGTGTATCGCGCGTACCTCCCGGACGGCGACGAGTACCTCGCAGTCGCGACCGAGGATGCCGCGCGCCGTCGGCCCGAGCTGGCCGCGCAGATCAGGGCGCTCGCCGACCGGATGCGCACCGATCCGCACGGCGCGTTCACGCTGCGGTTCATGCAGACCGCCGGGCCGGTCATGGCCAAGGGCGTCGAGGACCGCACCTTCTACCGGTACAGCCGGCTGACGTCGCTGACCGAGGTGGGCGGCGATCCGTCGCTGTTCGCGATGGATGGCGACGAGTTCCACGCGGCGCGGGCGCGTCGGCAGCGGGACTGGCCGCACACCATGACCGCTCTGTCCACGCACGACACGAAGCGCAGCGCCGACACCCGGGCCCGCATCGCGGTGCTGGCCGAGATCCCGCACCGCTGGGCGGAGGTGCTCGGTCATCTGCGCGCCATCGCGTCGACGGGCGACGGACCGTTCGACAACCTGCTGTGGCAGGCGATCGTCGGCGTGTGGCCGGCGGCTCCGGACCGCCTGCACGAGTACGCGATCAAGGCCGCTCGAGAGGCGGCGCAGCACACCACCTGGACCGACCCGGCCCCACGCTTCGAGGAGCGCGTGCACGAGCTCGTGCTCGCGGCGCATGGCCGCGCGGTCGCGCTGCTGAACGAGTTCACCGACGAGATCCGCGGGCCAGGACGGTCCAACGCGCTCGCCGCCTGTCTGCTGCAGCTGGCCGGGCCGGGTGTGCCGGACGTCTACCAGGGCACCGAGCTGTGGGCGCACGACCTCGTCGACCCGGACAACCGTCGCCCGGTCGACATCGGTCGGCGGCGACGCCTGCTTGCGGAGCTGGACGACGGATGGATGCCGGACATCGACGACACCGGTGCGGTGAAGCTGCTGCTGACCTCGCGGGTGCTGCGGCTGCGTCGCAACCGCCCCGAGCTGTTCGCGGGCTACACCGCGCTCCGCGCCGAAGGCTCCGCCGCCGACCACGTCGTGGCCTTCGCTCGAAGCGGTGTCATCGCCGTTGCGACGCGGCTGCCGGTGGGTCTCGTGCGCGGCGGAGGTTGGCGCGACACGTCGATCACGCTGCCGGCGACCGGCGGAGACCGCTGGCGGGACGTCCTCTCCGGGCGCGTCGTCACGGGCGGCGAGGTGAGGGTTGCCGGGCTGCTGCACCGCTATCCTGTGGCGCTGCTGGTCGCCGAGTCGTCGGGTTGACACCTTACGTCGCATGACGCAATGGGTCGCATTGTGACGTTGCCTGTTGCGCTTCATGACGGACGCTTACGCTCCGTGAAGCCCGGCTGACGGTCCAGGACCGGGCCGTGGTGAAGTGGGGCGTTCCCGAACCACTCAGCCACCTCATTGCACCGAGGATCTGTCCCGAGGAGACGCCCATGTCCCGAATCACCCGCGCAGCGCTGGCGGCGGCGTCGACCGCCGCTGCGGTCGCCCTCATCGCCGGCTGCTCCGCCGCCGACCCCTCCACGTCACCGACCGACGCGTCGGGCGAGCCGCAGACCGGCGGCACGCTCACCTACCTCGAGCCGCAGACCTGGAACACCCTGTATCCGCCGAGCGCCGGCTTCTATCCGAACGGCGGCATCGTCAACAACATCACCGATCGGCTGCTCTACCAGAACCCCGACACGCTCGAGCTCGAGCCCTGGATCGCCACCGAATACACGGTGAACGACGACGCCACCGAGTACACCTTCACGCTACGCACCGACGTCACCTACTCCGACGGCTCGGTGCTCGACGCCGAGAACGTCGTGAAGAACATCGACCTGTTCGGCCAGGGCGACCCCGACCGGGCGCTGCCCGTGTCCGAGGCGATCAACAACTACGACCACGGCGAGGTCACCGGTGACGACACCGTCACGTTCTACTTCACCGCACCGTCGCCGGGCTTCGCGCAGGCGGTCTCGACGATCAACTCCGGGCTGCTCTCGGACGAGACGCTCGACCGCACCGGCGAGCAGTTCGGCCCCGGCAACGCGACCGACATCATCGGCAGCGGCCCGTTCGTCGTCGCCGACGAGGAGATCGGCACGCAGACGAGCCTGACCGCCCGCGAGGACTACGACTGGGCACCCCCGTCCCTGGAGCACCAGGGCGCCGCCTACCTCGATGGCATCGACTACATCGTCGCCGGGGAGGACAGCGTGCGCGTCGGCACCGTCGTCGCCGGGCAGGCCGATATCGCCCGTCAGATCGAGGCGCCCGACGAGGCGCAGTTCGCTGCGTCCGGGCTCTCGCTCTACGCGGCGTCCACCAACGGCGTCAACAACGGACTGAGCTTCCGCTTCAACGACGACCGGCTGTCGGACATCCGCGTGCGCCAGGCGCTCATCGCCGGCATCGACCGCCAGCAGATCGTCGACACCCTGTTCACGGAGAACTACCCGCTGGCGACCGGCGCGCTGGCCACGACTGCGCTGGGCTACATCGACACTTCCGAGTACTACACCTACGATCCGGACAAGGCGGCCTCGCTGCTCGAGGAGGCCGGCTGGACGCTCAACGCGGCCGGCATCCGCGAGAAGGACGGCACGACCCTGTCGCTCACCTTCAACGAGGCGCTGCCGCAGCCGCGCTCCAAGGAGGTGGTGACCCTCATCCAGGAGCAGCTCGCGAAGCTCGGCGTCGAGGTCAGCATCTACGCCGGAGACCAGGCGGCTCAGACGGCCGCTTCGCTCGACCAGGATCAGATCCAGGTGTACCACTCGATGGTCGGCCGCGCGGACTTCGATGTGCTGAAGTCGCAGTACTTCTCGCACAACCGCAACACGCTGCTGAACCTCGACACCGCGTCCGACACCGTCCGCGACGAGGAGCTCGACACGCTGCTCGCGGCGGTGGCCTCCGAGCCGACGACCGCCGAGCGCGAGGCCGCCTCCGCCGCCGCTCAGCAGTACCTCGCCGAGAACGCATACATCCTGCCGATCTTCGAGGAGCCGCAGGTGTTCGGCCTCACCGACAAGGTGCAGGGCTTCTCGACCGAGTCGGTGGGTCGCCCGTCGTTCTACTCGACCTGGCTGGTCGGCTGACCTGACGAACGATCGAGAGGGATGCCGGCGGTCTCCGGGCCGCCGGCATCCACCCGTGGACTGAACGACTTCCCCCGAGAAAGGCCCCCATGTCGTACGTGCTGCGCCGGATAGGCCAGGCGATCCTCGTGCTCGCGCTCGCTTACACGGCCGCCTACCTGCTGCTGGCCGCGCTGCCCGGCGATGCGATCATGGCCCGCTACGCCAGCCCCGACCTCGGGCTGACACCGGAGCAGATCCAGGCGATCCGGGAGGCGCTGGGCTACGACAAGCCGCTCGTCGTGCAGTACCTCGCCTCCATCGCCGGGTTCCTGCGCGGCGACTTCGGCTTCTCGGTGCAGAGCGGCGCCGCCGTCTCCGACCTCATCGCGGCGGCACTGCCGTCGACGCTGATCCTCGCGGTGCTGGGCCTGGGCCTGGCCGTCTTCCTCGGCGTGACGATCGCGTTCACCGGCACCTACGGCAAGGGGCGGTGGCTGCGCCGCACATTCCGCAACGTCCCGCCGCTGTTCGTGTCGCTGCCGGTGTTCTGGGTCGGCATCATCCTCATCCAGATCTTCTCCTTCCGCCTCGGCTGGGTGCCGGTGATCGGCGCCGACCCGGTGCAGGCGCTGATCCTGCCGGTCATCACGCTGGCCGTGCCGATCGCGGCGCCGCTGGCGCAGGTGCTGATGCGCAGCATCGACGAGGTGCGCGAGCAGCCGTTCGTCACCGTCGTGCAGGCTCGCGGCGCGAGCACCTCCTGGCTGCTGTGGCGCAACGTCGCGCGCAACGCGCTGCTGCCGACGCTGACCATGGCGGGCCTCCTGTTCGGCGAGCTGGTCGGCGGTGCGGTTGTCACCGAGACCGTGTTCGCGCGGGCCGGGATCGGCCAGCTGACCGCGCAGGCCGTCGCGAACCGCGACACCCCGGTGCTGCTGGCGGTCGTCGTCGTCTCCACGGTCGCGTTCGTGACCATCAACCTCATCGTCGACCTCCTGTACCCCGTCCTCGATGCGCGACTGCGCACGGGCGGTCGCCGCGGTCGTCGCGGTCCCTCCGAGTCCGCCACCGATCGTGCGGCCGACCTCGAGCTGGCCGCTGTCCTCCCGAAGGGAGACCCCTCGTGACCGCGCCCGTCACCGACGCCCGGGCTGCCCGCGTCCGTGCGCCGCGATCGCTCGCCGTGCTGCGCGCTCTCGCGCGCCCCGGCACCCTCCTCCCGCTGCTGGTCCTGATCGTCGCGCTGCTGTGGGCGATCGCGCCGGGCCTGTTCACGGGCCAGAGCCCGACCGCGGTGGTCGCCCCCTCGTTGCAGGCGCCGAGTGCCGAGCACTGGTTCGGCACCGACGCCACCGGCCGCGACCTCTACGCCCGTGTCGTCTACGGCGCGTCGCAGTCGATCATCGGTGCCCTCGTCGCGGTCCTCGTCGGACTGATCGTCGGCACCGCGCTCGGAATCACCGCCGGTGCCGTCGGCGGCGCCGTCGACGGCTTCCTGATGCGCGTCGTCGACGTGCTGCTCGCGATCCCGGCACTCCTGCTCTCGCTCAGCGTCGTCATCCTGCTCGGGTTCGGCACGACGAGTGCCGCCATCGCGGTCGGTGTCACCTCGATCGCGGTGTTCGCCCGCCTGGCGCGGTCGCAGGTCGTCAGCGTGCGCGTGAGCGAGTTCGTCGAAGCCGCCTACGGCTCGGGTGGCTCGTTCTTCTCGGTGCTCTGGCGGCACATCCTGCCGAACTCGCTGACGCCGGTGATCGCGCTGGCCGCTCTCCAGCTGGGATCGGCGATCCTGCAGATCTCCACGCTGGGCTTCCTCGGCTACGGCGCCCCGCCGCCCACGCCCGAGTGGGGCCTGCTCATCGCCGAGGGCCGCAACTACGTGGCCACCGCCTGGTGGCTCACCGTGCTGCCGGGCATCATCGTCGTGCTCGTCGTGCTGGCGACGAACCGCCTCAGCCAGTCCATCCGGTCCCGATCCGCAGGAGGTGCGGCATGAGCGACGCGCCCCTGCTGTCGGTCAGCGATCTCGCGGTGCAGTACCGCACCCGGCACGGCGTCGTCGACGCGGTGCGCGGTGTCTCGCTCGAGGTCGAGGCCGGCAAGGTCACCGCCCTGGTCGGCGAGTCCGGCTCGGGCAAGTCCACCGTCGCGCAGTCCGTGATCGGCCTTCTCGCCGGCAACGGTCGCGTCGCTCGCGGCAGCATCGTGCTCAACGAGCGCACCGACGGCATCACCGAGCTGGTCGGGCTGCCCGAACGGCGCTGGCGGCACCTGCGCGGTCGCTGCATCGCGCTCATCCCGCAGGACCCGGGCAACTCGCTCAACCCGGTCGCGACGATCGGGTCCAGCGTCGGTGAGGCGCTGCGCATCCACGGGTGGCGCGACGCGCGCAAGATCCGCGCCCGCGTGATCGACCTGCTCGACCGGGTCGGCATCGACGATCCCGAGGCGCGCGCTCGCCAGCATCCGCACGAGCTGTCCGGAGGCATGCGCCAGCGTGTGCTCATCGCGGCCGCGCTCGCTCTGGAACCCGAGCTGATCATCGCCGACGAGCCGACCAGCGCCCTCGACGTCACGGTGCAGCGCACCGTGCTCGACCTGCTCGACACGCTGCGCGCGCAGTCCGGCACCGGCGTTCTGTTCATCACCCACGATCTCGCTGTAGCGGCCGACCGCTCCGATCGGATCGTCGTCATGCGCGGCGGTGAGGTGCAGGAGGAGGGTCCGTCGGCGACCGTGCTCACCCAGCCCACCGCCGAGTACACCCGCACGCTGCTCGCCGATGCGCCGTCCCTGGCGCGCGTCGTCGAGCGGGCACGACCCGCGGTGGATGCCGGCATCCCGCCGCTCGTAGAGGTGACCGGGCTGCGTCAGGAGTTCCCGCGGGCCGGCCGCTCGCCGCTCGTCGCCGTGGACGATGTGTCGTTCGCGGTGCCGCGCGGCACGACGCACGCGCTCGTGGGGGAGTCGGGGTCGGGCAAGACCACGACCGGCCGCAGCATCGCCGGATTCAACAGGCCGACGGCCGGGACCATCCGGGTGGGCGACACCGAGGTGACGGCGCTGCGGTCGAAGCGGGCCTTCCACCGGAAGGTGCAGCTGGTCTACCAGAACCCCTACGGCTCGCTCGATCCGAGGCAGAGCATCGGCGGCATCCTGAGTGAACCGCTGCAGAACTTCGGCATCGGCAGCCGCGCTGACCGCGCCGGGCGCGTCGCCCACCAGCTCGAGCTCGTCGCGCTGTCGCCGGATATCGCATCGCGGCATCCCCGTGAGCTGTCCGGCGGGCAGCGTCAGCGCGTCGCGATCGCCCGCGCCCTCATCGTCGAACCGGAGCTCGTCGTCCTCGACGAGGCGGTGTCGGCCCTCGACGTCACGGTGCAGGCGCAGACGCTCCGACTGCTCGCACAGCTGCAGAACGACCTCGGCCTGACGTATGTCTTCATCTCGCACGACCTGGCCGTCGTGCGGCAGATCTCCGACACGGTTTCGGTGCTGCGCCGCGGCCGTCAGGTCGAGCATGGCACCGCCGAGGACGTCTTCGAGAACCCGCAGCACGACTACACCCGGCAGCTGCTCGCTGCCATCCCCGGCGCGACGATCCGCGCCGGAAGGAAGGAAATCGCATGACCGGCCCTCGTCTCGGATTCTTCACCCGCCTGCTCGAGGAGGCCCCCGCCGTCGACCGCTATCGGTTCGCGCTGGAGCAGATCGACCAGGCGGAGCGCTCCGGCTTCGCGTCGGCCTGGATCGCGCAGCACCACTTCGGCGAACACGAGGGCGGCCTGCCCTCGCCGCTGGTCCTGCTGGCCGCCGCGAGCGAGCGCACGTCGCAGATCGCGTTGGCCACCGCGGTGCTGACCCTCCCGATCGACGACCCGCTGCGCGCCGCCGAGGATGCCGCGGTGCTCGACCTGCTCAGTGGGGGTCGCGTCCAGCTCGGAGTCGCCTCCGGCGGCACGCCCTCCTCGTTCCCGGCGTTCGGGCACGACCCCGCGCGGCGCCGGGAGATCTTCGATGAGCACTTCGCCGTGTTCCTGGACGCGCTCGCCGGTCGCGGGGTGCGCGGCACCGACTCGCGCATCTACCCGGCGGCGGGCGATCTGGAACGGCGCGTCTGGCAGGCGACGTTCTCCGCCGACGGCGGTCGGCGCGCGGGCGCCCGCGGCGACGGTCTCCTGCTCTCGCGCACGCAGCCGCGCACCGCCGAGGCTCCCGATGCCCCGCTGCACGAGCTGCAGCTGCCGATCATCGAGGCGTACCGCGCCGCCCTGCCCGAGGGCACACCCGTGCGGGTGCTCGCCTCGCGCACCGCGCTCGTCGTCGATCCTGAAGACCGCACGCGCGCCCTGGAGCTCGCCGAGGACGGTCTGCGCAAGCTCGCCGCGACCATGCACGGCGCCGACGTCGACGGGCTCGGCATCGACGAACTGGCCCGCATCACCGACACCCACGTCGGCACCGTCGACGAGGTCGTCGCCTCGCTGGCGCAGGATCAGACGCTGGCCGCGTCCACCGACGTGTCCTTCCAGGTGCACTCGATCGCCGCGACGCACGAGCTCACGCTGCGGTCGCTGCAGCTGCTTGCCGACGGGGTCGCCCCCCGTCTGGGGTTCGCGACGGGGAGGGATGCCGCCGCGTCGCTGCACAGCGCACATCACAGTGCACACCACAGCGCTCAGCCCGCGTCCGCCGTCCCCACAGCCGGCATCCCCGCACCTGCCGACCCCATCCTCAAGGGAGCCTCATGACCCAGCGCACCGCCGACATCATCGATGTCC
>Ga0182744_1002719_pt1 | contig 14295 bp, 10 predicted proteins | sample eDN3rd30CKraftMG_FD_128525 | JGI IMG/M metagenome (GOLD analysis project Ga0182744, IMG submission 128525) | Enriched Miracle-Growth compost microbial communities from Emeryville, California, USA - eDNA 3rd pass 30_C Kraft MG (version 2) (version 2) ...
GGCGCCCTGCGCCTTCAGGGTGATGACGGCGGCGTCCGGGGTTTCCTTGTAGCGCGCCTTGATCGGGGCCTGCATCGCCCGCAGTTCCTGGGAGTCCATGACGTTGTTTCCTCTGGATGAAGCAATGATTGCGCTCACCACCACAGCGCGCCGCCGGCGGGCGCGGTCTGCCCGGGCGGGTGCTGCGGGTTGAGCGAATTGTCCAGCGCCTTCAGCACGCGCCGCTTGGCCGCGTCGAAATTGGGCGACATGCGGTCGCGCGGGCGCGGCAGATCGACGGGGATTTCCTCATAGATGCGGCCGGGGCGCGGCTGCATGACGATGATGCGGTCGCCCAGCGTCACCGCCTCCTCCACGTCGTGGGTGACGATCACCACCGTCGGGCGGCTTTCCTCCCACAGGGCCAGCAGGTGGTCGTGCAGGCTGGCGCGGGTGAAGGCGTCGAGGGCGGAAAACGGCTCGTCAAGCAGCAGCGCCTTGGGCCGGGGCGCAAGGGCGCGGGCGATGGCGACGCGCTGCTGCTGGCCGCCGGAGAGTTCGCGCGGCCAGCGGTCGCCATAACCGGCAAGGCCGACGCGCTCCAGCGCCTCGTCGGCGCGCTGGCGGCGGGCGGCGCGCGGCTGGTCGCCGAGGCCGAAGGCGACGTTGTCGCGCACCGCCAGCCACGGCAGCAGGCGCGGCTCCTGAAACACGATGCCGATCGCCGGGTGCGGCGCCGTCACCCGGTCGCCGTCGATCTCGATGAAGCCGGACGACGCCTGGTCAAGCCCGGCGGTGAGACGCAGCAATGTGGTCTTGCCGCAGCCGGAGCCGCCGACGATGGCGGCGATCTCGCCGGCCTGCACGGCGAGATCGACCTGCGACAGGGCCGCCGCGCCGCCGCCGGCGTAGGTCTTGGTGAGATTGGCGAAGGTCAGCATGGCGTCACAGCCTCGCGCGCACGGTGTCGCGCCACGCCAGCAACGGGCGGGTGGCGAGAACAAGGGCCTGGTCGCACAATTTGCCGAGGATGGCGAAGGTGATGATGGCGGCGAGAATCTGCGCCGGCTTGCCCAGCTGCTGGCCATCGACCAGCAAATAGCCGAGGCCCTCCGAGGCGCCCATGAACTCGGCCGCGACCACGAACATGAAGCCGAGCCCAAGGCCGGAGCGCAGGGAAATCACCCACTCCGGCAGCACGGCGGGCAGCAGCACCCGCGTCGCCATCTGCACCCGGCCCAACCGGAAAACCCGGCCGACCTCGACCAGCTTGCGGTCGATGGAGCCGATGGCGCCCATGACGCCGAGATACACCGGGAAGAACACGCCGACGGCGATCAGCGCCACCTTCGACGCCTCGAAAATGCCGAGCCAGAGAATGAACAGCGGCACCCAGGCGATGGAAGGAATGGCGCGCAGGGCCTGGATGGTCGGGTCCAGCGCCTGACGGGCGAGGCCGGAGGCGCCGGTGAGCAGGCCGGCAAGCGTGCCGGCAATGGCGCCGATGGCGAAACCGGCGAGCACCCGCCACAAGGTGGTGAGCAGATGCGTCCACAGCTCGCCGCTGGCGGCAAGGCGAACCAGCTCGCCCCAGATCTGGCTGGGCGGCGGCATCAGGCGACCGTTGGCGAAGCCGCCGGCCACGGCCAGCTCCCAGCCAGCGGCCAGGAGCACGGGCAGGATGACGCCCACCAGCCAGACGCCGCCTATGCGGCCGGCAAGCGCGCGGGCCACGCGCGCCCGGCCGTCCGCGTCCTGCGGCGCGACGCTCTCCATATCCGCGACAGCGCGGGCTGTTGACGCCTGGACCGTCATGGTCTGTCCGTTTCCTTCCCCTGACATCATTATCTGGCCTGTCCCGCCGGGGGATCAGACCCCAGGCTTTCAGCGGCCAGCTGGCAGGTATTGGGGATCGATCAGCACGTCGAGCGTTTCCTTCACCTTCGCGCCGGCCGGCAACACGCCCGCGGCCACGAGGGCGTCGCCGGCGGCCTGGATCGACTGGCGCTGCGGCGCGCCGATGACGCTGTGGGTCAGCTCGGTGCGCTGGTCGATCTGCCGGTCAACGACGACCTTCGGCAATTTGGTGACGGCGATGAACTCTTCCTTCAGGCCATCGGGGTTGGCCAGGGCCCATTTGCGCGCCTCCTCGTAAGCGGCGAGCACCTTCTTCACCACCTCGGGGTGCTCCTTGGCAAAGTCCTCGCGGACGTTGAGGATGCCCCAGGTGTTGGCCTCGGGCTTGCGGTAGAACAGTTTCGCGCCCTCCTCCACCTCGGCGGCGGCCATCATCGGGTCGAGGCCCGCCCAGGCGTCCACGTCGCCGCGCGACAAAGCGAGGCGGCCATCGGCGTGCTGCAGCAGCACGAATTTGACGTCCTTGTCGGTGAGGCCGGCTTCGGCCAGGGCGCGCACCAGGAAGATATGCGGATCGGTGCCGCGGGTGACGGCAACGCGCTTGCCCTTCAGATCGGCGACCTTGCTGATGGGGCTGTCCTTGCCGGCGACCAGGGCGGTCCATTCCGGGCGTGAATAGACATAAATCGACTTGATGGGGTTGCCGTTGATGCGGGCGACCAGCGCCGCCGAGCCGGCGGTGGAGCCGAAATCGATGGAGCCGGCGTTGAGGAACTCCAGCGCCTTGTTGGAGCCGGCGGACTGCACCCAGCGCACCTTGATCCCGTCCCGCTCCAGCGCCTTTTCCAGCAGCCCCTGCTTTTTAAGCACCAGGCTCACCGGATTGTAGGTGGCGAAGTCGATGGCGACTTCCTTCAGGTCACTGGCGACGGCGGCGGCGCCGGACAGCGCCAGCAGCGCGGCGCCGGCGAGCAGCCCGCCAAAGGCGCGACGGTTGACGCCAAAACGGCTGAATGAACGGATGCTGGACACGATGCCCCCCTGCGGCAATGGTTTCCCTGGAAACTACATTGCGGCGCGGGCGCGTCAATTGATTTCACGATTATGAATGACAAAATTATATAATTCACAAATTATTTCGCTAATTATATCCGGCTCACGACACCATCACCGCCTGATAAGTCTCGTTCACCACGGCCAGCGGCTTAAGACCAGCATCCGTGACGCCGCTGACCACGGCAAACAGCCGGAACACCTCCGCAGGCGCCGCTTCATGCGGGGTCGCCCAGAGCCGGTCGGCGGAAATAACCCTGCGGGTCGGCGACATTCGGCTGACCAGCCGACCGAATGGCGTCTGGCTGGCGTCGAGGCCGGCGTTAACGCCGGAGGACAGCCGGCCGGGCGTAAACCAGTTATCGGCGCGCGACAGCACGCGGTCGCCAGAGGCCAGCGCCACCTTGCGATAGCCCACAATCTCGCCTTCCGGGATATCAAGCAGCGCAGCGATCCCGCCCGGCGCCGGCCGCATGTCCGCCTCCAGCTTGTGGGCGACGATCCGGTCATCCCAGCCGCGTTGACGCGACCAGGCCGCCAGGGTTGCGGTGGCGCTGCTGGTTTCCAGCAGCGCGGCGACCAGCGCTTCATAGCGCGCCCAACTCTCCGTCGCCGGCGGCTCGCGGGCGAGCGCCGGCGTCAGAAACGGCGCAGCGCCGCCAGTCGCAAGAACGCCGGCCAGCAGACGGCCAAAAGCGCGGCGGGTGGGCATACCGGTCGTGACTGTCATGGCGCCTCGCGTGAGGTTTCCTGGGGCCGGACACGCCGGAGCGAGTTCCATTCACGCCGGATCGGCGCCTGGGCCTCTTATTTTAAAGCCGGCAATCCGGCGCGTCTTCCACGCCGCGTACGCTTCCTGTCGCGAAAAAAGACGTCCAACAGCGGAAGACGCCCCAGCCTGTCCCGGATCAGAGCGCCAGCGCCGCCAGATAAGTCTCGTGCACCACCGCCAGCGGCGCCCGCGCGCCAGCGTACAGGCCGGTGACCACCGCCGACAGCCGGAACAGCTCCTGCGGCATGCCGTGGGCTGATTTTTCCACCGGGCGCCACAGGCGGGTGACGCCCAGCAACTCGCGGCGCGGCTCCAGCGGGGCGATCAGCGCGCCAAAAGGCGTCAAACCATCGCGAAGACCGGCGTTCACCGGCTCCGGCAGACGGGCCGACGCGAACCAGTTGTCGGCGCGCGACAGCACCCGGGCGCCGCTGGTCAGCTCAACCAGGCGAAAGCCGGTGGGCGCGCCGGGCGTCACGCCAAGCAGACCAGCAACGTCATCGGGCGCCGGCCGGGTCGCCGTCTCCAGTTTGCGGGCCAGAATGCGCTCGTCCCACCCCCGCGAACGCGCCCAGGCCGAGAGCGCCGCCGTGGCGCTGGACGCGGCGCGCAGGGCCTCCAGCAGCGCCTCGCAGCGACGCGCGCGCAGCTGCATCTCGTCTTCATCAACGGTCTTTGTGTGGATCGTCGCGCGGGTCACGTTTGCCCTGTCTTCACTATTTCCCCACGCCGCGCGGCGCAGCCTCCCATGAGGCGCGTCAGGGCGGGCGGCGGTTCCAGCGCCTTTCAACCGGAAGCGCCCGCCCCTGTCCAGAGCGGCGGTCGCCAACACGCCCCCAACATGACCCAGGGTCATTAACAGGTGACCGCGCCCCCCATTTAGGTTAATGGGCGCGTGATGACGGAATACGCCCCCGAGAGGTCCGCCGCCAGACGCAGATCGTCGCTGGCGTTCACCGTTGCAAGCGCTGCTGCAAGCGCTGCTCTTGCCGCTGGCCTTGCCGGCGCCTTTATCCTGGCCACGCCAGACAGCGCCAGCGCCCAGTCGCCGGGCATGTCCGGCATGACCGGTTCGCCATGGCCCGAGGCGCTCCAGCCGCCGTCATCGCAGCCGCGCGGCGGCGCCTCGCCAGCGCCGGCAGAGCCGCCCGCCGAAGCCCCGGTCGCGCCAGCCGCTCCCGCCGCCACGCGCCCCGCCACCCCGCCGCCAGCCGCCGACGCCGCGCAGCCGTCCGCATCGCCGCCGGCGGGCCGGCCCGCCCGCGATCTGCCGCGCACCGCGCCGCTGCCCCCGGAACGCCCGGATTTCGGCGAGACAAAACCCGGCGAGACAAAACCCGGGGAGACAAAACCCGACGAGCCGCAGGCGGACGCCGGGCAACAGCCGCGCGAGACGCCTTCCATTCCGCCGCCGGGAGCGCCAATGGCGCCAGAAACCGCAACGAACGGCCTGCCCGCGGTCGCGCCGCTGCCGCCCGTGCGGCCGCAGTTTCCGCTCGACGCCGGGGAGGAGGCGCCCCAGCCCCAGCCACAGGTCGCGCCGCAGCAGCCGCAGCAGCCCAGCGTTCCATCGTGGTGGCCCTTTGGCCGGAAGAAGGATGAAACCGAAGCGCCGCTGGAAGAGGCCCCCGATGGCCGCCGCGTCATGCGCCGCACCGTCACCGACGCGGAGGTCAACGCCTGCGTCGCCCGCCTGCGCAAGGCCGGCGCGGTGGTGGAGCGCATCGCGCCGATCGCCAACGGCAGTTGCGGCGTGCGCAACGGCGTGCGCCTGACCGCCCTGCCCGGCGGCATTCCGCTGTCGAAACCCGGGACGATGACCTGCGCCATGGCAGAGGCTACGGCGGAGTGGCTGCGCGGCGTCGCCCAGCCGGCGGCGCGCCAGCGGTTGCAGGCCAATATCACCGCCGTCCTCATTGGCCCCACCTACGCCTGCCGCACCATGAACCACCAGCGCGGTGCCAAGCTGAGCGAACATGCTTACGCCAACGCCATCGACATCGCCGGCTTCGCCTTCGACCAGCGCGGCAACTTCATGGTGAGACCCAGCCATACGACTTCCGGCGAGAACCTGTTCCAGGCCTTCATCCGCAAGAACGCCTGCCGGATTTTCGATACGGTGATCGGCCCCGGCGGCGACCGCTTCCACAACGATCACCTGCATCTGGACCTGCGCAATCGCGGCTCCGGCCGCCAGGTCTGCCGGTAAACCTCCAGCGTCCGCCAGTCGATCCAACGACGACGCCTGTCGCAAACGGCCGGCGACTTCGCGCGCGGGGGCTTCCCAGCGCGATGAAGGCGATTATAATGCGCGCCAAGTACCAGCGCGTACCAAACACAATCAAATCAGTACCACCCCGACGGACGCCAGAGGCGCGCCGGCTTTCCGGCGCCGCGCCACGCGCGCATTGGCCTCGCGAGCGCCAGGGGCAGGCCGATACGCGGCGCCGCACAGGACGGCCGGGAGGAAGCATGATCTACACCGAGCAGCACAAGGAGCTGATGCGCTCCGTCACCAAATTCTGCCAGTCCGAGATCAATCCGCACATCGAGGAATGGGAAGCCGCCGGCGCGTTTCCGGCGCATGAGCTGTTCAAAAAAATGGGCCAGCAGGGCTTTCTCGGCATCAACAAGCCGGTTGAGTTTGGCGGCCTTGGCCTCGATTACACCTATGAGCTGGCGTTCTGTGAAGCCATCGGGTCGATTCGCGGCGGTTCCATCGGCATGGCCATCGGCGTGCAGACCGACATGGCCACCCCCGCCCTCGCCAAGCATGGCTCCGACGAACTGCGGGCGGAGTTTCTGGCCCCGTCGATCGCCGGCGACTATGTGGCCTGCCTTGGCGTTTCCGAGGTGGGCGCCGGCTCCGACGTGGCCTCCCTTAAAACCACCGCCCGCAAGGATGGCGACGACTACGTCATCAACGGCGGCAAGATGTGGACCACCAACGGCACGCAGGCCGACTGGATGTGTCTGCTGGCCAACACGTCGGACGGTCAGGTGCACCGCAACAAGTCGCTGATCTGCGTGCCGATGAATACCAAAGGCGTTGAGGTCGCCCGCAAGCTCGACAAGATGGGCATGCGGGCCTCCGACACGGCGCAGATCTTCTTCGATGAGGTGCGGGTGCCGCAGCGCTACCGCATCGGCGAGGAAGGCAAGGGCTTCATCTACCAGATGGAGCAGTTCCAGATCGAGCGGTTGTGGGGCGCGGCTGGCGGCCTCGTCGCCATGGAAACCGCCATCAACGACACCATTGACTACACGCGCGGCCGCATGGTGTTCGGCAAGCCGCTGCTCGACAACCAGATCATCCACTTCAAGATGGCCGAGTTACAGGCAAAGGTGGAGGCGCTGCGCTCGCTCTGCTACCGGGCGGCGCAGAACTATATCGATGGCGAGGACGTCACCATGCTGGCCTCCATGGCCAAGCTGATCGGCGGCCGCCTGGTGCGCGAAGTCTCCGACAGCTGCCTGCAGTATTGGGGCGGCATGGGCTTCATGAACGAGAGCGACATCACCCGCATGTATCGCGACACCCGCCTCACCTCCATCGGCGGCGGCGCCGACGAGGTGATGCTGCAGATCATTTCCAAATACATGGGCATCCTGCCCGGATCGAAGAAAGAAAAGTAAAGAAGTTTGCACGCCCGGGCCGGCAATCGGTCCGGGCGTTTTTTTGCGCATACCCTGGATACCCGACCAATGGAGCAGTTGCCTCGCAAGGATGCTCCACACTAGCCTGAGATCCGGCGCAGGCCGCCCGCTTTTCCTGTGGCGCGCCGGGACCTGCACGTCGACATCAGCAGCGCGGCAGACGCTGCGGGCCATCCAGATTCGCGGGAAACGCGCTCAAAGGGGGAAATGCATGCGTGGGCTCATGATGGACATGCCGTTGCAGCTGTCCAACTTCATCGAATACGCCGGCCTGCAACATGGCGAGGCCGAGGTGGTCGCCCGGGAGATCGAAGGCGACCTGTTCCGCTACAATTACGCCGAAGCCCGCCGGCGCATCCGGCGCATGGGCCTGGCGCTGCGCCGGCTGGGGGCGAGGGAAGGTTCGGTGATCGGCACGCTCGCCTGGAACACCCACCGGCATTTCGAGATGTTCTACGCCGCGCCGGGCATTGGCGCGGTGCTGCATACGGTCAATCCGCGCCTGTTCGCCGAGCAGATCATCTACATCATCAATCACGCCGAGGACGACTATCTGTTCATCGACGCCCTGACGCTGCCGATCGTCGAGGAGATCGCGCCGCGCCTGACCACGGTCAAGGGCTTCGTCATCATGGCCACCGAAGAGCGGATGCCGCAGACCAGCCTGCCGAACGTCCATTGCTACGAGACGCTGCTGGCGGCGGAGGACGACACGGGCTTCGCCTGGCCGGAATTCCCGGAAACCAACGCGGCGACGATCTGCTACACGTCCGGCACCACGGGCAACCCGAAGGGCGTCGTCTATTCGCACCGGGCGCTCGTACTGCAGACCCTGATGGGGGCGAATTTCCTTTACATGCCGGATTTTCACCCCGGCCAACGCCAGGTGATCATGCCGATGGCGCCAATGTTCCACGGCAACGCCTGGAACATGCCTTTCATGGCCCCCTTCACCGGCTCCAAGCTTGTGTTCCCGGGCCGCAACTACGAGCCGGACAAGCTGTATGAGCTTTTCGAGGGCGAAGGCGTCACCCTGTCGGCCGGCGTGCCCAGCTTCTGGCTGATCCTGCTCGACTGGCTGGGCCGCAACGGCAAGAAGTTCTCGACCCTGAAGCGCACGCTCTCCAGCGGCACGGCCCCGGCCCGCGCCATGGTGGAGTTGCTGGAGCGGGAATATGGCGTGGCCTATGTGCAGGCCTGGGGCATGACCGAGGCGTTGATGGCCTCGATGCCCATGCAGAAATTCCGCGACCGCGACGCCACCTTCGAGGAGATCATCGACGACCGGATGAAATCCGGCCGGCTGGTGTGCGGCGTCAAGGCCCGCATCGTCGACGACGCCGGCAACGAGCTGCCGCGCGACGGCAAGGCCGTGGGCCATTTCGGCGTGCGCGCGCCGTGGATCGCCAGCGCCTATCACAAAGGCGTCGAGGCCCAGGACGCCGACGGCTACCTGATGACCGGCGACATGGCGATGATCGATCCGGACGGTTACGTCACCCTCACCGACCGTTCGAAGGACGTCATCAAATCCGGCGGCGAGTGGATCAGCTCGATCCAGATCGAGGATGCGGCGCTGAGCCATCCGGCGGTATTGCAGGCGGCGGTGATCGCCATTCCGCACCCAAAATGGCAGGAGCGGCCGCTGCTGCTGATCGTCCCGCGCCAGGGCGCGGACGTCTCGGCCCAGGACATCCTCGATCACATCGCGCCGAAGATCGCCAAATGGTGGATGCCGGACGCCGTGGAGTTTCTGGAGAGCTTCCCGATGACCGGCACCGGCAAGGTGCACAAGCTGACCCTGCGCCAGCAGTTTCAGGACTACAAGGCGTCGGCCTGACCATCGCGCCGGCGGCGGCCCGGGCCGGCCGCCGGTCATTCCCTGCCCTCCGCCCGGGCGACCAGGTCGCCTGGCCTCTTTCCGGGAACAGCCCATGTTCGAGCACAGCGAAAAGGCGCGCGATCTCATCGCCCGGCTCAGCGCCTTCATGGATCGCCACGTCTATCCGGCTGAACATCTGTATGACGAACAGGTGGAGAACGGCTTCCATAACCGGCGGCCGCCCATCGTCGCCGAACTGAAGGCGCTGGCGAAGACGGAAGGGTTGTGGAACCTGTTCCTGCCCGGCGATCACGGCGCTGGCCTCAGCAATCTCGATTATGCGCCGCTGGCGGAAATCATGGGCCGGATCTCGTGGGCGTCGGAGGTGTTCAACTGCTCCGCCCCCGACACCGGCAACATGGAGGTGCTGGCGCTGTATGGCTCGCCGGAGCAGAAGAAACAGTGGCTGGAGCCGCTGCTCGCCGGCGAAATCCGCTCGGCCTTCTCGATGACCGAGCCGGAGGTCGCCTCCTCCGACGCCACCAATATTCGCTGCAGCATTGTCCGGGATGGCGACGAATACGTCATCAACGGCCGCAAGTGGTTCACCTCCGGGGCCATGAGCGAGGACTGCAAGCTGCTGATTGTCATGGGCAAGACCGACCCGGACAACCCCAACAGGCATGTCCAGCAGTCGATGATCCTCGTGCCGCGCGACACGCCCGGCGTGCGCATTGTCCGCGACATGAAGGTGTTCGGCTATGACCATGCGCCGGTCGGCCACCCGGAGATCGTCTACGAGAACGTGCGCGTGCCGGCGGCCAACATGCTGCTGGGCGAAGGCCGCGGTTTCGAGATCGCTCAGGGACGGCTGGGACCGGGCCGCATCCACCACTGCATGCGGCTGATCGGTTGCGCCCAGCGGGCGCTCGAACTGATGTGCCAGCGCGCCGAACGGCGCGTGGCCTTTGGCAAGCCGCTTGGCGAGCAGGGCTCGGTGCGCGAGGACATCGCCAACTCCTGGGTGGAGATTGAGCAGGCGCGGCTGCTGACCCTGCGGGCGGCGCACAAGATGGACACGGAAGGCAACAAGGCGGCGCGCGACCTGATCGCCGCCGCCAAGGTGGCGACGCCGCGCATGGCGGCGGCGGTGATCGACCGGGCCATCCAGGTGCACGGCGGCGCCGGCGTCTCGCAGGACACCTTCCTGGCCGACGCTTACGCCTACGCCCGTTTCATGCGCATCGGCGACGGCCCCGACCAGGTGCACCTGGCGCAGCTCGGTCGCGGCCTGCTGAAGCGCTATGGCGCATAAAAACCCGCTACACAGGTCCGTGAAAGGTGGTGACATGGGCCGCGTTCGCGCCCACCCTCGCCTGCCAGGACAATGAACGAAGGCGGCGCGCGAAAACGGCGACAGCCGCCAGGGCGTCTGGTGAAACGCGGAGCCGACTTTCCGTGAACTGTTTGTCACCGGAAAAGCTCTTGCCAGACCGGACAAGCCCTTGCGTGAACCGGACAAGCTCTCGCCCGATCGCCTGGAGGAAACGCCATGACCGGAACGGCCGCGCCACGGGTCGGCGGATTGCCCGCTGGCGCCATTGACCCCGATGACATCACCGGATGGGACGCCTGGTCGACGGCGGCGGCGATCCGCAGCCGCGCCGTGTCTTGCGTCGCGGTGATGGAAGCCTGCCTCGATCGCATCGACCGGCTCAACCCGCTGGTCAACGCCATCGTCTCCGCGCGCCAGCGCGAGACGCTGCTCAATGAGGCGCGCGCCGCCGACGCGGAGCTGGCGGTCGGCCATTTGCGCGGGCCGCTGCACGGGCTGCCGTGGGCGGTGAAGGACCTGGCGCTGACGGCGGGCATCGTCACCAGCTTTGGCTCGCCGCTGTTCGCGGATTTCACGCCGGAGGAAGACGGCCTCGCTGTCGCCCGCCTGCGCGCCGCCGGGGCGATTTTCATCGGCAAGACCAATGTGCCGGAATTCGGCCTCGGCTCGCAGACCTACAATCCGGTGCATGGCGTCACCGGCAACGCCTACGATCCGGCGCTGACCTGCGGCGGCTCCAGCGGCGGCGCGGCCGTGGCGGTGGCGCTGGGCATGATCCCGGCGGCGGATGGCAGCGACATGATGGGCTCGCTGCGCAATCCGGCGGCGTTCAACAACATCTACGGCCTGCGCCCCTGCTTCGGCCGGGTGCCGATGGCGCCGGCGGAGGACGTGTTCTTCGCCCAACTGGCTGTCGAGGGGCCCATGGCGCGCAGCGTGCGCGATCTGGCGTTGCTGCTGTCGGTGCAGGCCGGGCCGCACCCCGGCGCGCCGCTGGCCATTCGCGCGCCCGGCGACGCGGTGCTGCCGGAGCGCAACGCCAGCCTCGCCGGCAGACGCATCGCCTGGGTTGGCGATTTTGGCGGCTATCTGGCCACGGAGCCGGGGGTGCTGGCGCTGTGCGAATCCGCTTTGGAGGAGTTCGCGGCGCTCGGCTGCGCCGTGACGCCCGTGGACATCCGCTTCGACCTGGCGCGGCTGTGGCGAGCCTGGCTGCATCTGCGCCATGTCTGGGCCGGGGCGCGGCATCTGGAAATCTGGCGCGATCCGGCGCGGCGGGATCTGCTGAAGCCGGAATTGCAGTGGGAGATCGAGCAGGGCCTCGCCGTCACCGGCTACGACATTCACGCCGCCAGCGTCGTGCGCTCACAATGGCACGCATATTTGCAAGGCGTGTTCGCCAGCTACGACGTCATCGCCGCGCCGGCGGTGCAGGTGTTCCCGTTTGACAAGAGCGTGACGTGGCCGCGCGAGGTGGGCGGGCGCGCCATGGACACCTATCATCGCTGGATGGAATCGACGAGCATCTGGACCATGTCCGGCCTGCCCTGCATGTCGGTTCCCGCCGGTTTCGACCCGGCTGGACGGCCGACCGGCCTGCAACTGATCGGACCGGATCACGGCGAAAAGCTGCTGCTGGAGTTCGCCGCCGCCCATGAAGCGGCGGTGGATCGCGTTTGCGGCCGCCGGCCGCCGCTGGCGAGCGGCCAGCCGGCGCCATTGCCGGCGGCGTGATGAGACTGACCTGCGCCGGAGTGACCGACGCGGACGCCCCCGGCCTCCACCCCGACCACACGCATTCTGCCCTGCCCTCCGGTCACGCCTTCGTCGCGGCCGGGGGCTCGCCATTTGATGCGGGCTCCGGCGGCGCGTGCTCGGGCGCGCTGACCACCAGGGCCGCTTCCGGCGTCTGGGTGACCGCCTGCCAGGCTTCATACTGGCTGAGCACATCGAAAATGATCTGCTCCCGCGTCAGCCCCATGATGTCGTAGCCGCGCGAACCATCGCTGAAAAAGGTCCGCGCCTCATGGCGCACGTCGGCGTCGCGGGTGTCGCGCATGGTGACGCCCGGCAGGCGGTGTTCGGCCACCTGCACGCCGTAGATGAAGTCGCGCACGCCCTCGACGGCGGCGACCAGGGATATTGCCCCACCCTCACCGCGCGCGACGCTCGCCGGTCGGCCGCGCCGGGTCAGCTCCCCGGCGACGCTTTCCAGAGCGGGCGTGGCCTGACGTTCGATGAACGCAGCGACGTCATCCGCGTCCGGCGTGTTGATGATCAGGGACAGACGGCGCTGCCAGGGAACCGGAGCGGCCGGCGTGGCGGCCAGGGCGCCGCGGGCGCTGGCCTGGACGAGATCGGCGCGCATGCCGCGAAACAGGCCCCAGACCAGCACCAGCATGATGACGCAGAACGGCAGCGCCGTCGCCACGGTGGCGGCCTGCAGGGCGGCGAGCCCTCCGGTGAGCAGCAGCACCGCCGCCGCGCCGCCCTCAAGCGCGCACCAGAACACCCGTTGCAGCCACGGCGTGCGGGTTTCGCCGCCCGAGGCCAGGGTATCGACCACCAGCGAACCGGAATCGGCCGAGGTGACGAAGAAGATCGCCACGAGGATCACCGCCACGGTCGAGGTGATCGCCGTCCACGGCAGATAGGTAAAGAACTGGAACAGGGCCACCGACAGGTCCGCCTGCACGGCGGCGGACAACGCGCCGTGCGCCGCCGTCTGGTCAACGAACATCGCCGTGTTGCCGAACACGGTCATCCAGAAGAAGGTGAAGGCGGTGGGGGCCAGCAGCACGCCGATGACGAACTCGCGCACCGTGCGGCCGCGCGAGATGCGGGCGATGAACATGCCGACGAACGGCGACCAGGAAATCCACCACGCCCAGTAGAACAGGGTCCATTTGTCGATCCAGGGTTTGGGATCGTAGGCGTAGATATTGAAGGTGCGCAGCAGCAGCGTATCCAGCCAGGCGCCGATGTTCTGGACGAAGTCGCGCATCAGCAGCTCCGTCGGGCCGACGATGAGCACGAACAGCATCAGCAGGATGGCGACCAGCAGGTTCAGTTCGCTGAGCCGCCGCACGCCCTTCTCGACGCCGCTGACGGCGGACAGGGTGGCGACGGCGGTGACGGCGACAACCAGGATGAGGTTGAGGCGGGTCGAGGCTTCAATGCCGGTGAGATAATGCAGGCCGGCGCTCATCTGCATCACGCCGAAGCCAAGCGAGGCGGCGATGCCGAACACCGTGCCGCAGATGGCGAAGATGTCGACCGCATGGCCAAGGCCGCCGTTGATGCGGTTTTTCAGCAGCGGATAAAGCCCGGAGCGGATGGTGAGCGGCAGGTTGTAGCGGAAGCCGAAATAGGCCAGCGACAGGCCGACGATGGCGTAGATCGCCCAGGCGTGAATGCCCCAATGGAAGAAGGTGATGCTCATGGCGGCGCGACGCGCGGCCGGCCCGCCCGGCGGAACATCCGGCGGCGCGGCGGCGTGCATCAGCGGCTCGCCGACGGCGAAATACATCAGGCCGATGCCCATGCCGGCGGCGAACAGCATCGCCAGCCAGGAGAGATAGGGAAAATCAGGCTCCGCGTCGTCGGGACCCAGCTTGAGATCACCGGTGCGCCCGGCCGCAAGAATGATGGCGGCGCCGACGAATATGGCGACGGAGAGCAGATAGAACCAGCCAAAGCGCGAGAGCACCCACGCCTGCATCGCGCTGAACGCCGTTTCCGCCTGACCGGGCAGCAGCGCCCCGATGAGCAGGAAGACGACGATAATCGCCACCGCGCCAAAAAACACGGGCGGCTTCA
>Ga0182744_1002720_pt1 | contig 14293 bp, 14 predicted proteins | sample eDN3rd30CKraftMG_FD_128525 | JGI IMG/M metagenome (GOLD analysis project Ga0182744, IMG submission 128525) | Enriched Miracle-Growth compost microbial communities from Emeryville, California, USA - eDNA 3rd pass 30_C Kraft MG (version 2) (version 2) ...
AAAGCGTCGTATTGCGCGCTGAGCTCCGCGCCGGTGAAGGTGGCGTTGCGCTGGGTGTAGACCAGTTGCCGCAATTCCGTGCCGGTGCCGCAGGAGGCGAAATCGTCGTCGCAGAGGAGCCCGGTCAGGCGTTTGGAAATGAAGCCCTGGTAGCGCGTGTGATAGGCGGAGAAGTCGAAGCGGAACGCGCCCTTGGAGCGGCGCAGTCCGAACTCGATCGACTGGGCTGTTTCGTTGTGCAGATTGGGATTGCCGATCTCGAACGTGGCGGTTGCGTCGTGAGCGCCCCTGCCGAACAATTCGAGCGCTTCGGGTGCGCGCTGCACATATTGGCCCGTGAGGCTGGCGACCACGTCCAGCGGCAGGTCGTGCAGCACGCCGATGCTGACGCTGCCCGGTGTGAAGGTTCGGCTGGCCGGCGTCTGCACGACGGGCGACCCATCGGGCACGTAATCGGCGGGGAAGTTGGAAGCGAAACCGTTGTACGACACGCGCTCGATGCGCGCCGCCGCCTGCACGCGCCACGACGGCGTCACCTGCACTTCGTTGAAGATATAGGCCGCGATGCGGTCGCCCGAAGTCGGATCGAGCAGGCCGCCGGCCTCGCCCGCGGTGCCGATCTTCCGTTTGCCGTATTGCACGCCGACAGCGGTGGTCAATGTGCCGAACGGCAGATCGACGGGCACGAACTGCGTCTCCACCCGCCCTTCATATTCGCGGTTCTTGAAGGTCGCGGCGATGGTGTCGAAGCCGGTCACGTTGTCGAGGCCGCGCTCATAGTGGCGGTATTGCGAGCCGCCGAACCAGAAGCGCACCGTGTCGATGAAGGCGCTGTGGATGTTGAACTCGCCTTTCACGGCGACCTTCGTCTGATTCATGTCGATGCGCGTATTGGAGGCGGAGCCGGCGAGACCCGGCACGTGATAGATCGAATTGAACTGCGAGATCGACGCGCCGATATAGCCGTTGTCGAAGATATAGGAGCCGCCGATCGCGCCGCCGCGCATGTTCAGGCTGGTGTTCGACTGGCGGCCGTGGGGCGTCTCATAATCGCCAGCGTTGCGCTGGAAGTAATCGCCGTGGAACGCGAACGATCCCTGCCGCGCGTCGACGATGGCGGCGCCCTCCATGCCACGGTCGGCCGAGCTCAATGCCCCGCGCAATTCACCGTGCACGCCTTCCAGGGTCTGGGGGCCGGGAATGCGGTTGTTATCGGCGTTGACGACGCCGCCGATGGCCTGCGAGCCCCAGCGCAGGGTGGCGGGGCCGCGGATGACTTCGATGCTGTTGCTGGCCAGGGGATCGATGGGGACGCCATGGTCCTCGCCCAGGGTCGAGACGTCCCCTGTGCCGATACCGTTTTCCTGGATGCGGACGCGGTTGTTGTCGAGGCCGCGAATGATCGGACGGTTGGCACCGGCCGCATAGGACGAGCCGGCGATGCCCGGCTTGTTCATCAGGACGTCGCCAAGGCTGGCGCCGGTGGAGCGCTGCAACTCGGTCTGGGTCACGATCGTCACCGGCGCGAAGGCATGATCGGCGATCGGCAGGAGGCCGGCCTGGCCGCTTGCGGACTGGGCACTGGCCGGCTGTGGATGACTGCCGCCGCGCTGGTTCCATGGCGGCTGGATGGGGCTGGGCGCGGTGACGACGATTTCCGGCAGGGCAACCTGAGCCTGGGCGGTAAAGCCTGTCGCGGATACGGCACAACCAATTGAAAATACGCCCCAAACACGTCTCATGCGAACAGACCCCTTATGTAATGTTATTACGTTTATAAGGGCTCTTTACGGGAATGCAACAATATAACACTCCTGCCTGGATCACGAATGGCGCTTTCTTCGCCACGGCGAAGCCCTTATCGTGCGGCCGATTGATGCGGAGGCGGACATGTCGTTTGGAACAAATCGGATTTCAAAGATTATTGCGGCGATCCTGCTGGCCTCCTTCGTGGCCGGCTGCGGCTACAACACCATTCCGACCCTGGAAGAACAGGCCAAGGCCAAGTGGTCCGACGTCCAGAACCAGTATCAGCGCCGGGCCGACCTCATTCCCAATCTCGTCGCCACCGTGCAGGGCTACGCCAAGCACGAAAAGGACGTGCTGACCTCGGTGGTCGAGGCGCGCGCCAAGGCGACTTCGATCCGGATCGATGCCTCGCAACTGACGGACCCCGAGAAGCTCAAGCAGTTCCAGGATGCGCAGAACCAGTTGTCCGGCGCGCTGGGCCGTCTGATCGCGGTGAGCGAAAATTATCCGGACCTGAAATCCAACCAGAACTTTCTGGCGCTGCAGTCGCAGCTCGAAGGCACGGAAAACCGTATCGCCGTTTCCCGGCGCGACTATATCGAGGCTACGCGGGAATATAATACGGCGTTGAAGACCTTCCCCACCATGCTGTGGGCCTGGACCGCCTTCCGCGGCAACAAGCCGATGGCCACATTCACCGCCGTCGAGGGTGCGCAGACGCCGCCGCAGGTGAAGTTCTGACGGCGCGATTCTAAAGGCTTCGACGCCCATGGATGATTGGTCTTCTCGATCTGCGGTCAGGCGATGAGCGCACCTGCGGCGCGTGTCCTGAACAGGGCTGGCGATAGAGCCGGCGTCGCGCCATGGCGGCGCCGCGTCTCGGCGGCTTCGTTTGCCGTCGCTCTGGCGCTGCTGGCATTCGTCCTGCTCACGCTCGCCTGCGCCGCGCTGACGTTTCCGCCCCTGAGCGGGCGGATCGTCGATCAGGCGGGCATCATCCCGGCCGCGACGGAACTCGAGCTGGAACCGAAGCTGCGCGAGCTGGAGGACAAGTCCGGCATCCAGCTCGTCGTCGCCACGGTGAAATCACTCGAAGGCGGTGACATCGAGACCTATGCCAACCAGCTTTTCCGCACCTGGAAACTGGGCGAAGCGAAAAACAACAATGGCGTTCTGCTTCTGGTGGCGCCGAACGAGCGCAAGGTGCGCATCGAGGTCGGCTACGGCCTTGAAGGCACGCTCACTGATGCGCTGGCGAGCGTCATCATCTCCAATGCCATTACGCCACGCTTCAAGAGCGGCGACTTCGGCGGCGGCATCACGCGCGGCGTCGAAGACATCATCACCGTGCTGACGACGGATGCATCGGAATGGGGGAAGCGGCCGAGCCTGCGCGCCAAGCAGGACAACGTGCTCGACCCCTATATTCCCATCGCCATCTTCCTCATTTTTCTTTTCGTCATGCTTTACCTGAACCATGTGGCGTCGAAGGCGCAGCGCGGCGGATGGGTCCGCAGGGGCGGAAAGACAATCTTCATTCCGCCATCGAGCGGCAGTTGGGGCGGCGGCAGTTCAGGATCGTCCTGGAGCAGTGGTTCCTCGGGCGGCTCCTCATGGAGTGGCGGCGGCGGTTCCTCGGGCGGCGGCGGCGCATCGGGGGGATGGTGATGTCGGCTACGATGACGACGGTCGATCACGAGCGGATTTCGGCAGCGATTCACAGGGCTGAAATGGCGACGTCGGGCGAGATCGTCTGCGTGCTGGCGCGGGCATCGTCGGATTACGCGCATGTGCCGTTGATTTGGGGCGGCTTCGTCGCGCTGGCCTCGCCATGGCCGTTGATCGAGTTCACGCAGATGCCGGCGGAACGGATTTTTCTCATCCAGCTTGCGGTGTTCGTCGTTGCGGCTTTGCTGCTGTCTTTCGGCAGCTTGCGCATGTGGCTGGTGCCGCGCGGCGTCAAGCGCGCCCGCTCCTACAAGTCGGCGCTGGAGCAATTCCATATTCGCGGCCTGGCGCGGACTGTCGACCGCACCGGCGTGCTGATCTTCGTGTCGCTTGCCGAGCACTACGCACGCATCGTCGTCGACGACGGTATCGCCGCGAAAGTGGCGCAGAGCGAATGGCAGAGCGCGGTCAATCTCCTGGTCGAGAACATGCGTGACGGCAAGGTTGCCGATGGTTTCGTCGGCGCCATCGATTATTGCGCGCCGCTGCTGGCCAAGCATTTTCCGCCGCGCGCCAACGACGCGAACGAACTACCCGACAGGCTGTGGCTGATCTGAGTGTTGAAGGCCTCTTGGAGGGGGCTTCCAGGGCTTTAGATATTCGGGCTCTTCGCCGCCGCGAGGATGGGGCCAGGCTTGCCGGGCTCGCCGGACTGCAAGAGGACGATCCAGCCGTCCGTTTTGTCGCTGTGTACTTGCGACAGGGCGATCTCGTAGCGCCGGGCGGTGCCGGTCCATTCGCCGAGCCGGACGATGCCGCGGCCGACATTGGTATAGATCAGCTTATGGCCGGTGTTTTCGCCGCGACCGACTTCGACCGCACGCGAACTGGCGATCTGGATGAGATTGAGATTGGCGCTGCCGCCACCGGCGCCGACATCGATGACGAGATTGTCGCCGACGGTCTTCACCGAGAGCGGCACAGAAAGCGCGCCATGCTTGCCGTAAGCATGGTTCGCGGCCTTAACCAGGGCCGCGCTGTCGCTGCCGATCACCTGCGCCACGCCATCGATGACAGCCTGCGGCGTATAGACGTGGCTGCCGCTGATGGTTTTGGCATAACCCTTCTGCTTCGCCGTGTGGCCGGGCGAGGCGAAGGTATCTTTCCAGCCGAGATAATCCCAGTAATCGACCGGCAGAGAGAAGGCGATGACATTCGGCTGACGCGCGATCTGCGCGAGCAACTTGTCGGCCGGCGGGCATGACGAACAGCCCTGGCTGGTGAAAAGTTCGATCACGACCGGCTTTTCGAACGTCGGCGATTGCGCAAGCACAGGCCAGCCGGGAATCAGGGACATGACCGTGCAAACAAGCGCTGTCGCCACGCCCTTGCGGGACATGGCGCCGGTCAAGAGCCTGACTGGAGCGCGAGCGGAAGACATCCTGCACTCTTATGCTTTGGGGCAGTCACATGCCAGTCAATTCGCGGTGACCGTGTTCATCGCAGGGCGATTTAAAACACTATTTTTTGCACAAAAACAGACATCTAGCGGCCGCTACGCAGGGAATCGAGGACTTGTCCACCGGGGCGGCCGTCACGCGGCAGGCCGATGCGGGCCTGATAGTCGGCGATCGCCTGGCGGGTCTTCGCGCCGATGGCGCCGTCCGCCTCGCCGATGTCGTAGCCGCGGCGCAGCAGATGTTCCTGAACTTCCTTGCGTTCGGCGCGCGACAGGCCGCGGTCATTGGTCGGCCAGGGCGCCTGCACGCCGCCGCGCCCGCGCAGGCGGTCGGAAAGGAGCGAGATGGCCAGCGCATAGGAATCGGCGCCGTTATAGGCGTAGGCGGCGTCGTAGTTCTTGAAGACGAGGAAGGCCGGGCCGTTGCTGCCGGCGGGCAGCAGCAGGCCTGCCGCGCCGCTGCCCGTTAATGACGAGCCGTCGATCTTGCGGATGCCAAGCGCCGACCATTGGCCAAGTCCGGTCTTGCGCGTGCGGCCCGAGGGGCCGGAATAGCCCTGTGGCAGGCGCACCTCGTAGCCCCAGCCCGCGCCCGTCACCCAGCCGGACCTGGCCAGATAATTGGCGGTCGAGTGCAGGGCGTCGGCGGTCGAATCGACGAGATCGCGGCGGCCGTCGCCGTCGCCATCGACCGCGAGGCGCAGATAGGTCGAGGGCATGAACTGGGTCTGGCCGAAGGCGCCCGCCCAGGAGCCGCGCAGCTTCGAGGGGGCGATATCGCCGCGCTCGACGATCTTCATGGTCGCGATCAGCTCGCCGCGGAAATAGGCCTGGCGGCGGTTGGGCGTGCAGGCGAGGGTCGACAGGGATTGCGGCAGCGACCAGCGGCCGGCGATGCTGCCGTAATCGGATTCGACGCCCCAGACGGCGGCGATGGCATAGCGGTCGACGCCGAAGCGCTGTTCGGCCGAGGCGAGGGCGCGGGCGTGGCGGCTCATCATCTGCCTGCCTTCGGCGACCTTCTGCTCGTCGACGAGGGTGGCGAGATAGTCCCAGATCGGCGTCTTGAACTCCGGCTGGCTATTCATCGATTCGATGACTTTGGGGTCGGGCGAGACGCCGGCCATCACCCGGTCGAAGGTGGAGCCCGAGACGCCTTGCGCAGCGGCGGCCGACCGCAGGCTGGAGAGGCAGCCATCGAAATCGGCGTGCGCCGCCGGTGCGAGGGCGGTCGTCGCGGCAAACACACTGGCGATGAGCGGCAGTTTGTTCATGTCAGCAAGGCTCCCGAGCGAATTCCAAAGCCCTAACTGCGCCTGATTATCATTAACGAAAGATGAAAATGCCAGATTCCGTGGCATTTCCTCTCCACTTGATTCGAGGTGCGCTAACTCCGCCGCTTCGCGGTAATCTCGATTTCCACCTTCATGCCGGGCTCGAGAAGGTCGCTGATGATGTAGATGGCGGAGGCCGGCCGGATGTCGGCGAAGACGTCGCCGCAGACTTCCAGCACGGGCCGGGCATGGTCCCGGCTGGTGATGAAGATCTGCTTGCGCACCACGTCTTCCATGGAAAACCCGGCGTCCTTCAGGACGGTTGCGACCGTCCGCAGGATATTGCGCGCCTGTTCGCCCGCGTCTTCGGGCAATTTCATGCTTGCATAGTCATAACCCGTTGTACCGGCGACAAAGCACATATCGCCTTCGACCACGGCGCGCGAATAGCCATAAGTCTTCTCGAAGGGCGAGCCGGTGGAAATCAGACGGCGAGGCAAGGGCTACTCCCGGTCAGCCAATTGGATGCACCTGCATGGCGAGACGTCCCTGGGGACGCAGCGTAATGCGCTGCAGGGGCTTGGGCACCTCACCGGCGACGAGCGTCAGCCGCGTCCGGCGCAGGATTGTTGCGAGAATGATGACGGCCTCCAGCATGGCGAAGCGCGCGCCGATGCAGACGCGGGCGCCGCCGCCGAACGGCAGATAGGCGAAGCGGTCGATGCTGTCTCTGGCGCCGGGCAGGAAGCGCTCCGGCATGAAGGCTTCGGGCCGGGTCCACAGCAGCTTGTGGCGGTGCAGGATCCACGGCGAGATGATGACGAGCGCGCCCTTGGGCACGTTGGTTTCGCCCAGGCGGTCGAAATCCTGGGCCTCGCGCGTCAGCACCGGCGCCGGCGGATAAAGCCGCATGGCCTCCTCGAAGACAGCGCGGATGGTGTGCATTTCATCGAGCCAGTTGGCGGGGTCTGGCGATGCATTGGCCGCTTCCGCTTCCGCCCTGGCGCACCAGTCCGGCGATTGCGACAGCAGATAGAGCGTCCACGTCAGGGCACGCGATGTCGTCTCGTGGCCGGCGACGATGAAGGTCAGCAGGTTGGCGATGACGTCCTCGGTCGACAGGCCGATGCCGGTCTCGGGATCGCTGGCGCGCAACAGTGCGGTGAGGAGATCGTCGGGCGCGGACGCATTGTCGCGCGCGATCAGGGCCTGCCGTTCCTCGACGATGCGCGTCATCGTCTGGGTGAAGAAGGCGAGCGGCGCCTTGGCGCGGAAGCTCGCGATGCGCGGCAGCCATGAGGGCGCATTGAAGACATCGAGCGGATCGACCCGGCCGATGGCGTCGAGATATTGCATCAGCGCGCGCTCGAAGCCGCTCGAGTCCTTGGCGATGGCGTCGGAGAACAGGGTCGCCGACAGAATGTCGTAGGTCACGCCGGTCATCTCGCGGTCGATTTCGAGAATGGCGCCGGGGCGGCGCTTCAGCCAGCGGTCAACCCTGGCTTCCGCATTGTTGCGCATCAGGTCGGCGAAGGTGGCGACACGGCGCGGCGTGAACAGAGGGCTGAGCGTCCGCCGGGTGCGCTTCCAGGCATCGCCCGTCGCGGTGAACAGGCCTTCGCCACCGCTCGACCCCGTCTTCAGGATACGAAGCTGCAGCGGGTCCTTCTCGTAATTGGCGGCATTGTCGACCAGCACGCGGCGGATGGCGGGAGGATGATTGACGACGACCGCATAGCCGAACAGCGGCGATGGGCCGGCGAGGATCGGCTGGGTGTAATGGGCCTGCGTCCAGCTTTCGATCGGATTGCGCGCCAGGAGCCAAAGGCCTTGCAGCCGCCCGGCGGGCTGTGCCCGCGGTGTCGGCGCGTAGGGAATGAAAGGTCTGCTGTCTGCGACTGCCGTCATCGTCTGCTCCGCCTGTCTCGCCGGCAGGTCAACATCTGTGACGCAGGATTGCAGCGGGAGCTGGGCGGCAAACAAGGATTGCCGCCCTTATTTTTACATCCCCGTTACATCCAGGGACGAGCTTCCTTCACCTTGCCCTCGAAGGACGAAATGCTCTTGTCCTTGGTCAGGGTCAGGCCGATGTCGTCGAGGCCGTTGAGCAGGCAATGCTTGCGGAAGGCGTCGATCTCGAACTTCACGACGCCGCCGTCGGGGCCGCGGATTTCCTGTTTCTCCAGGTCGACCGACAGGGTGGCGTTGGCGCCGCGCGAGGCGTCATCCATCAGCTTCGCCAGGTCTTCCTTGGAAACCTTGGCCGGCAGAACGCCGTTCTGGAAACAGTTGTTGTAGAAAATGTCGGCGAAGTTGGTCGAGATGATGCAACGGATGCCGTAATCGAGCAGTGCCCACGGCGCATGTTCGCGCGACGAGCCGCAACCGAAATTGTCCTCGGCGACGAGGATCTGCGCCTTGCGATAGGCTGGCTTGTTGAGCACGAAGTCCGGATTTTCCGACCCGTCTTCCTTGTAGCGCAATTCCGAGAACAGGCCCTTGCCGAGACCGGTGCGGGCGATGGTCTTCAGGTATTGCTTCGGAATGATCATGTCCGTGTCGATATTGGTGATCGGCAGCGGCGCGGCGACGCCTGTCAGCGTAGTGAACTTATCCATGGGTCGGGTTACCGGTCATTTTGTTGAGCGTGGGGCCTTCTACACCGGGACGCCGGGATTGTCAGCCTTTTCGAACGCGCCGTCGCGGGCTCCCGCCCACGGTGAGGCGGGGGCAAAGGATCGAGGGAAAAGCCCATCAGAAGCCCTCATCCTCTGAAGAGGCGCGTAGCGCCGTCTCGAAGGACGGGGGCGATATGCGGAATCTGGATGACGGGTGCCCTAAAGCTGCGGCGTGATGCCCCCGTCCTTCGAGACACGCCCTTCGGGCGTTCCTCAGGATGAGGGCTCCTGAAAGATGTCGCGATGAAATTGCCTCACCTAAGTCAAACTAGGCAAACACGTACCAACCCGCCATACGGGACAGGCGGAAGGTCGCTGGACGATCACATGGCTGAAGGCTAGGCTCGCAGGCGACAGTGACGCTGGGGAGCGTTGCTGGCGGAGGGATTTGCGGTCGGCGATCGCGAAGAAAAAACAAGCGAGGGGGAATGCACGCGCAAGCCGGTTCGCAAATCGTCGTTGAAAATCTGAGCCATATGTACCGCCCGGCACGCGGCCAGCCGGTGCTTGCGGTCGACAATGTGTCGCTCGAGGTGAGGCCACAAGAGTTTCTGGCGCTGCTTGGCCCTTCGGGGTGCGGCAAGTCGACGCTGCTTTACCTGATGGGGGGATTCCTGCCGGTCGAGAAAGGCCGCATCCTGATCGACGGCAAGCCGGTGACGGGGCCGGGTCCTGATCGCGGCGTCGTGTTCCAGCATTTCGCGCTATTTCCATGGAAGACCGTGCGCGCCAATGTGCTCTACGGGCTGGAGCGGGCGGGCCTGCCCCGGGATGAGCGGCTGAAACGCGCCCAGGCCTATATCGACATGGTCGGCCTGCAGGGGTTCGAGGACAGCTATCCCTCGCAACTGTCGGGCGGCATGCGCCAGCGCACCGCTATTGCCCGCACGCTCGCCATCGATCCCGATATTCTGCTGATGGACGAGCCGTTTGGCGCGCTCGACGCGCAGACGCGCAGCCTGATGCAGAGCGAGTTGCTGGCGATCTGGCGGCGCTCGCCCAAGACCGTGATCTTCGTCACCCATGACGTGCAGGAAGCCTGTTATCTCGCCGAGCGCGTGGCGGTGATGTCGGCGAGGCCGGGACGCATCAAGGCGATCGTCGAAACGAAGTTCGATCGCAGCGATCCGCATTTGTTCAAACAGCCGGCCTTCGTCGACAAGGTCGATGAAATCTGGGAGCTGGTGCGCAACGAAGCGCTGCTGGCGCAACGGTTGGTAGCGCACTGATGGCAGGGTTGACAGCAAGGCTGATCCGTTATTCGCCGCTGCTGATCCTGGCGGTGCTGTGGCAGGCGGTGGCGCAGTTCGGACTTGTCGCGCGCAGCGCTTTGCCGCCGCTGAGCGATGTCATCAAGGCCTGGTTCGCGCTCGCCGCGACCTCCGGCTTCTGGTTCAACGCAGTGGATTCGCTTTATCGCGCCTTCGCCGGACTGGCGCTCGCCATCGTCATCGGCGCTGCTATCGGCATCGCCATGGCATCGTCGAAACCGGTGCGGGCCGTGCTCAACCCGATCGTCGAAGTGTTCTATCCGCTGCCGAAGTCGGCATTGATCCCGGTGACGGCGCTGTGGCTCGGCTTCGGCGACACGTCGAAAATCCTGCTGATCTTTCTCGGCTGCATGCTGCCGGTGACCCTCGGCGCCTACAATGGCGCACGCGGGGCCGAACAGACGCTGATGTGGTCGGCGCGTTCGCTCGGCGCCAGCAGGCTGCGCATGCTGATGGATGTCGTCTTTCCCAGCGCCGTGCCGGAAATTCTCAACGGCATACGCACGGCGCTCGCAACCTCCTTCGTTCTGCTGGTCAGTTCCGAGATGATCGCGGCGCGCAGCGGGCTAGGCTTCATGATCGGCTTTCTCGGCGATGGCGGCAATTTCGACGCCATGTTCGCGGTTGTGTTCACCGTCGCTTTCATGGGGTTCATCGCCGACCGCCTGTATCAATACGCCATGGCGAGGACGCTGCAATGGCGATGAGCGAGACCTTGTCCTACCTCCGCCGCGGGCGGGTGGTGCGCCGGCATTCGTGGCGTTATACGATCATGGCGTGTTTGCCGCTCGTCGTTCTGCTGGCCGCGTGGGAGCTCACGACCCGTAGCGGCCTGGTGACGCCGTTCATGCTGCCGCCGCTGAGCGCGGTGTTCGGCCGCATCATGGAAGATGCAGCCTCGGGCGAGCTTGCCTCGGCCGTCGGCACGACCTTGTGGCGGGCGCTGGCAGGCTTTGGAATTTCGGCCGTGGGCGGCATCGCCCTCGGCATCCTCATCTCGCAATACAAAACCGTCCGCTGGTTCTTCGATCCGATCATCTCGGTCGGGTTCCCCATGCCGAAGATCGCCTTCCTGCCGATCATGATCCTGTGGCTCGGCCTGTTCGACGTGTCGAAGATCACCATGATCGCCTTCAATGCCATCTTTCCGGTGGTGACAGCGACGATTGCCGGCATCGAGGGCGTCGAGAAGCAGATCATCTGGTCGGCACAAAATCTCGGTGCCAGCCGCAAGCGGCTGATGTGGGACGTGCTGCTGCCGGCGGCGCTGCCGCAAATTCTCACCGGCCTGCAGGTGGCTTTGCCGATTGCGCTGATCGTCGGCATTCTCACCGAGATGGCGATGGGGGGCTACGGTGTCGGCGCGACGATGCAGACAGCCTCGCGCATGGCGGATTCACCCGGTGTCTTCGCCGGCATCATCGAGATCGCGATCGTGGGTTATGTGCTGGTGCAGGCGATGGCGTTCGTGCGCCGAAGGCTGCTGATGTGGCATCCGGAAGCGCTGGACGCCACAGCAGCATGAGAAACTTTGGTCGCGCCGGATAGGCCGGCGCTTCGAGGGGAGGGACTTCTATGGGGATCGCAAAGCTTGTTGCGGCGGCGGCTCTGGCTGCCGTGCCGTTCGTTTTCAATGCCGCGCCGGTTCAGGCGCAACAGCCGTTGAAAATTCGCATCGCCTGGGTCGTGCCGGTGACCAACCTGCCGTCGCTGCTGATCGCCAAGCAGGACCTCATGACCCACAACGGCAAGTCCTATACGCTCGATGCCGTGCGCTTCCAGGGCACGCCGCCGATGATCACCGCGCTGGCGGCCGGCGAACTCGACATCGCCGACTTCGCTTTCTCGTCACTGGCGCTCGCCATCCAGAATGCCGGCATGAGCGATCTCAAGGTGATTGCCGATGAATCGCGCGATGGCGCCTTCGATTATTACACCGCGCCCTACGTCGTGTTGAAGGACGGGCCGATCAAGACCATCAAGGACTTGAAAGGCAAGAGCGTCGCCTCGGTCGGCGCGGGGTCGGCGGTGGATATCGCCATGCGCGCCATGCTGCGCAAGAACGGACTGGAGGACAAGCGCGACTACAATGTGGTGGAAGCCGGTTTTCCCAACATGGCCGCCATGCTGATGTCGAAAAAGGTGGATCTGATTTCGAGCGTGCTGCCGTTCTCGCTCGACCCGGAACTGCAGAAAGCCGGACGCACACTGTTCACCATCAAGGACGCCATCGGCTCGGCGCAGCTCGTGGTGTGGGCGGCGCGCAAGCCGTTCATCGACAAGAACCGCGCGGCGCTGGTCGATTTCCTCGAGGATTCGATCCGTGTGCAGCAATGGCTGATTGACCCGAAGAATCGCAAGGAGGTGCTGCAACTTGCCGGCAAGGTCGCCAATCAGCCGCCGGAGCGTTTCGCAAGCTGGCTGTTCACCAAGGGCGACAATTACCGCGATCCCAAGCTGGTGCCCGATATCGACGCCCTGCAGCGCAATGTGGATACGCAGGCCGAACTCGGTTTCCTGAAGGCGAAGATCGACATCAAGGGCAAGTTCACCGACCTGAGCCTGGTGGAAGAGGCGGGCAAGCGGGTTAAGTAGGAGAGAGTAGCCTTACCCTTCTCCCGCCTCCAGGCGGGAGAAGGTGGCCCTTGCGCAGCAAGGGTCGGATGAGGGCTGACACAAGCCGAAGCTGCCGTTACAAGTTCCACCATGACACAGGCAGACACCAACTGGCCCAACGTCACCGCGCCGACGCTTGAGGATTTCGAGGCGATGGCGGATGCTGCCTTCGGGCGCCTGCCGCAGGAATTCCGCGCCGTTTGTGAAGGCCTCATCATCCGTGTCGAGGATTTTCCCGACGATGATGTGCTCGACGAGATGAAATGCGAGAGCGAATTCGATCTGCTCGGCCTGTTCCAGGGGCGTGGCCTCGCCCAGCGCGGCGCGGCGGCGCAGACCGGCGAATTTCCCAATATGGTCTGGCTCTACCGTCGTCCCATCCTTGACTATTGGTCCAGCCATGAAGAAACGCTCGGCGCCATCGTCACTCATGTTCTCGTTCATGAGATCGGCCATCACTTCGGTTTCTCGGATGAGGATATGGAGAATATTGAAAACCGGGCGGAGTGAAGAGCAGTGCCCTCATCCGACCTTTGCTGCGCAAAGGTCACCTTCTCCCGTGAAACGGGAGAAGGCTAAGAGCGCGTCTCAGAAAAACCAGCCGGTGGCGAGGTTCACGGCCAGCAGGATCAGCAGAATGAGGCCGAGGACGCGGCCGGTGCGCTTGGCCCAGAGTTCGAGCTTGTCTTCGCTGGGCTCATTTGAAGCGGCGACGTGAGCGACCGCTTTCTCAAGATGGGTGGAAAAAAGATCGGCGCTGTCGCGGTCGGCGCGGGAGAGAATCTCCCGCGCGTTCCGCTCAGCGCCGTTGTTATTGTCCGGCTCCGAGGGCCGGCCTATTTCCACGTCCTCACATCGACGAAGTGACCGGCGATTGCCGCCGCTGTCGCCATGGCCGGTGAGACCAGGTGGGTGCGGCCGCGGAAGCCCTGGCGGCCCTCGAAGTTGCGGTTCGAGGTCGAGGCGCAGCGCTCGCCCGGCGCCAGCTTGTCGGGGTTCATGGCCAGGCACATGGAGCAGCCGGGCTCCCGCCATTCGAAGCCGGCGGCCAGGAATATCTTGTCGAGGCCTTCGGCTTCCGCCTGGGCCTTCACCAGGCCCGAGCCCGGCACGACCATGGCGGCGACCCGCTCGGGCACCTTCTGGCCCCGCGCGACGGCGAGCTTGGCCACCTCGGCAGCGGCGCGCAGATCCTCGATACGGCCGTTCGTGCAGGAGCCGATGAAGGCGCGGTCGATGGCGAGATCCGTCATCTTCTCACCGCCCTTGAGGCCCATGTAGGCGAAGGCGCGTTCGAACTTGGCGCGCTGCTGGTCGGTCTTCGCGTCCTCCATGCGCGGCACGGTGCCGTTGATGGTGGTGACATCCTCGGGCGAGGTGCCCCAGGTGAGCAGCGGCGGCAGCTTGCCGGCGTCGAGCTTGACGACGCGGTCGAAATGGGCGCCCTCGTCGCTCCGCAGCGTGTCCCAGTAGCGCAGGGCGGCATCCCAGTCGGCGCCCTTCGGCGCCTTCGGGCGGCCCTTCAGATAGTCGTAGGTCTTCTGGTCGGGGGCGACGAGGCCGGCGCGCGCGCCGCCT
>Ga0182744_1002722_pt1 | contig 14290 bp, 6 predicted proteins | sample eDN3rd30CKraftMG_FD_128525 | JGI IMG/M metagenome (GOLD analysis project Ga0182744, IMG submission 128525) | Enriched Miracle-Growth compost microbial communities from Emeryville, California, USA - eDNA 3rd pass 30_C Kraft MG (version 2) (version 2) ...
ACCGGCACCGCGTCCACGTGCACGGAGCCCGTGCCCGTGTTGCCCGCCTCGTCCTTCGCCCGTAGCGAGACCGTCAGCTCGGCGTCGCCGAGCTGGACGGGAGCCGTGTAGGGCGCCCACGCGTTGCCGTCGAAGGAGTACTCGACGCTCGACAGGTGCGCGTCGTCGGCCGTGACCGTCAGGACCCGGTCGCCCGAGATCGTGCCCGAGACCTCCGGTGCGACCGTGTCGATCTTGACCTGACGGGTGACGAGGTCGTCGTCGTCCGTCGTGTTCTCCTCCTTGTCGGTGGCGCGAGCCTGGATCACCGTGTCGGCGTCGGTCAGCGCGACCGGCGCCGTGTAGGTGGTCCAGTCGCCCGACGTGCCGAGACGGTACTCGATCGAGTCCACGCCGGAGATGTCGTCGGTGGCCGTGATGGTCGCGGACGGCGCGGTCGTGTACCAGCCGGACGCGTTCGCGTCGGGCAGGCTCACGGTGACCACGGGCGGCGTGACGTCCGGCGTGCAGGTGAACGTCGGGTTGGCGAAGTCGGCGTTGTCGTGGCCGTTGCCGTCGCCCGCGTCGCCGACGTACAAGGTGAGCACCTGCCCGCCGGTCACGTCGATCGGGCCGAGGGTGGCGGCGGGCGTGACGATGCCCGAGATCTTCGCCGACGTCGCCTTCGTGACCCCGTCGACGCGCAGCTCGAAGGTGACCGAGCCCTTGCCCGCGGTCGCGGCCTGGTCCATGCCCACCAGGGTCGTGAAGGAGGTGCACCCGGCGGGGATGTCGTAGTTGATCGTCGCGATCGAGTTCACGCCGATCCCGGAGGTGTAGACGACCCCGTTGATCGTGATCGGTGCGCCCGCCAGGTTCGTGTTCACGCCGATCGACCCGTACGCGAGCGTGGAGCTCTTGACGGGCAGAGAGCTGAGCGCGATCTCGCCCGCGGCCTTGATGGTCAGGGGCAGCGTCGATCCCGTGGTGCCGGCCGTCTCGCCGGACCCGTAGGTGACCTGCGAGGCGAGCGCCACGTCGCCCGGGCCGGCCGAGGCGGAGACCTTGACCTTCCAGGTGTACGTCGCGGTCCCGCCGGCGGGGATGGTCGTGGCCGGGTCGGACGTCGTCGAGGTGACCGTCCAGCCCGTCGGGGCCGTCAGCGTCGCGGCGACGCCGGAGACGGCGGCCGTGGACGGGTTCGTCACGGTCTGCGTGACGACGACCGACTTGTTCGGCTTGGTCACGCCTTCCGCGGCGTCGCTCGTGAGCGGTGCCGCCACGAGCTCCGAGACCGCCTGCGGGGCGCCGTAGGTCGCGGCGTCCCACGAAGGGGCGTCGTTGACGACGAGCGGCGTACCGCCGCGGACCGTGCCGAGGTCGGTGAGCACGACCTTCTCGAGACCGTCGCCGGCGCCGCCGTTGCTCGTCACCGCGATGGCGACCGTGTTGTGGCCGCTCGGGTCGATGACGCCGCTGGGGATCACGAAGGTCTTCTGCGGACCGACGTCGGCGATGTACTGGCCGATGTTCCAGCCGTTGACGTAGATCAGCGCCCGGTAGTGGCCGTCCGCCTGGGGCTTGCTCGGGTCCCCGATCGTCAGGCCGAGCGAGGCGTCGACGTCCGAGGGGATGTCCAGGTCGAACTGCGTGCGGTACCAGGAGGTGCCCGCGGTCGCGGTCGTGGCCGGGAGCGTGGTCTTGGTCCAGCTGCTGTCCGGGAACCCGGGCAGGTACCAGCCGGCGCGCTCGCCGTACAGGCCGCCGACGTTGTTCGCGCCGCGCACGGTGTCGACGACGTCCTCGCCGCCGGTGTTGCCCTGGATCTTCCAGGTGATCGGCGTCGCCACAGCCGTCGCGGCAGCGTTGTAGGTCGTGACCGCGATGAGACCACGGCCTTCCTTCTGCGCGTCGTTGACGCCACCGTCCTCGTTGTGGCCGTCGTTGCGGACCATCACCGAGATGACGTGCGAGCCCGAGCGCAGCGACTCGGGGATCGTGAACGAGGCCGTGGCCGTCGTCGCCGGCGCGGAGACGCCCGACGGGATCACGTTCTGCCCGAGGTACACGCCGTCGATCCACGCCTGCAGCATGCCGGCGCCACCGCCGCCGTACTGCAGCTTGATCGTGGCGGCGTTCGCGTTGGCGGTGTAGCTGCCGCGGTACCAGACGTCACCCTGGTGGAAGCCGTAGTCGTCCTCGGTCAGCACGACGCTGCCCGACGGCGGCGGCGTGGTGCTCGTGGTCGTCGTCTTGCTCGCGACGGTCCAGGTCGAGTCGTCGAAGGTCTTCTGCGCCTCGGGCGACTCGGCGGAGTACGACCACTGCGCCGTGGTGAGGTCGGGCAGCGTGACCGCGGGGGCGCCCGCGAGCTGGGCCGTGGTGGTCAGCGCGCCGTCGTTCTCGACGGACGTGGTCTTGGCCGACCCGTTCCACGTCACCGAGGTGACGCCGGTGGGCGCCCAGACCTCGAGGTCCGCGGCGTCGTCGGTGTCGCCGGTCAGCGCCAGGGTGCTGCCGGAGACGGCCGCCGTGCGCACGAGCTCGGGGCCGCGCTCGAGGACCTTGCCCGAGGAGGTGTCCTGCACCCAGAACGTGTCCGCGGTCGACGTGTCCGCGAGGAGCAGCAGCAGCGGGGTACGCCCACCACCGGTGATCTGCACCTTCGCGAGGCCGTCGTGCGTGTAGTTCAGGCGCAGGTCGCCGGTCGCCGCGTCGTACGTGGAGGTCACGTCGCCCGACAGCACCGTCACCGTGGGCTGGGAGGCGTACCGCAGCACGGTCTCGCCCGTCTCGCCGTCACGCCCGTACAGCAGCGCGAGGTCGCTCGTGCCCCGGGTCAGGTGCGTCATGATCTCCGACGTGGAGTAGACGAGGTGCTGGCCGTCCATGTCGTAGTCGGCCACGAGCAGCTTGGAGTCCTGGCCGTTGAGGCGCAGGGTGCCGGACTGCGGGACCGTGTAGGTGCCGTCCGCGGTGGTCAGCGGGAAGGTGAAGGTGTCGTTGGAGGTCGCGCTCGACGGGTTGTGCATCGCGGTGTAGAAGTGCGTGCCGGTGTCGGGGTTGACGTTGTTGTAGACCTTCACGAGCGAGGAGGACGGCGTGACCGTCGTGGACTTCTGCTGCTTGGTGATCGGGTCGACGCTCTGCAGGAAGAAGCCGAGCTCCTTCATCGTGGACGCCTTGTCGCGGATCTGGCGCGCCTCGCTGATCGCCGAGCCGTAGTCGTACGAGGTGTAGACGACCGGGGCGGGCAGCCAGCCCCAGGAGGTCCCGCCGTAGGTCATGTAGAAGTTCTGCAGGCTGATGCCGTTGGCGACGTTCGTCTCGTAGAAGACGCGCTCGTAGCCGGATCCCTCGCGCACCGACGTGCACTCGTAGGTGCCCTTGGAGCCCCAGTAGTCGAACCAGCCACCGCCGAACTCCGCGAGGAAGCCGGGGGTGTTGGGCGAGGCGGTCGCGCCACCGGTGGCACCGCCCGAGCCGTAGAACCCGTAGTCGGGCGCGACCGACGGGCTGCCCGGGCTGCCGTTCGAGCTGCAGGTGCCGCCCGGGTAGCTGTCGAAGGCGTACATGTCGTTGGGACCCGTGACGGTGCCCGAGACGCCTGAGCCGCTCGGCACCCAGATGCCGTTGCGCCCCTTGTCGTTGTGGAAGATCGGCACGTCGATGCCGTCGGCGCGCACCTTGTCGTAGAGGTGCTGCATGTACTGCTGCTGGGTGGTGCCCGTCGTCGCCAGCTCGTTCTCGATCTGGTAGAGGATGACGGTGCCCGTGCCGTTGGTGAGCAGGTGGTTCTTGAGGATCGCGTCGATCTGGGTGAGCCACTCGTCGGACGCCGCGATGTAGGTGGCGTCGTTCGTGCGGGCCTTGCCCGCCACGTTCGTCAGCCACAGCGGGTAGCCGCCGGCGTTGGTCTCGGCGTTCACGTACGGGCCGGGGCGGGCGATGACGTACAGCCCGACCTCCTGCGCGATGTCGAGGAGCTGGTCGACGTCGCGGACGCCGGTGAAGTCGTAGACGCCCTGCTTCGGCGAGTGGTACTGCCAGTCGAAGTAGATCGAGACGGCGTTGTAGCCCTCCGCCTTGAGCTTCTGCAGCACGTCACGCCACATCGTCACGTTCGGCAGGCGCCAGTAGTGGAACTCCCCCGACCAGATGTAGGTGCGCTTGCCGTCGATCACGAGCGACGAGCTGTCGTACGTGACCGTGTGGCTCGTGGCCTCTGCCGTGCTCGCAGCCGTCGCGGGCGTGGCGGGGGTCGTCTGTGCGACGGTGCTCGTCGCAGCTGTCGCGGGTGCCGCGACCGAGACGGTCAGCAGACCGCCGAGCAACGCCGTGACGGCCGCGATCGCGGCTCCGGCGCGCGTCCCACGACGTGCTCCCCCAGCACGCCTGGTTACCGATGTCATTCTCACCAAGACTCCTTCGTCAACCGTCTCCTCGATGAGACGCCTTCCGAACGCTACCACCGGAGTTTCGAAATCGGTAGTCTTTGCTTTCACTTTCGATGCTGTGACTTTCATGTGTGAAACCTCGGAAAGTGTGCGACGCCCCTGCTCAGGCGGTGTCCGAGGCCTCTGTCCTGTCCCGAGCCCGGGCGGAGCGGGGCAGCAGCGTCTCGCACGTGGGAAGCCCGGGCAGCGGGGCGTCAGGTCGCAGCGGGCAGCGCGGACGGCGGACGGGGGGCGAGACCTGGACCGTCAGGGTGCCGCTGGCGGTGCCGGCGAGAGGGGGCGGGCGACGGCAGGGCCGGTGAACGAGGCTGAGCAGGGCCGGGTTGAGCAGGCCGTGTTGAGCAGGCCGAGCTGGGCAGGGCCACGCGGGCCCGAGAGGGACGCCGATCAGAAGCAGCCGTGGACCGCTGCCGTGACCTTGTCGATCACCAGGAGCGCACGGCTGCGCTTGGCCGACGTCGTCAGCCCACCGACCAGGATGGAGAAGATCTTGAGGCGGCCGTCGGCCCCGATCGTGTACCCGGACAGCGCCTTCTCCTTCTCGAGAGAGCCCGTCTTCGCCGTCACGGCGCCGATCGCGCACCTCGCGTTCGGTGTCGTGAACCGCCCGGCCGCCGTCGACAGGGTGCCGGTGAGCCCGGCGAGCGGCAGCTCTCCCGAGTACAGGATCGCCCGGACCGCGGGATCGGACGAGGTCGCGACGTGCTCGAGCAGGCTGACCACGGTCCGCGTCGTGAGCCGGTTGGCCGGCGAGAGCCCCGACCCGTCGGCGAGCACGGAACCGGTCATGTCGATGCCGAGCCCGCGCACGGCACGCGTGGTCGCCTTCGCACCCCCGGCGAAGGTCGCGTGCACGCCGCTGGCGACGGCGACGTCGCGGCTGAGCACCTCGGCGACCTGGTTGTCCGAGTTGGTGAGCATCCGCTTGACGAGCGTGCGCACCGTCGAGCTCTGGACGGTCGCCACGACCTTGCCCTTCGTCGAGGAGGCCCGGCCCTTGTAGGTCACTTTCCACGACGACGGCAGCGCCTTGTCGAGCTGCTTGGCGAAGTATGCCGCCGCGGAGGCCGACGAGTCGGTCGACCGCACGGCCGTGCGGGTCGTGCCTCGCACCGGCTGGACGATCGAGGTCGAGTACCTGCTGCGCCAGGTGCTGCTGCGCGTCGCCCCCGCGAAGATCGCGTCGTCGAGCCGGACCGTGACCTTGTGCTTGCCGTGCGCGATGGCGACCGGCCTCGCCCGGAGCCGGGCGGCGGTCTGCGCGGCGAGCGACCGCAGCCGCGCGTTGCTCATGCGCGGGTCCCCACCGCTGACGAAGGTGACCCTCGACGAGCCGCCCGACCGCTTGACGGTGGTCGCGAACCGCTTCGTGGGAGTGAGCACGGTGAGCGCGGAGACGGCCGTGAAGAGCTTCGTGTTCGAGGCCGGCACGCGCGCCGTCGTCGTCTTGTGCGAGTAGACGGCGCTGCCGGACTCGGCGTCGACCACCTGGATCGAGTAGTGGTCCCGAGACCGCCCGCACCGACGATCGTCGCGATGCGCCGCGCGATCCGCGCGTCCGCCTGCTCCTGGGCGACGGTCGCACCCTTCGTCGCGGCGGCGGTGAAGATCGTCGCCGCGGCGGCGTCCGACGGCGCGACGAGCCCGAGCGACAGCAGGCACGCGGCGACGGGCACCGCGGCCGCCGCGAGACGACGGCGGGAGCGGCCGACCGGAGGAACGGTCTGCTGGGTGCGGGACGACGGACGAGTCAGCGGCATGGTCCGATGCTACCGACCCCGCCCGCGACGGTCGGGCGCGACGACCCGGGCGCGCCCGGGCAAGGTCATGCCTCGTGCCAGATCGAGGCGCCCGGTGCCCTCGGCGATAATGGGGTCACCCCGCCCACCGACCCTCAGGAGCCCTCCAGTGCCCACGCCCGTCGTCGCGCTCCTGCGCGAGCTCGTCGCCTTCCGCGACAGCCCCGTGCGCTGGCCGGTCGCGACGCAGGCGGGACTCTCGATGGCGCTGCCGATCGCGATCTTCTCCCTGGCCGGGCGACCCGACCTCGGCCTCCTCGCCTCGAGCGGCGCCTTCCTCTCCCTCTATCTCGCCTATCGCAGCCGACGCAGCCGTGCGACCTGGCTGCCCGTCATCGCGGCTGGTCTGTTCGGGTCGGCGCTGCTGGGCGTCGTGACCGCGCCGCACCCCGTCCTCGCGCTGTGGACCGTCGCGGTGGTGGCCACCGTCGCCTCGGTCTCTCTGTTCGGCCTGCACGTCGGTCCGCCCGGTGCGGTGTTCTTCGTGCTCGTGTGCGGCGTCAGCGGTCACCTCACCGCCCCGGTCTCGGAGGACGGCGCGGGCCTGCCGGGCGCCCGGGTGCTCGGGATGCTGGCCGTGGGTCTGGCCGTCGCCTACCTCGTGACGATGGCGCCCCTGCTGCTGCCCCGCGTCCGCGAGCGCGACCGTGCGCTGCACGCGTCGCGCGAGCCGTCCGTGTTCTCCTTCGACCGAGCCTCGCGCCTCATCGTCTCCCGTCTCGCGGCGGCGAGCCTGCTCGCCGCGGTCGTCTGCATCCCGCTGGGGGTGCACCGCGCGTACTGGGTGATGATGACCGTGATCGCGATCCTGCAGTCGGCCCACCACGTGCGGCTCACCGTGTCTCGTGGGATCCAGCGCGTCGTCGGGACGTTCCTCGGGATGGGCATCTTCGCGCTGGTCTGGCAGCTGCACAGCACGGGGCTCTGGCTCGCCCTCGTGCTGGGCGGCCTGCAGTTCGTCACGGAGATCGTCGTCACGCGCAACTACGGTGTCGCCCTGCTGACGATCACCCCGCTCGCGATGACGATGGTCGCGCAGAGCCACCGCGGTCCGCTGTCCGACCTGCTCGAGACCAGGCTGGTCGACACCGTGCTCGGTGCGGCGGTGGCCATGGTGGTGCTCCTCGCGTCCAAGGTCCTGCAGGACCGCTGGCGCAGGCGCGAGCCGCTGTGGGTCAGCGTCTGAGACAGGTCCGCGTCGTAGGACGCGGCCCAGCCCCGTGCGAGGGCCCGCTCGCCCCACGGACCGTCCAGGCAGCGGCGACCCCGGCGTGCTCACGCACCGAGCGGCCCGGCCACGACATCGGCGGCCTCCTTGTCCGGGCGCCAGCCCCGCCAGCGCGCCTGGCGCAGCCGGCCGTCAGAGGTCCAGCCCGCGTGCTCGACCTCGCCGACCTGGGAGGGCGTGACCCATACCGCGTCGGCGGCGTCGGAGGTCGGCACGCCCACCACACCAGGGGTGCGTCGCCGCAGGGGTCGCAGCCTCGTGAGCGCGGCGTCACGGTCCGCCGACGAGAACCCGGTGCCCACGCGCCCCGCGTACTCGAGATGGTCGCCACGGTGCACCGCGAGCAGGAGCGAGCCCACCGTGCCGCGAAGCCCCGCGCGGCCCGGCCGCCAGCCCACCACGACGACCTCGCCCGCGAGGTGGTGCTTGACCTTGATCCAGTCCGCGGAGCGCTTCCCCGGCTGGTAGCGCGACTCGAGACGCTTGGCGAGCACTCCCTCGAGACGCAGCCGCGCGCTGGCCCGCCACGCACCGTCGAAGTCACCGTCGAACTCCGGTGGCACCTTGATGCGGGGCCCGTCGGCGACGAGGCCACGCAACCGCTCTCGGCGTCTGCGGTACGTCTCGTCGATCACGGGCACGCCTGCCACCTCCAGGACGTCGAACAGGTACAGCTCGACCGGGACCGCCTCGCGGGCGCGGGCGACGGCCCGCGGCGACGAGAGGTTCATGCGCTGCTGCAGCCTGCCGAAGCTCGGGGCGCCGCGGTCCAGCGCGACGATCTCGCCGTCGAGCACCGCGTCCCCCTCGACGGCTCCCGCGAGCGCCTCGACGATCTCCGGGTACGTGGCGGCGAGGTCCGAGCCGTTGCGGCTCGTGAGCGTCACCGTGGTGCCCGCAGTGCGAGCGATCGCGCGGATGCCGTCCCACTTCATCTCGAACGCCCAGGCGTCGCGGTCCTGCTCGTGGGTGACGTCGGACCTGCGCCCCAGCGTGGCCAGCATCGGTCGACGCTCCGCGCCCGCCCGGCCACCACGGCCAGCACCCGCGCGATCCGCCGTGCGCGAGCCTCGCGCGACCTCCGTGGGCGGGGAGGTCGGCATGCTGGAGGTCGGCTGCTCCGAGGCCGGTGGTCCGGAGGCCGAGGGCTGGGGGGCGTGCTCCGGCTCGAGTGCCATCAGGTGGATCAGCCACTGCGACCGCACCGGGCCAGCACCCGTCGCAGGGCCCGGGCGCTCGTCCCCGCGCCCCAGACGGGTGCGGATGAGCGCGAGCCGTCGCTCGCCGTGCCGCTCGCCGCGGAGCACGACGATCACCTCGTGGTCGCTCCACTTCTCCACCTCGTACGTGCCTGCGTCCCAGATCGAGACGGTGCCCGCGCCGTACTCGCCGGACGGGATCGTGCCCTCGAACGAGCCGTAGGACAACGGGTGGTCCTCCGTCTGTACCGCGAGGTGGTTGTGCGCGGGGTCCGTCGGCTCACCCTTGGGCAGCGCCCAGCTGACGAGCGCACCGTCGTGCTCGAGCCGGAAGTCCCAGTGCAGCCGGCGCGCGTGGTGCTCGTGCACGACGAAGGTGTTGCCGCGGCCGCCGGCCCGGGAGCGGGGTCCTCGACCAGGCACGGGTTCGGGGGTGCGGTCGCGGTGGCGCTTGCTGCGATAGGCGTCGAGGGTGTCCGGCGGACGGCGGGTGCTCGTCGTCCCGTGCCTGTCGGCAGCGTGGTGCTCGTCGTCCGCGTCCTCGCCGCCGGACGCGGGCCCGTCGCTCGCCCCCGCCATCGGGTCGCCCCGCCGCCGCACCCGCGCCAGCACCTCTCTGTGGTCCAGCTGTCGCAGCCCCGGGTGCGTGAGCTCCCGCCAGGTGCGCGGCGCCGCCACCCACGGCTGCGCCCTGCCGCGCAACGAGTACGGGGCCACCGTGGTCTTCGCCGCGCTGTTCTGGCTCCAGTCCACGAGCACCTTGCCGGTGCGCAGCGTCTTCTTCATGTCCGAGACGACGAGATCGGGGTGGTCGGCCTCCAGGGCGCGGGCCAGCTCGTGCGCCACGGTGGACACCTGATCGGAGGTCTGCCGCCCGTCGAGCGGTGCGTAGAGGTGGATCCCCTTGCTGCCGCTCGTCACGGGGAACGGCTCGAGGCCCATGCCGGTGAGGATCTCCCGCAGGGCGAGCGCCACCTCCACGCACTGCGGCAGCCCGGCCCCCGGCCCGGGGTCCAGGTCGAGCACCAGCCGGTCGGGGTTCGACCGCTCGCCGTCGGGGCCGAACCGCCACTGCGGGACGTGGACCTCGAGCGCGGCCGCCTGTGCGAGCCACACCAGCGTCGCCGCGTCCGTCACCACGGGGTAGGTGTTGCGGTGGTCCTTGTGCTGGACCTCCTGGCGTGCCACCCAGTCGGGAGCCCCCTGGGCGAGGTTCTTCTCGAAGAAGACCTCTCCGGCCACCCCGTGCACCCACCGCTTGCGGGTCGCGGGCCGGCCCGTGACGTGCGGGACCATCGTCGCCGCGATCGCCAGGTAGTAGTCGATCACCTCACCCTTGGTCGTGCCCGTCTCGGGGTACATGACCTTGTCGAGGTTGGTGACCCGCACGCGGTGCCCGTCGACGTCGAGACCGTCCGACGCCTCGCCGTCCGACGGAGACCGCCGCGGTCGTCCGCTCGCTCGTACCGCCATGGGAGGTTCCTCTCGCCACCAGTCGCTCCCATCGTCGCGCACCCGGCCCCGACCCGCACGGGCGCGGTGCACCAGGGCGCGGGCGCTCGGCAGGCAGGCCTCCTGGCAGCGCGGCAGACTGGCAGCATGAGGGCGATCTGGTCGGGCTCCGTGGCGTTCGGTCTCGTCAACGTGCCCGTACGGCTGTACAGCGCCACCGACTCCCACGACCTGCCGATGCACCAGGTGCACGACGAGGACGGCGGCCGGATCCACTACGAGCGTCGGTGCGAGAGGTGCGGCAAGGTCGTGCCCTTCGCGCACATCGACAAGGCCTACGACGACGGCACGCACCAGGTCGTCCTCGACGACGAGGACCTGGCATCCCTGCCGGTCGAGCACAGCCGCGAGATCGAGGTCGTCGAGTTCGTGCCCGACGAGCAGGTCGACCCGATGCGGTACGAGCGCAGCTACTTCCTGGAGCCGAGCGAGCAGTCGCTCAAGGCCTACGTGCTGCTGCGTCGTACGCTCGAGACCGAGGAGCGCACGGCCGTCGTCACGGTCTCCCTGCGCCAGCGCACAAGGCTCGCGGCGCTGCGGGTCCACGGGGAGACGCTCGTGCTGCAGACCCTGCTGTGGGACGACGAGCTGCGGCGCCCCGAGTTCGAGGTGCTGGACAGGTCGGTCAAGGTCTCCAGCAAGGAGCTCGAGCTGGCGAGCGCCGTCGTCTCCAGCATGAAGAGCGACTTCGCCCCCGATGACTACTCGGACGAGTACGAGGCCCAGCTCAAGGCGCTCGTCGAGGCGAAGCTCGAGCGCGGCGAGGCCGAGCCGTCGCCGCACGCGGCGACCGAGGAGGAGGGCGGCGAGGTCGTCGACCTCATGGAGGCGCTGCGCCGGAGCGTGGACAAGAGCCGCGCGAAGCGCACCGGCGGTGCGACCTCCAAGGAGCCGACGAGCACGAAGGCCACCGCCGCAAAGTCTGCAGCCCCGAAGAAGAAGGCCACGACCAGGAAGACGGCTGCGCCCGAGGACGAGCCTAGCGAGGCCGCAGCTGAGTCATCATCGGGCAGTCGAAGGGGTCGCGAGCCGCGAGCCCGACACGGTTGAGGTAGCGCACCACGATCCCGTACGACCTCATGAGGGTGGTCTCGGTGTACGGCACGCCTGCCGCGCGGCAGTGCTCCATGACGAGCAGGCGGGCCTTCGCGAGGTGCGGTCGCGGCATGCTCGGGAACAGGTGGTGCTCGACCTGGTAGTTGAGCCCGCCCAGCAGCGAGCTGGCCCACCAGCCGCCGGAGATGTTGCGCGACGTGAGCACCTGCTTGCTGAAGAAGTCGAGCTTGGTGTCCGCCGGGATGATCGGCATGCCCTTGTGGTTCGGGGCGAAGGACGCGCCCATGTAGACGCCGAAGACGGCGAGCTGGACCCCGAGGAACGCGAAGGCCATGCCCAGCGGGAGCGCCCAGAACACGACCGTCAGGTACAGGGCGAAGCGCACGGCGATCGTCGAGATCTCCTGGGCCCGTCCGTCCACCGGGCGGCGGTCGAACAGGGTCCGGCCCGAGGTGACGTGGAGGTTGAGGCCCTCGAGCAGGAGCAGCGGGAAGAAGAAGCTGCCCTGGTGCCGCGTGAGCGCGGCGCGCCAGCCACGCTGCCCGGCGGCCGTCTCCTCGTAGAAGGAGATGGTGTCCATGTCGATGTCCGGGTCCTTGCCGATCTTGTTGGGGTTCGCGTGGTGGCGGGAGTGCTTCGTCATCCACCACTGGTAGCTGATCCCGACGATCCCGGTCGCGATCGCCCGCCCGGCGCGGTCGTTGGCGGGACCCGAAGCGAAGACCTGGCGGTGCGCGGCCTCGTGGGCGAGGAAGGAGAACTGCGTGAGCAGGATCCCGAAGGCGCCGGCGACGATCAGCTGGAACCAGGAGTCCCCCAGCAGCGCGAAGGCGACGCCCAGACCCACGAGTCCCACGCACAGCCCGGAGAAGAGGGTGACGTAGAAGGTCCGGGTGCGCCGCAGGAGGCCTGCCTCGCGCACGACCGCTGACAGCTCCGAGTAGCTGCGGACGACATCGTTCGCTCGCCGTTGCGGGCGTACCGCCTCGGCGGGGGTGGTGACGGTCACGGACATCCTCCGGCTCGTGGGTCGACTTCCCAGCCGCGAGGTGGGCCAACCGGCCCGGATGCTCTCGAGGGTACCGCGCGAGGGTGCGAGCCCCCTGGGAGCACAGGACACGCCGTCCCAGCCCGCCTCGGCCGAAACATGGCTGCCACCTGGGACGATCGAGGCGACCACCGCTGACCTGCGACGAAGCACGAAGGAGCCTCGATGGCCGTCCCCACGGTGCCGTCTGCCGAGCTCGCGATCGAGACCCGCGCGCTCCGCAAGACGTACAGAAGGATCACTGGCAGACGTACAGTCGCCGTGCACGGCCTCGACCTGGCGGTGCCCGCTGGTGGCGTCCACGGCTTCCTGGGCCCCAACGGCTCGGGCAAGACGACGACGATCCGGATGCTGCTCGGGCTGATCAGCGCGGACTCCGGCACCATGGAGATCTTCGGCCGCAGGGTGCCCAGGGCGCTGCCCGCGGTCATCGGTCGCATCGGTGCGATCGTCGAGCAGCCGAAGTTCTACCCGCACTTCACCGCACGCCAGAACCTCCAGCTCCTGAGCCAGTCGATCGGCGCACCACGGTCCGCCGTCGGCGAGGTGCTCGAGGCCGTCAACCTCACGGAGCGCTCGAAGGACCGCTACCGCTCCTACTCCCTGGGCATGAAGCAGCGGCTGGCGATCGCCGCGACCCTGCTCAAGGACCCGGACCTGCTGGTCTTCGACGAGCCCACGAACGGCCTGGACCCGGCAGGCATCCGGGAGATCCGCGAGACGATGCGATCGTTGGGCTCGCGCGGCAAGACGGTCCTCGTCTCGAGCCACATCCTCGCCGAGGTGGAACAGGTGGCGGACACGGTCTCGATCATCGGCCGCGGCCAGCTGCTCGCCAGCGGGAACATGGCGGAGCTGGTCGCCGCGCACCACGCGCCCGTGGTCACCGTGGGCATCGCAGACCCCCCTGCCGCGCTCGAGGCGCTGCGGGCCGCATCGGTCGAGGCCAGGGTCGAGGGCGACCATCTCGTCGTGACCGGAGAGCGGGACCCCGCCAAGATCACCTGGGTGCTCGCCAACCAGGGGCTGTACGTGCGCGAGCTGACGCCCCAGCACCAGGGCCTCGAGCAGCTCTTCCTCGAGCTCACCGCGGGCCAGACGCCCGGCATGCAGGCCGACCCCACGACGACCTTCCCGACGACCGGAGCGCACGCCGCGCCCGTCGCACCGGCCGACCAGGACGGAGCACCGTGATGCTGCGACTCGTAGGAGCCGAGCTCCACCGCTTCCGGCTGCGCGCCCTGTTCTGGGTGGCGGGGATCGCGGTCGTCGGGTTCGTGGCCGTGATCCTGGTCCAGGCCTACGGACAGGCGAGGCCGCCCTCGGCCGCCGCGGTGGCCGAGGCCCAGCGTTACATGGACCGGGACCTCCAGCAGTGGGAGGCGTACCAGGGCTCCGACCAGGCGGAGGCCGACGAGCAACAGTGCCTCGCCGACCAGGCCGAGGCGCGCAAGAGCGACCCGACCGTCGACTACGCCTGCGACCAGACGTGGGCGAAGCCCGCCCTCGAGCAGTACCTGCCCTACCGAGGCACCTACGCGGAGAGCGCGACGGACCTGGTGGTCCAGTACGCGCTCGTCCTGCTGCTGATGAGCCTCGCCGTCGGCGCCAGCTTCATCACCGCGGAGGCGTCCACCGGCGCGCTCGCGACCTGGCTCAGCTTCGAACCGCGCCGTACCCGGGTCTTCGGGGCCAAGGCGGTCGCGCTCTCCACCGGGGTCGTCGCGATCTCGGCTGCGTGCCTGCTCGTGCTCAACGTGGGCCTGCGGCTCGTCTATGCCGCCTTCGACCGGCTGGGCGACCCCGAGAAGGCCCACGCCGCGCTCGTCTCGGCCGCCCAGACCTCGGGTCGGATGGCTGTGGCCGCGGTGGCCTTCGCGCTGATCGGCTATGCGCTCGGTGCGGTCGCCAGGCACGCGGCGATCGCCGTCGGGGTGCTGCTCGTCTACCTCGCCGCGGTCGAGGGCGTGCTGCGCGGCGTCTTCCCCGCTCTCCAGCGGTGGTTGCTGTCG
>Ga0182744_1002723_pt1 | contig 14288 bp, 10 predicted proteins | sample eDN3rd30CKraftMG_FD_128525 | JGI IMG/M metagenome (GOLD analysis project Ga0182744, IMG submission 128525) | Enriched Miracle-Growth compost microbial communities from Emeryville, California, USA - eDNA 3rd pass 30_C Kraft MG (version 2) (version 2) ...
CGGCGATCAAGGGTGCGACCGCCGCGTCGTACGTCCCGGTCGCCGCTGACCTCGGCAAGGCGCTGAGCGTTCGCGTGACGGTCTCGGCGCTCGGGTACACGACACTGACCACGACCTCCGCCACGGTGAAGATCGCCAAGGGGGTGCTGTCCAAGGGCGCCAAGATCACGCTGAAGGGCACGGCGAAGGTCGGCAAGAAGCTCAAGGCCGTCGCGAACGTCTCGTCGAGCCCGCGCCTGACCTACCGCTGGTACGTCGGGAGCAAGAAGATCGCGAAGGCGACCAGGTCCACCCTCGTGCTGAAGAAGAAGTACGCGGGCAAGAAGGTCTGGGTCAAGGTCGTCGCGAGCAGGTCGGGCTACGCCAAGGCGACGATCGCCTCGAAGAAGGTGAAGGTCAAGCCCCGTTCCTGACCTCCCCAGCACGCTGGACCGCCGACGGCCCGGCACCGAGGACGCTCTCCTCGGTGCCGGGCCGTCGGCACGTGCGCGACAGTGCGGGGGCGAACCAGAAGGCCACGCCGCTTCGCACGGTACCCCGGGTGGGACTCGAACCCACAACAAGCCGGGTTTGAGCCGACCGCCTCTGCCAGTTGGGCTACCGGGGCTGGAGCGCACGGACACTCTACCGCAGCCGGAACGCGGCGAGGGCGGGCTCCCGTGGTGGGAGCCCGCCCTCGCGACACAGACCGGGGTGCGTCAGACGCGCTCGCCGATCTTGTGGACCATGATCGTGTTGGTCGAGCCCGGGACGCCCACCGGCGCACCGCACACGACGACGACCGTGTCGCCCGGGACCGTCAACCCGAGCGACTGGAGCCGCTCGTCGACCTGGTCGACCATCTCGTCGGTGTTGCTGACCTCGGGCGAGAGCACCGCCGTGGTGCCCCAGCTCAGCGCGAGCTGGTTGCGGGTCTCCTCGCGGGGCGTGAAGGCCAGCATGGGCAACGAGGAGCGCAGGCGCGAGACGCGACGGGCTGAGTCGCCCGACTGCGTGAACGTCACGAGGTACTTGACGTCGAGGATCTCGCCGATCTGTGCGGCCGCGTTGGTGATCGCACCGCTGCGGGTGTGCGGCGTGGAGCCGAGCGGCGCGATCCGCTCCGCACCGAGCTCCTCGGTCGCCTCGATGATGCGTGCCATGGTGCGCACGGCCTCGATCGCGAAGTCGCCCACGCTGGTCTCGCCGGAGAGCATGACCGCGTCGGCGCCGTCGAGCACCGCGTTGGCGCAGTCCGAGGCCTCGGCGCGCGTCGGCCGCGGCGAGGTGATCATCGACTCGAGGACCTGGGTGGCGACGATCACCGGCTTCGCGTTGCGACGCGCGAGCTCGATGGCGCGCTTCTGCACGAGCGGGACCTGCTCGAGCGGCAGCTCGACGCCCAGGTCGCCACGGGCGACCATGATCCCGTCGAAGGTCTGGACGATCTCCTCGAGGTTGTCGACCGCCTGCGGCTTCTCGACCTTGGCGATGACGGGGAGGATCCGGCCCTCCTCCTCCATGATCTTGCGGGCGTCGTCGTAGTCCTTCGCGTTGCGCACGAAGGACAGCGCGATGATGTCGGCACCGAGGCGGATGGCCCAGCGCAGGTCCTCGATGTCCTTCTCGGACAGCGCGGGCACGGAGACCGCGACACCCGGGAGGTTGATGCCCTTGTTGTTGGAGACCGGCCCGGGGACCTCGACGCGGGTGATGACGCGGGGGCCCTCGATCGCGGTGACGCGGAGGGTGACCTTGCCGTCGTCGATGAGCAGCGGGTCGCCCACGCGGGCGTCGCCCGGCAGGCCCTTGTGGGTCGTGGAGACGAGCTCCTTGGTGCCCGGGACGTCCTCGGTGGTGATCGTGAAGACGTCACCGACGTTCAGGTAGTACTTCTGGTCGCCCTCGAAGCGGCCGAGACGGATCTTGGGACCCTGGAGGTCGACGAGGACCGCCACGTTGCGGTCGGCGGCCTTCGCCGCCGCACGGACGCCGTGGTACACCGCCTCGTGCTCCTCGGGGCGTCCGTGGCTCCTGTTGATACGGGCGACGTCCATCCCTGCGTCCACGAGCGCCTGAAGCTGCTCGGGAGACTCTGTCACCGGTCCGATGGTGCAAACGATCTTGGCTCTGCGCATGGTTCCACCCTACGTGAATGTCGTAACGAAAAGTTCTGGACGTGCCTGGGACGCACCGCTCGACGCGGTGCGTCCCAGGCACCAGGAAAGGCTCAGGCGCGCAGCGCCACCGTCCCGGCGGTCACCGGAGCCGGGAGCTCCGTCGACCCCTGCAGGTAGGTGTCCACCGCGGCTGCCGCGGCGCGGCCCTCGGCGATCGCCCACACGATGAGGGACTGCCCGCGACCGGCGTCACCGGCGACGAACACGCCCTCGGTCGGCGACGCGAAGTCGTCGCCACGGGCGAAGGCCCCGCGCGAGGTCAGCTCGGCAGAGATCTGCTCGACCGCGCTCTGGGTCTCCGGACCGGTGAAGCCCATCGCCACGAGGACGAGATCCGCGGGGATCTCGCGCTCCGTGCCGGGCTGCGGCACCCGCCGACCGTCCGGGAGGTACTCCGTCGTCGCCAGACGCAGCGCGCGGACGTTGCCGTCCTCGTCGCCCAGGAACGCGACGGTCGAGGCGAGGAACTCACGCTCGCCGCCCTCCTCGTGCGAGGTCGAGACCTCGAACACGAGCGGGTCCGTGGGCCACGGCTGGCTCTCGGGACGGTCGCTCGGCGGACGCTTGCCGATCGCGAGGTTCGTGACCGAGGCCGCACCCTGGCGCAGCGCCGTGCCGATGCAGTCCGAGCCGGTGTCGCCACCGCCGATGACGATCACGTGCTTGCCCGCCGCGTCGATCGGGTCGGTCACGGTCTTGCCGGAGACCTGTGCGTTCGAGCGGTGCAGGTAGTCCATCGCGAAGTGGATCCCGCCCAGGTCGCTGCCCGGGACCTGCAGCTCGCGCGGCACGGTGGCACCGGTAGCGATGACGACGGCGTCGTACCGCTCGCGCAGCTGCGCCCAGGTGATGTCGCGGCCGATCTCGATGCCGGTGCGGAACCGGGTCCCCTCGGCCTCCATCTGCTCGACGCGCCGGTCGACATGGACCTTCTCGAGCTTGAAGTCGGGGATGCCGTAGCGCAGCAGGCCACCGATGGCGTCGTCCCGCTCGAAGACGGCGACCGTGTGGCCGGCCCGGGTGAGCTGCTGCGCGGCGGCGAGGCCCGCGGGGCCGGAGCCCACGACGGCGACGGTCTTGAGCGTGAGCCGCTGCGGCACCTGCGGCGTCACCAGGCCGAGGCGGAACGCCTCGTCGATGATCTCGACCTCGATGTTCTTGATCGTCACCGGCGGCTGGTTGATGCCGAGGACGCACGAGGACTCGCAGGGCGCGGGACAGACCCGGCCGGTGAAGTCGGGGAAGTTGTTCGTCGCGTGCAGACGGTCGGCCGCGTCCTCCCACTGGCCCGTGCGCACCAGGTCGTTCCACTCGGGGATGAGGTTCCCGAGCGGGCAGCCCTGGTGGCAGAACGGGACGCCGCAGTCCATGCAGCGGCTCGCCTGCTGGCCGATGAACGGGGAGGCACCGTCACGGTGCTGGTGCACGTCCCGATAGTCGAGCAGACGCACGGCGACCGGACGGTTGCCCGGGAGCTCACGCTCCCGGGTCTTCAGGAATCCCCGCGGGTCAGCCACGAGCCACCTCCAAGACCTTGTCCCACTCGCCCGGTGCGGTGAGGTCGACGCCGTCGGCCTCGGCCTGCGCGAGCACCTCGCGCATGCGTGCGAACTCGGTGGGAAGAACCTTCGTGAACCTGCCCCGGCTGGTCTCCCAGTCCTCGAGCAGCTGTCGCGCGAGCGGCGACTGCGTCTCCTCGACGTGCTTGCGCACGAGCGACTCGACCAGCGCCGCGTCCTCGTCGTCCAGCCCGGAGAGGGTGAGCTCCCCCGCCGCGCCCTGGATGTTGAGCGAGGCGGAGCGCAGGTCGAGCACGTACGCCGTGCCGCCCGACATGCCCGCGCCCAGGTTGCGACCGGTGCGACCGAGGATCACCACGGTGCCGCCGGTCATGTACTCCAGCCCGTGGTCGCCCACGCCCTCGGTGACGAGCGTGGCTCCGGAGTTGCGCACCCCGAACCGCTCGCCCACCAGACCGCGCAGGAACATCTCGCCGGACGTCGCACCGTAGCCGATCACGTTGCCGGCGATCACGTTGTGCTCGCCCATCAGGCCGGCGTCCCGGTCGGGTCTCACGACGATGCGACCGCCGGACAGGCCCTTGCCGACGTAGTCGTTCGCGTCGCCCAGCAGCCGCAGCGTGATGCCGCGGGGCAGGAAGGCGCCGAAGGACTGACCTGCGGACCCCGTGAGGGTGACGTCGATCGTGTCGTCCGGGAGACCCTCGCCGCGGTAGCGCTTGGTCACCTCGTGGCCGAGCATCGTGCCGACCGTGCGGTTGACGTTGCGGATCGTCTCGGTGATGCGGACGGGCTCGCGGTGCTCGAGCGCGTCCTGCGCGAGCGCGATGAGGGTGTTGTCGAGCGCCTTCTCGAGACCGTGCTCCTGGTTCGTCGTGTGTCGCAGCGACGCCCCCTCGACCGGCTGGGGCACCTCGAGGACGGGCGCCAGGTCGAGGCCGCTCGCCTTCCAGTGGTCGATCGCCTTCGTGGCGTCGAGCGACTGCACCTGGCCGATCGCCTCCTCGATCGACCGGAAGCCGAGCGAGGCGAGGTGCTCGCGCACCTCCTGGGCGATGAACTCGAAGAAGTTGATGACGAACTCGGGCTTGCCGGTGAACCGCTTGCGCAGCTCCGGGTTCTGCGTGGCCACACCCACCGGGCAGGTGTCGAGGTGGCACACGCGCATCATGATGCAGCCGGAGACCACCATGGCGGTCGTGGCGAAACCGAACTCCTCGGCCCCGAGCAGCGCCGCGATCACGACGTCGCGACCGGTCTTGAGCTGGCCGTCGACCTGCACGACGATGCGGTCGCGCAGGTTGTTGAGCACGAGCGTCTGCTGCGTCTCGGCGAGCCCGACCTCCCAGGGGGTCCCGGCGTGCTTCAGCGAGGTCAGCGGGCTCGCGCCCGTGCCGCCGTCGTGGCCCGAGATGAGGACGACGTCCGCGTGCGCCTTGGAGACGCCCGCCGCGACGGTGCCCACCCCGAACTCGGAGACGAGCTTGACATGGACGCGGGCCGCGGGGTTGGCGTTCTTCGCGTCGTGGATCAGCTGGGCGAGGTCCTCGATCGAGTAGATGTCGTGGTGGGGCGGCGGCGAGATCAGACCGACGCCGGGCGTCGCGTGACGCGTCTTGGCGACCCAGGGGTACACCTTGTGGCCGGGCAGCTGCCCGCCCTCGCCGGGCTTGGCACCCTGGGCGAGCTTGATCTGGATGTCGTCGGCGAAGGTCAGGTACTCCGAGGTGACGCCGAAGCGACCCGACGCGATCTGCTTGACGCGGCTGCGACGCTCGGGGTCGTGGAGACGCTCCGGGTCCTCGCCGCCCTCGCCGGTGTTCGACCGGCCACCGAGCGCGTTCATCGCGATCGCGAGCGTCTCGTGGGTCTCCTGCGAGATGGAACCGTACGACATCGCGCCCGTGTTGAACCGCTTGACGATCTCGCTGACCGGCTCGACCTCGTCGACCGGGACGGGCAGGCGGTCGCTGCGGAACTCGAGCAGGCCGCGCAGCGTCATGAGGCGCTTGGACTGGTCGTCGATGCGGTTCGTGTACTTCCGGAAGACGTCGATCTGGCGGGTGCGCGTGGCGTGCTGCAGGTGGAAGACGGTCTCCGGGTCGAAGAGGTGCTCCTCGCCCTCCCGGCGCCACTTGTACTCGCCGCCGATCGTCAGCTTGCGGTGGGCGCGACCGGAGCCCGAGGTCGGGTACGCCTCGGCGTGGCGTGCCGCGACCTCCGCCGCGATGACGTCCAGGCCGATGCCCCCGAGGCGGCTCGTGGTCCCCGTGAAGTAGTCGGCGACCAGGTCGCGCGACAGGCCGACGGCCTCGAAGACCTGCGCGCCGCGGTACGACGACAGGGTCGAGATGCCCATCTTGCTCATCACCTTCAGCACGCCCTTGCCGAGCGCCTTGATGAGGTGCGCGACAGCGGTCTGCGGGGACACGCCGAGATAGCCGCGGACAGCAAGGTCCTCGACCGTCTCCATCGCCAGGTACGGGTTGACCGCGGCCGCGCCGTAGGAGATCAGGAGCGCGACGTGGTGCACCTCGCGCACGTCGCCGGCCTCGACGACGAGCGAGACCTGGGTTCGCGTCTGGCGGCGCAGCAGGTGCTGGTGGACGGCGCTGAGCAGCAGCAGCGACGGGATGGGGGCGAGGTGACGGTCCGCGTCACGGTCCGAGAGCACGAGGAAGCTCGTGCCCGCGGCCACCTCGGCGTCGACCTCGGCGAAGATCGCCTCGAGGCGGGCGCGCAGGGCCTCTCCCCCGCCCTGGACGTCGTACAGGCCACGCACGGTGTGCGACCGGAAGCCGGCGGCCTTGCCCTTCGTCGAGCGGTCCACGTTCACGATCTTCGCGAGGTCGTCGTTGTCGAGGACCGGGAACTGGATGACGACCTTGCGGGCGTGCTCGGGCGTCGCGGCCAGCAGGTTCGGCTCGGGACCGATGGCTCCTCCGAGCGAGGTCACGAGCTCCTCGCGGATCGAGTCCAGCGGCGGGTTCGTCACCTGGGCGAACATCTGGGTGAAGTAGTCGAAGAGCAGGCGCGGGCGGTCCGAGAGGACGGCGACCGGGGTGTCCGTGCCCATCGCGCCGAGCGGCTCCGCACCGGTCTCGGCCATCGGGGTCAGCAGGATCTTGAGGTCTTCCTCCGTGTACCCGAAGGCACGCTGGCGGCGCGCCACCGACTCGGCCGAGTGCGCGACGTGCTCGCGCTCCGGGAGCTCGGCGAGGTAGATCTCGTTGTCGGCCACCCACTCCTGGTAGGGGCGCTCCTTGGCGATCTGCGCCTTGATCTCGCTGTCCTCGACGATGCGACCCTGTGCGGTGTCGACGAGGAACATCTTGCCGGGCTCGAGCCGGCCCTTGCGCACGACGGTGGCCGGGTCGAGCTCGAGCACGCCCGCCTCGCTGGCGAGGACGACGAGCCCGTCCTGCGTGACCCAGTAGCGGCCCGGGCGCAGACCGTTGCGGTCGAGCACAGCACCGATCAGCGTGCCGTCGGTGAAGTTGAGGCAGGCGGGGCCGTCCCACGACTCGATGAGGTTCGCGTGGTACTCGTAGAACGCCTTGCGCTCCGGGGACATCTCGGCGTGGTTCTCCCACGCCTCGGGCACCATCATCATCATCACGTGCGGCAGCGAGCGCCCGGACAGGTGCAGGAGCTCGAGCACCTCGTCGAAGCTCGCGGAGTCGCTGGAACCGTCGGAACAGACCGGCAGCAGCGGCTCCATGTCGCCGAGCAGCTCCGAGGACAGCAGGCCCTGACGGGCCGCCATCCAGTTGCGGTTGCCGCGCACCGTGTTGATCTCGCCGTTGTGGGCGAGCAGACGGAAGGGCTGGGCGAGCGGCCAGCTCGGGAAGGTGTTCGTGGAGAAGCGCGAGTGGACCAGCGCGAGCTCGCTGGCGTAGCGCGGGTCCCCGAGGTCCGGGAAGAACGGCTCGAGCTGCTCGGTGGTCAGCATCCCCTTGTAGGTGAGCGTGCGGCTCGACAGCGAGGCGAAGAACAGGCCCAGCTCGTTCTCCGAGCGCTTGCGCAGGCGGTAGGTGCGGCGGTCGAGCGCGAGGCCGGACAGCTCGCCCGCCGGGTCGGCGACGACGACCTGGCGGAAGGTCGGCATGCTTGCGCGCGCCGTCGGACCGACCAGGCCCGCGGTCACCGGCACGTCGCGCCACGCGAGGACGGCGAGGTTCTCCTGGGCGGCGATCTCCTCGACGCGGCGAGCCGTCTTGTCGGCCTCGTCGGCGTCCTGCGGCAGGAACGCGATGCCGACGGCGTAGCGTCCGGGCGCGGGAAGGTCCGCGGCGACCACGTCACGCAGGAACGCGTCCGGGATCTGGGTGAGGATGCCCGCACCGTCACCGCTGTTCACCTCGGCGCCCACGGCGCCGCGGTGGTCGAGGTTGCGCAGCGCCGTCAGCGCAGCGTCGACGATGTCGCGGCCGGGGGTCCCGCGCAGCGTCGCCACAAAGGCGACACCGCAGGCGTCGTGCTCGGCGACCGGGTCGTACAGACCACGAGCACCGGGCGCTTGCGCGCCGTTATGAGTCCCGACAAGCGGCGTCGGCGTCATCCGTACCGTCCTCACAGCTCACCCACCGCGGCGGGCCTGCTCTTCTCTATCGCATCACCACGTCTTCGACGGGTCCTCTGCGAGCTCCAGCACAACTACTACTCGGGGCAGGCCGCGTGCGTCACACGGAACGGCTCGTCCACGGTCGATCGACCGTCACGAGTCCTCGGGTTGTGAGCGCGTGACGGCGGTCGGTGCCGGCTCCGTCACCGGTCGATCAGCCTCGTCCCCCAGGCGCTGGGTACGGCGCCGGAGCTGGACGAAGGCCAGGAGCGCGCCGATCCACACGACGATCGAGGTCCAGACGTTGAGTCGCACGCCCAAGAAGTGATGGGCGGTGTCGATCCGCAGCATCTCGATCCACAACCGTCCGGTCGTGTAGATCAGCACATACAGCCAGAATACCTGACCGCCATGCAACCTATAGCGACGCTCGGCCCAGACCAGCACCGCCACGCCGAGCACGTTCCACAGCAGCTCGTACAGGAACGTCGGGTGGTAGAGCGTCCCGACGGCGTCACCGGCCGGCAGGTGCGCCGGGTCGATCTCCAGCCCCCAGGGCAGCGTGGTCGGCGCTCCGAAGAGCTCCTGGTTGAACCAGTTCCCGATCCGTCCGATCCCCTGGGCGAGGAGGATCGTCGGTGCCGTCACGTCCGCGAACAGCGCGAAGCTCAGCCCGGTGCGCCGGCAGCCGATCCAGGCACCGAGCCCGCCGAGCGCGACCGCTCCCCAGATCCCGAGACCGCCCTCCCAGATCTTGAAGGCGTCCATCGGGTGCCCGCCCGCACCGAAGTACTGGTCCGGGCTCGTGACCAGGTGATAGATCCTGCCGCCCACGATCCCGAACGGCACGGCCCAGTAGCACACCGAGATGATGTCGTCGGGGTTGCCGCCGCGAGCCTTGAGCCGACGCATCGACCACCACACGGCGACCACGATGCCCACCAGGATCGCGAGCGCGTAGGCACGCAGCGGAAACGGGCCCAGGTTCCACTCGGACCGGCTGGGGCTGGGGATCGACGCGAGGACGATCTCGGAGACGTTCGCCATCAGCTGCCGACCGCCCCGCTCGTCACGTCGGTCGTGCGACGTGCGCCGCGCACCCCTGCCGCGATCTCCTCGGTGACGCGCTGCATGGCGTCGACGCGGGCGGTGAACGACCCCTCGCCCAGCAGCGGTCGCACGAACGCGGAACCGACGATGACGCCGTCCGCGTAGGCGGCGATACCTGCCGCCTGCGCGCCGGTCGAGACGCCGAGCCCGACGCAGACGTGCTCGGCCCCGGCAGCACGGGTGTGCTCGACGAGCTCCTGGGCGTGCGCGCCCACCGTCGTGCGCTCACCGGTGACACCCATGGTCGAGGCCGCGTAGACGAACCCCCGGGAGGCTGCCGCCGTGCTGCGCAGCCGCTCGGGCGTCGAGCTCGGTGCGACGAGGAACACGCGGTCGAGGTCGTGCTTCTCCGACGTCGCGATCCAGTCGGTGCCCTCGTCCGGGATGAGGTCGGGAGTGATGAGCCCCGCACCACCGGCAGCCACGAGGTCGCGGGCGAAGGCGTCCACCCCGTACCGCAGGACCGGGTTCCAGTACGTCATGACGAGCACCGGGGCGTCCAGCTCCGCGACGGCCTCGACGACCCGGAACGTGTCTCGCACACGAGCCCCCGCGAGCAGCGCGGTGTCGACGGCTTGCTGGATGGTCGGGCCGTCCATGACCGGGTCCGAGTACGGGACGCCGAGCTCGACGACGTCCGCGCCGGCCTCCACCAGCGCCCGGGCCGCCACGATCGAGTCGTCCACGGTCGGGAACCCGATCGGGAGGTAGCCCACCAGGGCTGCGCGGCCCTGGGCCTTGAGCTCGTCGAGCCGTGCTGCCGTGGCGCTCATCGTGCGCTGCCCTTCTCGCCGTCGTCCGTCGCGTCGTCAGCGCCCTCGGCGGCGCCGTCCCCGCCGTCGATCAGGCCGAACCAGCTCGCCGCCGTCGTGACGTCCTTGTCGCCACGCCCCGAGAGGTTGACGATCATCACCGCGTCCGGCCCCAGCTCGCGGCCCACCTTGATCGCACCCGCGAGGGCGTGGGACGACTCGATGGCGGGCAGGATGCCCTCGGTACGGCTGAGCAGGCGGAAGGCCTCCATGGCCTCGGAGTCGTCGATCGGCCGGTACTCGGCACGACCGATGTCGTGCAGGTAGGCGTGCTCAGGACCGACCGACGCGTAGTCGAGGCCGGCCGAGATCGAGTGGGTCGTCAGCGTCTGACCGTCGTCGTCCTGGAGCACGTAGGAACGCGTGCCCTGCAGCACGCCCGGCGAGCCGCCGTTGAAGCGCGAGGCGTGCTGACCGGGCTCCAGGCTCGTGCCGCCGGCCTCGAAGCCGAAGAGCCTGACGTCCGGGTCGTCGACGAAGCCGCTGAAAAGACCGATGGCGTTCGAGCCGCCGCCCACGCAGGCGAGCACGGCGTCCGGGAGCCGGCCGATCCGATCGAGGATCTGCTCGCGCGCCTCGACCCCGATGACCTTGTGGAACTCGCGGACCATCTCGGGGAACGGGTGCGGTCCGGCGACGGTGCCGAGCAGGTAGTGGGTCGTGTCGACGTTCGCCACCCAGTCGCGCAGCGCCTCGTTGATGGCGTCCTTGAGGGTGCGGCTGCCGATCGTGACGGGTACGACCGTCGCGCCGAGGAGCTCCATGCGGGCGACGTTGAGCGCCTGCCGGCGTGTGTCCTCCTCCCCCATGTACACGACGCACTCGAGACCGAAGAGCGCCGCCGCCGTCGCGGTGGCCACGCCGTGCTGGCCCGCCCCGGTCTCCGCGATGATGCGCTTCTTGCCCATGCGCTTGACGAGCAGGGCCTGCCCGAGCACGTTGTTGATCTTGTGCGAGCCGGTGTGGTTGAGATCCTCGCGCTTGAGGAACACGCGGCCGCCGCCGGCGTGCGCGGCGAAGCGCGGCACCTCCGTCAACGGGTTGGGACGACCGGTGTACTCGCGCTGCAGGCGCGCCAGCTCCTCGACGAAGGCGGGGTCGACCACCGCCTTGCGATACTCCGCTTCGAGCTCGTCGAGCGCGGCGACGAGGGCCTCGGGGACGAACCGCCCACCGAAGTCGCCGAAGTACGGCCCTACGAGGGACTTGAGACTGCCGGGCACTGATGCCTCCTGGGAAGGACGAACGAGGTCGCCGGTGCGGTCACCGACGCGGGCGGCGTGGGCTCATCAGGGGCGCCACGCACCCGCCGCGCCACGGAGGCACGGCGCAAGAGCGCGATCGGGGGCTGGTCGAGCGGTCAGTGTCGGACCGCCCGCAACGAGGGGTGGGCACCGGCGGCCACGAGGTCGGCGACGGACGCCCGGGGCGCGTCGTCCGTGACGAGGGCCTCACCGACGAGGACGGCGTCAGCGCCGGCCCGGGCGTAGTCGACCACGTCGTGCGGCCCGCGGACACCCGACTCGGCGATCTTGACGATGCTGTCGGGGATCGCCGGCACGACCTGGGCGAACACGCCGCGGTCGACGTCGAGGGTCTTGAGGTTGCGGACGTTGACGCCGATCACCTTGGCGCCGGCCGCGACCGCGCGCTCGACCTCCTCGACGGTGTGGGTCTCCACGAGCGCCGTCATGCCCAGCGAGTGCACGCGGTCGACGAGCGACTCCAGCACGGTCTGCTCGAGCGCGGCGACGATGAGGAGGACGACGTCGGCCCCGTAGGCACGCGCCTCCCACACCTGGTACGGCGTGACGACGAAGTCCTTGCGCAGGATCGGGATGTCCACGGCAGCGCGCACGGCGGCGAGATCGGCGAGCGAGCCGTTGAAGCGCCGCTGCTCGGTGAGCACCGAGATGATCGCGGCGCCACCCTTCTCGTACTCGGCCGCCAGGGCTGCCGGGTCGCTGATCTGCGCGAGCGAGCCCCGGCTGGGGCTCGAGCGCTTCACCTCGGCGATGACCGCGACCGCGTCTTCGAGCTTGAGCCGCGCGACCGCGTCGAGCGCGCTCGGCATGCGCCTGGCACGCTCCTTGAGCTCGGCGAGCGAGACCTGGGCCTCACGGGCCGCGAGGTCTTCCCGCACGCCAGCGACGATGTCGTCGAGAACCGTCATTGGTCTGCTTCCTTCCTCGAAACCCGCAGGACCGGATGTCCCGTGGCGCGCACCTATGACTGCCATCGTAGGGCCGCGCCACGGGTTCACCGAACCGCGGTCCGCAGTACGGGCGCCCGTCGGTCGGTGCGGGCGCTTCGGTGCGGGCGCGTCAGTGCGGGGCCAGGTAGCCGGAGAGCCATGGCAGGTTGCGCAGCACGGTGAACAGGACCAGGACGGCGACCATGGTCAGTGCCGCTCGCGTGGAGCGCAGCCGGGCCGGCATCGAGCGGCCTCTGCCGGCCTGCCAGAGCCAGGCGAACCACAGTGCTACGACGACGGGGGTCGCGACCACCCACGCCGGGTTCATCGCCCACGCCCCTGCGAGATCGCCGTGCAGGAGGTCCCAGGTACCGCGCAGACCGCCGCACAGCGGGCACCACAGACCTGCGAGCGAGTGCAGGGGGCACCAGCCGTAGCTGCCCGACGTGTGCGGGTCGCGCAGCGCGAGCCCGACGCACGCGATGCCGACGATCCCCGCGGTGACGAGCGGACCGGCCAGCAGCCCGCGACGGCCGGCCCGAGACATGGGCGGGGTAGTCGGCCTCACGACGTGCGTCACGAGCCGACAGGCCTCAGGAGTAGGAGGAATTCACGGAGTTGCTGATCACGGGGATGATGATGGCCGCCGCGATACCGAGCACACCGATGACGATGCCGACCCAGCCGAGGATCACACCGGCCTGGGACATGCCGCGGTTGTTCGCGAGCCCCTGGTCGGCGGCCTGCTTGCCCTTGTTGCCGACGATCACCGCGGGGATGGCGGTGAAGATGCTGCAGCCCGCGAAGGCGAGGATGCCGAGCACGAGCGCCCAGACACCGAGGCTGTTCTTCACCGTGCTCTGGCCATAGGGGTCCGCGTAGACCGGCGCCGCACCGGGGTAGCCAGGAGCACCGCCCGGGTACCCGCCGGGGTACGCACCCGGCGTCTGGGCACCGTAGCTCCCGGGGGGCGAGTTGAAGACCGGCGGCTGCTGCGGCTGCGGCGGCACGGAGCCGTCAGCGCCGGGCGCGGCGTAGGGGTTCTGCGGCGCGCCACCGTTGTTCGCGTTGTTGTCCGGCTCGGAAGGGTAGTTCGGCGGGAACGTCATGACGGCGTCCTCTCCTGGTCGGGTGCGCTCGGTCGCACGAGTGTGAGTGCCACGTCCGCACGTGCCCTCGGAGCTCGAGAGGCCGTGAGGCCGCGGTCGTTCGAGGTGGGAAGCCCTAGTGGTGCTGCCCGTGCCCGGCGGAGCGCAGGAGCCAGCCGCCCACGACGCCGCACAGGACCACGACGAGCCCGGCGATGATCACCCAGGCGGTCGCCACGCAGACGCCGACAGCAGCGATCGTCGTGCCGACCATGATCAGGATCATGGCGAACCAGGCCGCGACGGTGTGGCCCTCGTTGTGCGGCGGGACGACCGCCGGCAGCTCGAACGGCAACGGCTCCGAGGACTGGGACCGGCTCTGTGCAAGGACATCTGCCATGTGTACTGCTCACCTTTCACGGGATCTTCACGAACAGCCTAGTGGCTGGTCCAGCGGTGTGCGAGACGCGACGCGCGGGGGCGGGCGCGGCGGAGCGCGAGAGGGACGTCAGGTCGGGTCGTCGCCGCGGCTCAGGGAGTCCCACAGCTCCGTCGAGGTGACGACGGGACCCGCGCGCCCGGCGTCGTCGGTGCTCGGCGCGATCCCGCCCGGCGCGACCTCGCCCGGCGCGGGAGCCGTCGGTGCCGCGACGTCGTACCGGGACGCGCCGCGCGGCGTGAGCCTGCGCACCGCCACGTACGCGCCCACGAGGGCGACCACCGCCGCGACGACGATCGACGCCACGGGGCCTCCGGACGTCGAGACCTCGGTGGTCCGGGCGACGCCCGTGAGCTTCGAGACGGCGGCGGCGCCCGGCGCCTCGGGATCCGAGACCACGGC